>UEXL01001391.1_pt1 | contig 109086 bp, 119 predicted proteins | sample 1796671 | NCBI WGS metagenome assembly UEXL01 (sample SAMEA4772471, study PRJEB27181) | metagenome | reverse complement strand
TTCGGCGTCTGCTTGCAGCTTAACGGCGCGGCGATATTAAAAAGATATTTCCAATCCGAAGCCCTCTATAACACCCGATGCGTAGCATTGGGTGCATTGACTGAGTGTGGCAACCAAACCTCATTCAATGGCTATTCAATGGCTCTAATGGGCTTCCATTGGCCTCAAAACACCCATTAAAACACCGAGTCGTAAGCCCATACACTCAGTCTAATCGGGCGTGAAACGCCCAATAAGACGTTATTTACGGCCATTTTAAGCCTGTTTTAGCCACCAAAACGCCTGATCACAACATATCAGCCACCAAACCCATTTCAGCCACCAAAACGGCCACTAAACACACCCATTCAATGCAACCAACACCCACTATCCAATGCATTGACATTCAGCCCATTAACCCCATTGAAACTAACACTCACCAAACGAGATCGCTGATAGTTTTGGTATCAAGGAATATCGCTTGAGACAGGCATTGAAATTAGGCTGTATTGAGGGGTGCTGATTGCAAGGTGATTCGTATGTAATTGGTGATGGACAAAAGACATAATAGACACCCCAATTAATTAATTCAATTTCAATCTATATTTATCCCCCTATACTCTCTCTTTAGGCACATTGTCCATTGTCCATCGTGAGAATAATGTCCACTATTGGACAGTTTGTCCACCTTCTTGTCCACTATTCTTGGGCAGATAGAGAAACAGGTCATATTTACCCCCCTAAAGGGGTATTTGTTAGTGTGCTTCATATACCGTTGCTACATCAGAAGAGGTATGCACAAGCCGAAACTTGCTGTTATGTTGATTGTAATGATTGCTCTATCAGGGGCATCCGTTACTGCAACAGGGGTTCAAACATCCCCTGTTCAGAACGTAGAAAGTCAAAATGTTACCGAGGTATCTGTAAACCCTGTGCCTACTGTTTCAAACAGTAAGCAACGCAGACAATACAGACTAGCCTATGTATCTTGGAAGAACCGTATTGCAGACCTTAGAATGTCTGCTTTGAATTGGCTAGAGGAATATTATCTTCGGCAGCGTATGCTGATGGAAATGGCTTGTTGGGTTAGTATCGCTATGATGCCGCTTCTAGTCGTCTAGTCCTGTTCTAGACATATTGCTAGGATTCTATGACTATTCAGGATGCTTGGTGGGATCTTGATGAGACTATGGATATGGATTTACATAGAGATAGTATAATCACATGCTTTGGGTCTTGTTGTTCTAAGAGTAATTCGAATTCTCAATAGGTGGTTGGGACATCCTCAGATAGAAATCTATGAAGCCTAATGAAGAGTTATTTCACATCATTGTTTATTGTGAAATGATGATTGTAAAGGTGGTTTTACGGCGAATGGAATACATTGTATCTGTGCCTATTGATGCTACTATTGAGAATGTTAGAAGTGCTAGAGATAGTAATGATCTTGAAGGAAATTATGATGAGGCTTGTTGTGGATTCATTTACGACCAATTCAAAGATTTCATGTGTCTGATTTGAGATACTGTGTATGTTGTGGTAGTGAGTTTGTATTGCCTGATTAGAGATAGTTTGATGATGCTTTAGAGCATCTTGAGGGTGTTTGTAATGCTTTACTTTAGCAAAGCAATCAGGTCTATTACATTCTTATGATTATGAGCAAATGAATGCTAAAATTGCTTACTTGGAAGAGGATGTTCGTAATGCAAAATACAGGTCTGAAAACGATAGTGCTAGAGATAGTAAGCAATTGATCAAGGATATGCCTAGATTGCCTGTAATGAGCAGATTAGAGATACTAGAAATGGCGAGAATTAATCTTACATTTGACTACAAAGAATATCTTAGTGGTTTTGATAATGACAAATATTACTTTTAATTTTGAGGATTGGTTAGGTGATTTTCATAATTATGATATTGAAAATCTGTAAACCGATTCAGTTTCTTCAAACAATTGGATATTATCAGATTGGGCTTGTGGTGAATATGGATTTGGAATGTTGATGATAATTCACAGAAATTAACTCATGGAAGATGCCATCCTTGACGGTAATGGAATTGATGATAGAGAGAGAGAGGATCTATCCTAGTTAGTATCTCTAGGCGTGGTTTAGAGGTCGCAATGCCCTGCATCAGATGAAGGTAACACAAGAGGTATTAGACGGTGCTAGAGATAGTAAGACGATGAAATATTCACTATGTTCAGAATGAATCTCACTTGGGAATTGACAAGATTGAAGGCAATACTAAAGATGAATTAATTGCATCATTGTTTGCTCATACTTCGACATCAGGATACCATGAAATAACTAAGAAAGAGGCTGTTGAAATAATTGAGAATGATTTAGAGGATTAATATCCTGATTCTCTTCCAAAGATCTTGAGGCTAGAGATAGTAAATACATGGTGGTTTCTAGTCAAGATGGTGATGAGTTTGGGGCTTGTCAAGTGCAAGGTTCAGGAAGTATCGTTTTGTCATTTTCAAGGTTCACAAACATATCCTACTACACAAGTAAGATTCAAGAATAAAGATGAAGCAATTGAGTTTCTGTGCCGACCTTCGGGATATGGTCGCTATATTTGGGTGAAATCAGATCATTATGTTAATTCGTGGTGGAATGGTGTTGATAGTAAATCATACAATAATATCGGAGATGCTAACAATGCTTCGTATGCTATTGCTAATATTAGAATCATGGCTAGAGATAGTGCTGATTCTGATAGTCATACGATTGATTTAACGCCATCACCGAAGGGTTATGCTAGTATGCTTGAGATTTTGATTAATTGCAGCCCTATTGCTGCTAATGTTGAATGGGCTACTGCTGAATTAGAAGCGTGGGAAAAGGCAGATCCTGAAATTGTTGCTAGAGATTCTGCGTGGGATGATGAGAAGTTATCCTATGCAATCGAATTGTTATCCGAGGAGGATCTTGTCAAGTATCAAGAATGGGTTGATTCTCAAGATGGAGATTGGAATGGTGATGGCACTATTTCATTCGCAAATGCTAATGCTAAATTAGACTATGATATGAGGAATTAAGGCATGAGAAATTGCAATCAGACATGGGATATTGTCGAGAGACAGAATTGCTTCTATGCAACCTAGAAAGGCATGGATTTACTCTTGTTGGACATAGACCTCATGGATATGATTTGATTGAATTTAATCGCACTCTTGATGATGAAGGAAATATGCCATCTAATCATTATGATATTCAGAATATTATCTATGATTGTTGGAATCATGAACAGACCACATTGATTGTAAATCATCCTAGTCGTGGCGATAGAGAGATTGGAATTTTGTTAGTATATGGGAATGAGTTTGGTGTTCTAGCTGTGATCATTCTGCACCACAAAGAATATGGTAGCAGACCTGAATGGTATGTTGCCCTGAAAAAGGTGCTACAACGGATATAGATTCAATTGAACAATATGAAGCAATTACAGGATCTTCTATGGAATATCAATGGAATGATAATCTAGGTCGTATGAGTGGTAAAATTACTTTTGATGACATGATGGAATTAGGCTACTACAAATACAAATTATGTCCTGAATGTCTTAAATCAGGACATGAAAATAATCAGTCATACTGTCATAGATACGGTGCTTCATTATCTGATGGTGATACAGGTTGTTGTATTGGTTATCCGAGTGAGGAGATTGCTAGAGATAGTGTTGATGAGAATGCAGTGCATATAGATTTAGTAATAAAGACATTACAATAGCATGATGAAAGTAGAATTGTTGCTGAACAAGCACAAAAGTTTGGTGTCTATGTACTTGAATATGAAGGTGAATCCAAATTAAAGCAAATAGAGATGATGAAAAGGGTAATAACTTGAACACTTCTATGATTTAGAACACTTCGACTAAAATTACAAATGAGGTTAGAAAATGCTAGATTGCATCTGGTTCGATTGTAAAAAGAATAGATGAATTAGGTTGGGGGCATAAACGATGAAGATAGAAGATTTCTTGATGATGATGAGGCTAGAGATAGTGTTGATGAGAGAATGACTTTGAGTGGTAGTGAAGCAATTGAAGGATCATTATGTTGTAGGGAATATTGCAAAGATGACGAAAAAGGAATTGATTGATGAGTTATGGGTTGTTTTGGTTTAGATGATTGTCTTGAGAATGGTTATGTTGTTCAGATTGCTGATAGTGCTAGAGATAGTGCTGAAATGGCTGTCTTAATACCGTCTAGGTTCGATGAAAATGTATCTGCTAGGGAATTACACCCGAATGTAAATTCATTGAATCCTGATGGCTTCAAATGGTCAGATGAGCAGGTTGCGATATTGAATGACTTTGCATGGTGGTTTCAAGAATATCAGGATGGTATTAAAACTAGCAGACCTAGAATGGTGATTGAATCTGTTGCAGGTTCAGGAAAAACTACTCTTGTCAAAGAGTTATTATCCATTATCAATAGATTTGATTCTGCTACGAAAACGATTGCATCTGCATTCAATGTTCATATTGCTAAGATACTCAAAGATGAGATTAAGGATCAGCAGAAAAATGGATTTAGAGGTCTTGAAACATTAGGCAATTCTAATTCAGTTAGTGCAGGTGGATATGACATCATTAGAAGCCATCTAAAGGCTCAGGGCATAACTAATGTCGGCATGGAATCTAGCGTTGAAGGAAAGTATCTTGTATTGAGTAAAATAGTCTTAGCGGAATACTTCGCTATGATTTCAAAACCTGATGGTGTGAAAAATGCAAATGTTGGTGAGGTTATCAGGATCATGAAAGAGGTCTGTGATTTCTCTCAAGAAAGCAAACCGAGGTATCGCAATCAATACATGAAATTGGCTAGAGATCTGAAGAAATTTGTAGAAGCCCTAATGGGTCAAGGATTTGTGCCTACTAGAAGCAAATCTAAGGACTTGAAAGAGATTAAGCGTATCTATGGGCAGATTGCTCTTGTTCAAGGTCTAAATGATACTGTATTGCTCAAATTGCCTAAGAATGCTATGTTCACACTTGCTAGAGATGTATTGTTGAGATCAATGGATACATGGAATAGTGAAAAAGAAGTATTCCCTTTTGCATGGACGAAAAGTTACTCATTTTCAGATGTGATTGTTGCTAGAGTATCAGGATTTGCCGAAGGAAACGAATTTGAACGTGCTAAATTTGATTCTAATAATTTGTATCCTCTATGGAAAACTTTGCCTCGTAGCGTTTGGTCTAGCGATGACAAGAAATTGAAAACTAATATGCTATTCGATCATTTGTCAAAGGCTGGCCTTGTATGGCCGCCTCGGTCAAAGGAATCAGGTAAACCTACTGTATCTGCACCAAGCGGCAAACCTGCTTGTGAAGTGTGGGTAAAGGGCAATCAAATGTCTGTATCTTTTAGAGATGGACTTGCGGCATCATCAAAAATAGATGGTTCTAGGGCTTGTGATTTCCTCAAGTATAATGGGATTAAATCTCAATGGCCTCGCAACAATTTGAATGCAGGTAAATACAATGAATCAATAGTCAAGAAATTAGAGACTAAATTCAAGTCTGCCAAAGGTGGATTCAAACTGCATGGTTCTGAATCAGGAGATGCTGTGATTGAGGAGAGCAGAAGCAAGGTTGTTGTATCATTTTCAGACCATACATGGTTGCCTATTGCTCTGAATTTAGAACCATCTGCTGATGTGAAAAAGGACATGGCTTTCGTTGATGAAATCCAAGATTTATCTACGGCAAAGGGGTCGCTAATTCGCAAATTAATCAGGAATGATGGTGATTCAGGGCTAGTATTAGTCGGGGATAGCAGACAGTCAATCATGCAATTTTCGGGCAGTTCTGCGACTTCTATGACAGATAATGCTGTTGCATCTAACTGTGTATCATATCCAATGACTATCTGTTGGAGAGGATCACATGAGGTTGCTCATTCAGCAAATAGAGTCATATCGAATGTATTGGAGACGGTTCAAGGTCTATGGCCTCAAACAGAATTCCCTGACTACCTATCTCACAAGTCTCCTAGCATTGAAACATGGCCTGTTGGTAAGCCTATGGAGAGCGTAGGAACGGATAGATTAGTGCCTATGGTGAAGCAATTACAAGAAGAGAATCCTGATGTTGAGATTGCTGTATTATCTCGTGTAAATCAACCTCTAGGGGCAGTTATACTTGACCTTGTAACCAATGGAATAAGTATCACTACACCAAGCGGTAAAGATGGAATTGTCAATTCAATCAAGCCTATTCTAACCAACAAATATGTCGAACCCAAATCACCTAGTCAGGAATAGGAATGGACATGGATAATACTAATTTCAAGGATCTTCGTAGTGTTAGGAATCGTCTTGAACAAGTCGTTTCATGGGCATTTAATCAGTCTATGATTCGCAACAAAGGTGATGCTGATGCGGCATCTAAAGATGAGAAATATACCTCAATCGAAGGTAATGCAGAATTAGCAGAAGCATTAATTGAATTATGGTTCAAAGAAGGTGTTCCATCATCCACTAAGCACAAGAATTTCGTTGATTGGTTCAACAATGTATTACTATCATCATCAGGCAATCCTGTTCATGTATCATCGGTTCACCGCTTCAAAGGCGGGGAATGCCATTATGCGTTTATCCTACGTTCTGCTAAGGGCAAACCTGACAAAGAAACAGGTGAATGTATGCCTCGTGAGATCTTCATGAATAAGTCAATGTTTGATGCACCGGAGAATGCAATTGCGGAAGCCTGTATTATGTACGTTGCTATGACTCGTGCTAAGGTTCAGAATGTCCAATTATGGTATGAAATGAATGGCGAAGAAGAGGTTGTTATTGACCCTAGAGATAGTGCTGATTTTGTCAAGTATGAAATAAGAAATTTAGATACAAATGAAACTATGATTATTAAATTGAGTAAAGATATTTACAATGCAGAAAGAAATACTAATCTTGTCGTAACTAATTTAGAAACGGGTGAACAAGATATTAACCCGATTATGTATAATACAGACGTTCCTGAATATTATGAAAAGGGTTCAGAAGAATATAATGAATGGGTATCTGCACTTGTTTGGAAAGCAGACCCTGTTGGGAATACTAAATGGGAAAAAGAGCATGGTTGTAGAGATAGTGCTGAATGCGATAGAAATGATACTAATATTGCAGAAGCGATGAAATGGACAAGATCGTTAGCAGGTTGGATTGACATTTTAGAAGAAGAGAATGATTGGATTGATGAAGATGGCAAACCTCAAACACACGCTCTTGATGATACTATGCTTGTATTGATGTTAGAAGATGTTTCAAAGGTTCAAACGAGCCTGATACGAGCGATGGAAAAACAATTAGATAAGACCAAGCGTAGTCTTAGGGATGCTGAAACGCAAAAATGGGAAAAAGAGCATGGTTGTAGAGATAGTGCTGATTACAGAAAACAGTTAGAAGCAAGAGATGGTATTGATAGGGTCTATTGTTTAGTTTGTGATAAATGCTATCAATCTAAAGACGGTTCACCGATAGGTTTCACGATAAGATATTGTTGCGGTCAAGAAACAGAAACTAATCAAGAGAGGATAGATTTCTTGGTGGAGTATTCTTCTAAGCCTAGAGATAGTAATGACATTAGACATGAATTAGAGCAAGCGGGAATCCTACCGGCCAATGGTGCTACCAGAGTATGTGCTAACTGCGTCAATCAGGCTGTATTCGATACAGAAACAGCAATTGGCACTAGGTCGTTCTGTACCGAGAAATGCTTTGCTGAATATTCAGGGCTTGAGGTCATGGATGATCCTAATTTCTATGGTATGATGCTGATTACTAGAAAGCCGATTGAAACAGTCTATGAGGTTCATCTATGGACTAGAGAAATCGAAGGTAAAAAACTAGGCGAGTTTGATGAGTTTTTCAAATTCAAGAATGAAGAATCTGCGAGGAAATTGTATAATCAGATTACAGATTATACTTACAAGATTCTGATGCAATATGATGGTGATGAGGGAGATGTATTGTTAGAGTATGATAACCACGATCCGCATGAAAACATGGGGCATAGAGATAGCAATTCATGGTGTAATTGTAAATATCCAAAGACAAGAATCAATACTATTACAGGCGGTGAAGTAACTATCAAGGATGGCACAATTGCCGACTTTCATAGTGATTACTTAGTTAGTTTAGTTTCAGTATATTGTGAGGTGTGTGGCGTAGAAATAACACAAAATAGAGATAGCACAAATGCATACATAGATGAGTGTCCTGAATGTGCAGAAAATACTTGTTTGAACAAGGTTAGCACAAACCCAAAATATCACGATATTGAATGCTATTCTTGTGGTTATTATTCGATACAAAAAACCATTTTAATCTCAACACCACCTTACAGGCAAACGAAACAAATTGATGGTTATATGTCTGAACAAGAGATTGAAGAGATGAGAGCCAATCATGCTAGAGATTCAGTAGATTTCTGCAATACTTGTGATGCACATATTGACCTTCAAGGTAGGGATATGTTGCCTCGTGGAATGTGCATTGATTGTTATATTACAGAAAGAAGAGAGAAATTGGGTGTTCCTAATCCGATTATAACTGACAATTGGCCTGAAAACGATCCTGATGAAGAACCTAGATGTTGTGAATGGTGTAGTGATTCGATTGTATCTGAAAAAGATGAGAGATACATTAGAGGAGAAATGATTTGTAAAGATTGTGAGGAATCTTGGCACGAACAACCTAGAGATTCTTATAGATTTACAAATCATTTCAAAAAAGCCAAAGTGCTTGATAAGATTATGGCTTGGCATGACCGAATGCAATTGCAATCAGATAGTATTGCGTATGAATTAGACAGAATGAATTGGATGCTGAAAAACCCTGACAAGGATTATGACGATTACCCATATACTATTGATGGTGAAGATGTTATTAGAGATTCTTCAGAATTTGTTACTATCACGCTTGAGGAGATGGATAATTTTCTAGTGGATGCTCAAGGGTTTAGGAGACTCAATCCTGACGATGTTGGACATTATTGCGGTGAATGGGTCTATGAGTATTATTTAGAGCCTACAAACAGCAGAATAAGGGTGTATTCTAGCATCCCTGTTGCGATAGAAACCACCATGAATCACAATTACTCAGATGATTTCATGGCAAAATTTGTAATGCGTTCAAGAGGAAAAGGCAAAGATGCAATCAGGTGTATTCTATTGACAGGATCAACAAGTGTCGGTTCTGATGAGAAGTGTATCGGCAAAGCAACATCCACCAAGAGAATAACACTTTGGCGATTGAATCTACTAAAGAAATATGAACAATGGATTTGGGATGCTCTCGCATGAAAGAGTCCGTATCAGATATTAGAGTACGAGTTATCAAGCAACAAGCAGAAAGATTACGCATTCTTTCAGGTCAGGTTGAGATATTGAAAGAAGAATTGGCTATGCGGGTTCGCAAAGAAGGTCTTGATGATGGTATATTTGTACCCGATGAAGCCGATATAGGTACTGATCTTACTTACTATGAGGAATACCCGCTTGCAGATGGAAGAACCCTTAGAATACCCATTAAAGACACAATAATTAGTTTGACTCATTTGCTAGGTGCTGAAATAATTGCACCGAGTCAAATTGCAGGTACGATAATGGCGAGATGGGATGTATTGATGCCTCATTTAGCCATGCAAGATGATCTGAGCGATGTCCATGAATGATGATGATGAAATCCCTGCTTGGGGAGATGGCGAAGATCTAACAGGAGATGCTTATGTCAAATGGATTAGAGAAGCAAGAGGAGAGATACCTACATGGGTTTCTGCTGCATTAGAAGTAGATGGTGTTAGTAGTAAGAGGGTTGAAGAAGTGAATGGCCTTACGACAGGCAGTATGTCTAGTCCTAAACAGATACTAATGATAAGAACAAACGATGATGAGGTTAATGTATTTCTCACTTCTAAGTTAGCATGGGAATGGTTGAAATCAAGGTATCAGAAATATCATGATGACCCACCTATTTGTAGAGAACCAAGAATCAAAGGCACTATGGAATACAAAGAAGCAGATCATATTTGGTTTAATCAAAGAGTCGCTACTTTAAGAAAACAACATAATCAAGGAGAGCGAAATACATTTCATGTTTTAAGGAAATCAGGGGCATTCTTAGCATCTATTAGTATAACTCATCTTTATAGAAAAGGAGATTTGTAAATGTCTATTTTTGAGTTTTGTATGTTTTGTTGTTTAGGATTTAGTTTGTTTGTATTAGTGGGTGTAATGTATTCATTGACATTAATTAAAGACATTTGGAATGATGTATTAGAGGAGATTTGAATGAGTGATAGAGAAGATACTAGGCCGTGGATTACTAATCCTCAAGGAGAGCCAAAAGAAGGAGATTTGTTATCTCCGTGGACTTGCGATAAGTGCTATTGCGAGCATCCTATGAAATGGGTCGAAAACAAGTTATCAGGCGGCATGATTCTTGTATGTTATCGTTGTGATAATTTCTCAATACCGATTGAGGAGAGCAAACGCATGACGGCTAAGGTGTTCAAAGATCTAATCCCCCCCCCACCTCCCGTTAAGAGAGATTAAGAAGTCAATCAAGGTCGTGATGGCTATGATGGGTAATCCAAATCAACCGATTTTTATACTGAAAGAAGGAACAGAACGAGTAAAAGGCAGACCTGCCATGAGTGCTAATATAAATGCGGCTAAGGCTACTGCCGAGGCTGTAAGAACAACATTAGGGCCATTAGGCATGGATAAAATGCTTGTTCAGGGAAATACAGGGGAGACAACAATTACAAACGATGGTGCTACAATATTACGGGAAATTGACATTGAACACCCTGCGGCCCGCTTGATTATAGAAGTAAGTAAGAATCAAGAGGAGAGTTGTTTTGATGGAACGACATCAGCAGTTGTTCTTACAGGTGCATTACTAGAGAAGAGTGAGGACTTGCTTGCTCAACAGATTCATCCGACAGTCATATGTCGAGGTTTTAGAAAGGCCGAAAAGTTAGCACAAGAGGAGTTAGATAAGATTGGATGGGATTGTTCATTAGAGGACTTGAGGAGAGTAGCAGGTACTGCATTGACAGGTAAATCTGCTGAAAGCGCATCTGATACACTATCTTCTATATGTGTTGATGCAATATCTGCTGTTAAAGACGAGGATGGAACTATCAATACAGACAATATCAAGGTCTTGAATTTTGAAGGCGGCACATCATTAGAGAGTAGCCTTGAGTTAGGTGTTTTGATTGAAAAGGAGAAATTACATTCTGAGATGCCACCATCAATTAATGATGCTTCTATACTACTAATGAATACGGCATTAGAGATTAAAGATACTAAGTTTGATGCTCAATTATCTATTACTGATCCTAATCAGATAAATGATTTTCTCGCACAAGAAGAGGCGGCATTGAAAGACATGGCGGCATCTATTGGTCTGCATGGCGTGAATGTAGTATTTTGTCAGAAGGAAATTGACGATCTTTGCATTCACTATCTTGCTAAACTCGGCATTACTGCATACAAGAGAATCAAGCAAAGCGATATGGATGCTCTTGCGAGACTTACAGGTGCTAAGTTTGTAAGCAAGGTTGATGAGATTACGGATGAGGAATTAGGATTAGGTCATGTAAGTGCCGTTGAGTTTGGCGAGCATCATTGTACGTTAGTGCGTTCAGATAGTGCAACAAGCGTTACTGTATGCCTTAGAGGGGCGACTTCACATTCAAGCATGGAAGTGGAGAGAGCATTCGATGATGCTTTAGGCGTTACTTCTATTGCATTCTCTAACAAAGTGATTGCAGGTGGCGGTGCGGTTCATTCACATCTAGCAAGGCATCTTAGAAAGGAATCAATCAAAGACGGTTCTAGGGTTGGTATGGCAATAGAAGCGTTTGCTAGTGCATTAGAGTCCATTCCTCGCACCCTAGCGGAGAATGCAGGGCTTGACCCCGTAGATACTCTAATCGCTCTTAGAAAGGCCGAAGGCACTACTCATGGAGTTGGCGTTGATGGTGAAATCATAGACATGGTTGAAGAGGGAGTTATAGAACCAAGAAAGGTAGTCAGTAATGCAATTGGATGTGCTACTGAATCTGCTATTATGATCCTTAGAATAGACGATGTAATATCAATGAAAGGTGCTAAGGGTGCAGGTATGCCTGATATGTCGGGGATGATGGGGTGAATCCCCACACGTCTGAAAAATTAATTACAGCAGGTAGAACGAAACGCATGAGAAATAATGTGGTCGCTTTTCTTGAGAAAGAAGGCGAAGGCACAAGCATAGACATATGCAATTATATCAATGAAGTCATGCATTCAGGCACTACAATGAATCAGTTAGGAAATCTCTTGGCTAAAGATCCTCGATTCAAATTACTATCACATAAGACCGTAAGCGGCACAATAAAAGGATCAAGATACAAAGTGCAGAATTATACTTTATCAGAAGATTACAAAGAATGGGCATACCGTTGAAGAGGGTTTAATAAGAAACCTCAATTCAGATAATTTACCTCGTAATTGTATCGGGGGAATGGGATTACGAGGTGCGTTTTTTTTCTATATTATGGTGTTCTCCTAAACATCGTCTTTCTACGCTTGTTTCAACCCATTCTCCCACCCTCAAAAATCATGAAAATCTATGGTTTTGATAGCAAAAACACGGTTTTTTGTTAGAAATGGTTATATCTCGGCAACCCCTAATTTAGACATGAGCAACAATAAAACGGAATCAGGAAAAAGTTTTGAAGAATTACTAGAAAGTCAAAGAAAATCAGCAGGTCGAAATCAGGTGTTATATGAGTTTCGTTGGCAATTAGATGGGGTTGATAGGGGGGATGATTGCGAATATACATTTAGAGACGTAGGTGATTGGGATACCGCTTGGGAAGATACTTTGGATCGAATTGAAGAGTGGCCTGAGTATGCTATTGCACGAAAATGGTTGAGAAACTTTGCACATAAATATGGGTATGTAGCCGAGACAAAGCATCATACGGCTGGTTCATTTTGCACAATGCCATTAAGTGAGATGACATGGTTATGGGTTCGTAATGGTGTGAGGTATGAATTTGATTGGCCGGTGATGGAATGAAAGGATTCATCCCTTATTGTAATGGATGCGGTTATCTCCTATGGCCGGATGGAAACGATTGCACTTGTGAAGAACAGTAATAAGTGATTGAAATGAAACGTCAGGATATGCTCAAATGTCAGGGATGCGGAAAACCATTAGATGCACGAACCACCAAGTCAGTAGCAAGAACAAAAACAAACAGATGTGGTCGTTGCTACCTACTATTCAAAAGAAATGAGAGAATACATAGTATTAAGAAACTATAATAATAGATACCTCATGGGATGAGTAATGAGTCGTAAAAAGATTACATCAGATATTGAGGCACAATTAGGAGATTGCCCTGCTGATATTGGCCCTGCGATTGGTTTAGTAGCCGATGTGTTAAAGACACTATGGCACGAAAACCACGGCCAATATTTAGACAAGGATGAGAGAAAAGCACATGGTAAAAAACCACTTGCTTTTGTCGAGGAAACAGATATAGAAATCAGAACACATGGTAAAGTATTGAAGATTGAGAGAGACAATCAAAACAAACCATCTGTATCTATACCTATGGGATTATCAGATAAGATAACTACTGCAACCATACCCCATTCATGGATTGAGGGTATATTGTTGCAGACATTAATTTCAGGGTTCAATGGTGATACATCATACGCTGAAAAGATAGTCGGTAAAATCAACGGATGGATAGACGATGCTACCATTGAGACTGATGATGGTAGATTAAAGATAGACCAAAAGAAATTACCTCAACCTAAGAATGCAGTTGTAGTTGCAGAAATGTTAGATTCGATGAAGAGAACATTCAAGTCCAAATCTAAAGGCACTACACAATTAAATCTCACATTGTCTGTATTAGATGCAGATCAGATCCAACCTACATCAATGACGATGCTTGATGATAGAGACATAATAGCAATTCCTGATATTGACACCCAAGATATAACACAAGAGGCATCCCACCACAGCCTCGATGACGACATATCTGCAAGTATGGACAATTCGGAGAAGCATACAATATTAGGAATGAGGGATGGGGGTACGGGTGTAGTCCTCTCCCCACCTACACTTGAGGCAACAGACGTTGCTGTAAGCCGTGAAGAGTTGTCTCAAGCACTCATAGGCGTTATTGGCATTGAAGGCCGTACAATTGGCTACATTGGTAAAAACATGGCATCTGATAAAGAGACATGGAAACCACGATTAGAAGCATTAGTCGAATCAGGAATACTACGCAAAGAAGGTGTGCGAAGATCATGCAGATATTATTTGGGGAATTTACAATGAGTGATGATATGAAATATCTGTATGTAGAGAATAACATTGATGAGGGTATGGATAATTGTTTCAATTGTGCTTTTGAAACAGTTGAAGAATATCTTGTTGAAAATTCAGATATAGAAGAACACAAATCAACAGTTATTAGTTGTAATGCGTGTGGTGCTTTGTGGAATAACATCACCCGCCGAGCCATAGCCGAGAGAGCGAGAGCATACATGAAACATACCCGTGTATTGCTACTAAAGTTGAAGGAAGTGAATGAATGATTCAAGGAAAATATAACGCTAATCAAAAGAATGTCAAGCGTAAATTAGACAAGATAATTCATCTTCTTGAGTCTCAATATAAATTGCATGAGTTATGGACTGAAATGCTTCTTGATGCAATAAAACCTGATGAAGAGGTGAAAGAAGTCAAGCAGTCTCAGTTGAAAGAGTATGCAATCATACAAGCCGAACACATGAGGGCGCAGGTAGGAGACAATACATGGCACTACGCTATGGAAGTATGGCTCTATCCTGAAACCCACTATTGGGAAGTGGAAGATGAAGTCGCTCTCATTGAGCGTTACATCAGCACAAACCGAGATGCTTGGGTGAAGCATTGGGGCGAGCCAAGTGATATGGCACAAAGGAGGGATGAAGAATGAATTGTTTCATCTTAGACACTAATCCGTGGAAATGTGCCACATACATAGATGACATTAGATTGCCAAAAATGATTGTCGAATCAGCACAAATGATGGCATCGGGGCTTCGTAAGGCGGGGCTAGAAGATGAGGACTTCATAGAGTATGGAATACTTACAAAGGCTAATCGGCCTTACAAAGGCGGCTACAAACATCATCCCGTAACTGTTTGGATTGGATTAAATCATTCTAATTATTCATGGCATAGAGACATGGCAATTAGTATGTTAAATGAATACACGAAAAGATTTGGTAAAATTCATGCTTGTGAAGTGCCTATAAGAAACATGGCTGAACTATGGAATAGATACCGTATGGGGAGATGACCCCTTTTGCTCAGGCCATGCCTGATGAATACAAAGACGAGGATGCTGTTAAGGCATACAGGGCATACTATCAAAGCAAAGCATACAGTAAAGGTGGCGTTAGATATGTTCGTACAAGTTATCCTGATTGGTGGGGTGCTGCCGTATGAATAAGGTGTATGAGATATTCCGAGTAGATGATTCGGTGGAGATATTAGTAGAGCCTGATCTTAAGGCCATGCAGAATGCTGTTGGGGGTTATATCGAATATCTTCCCCAAGCACATCTGCCCAAAGGGAATGGCTGTATAGAAGTCATAGTCAATGAAGAAGGGCTGATACATGAATTATTACCTAACATCACAATGACGTTAGTTTGCGGTTATCCCGTAGTAGGAGATGCTATTGTAGTAACTGAAAAAGGTCTTGCTGAGTTTATGGGGGATTTCTGATGCCCTATTTTCATTGTGATGATTGTAATGTAAAGTTTCTAATAATAGGATAAAATTGTTTCATAATCATAAAGGTAAAGAGTATAGGGTTTTTCTGTCCTTTTTGTAATAAGAGTATGAGGAGAGAGTATGGTGGTGAATTTGATGAGTGATGAAAGAATAAATAAAATATGGAAATTAGATGAGAACGGTGGCGTATCTGAAGAATATCTAAAGGAATTGAAATTAATACAAAAATCAATAGACGAAAATTTACAAAGACTAAAAGAGGTGATTGAAGAATGACTCGTGGGCCATCTATTACAGTATTCCATAAGAGGCCACCTCGTAAGACAAAGGCATCATGGGTTTGGGATGGTGCTAGGGCATTGAATGGCATACCGCCTAATTGGATGCGTATGATACCATGTAGGACTACCTATCAAGGCGAAGTAACCAAGACTACCAAATGGATCATAGGATTCGATGAAACAGAAGAGAATATTATAGAAGTTGATGGCCCTGCTCGTAAAGTGTATGATATGTTATTCGCTATGAGGAAGGATTTACAATGAAATATTGGGAACGAGTCTTAACTATTCAAACAGAAGAATGGGAATATCAAGAATGGAGAGAGATGAGAGATTAAGAACAAAACTCTATTCGGTGTTTAATATGGGATACAAGAAATTATTCAATTATCTAGTCTTAATTGGCATGGGGGGTCTAGGATTGTTCAATTCTTCTAAATTAGAAATTAGATATGAAACTAACAGTAATTTGGAATTACTATGTCAAAATGGCATGATCATATCTGCGGTTGCTATAATCTATTTTACGTTAGCATTTTTTGTTGAATTAATGGTAATGAAGAGGAGAAAAAAGGTTTATCGGATACCTTCAAGAATAGAATATGATAATCTAAGAATAACCCCTGATAAGAAAAAAGAGGAAGAATAAATATGAAAGACGATAAAGGTAAAGCATATGCTATTGAAAGAAGATACAGGATGTTATCTGAGCCGTGGAAAGAGATGCTTTTAGAGATAAGAGCAGAAAGAGGTGCATTACTTGGCACAAAACAGTATGAGGAGATGGCGGGGGTCGAGAAAGCAAAGGCTCTCGATACCATAGATGATAGATTAGTCATGGTTCAAGAGTGGCTATTACATTACGAAAGAGAGAGGACTAAAGGCGTTAGTCGAGGAGTTAAGAGGTGGCTAAAAGATGTCTCTTTGCTTAGTGATTCTGAATTAGAGGGCGTATTATGATAATGGTAATGGATGATGAAGATCGTTGCGATGCTTGCGGTGCAAGGATGGATAGAGATACTAGATACGATATAATTTCTAAAAAAACAAGACCTATATTATATTGTCAATCATGTAAGAAATGGGTGTGGTATGATGGCAATTAGTCAAAACGAAGTAGAGTTTGCTTTGCGGCTATGGAAATCATTAGTGCCTAATGGAGAATGGATATTACCTAAAGTAGGTAAATACATTAGAACAGGAGAAACAGAATTGACATTGGTTGAAATGTATTCGCCTACTGTATCTGCAAATGAAAGAAGTCTATTCGATCACCATGATTTTATTGCACAATTGGGTAATGAAATTGGTTGGAATGTTACTTTGGGTATAGAAAGAGCATTTGACTCAGATGGAGATGTTTTGAATATACCTAAAAGTATGATTGGAGATGTTGCTGTATGTTCATGCGGTTTAGTTATTAGAGTTGAACCTGCTAATCCGTGGCAGGTATATCAGCAAGTAATTGATGGTAAATGTCCTCATTGTAAGAAAAATACATTTGAAGTAAAATGGAATGATATTCACGTTGTTACAGACGAAACTGCAATAAGGTTGAAACAAAGTATAAGAGAGGAAGAGTAAGATGGATAAAGAAGTAACAACAGGTAATTTCGTAAGAACAGGTGAAAGTCAATATGCAAAGGTCAAGACAAAAAGTGGCAATACATTATTGCTATTAGATCATATTATTGCAATAACAACGGTCATTACAAATGAGCCGATGGTTCAGATACCCTTGCCGGGATTTAGGAGATCTAAAGACGTACAGATGGATTTGCATATGACTAATGGTACAATATTTACTACTGTTGAGATGTCAGAAGGAAAAGCAAATCTATTGAAAGCCCAATGGTTAGATTGTGTGAATCCTAATAGATTAGAAGAAGGAGATTCAGATGATGGAAACGAAGAAGAAACATGATTATCACAACAAGGTACATGGTAAGGTAGATGTTTCATGTCATCTTGGTGAAGAGTTGCATATCATTACGTCTAACGCATATAATAATCGTGTGTTAAACATTAGAATGTGTAGAATTGTACCCTCAAAAACGGGGCATACAGGATACACAAGAGTTGGGTTTTTCCTAACAAAAAAAGAGGCGAGAGAACTGAGAGATTATCTTTCAGACGTTATAGAAGATGAAGGGGCATGGGAAGTCGTAGAAAATGAGCCATTAAGAGATGCGAGGGGATGGGTAGATAATGAGTAAATGGGATAGTTTAGATGATTTCAAAGCACATCATTATGATGTAATTAAAAAATTAATGTTAGCATCATGCGATGAACCCGATGAATTGATTGAATTGGCTTATCTGTTATGGGATAGGGTTCGTATTTTTGCTAATAGAAGTCCTCTAAGTCTTTGTTTTGATTGTGTATATATTGTAGCAAATGCAACGGGTAATGCAGTATCTCTTTCTTTCTTATCATATATTGGTGAACAAGTCATTCAAAAGAATGTCAAAGCCATGCAAAACCGTTCAGGTAAAGATGAACCAAGATGGTTTTTAACATCTAAAGGAGAATCTGAAATAATGAATCTATTTGATGGAAACCAAGATTTGTATGATGATGTTTTAGAACCGTGGATTGGTGTTTATAGGAGTAAATCTGAATGAGAAACGTCTTGAGTTTATTTGACGGGATTAGTTGCGGCAGATTAGCATTAGATCGAGCAAAAATTGAATATGATGATTACTATACGTCTGAAATAGATAAAGATGCAATAGATTTAGTAGCAAAAAAGATTTCCTTCAAGCATACAATTAGGTGATGTTCAAGGATGGAGAGAATGGAATTTGAAAGACGTAGATTTAATTTTAGCGGGTAGTCCATGTCAAGGTTTTAGTGTGAACGGGGGTCAAGATAATTTCAATCATCCTCAAAGTAAATTGTTTTTTACATTCATAGATATATTAAATGAGTATAAACCAAAATATTTTTTATTAGAAAATGTAAAAATGAGAAAAGAATGGATTGATAAAATAAGCAATTATGTAAAAGTAACTCCGGTAGAAATAAACTCATCTTTAGTTTCTGCACAGTCAAGATCAAGATTGTATTGGATGAATTGGTCTGTTTCAACACCAAAAAAATAAGAATATATATTTGAAAGATGTTTTAGAAACGAATAAAAATTGGAAGGCGGCATCTATATGTGGTCGAAGAATTGATCCTTTAACTAAGAAAAGAAATGATGCTGATTCGTCTTTGCCTTATGTTCAATGTGTAGAGGTTAGAGGTCGAGGAGATAAAAGCGGTTGTTTGACTACTGCTGATAAAGATTCAGTTGTAACAAGGTTTCAACAGGGCAGACATATAGGTGCTTATGATTTATTAGAAAAAAAAACGTAGATTGGCGTTTATTATCTATGTTAGAAATTGAAAGACTCCAAACACTACCTGATAATTATACTAAAGGTTTCTCGGACTCAGCAAGAAGAAAAATGATAGGTAACGGGTGGACAGTAGATGTTATTGTTCATTTGTTAAAAGAAATAACAAATAATCAATCAAAAAAATATAGCAAACAGATGAAATTAGGTGATTATCTTGAATCATAGTAATGTAAAAGAAAGACCTCGTTTTTTTCGTGGTGCTATTGTTACAAAATGTAGTATATGTAAAGAAACAATAACTACCAAAACAAAAGGGAATATTGGTGATCATAAACTTGAGCATATCAAATGCGGGTCATGTTATCTTAAATCAAAAAAGAGAAGAAAGAAGATTGAAGGGGCTATTGTAATGCTAATGTATCGTTCTCTTGCTGAATCATGGCGTGTCATGGATTCTTACTCATTAAGAAATCGTGCAGAAATTGTTGCCAATAACATAAGGGCATCTATGGATGAATCGTGGACTGTTGTATCTTTCTTTTATCCAAAAGACGGTATTGGCAATAGACTTAGTGATGAAGATTTTAGAGAGATATTCTTTTTACTAACTGATGCTTATCCTGAAGAAGTAGAAGAGAATCCTGACCCAATACATATCCTATGTTCTTTATCTGAAGTTGAAAACACCAAAGGTAGTGCTAATGCAATTGTTGGTCGTATTCATAACATCTTAGAAGCCCCTGATAATACCACTAGATCGTGGTTATTACGCCCGTTGTTTGAAAGAATAAGTAAAAGAGATTTACACCCCCTATTGATGCGTCTATCTGTTCGTGCATCTCCAATAAGGCGTAGAGATGTCGTGAGAGCGTTAGGACTCGCTTACGACCAACCATTTCATCATATACGAACAAGTGTCAATCTTTTAGGATTGCAGAATACTGTTAGAGATTTGTCATTAGGTGCATTCAATTATGCTAAAATAAGGCCAATGAGAGGTATGCCTCTAATGATACCGATGCCTGTTCTTGTTAAGAGTCCTGAAGCAATATCATTTTCTAATTGCTATGCCGAGATTGTAGAAGGTTCATGGGTATCTATACATCATACATCAACCAAGACCGTTGGTTTTACCCCATCAGGTAGTGAGATTCCTAATGATGATGGATGGATTGAAAAGTGGGTTGAATCGGTAGGATTGAAGTATGGAATATACTTATGTGATTATGCAGAACATAGAGACAACCCATTACTACTTATTGATTGGTTAGATCCTAACGATGTTCAGCAGACATATAGATTGAGAAGAGAATATTTTGAATCTGTTGCACCGTCTTGGGCAATCAAAGACATGATAAAATTAGATTCACCGCATATGGTTTTAGGCATAACAAATAGTGAATTGCCTGTATTATTAAGAAATGCTAGAGGAATATTAACTTATCAGAATACCATAGAAGAAGTAGCATTGTTGAATCCCGCTAAGAAAGAAAGAATTGTTAGAATCATATCAGGCCGAGTTGCTAAATCTAATGATGGTGGTAAACCGATTATCTTATGGAAAATTGGTGTTAGAGATGGTTATGATTATTATCCTGTAACCGAAGTTGAATCAGATCAAGATTTCAAACGATTTTGTTCACCCTTCAAAAGATTAGAAGGCGAAGCAATAAAAATAGAATCTCCTTTATTTGTTGAAGTTGAGATATTATCTTCGGGTTGGGGCGACATTGGGGCATACATGAGTTGCAACATAGTAGGATTGGCTGAAAATGCAGGTATTGCTGATTGTTTGGGTGTTGAGGAATTAGGTTATGTCAATCTTGAATCAGAAGGATAGAGATGTAATTATCTTGGCTTCTACGATTAGAGGCGACATAAAATGTGTTCAATCAATAGAGCGAAAATGCGGGTATATCATCAGACCCGAATTATGGTTTCCAAAAATTGAAGCAGGGGCTGCTCGTGCAATAGAAGATGCGGGTTTAACTCTCCGTACAATTTATTCTAAGGTTGATGAAATAAGTAAAATCTTGTCAATTATAAAAGGATTAGAAGATTTATCAAGCACTACTGATGGTTTGATGATGGTAAAAACGGCCAACGGAGTCCTTGTTCAGCCAAATAATCATCAAGAAGTTAAGGATGCTTTAGATTATTTGGATAAGATAAGAGAGGTTAATAGTAAAGCCGATGTCCGATAACATCCCGTAAGGAGAATATAGATATGAATGATGAATTGAAGAAGATAGGAGAAATGAAAGGATGGACTTTAGACGAAACTAAACAGGCACTTTTGGATTGGTGGAAAGCCGGATTCAAAGACGCTTTTGATGAGTGCAACGGTAATTTAGATGAAGCAGATGAAGATTACCAAGATTGGTTAATCGGTGCATTCCAAGTAACACAAAACAGAAAATCCGCATCAAGTGGTAGCAAGGGTACAGAATATGTTGGTATGATTGTAGCATACAAAGGTGTAAGAGATACAAAAGAAGATGCAAGGCAATTAGCAGTAACATCTGCTATGTCTAATTTACAAGCAGTATTAACTAGCGGCATCAAACCATATAACAACAAAGAAATTACTGTTCCTGTATGTAGGGCATATTTCCAAGAAGATAAATGGATTATTGCTAATGCACAAGATCAAGTCGTACATACTGAAGAAGGTCGAGAAACAGATATTCCGGCTTGGGCTATCGCTATACCTAATCAGAAATTCTATGTTTGTATGATGAATAGAAACAGTAAGCCTATGGATGCTTATTCATACGAAAGAACGTGGTTGTTTGTAGGTAATGAAACAGATAAACTACTATCTCAAGGGCCGTTTGATATACCTATTACTTTGAAATGCCGATGGGATGCAGGAATGACTAATCTCCGCATGAATACTCCAATTAGATTCAAGGCTGAAAAAATAGATTACAAGGATGGTTCAGGATTCCTTTTGCAAACAGGCAATATAGAACCTAACTATGGTCTTGGATGGGTAGATGATGAGCATTTGCCTAAAGTAGAGAAACTATTCGATCCTGCACAATACCTTACTCAATTTGTGCCACATCTAAATGATTTAACACAAATCTTTGATTACCACGAACAAAACTCATTTGAGTCATCATATAGTGCTAATAAAATTGGCCCTACATTTTCATTCAAGGGTACTGTTGAATACATAGACTACGTTGGTAGGGAATTAGAGTGGGCAGAAGGCGGTACACAATTCTCTATGAGGATTAGTAGCAATAGCATGAGAAGAGAAGATGCTAATTCTGCTCTATACCTCAACCTATCAAAAGGGTTAGAGGAACACCACAATGCATTCAAAGTGAATAAAAACGATGAATGGAGAGAATACACTACGGGAACACAAGTAATCGTAGTCGGTAAAACTAGAACCTATGAAAGAAATGATGGAGACATAGGATTGAACATTGATGCATACAACATATACGCTATACCAAGTCGTGCATTCATAGCAGAAACGCCTACCGAAGATTCTAACGATCTTGGCGGGCTTGATGGATTTAGGAGTGATTAGGCGTGAGTGGTACAGGATTCCTAGACGGTTGGAAAGAAGAGGACACATCAGATGTCGCACCGCCACCTGTAAAGAAGAAAAAGACTAACGTATGGGGAGAGGAGATAAAACCTCTACCTGAAGGTCATGATAAGATGTCTTTAGAAGAATTAGATAAACAATCAATTACACCGCCACCTGTAAAGAAAAAGAAGCCCGCACCTACTGTATTATCGCAGGGCTTCAAAACAGGTAAAGCAACACCCCAAAAATCATCTTTGCTCTTGGGTTTTCAAGATTTGAAAGAACAGAAGATTGACAAGGAATTTTTAATGAATGCAGTACCGGCAGTTAAACCTGCTATTACTTCTACATTTACTCCACCATCTATCGCTGATGCTGAAGATAATCTTACGGGTTATGGACAACATCTAACTGCTGTTGAAAAAGCACGTCAGGCTCAGTCATTTATGAAAGAACAAAAGAATCATCATGTTTTCTGCGGTATAGTAGCCCCACCTAAAGCAGGTAAATCTTCTATCGTATTTGATAGCCTAACTGATGAAGAAGCAAAAAGTGGTGCTGAGATATGGGATATTGATTTCGATGGACACGCTCATGCTTCTATAATGAAGAATTATGCTAATCGTAAAGATAACATCTTAGCAATCAATCCTTATGTGATTTACAAAGAAGAAGGTAGAGTGCCTTATGATTTTCCTAAGACTCACATGAATATAGTAAATATTTTACAAGATGCTTTGAAGCAGGTTGATGCTCAAGAAGAATACTTCAATCAGCATGGTAAAATGCCTGAGAGATGGCTTAAGACAGTCATGCTTGATGGTGCTGATAGTTTCCTAAAGATATGTGAATTAAACATGAAAATTGCTGATCTTGACTTGGGGGCTGATGCTATTGCAGTATCGGGTAAAAAGGCCACTACTAGCGTTGGCAGAACCAATTGGTATATCCGTAGCAATTACTTCATGGCTGTTCTTGACCTAATGAAAGAATTGTCTCGTAGAGGCGTCCATTGTTATGTTATTACTCACTTCAAAGCCGATTACGATAGTAATGGTAATGAAATCAAAGGCGAGGGCGTTCCGCATTGGTTGCCTCGTAAAACCGAGAGTGCATTAACTCAAATCATATACATGACATTAGATGAAGAAATAGATGATACAGGCCGAAGAACGGGTGTTGTAACATCTACTGCTATACTGAAGTCTAATGGTGTGAGTTTGAAGTCATCGGGTACTGTTACTATCTATCGTCAAGATACAGAAGGTGGTGAATGGTTCGGATGGCAGGGATTGCGTGATGGTTCATTCTCTACCGAGTGATTCAGCATGGATCTGATGAAGATTCGCCCACCTCGTACTGTACCTATACCTGATTCAGATAAAGAATCATCATATCAATGGTATCCGGGTTTTCATTTGGATGCTATGATGAGGGTATCTAAATCATCGCTTGGGGCATCCGATTTCTGTATGCAACAATATTTCATCAAGTATGTGTTAGGAGTCAAAGAGCCATCAAATGATGCTATGACTAGAGGTAGTAATGTTCACGATGCTATTGATGATTGGTATGCAAACTTTGATTTAGACCATGCAATCAAATTGAAGTCTAAAGGCTACCATGCAGTATTAGATTGGTTTCTTAGCCTTATGCCTGAATCTAACCCCGAAAGAGGAGATTTTGAATTAGGTGAACAAGAGCATCTAAGAAAAATCATGGTAGTAGAAGCAAGAAGATTCATGGATTCTGATTCTAAGTATTTTTTGCCTGTTGGTAATGAAGTGCCATTGAATGCCATTATTCAAATCAAAGGGGTTACGGTTCATCTTAATGGGATAGTAGATAGATTGTTTGAAGATTCAGAAGGAAACTTGCATATTCATGAATTGAAAACAGGTAAATGGAAAGAAAGTAAATTCAAATGGGAAGGTATGCGTGAAGAAATGGCTTTCTATGCTTATCTAATAAAGCATTGTAATCACGAAGAGTTTGGGGGGAGAGATGCGTTGTTTTGGGGTTGGGATTATACAGGCGGAGATGATTTGTTTAGAGGGAGAGAACCTGTTCGGGTTCAAGAAATCCAATCTATGTTAAAAAAATTGGATGAGTTAATTTCTACACATATACAATATGATGGTTTGCAACATGGCCGTCAATTTGACCTCATAGATCCATACCGACAAAAAACAGTATGTGAACCGTGGTGTAAAGTCAAAGGGTTTTGCCCTAGATTTGGAGAGGTGATGAAGTTTGAGTAATCACTTGTTCAATCATTTTCCTCGTGAAATGGATATGAAATCACGAAAAGTAGTATTGAGCATGGATGGATTACAGAATTACATTAAGAGAACAAATGGTAAACAAAATCTTACTACAACCGTATATGGATTTAGGCAATTAAAACCAAAAGGCAACCGTTGCGAATACAATACTGCTATTGTGCCTCACTTTGTAGTAGATTTGGATAAGGGGAGAGCCGCACAAATGCTCGACATTGAAGATTCTGAAACAGGGCATAGATGCACCAAAGATACTCTAATCTTAGCATCTTATCTTAGAGATCGTAACATTCGTCATGCAGTATGGTTTTCAGGTGGCGGTTTTCATATTTGGGTTATGTTAGATAAAACACATGAGTTACCACCAAACGAATTGAGTAATTTGTTGTTCTCAGGGAGAGTATTAATTAACAAGTGGATTAATGATATGGATTTAGTAACCATAGACCCTGTTGTATCATTTCGCCCCGATAGACATATTAGAATACCAAACACATACAATTACAAACGTAAGTTATGGAGTATTCCATTATCTATTGAAGAGTTAGAAATGGGTTGGGATTACATCATCAATGAAGCCCGTCATGCTAAAGGGGGCATGAAAGTATCAGGCGAAAAGGGCATTGAAATTGAGATTGTTGAAGGCGATACAAATTATCTAAATGGTATGTCCGGTATATTTCAAAAGTTTGATGCTGAAGATATATCGGTCAATGCAGGTAATGTATCAGGAATACCTGTATTGCCATGCTTAGAGGCCGCTTGTTGTACGAAGGGCGACAATCCCCCGCATCAGTCTCGTGCGTACCTTATGATGTATCTAATGGACTATTTTAGAGAGTTTGCTAGACCACCAAGAAACTCAAAGACATCATCTTCAGATGTTATTAGAAAAACTCATCAATTTATTGCAGATCTTGAATGGGCTGATTATAGCCCTAAAATCACAAATGAAATGTTGGTGCATGGTGCATCAAGAAACTATCTTACTCCGTCATGTCCTAAGATATATCAAGAAGGGTTGTGTATTGGCAAATGTCCATTCTTTGATGGTAAAGGTGTGAAGAGAGATTAAGTGTAAATAGAAGGTCGGAGATATACATGAGCGAAGATATAGAAGAAATTAGGAAGGCTAAAGCACAAAAAGCAAGAGAATTGCTAGGTGCTTTGGATAGCGACAATGAAGAAATTAGGCAACAGGCGACTGAAGTATTGCCGTGGGCTTACAGATTAAATAATGAGACACAATTCATAGAGATACTACAACAAGGCAACATGGTTGCTATTACTCAAGACCCAAGATTTGCTGAAGTAGTAACAGACCATTTGAATCGTATGATTCTTGTTTTAGAATCGGGTATGCTAAAGGATGAGGAGATATAATGCCGTGGGCTTGTATAGACTGTGGGAAAACCACAAAAGGATTCTCTAAAGGCGAAACATTATGCTATGTTTGCCGAGCCTGTAAAAAAAGAGTTGAGGAGAGGGATAGAAATGAGTAAGATGATGTATATAGATCATCGAGAGCGTTCAGGATTAGAAGTGCTAGTCAAGAAATACTGCGACAAAAAGGGGCTTCCGTACGAGGAGAGAGAGAATTTAATTACAGACTACGCTTTTGGCGGGGTCGGTATAGAAGCAAAGAGCATTCAAGATTACATGGGTAGTCTTTATTCAGGCCATCTTGAAAGACAGTTACAAAATCTTGATGACAATTATAATCAATTGGTTTTAGTTGTTCATGGAACAATAGACCATTACATATTACAGGCAAAAAGGGGTGGCAAAAAAATAGCGTTTGCTAAAGTGTTTAATGCTTTTCTTGGTTCTATTGCTAGATTTCATAATGATTACGATATTAGTATATGCACATTTCCTGACAAATCATCTGCTGCAAGATTCATTTCTAAGAGGTATGAAAAAGATGGCACATTAGGATCATCTACTACATATCGCTACATGAGAAAAACAGCGTCAGAAGATAAGAGGGTAGATGCTCTCCGTATGCTAGGATGTAGTGAAGCAATAGCAAAAAGACTCTTAGAACAATTCGGTTCAATTAGCGAAATTACCGCTTCATCACCAAAGGAATTACAAGTGATTGAAGGTGTAGGGAAAATTACCGCTTCTCGCATCCTTCATTGTCTTAACAGCGAGGATGCAGTAATTGAAGAAAAGGTAAAGATGACGAGGGCTTGAAATGACACTATTAAGACAAGAAACAGATACGACTAGGAAATGGAATGATTATTCATTAGTAAAGACACCCTTTGATGGCGGGCAGTATATCAAACAGTATATTGAGCGTTTTAGTACCGTATCTTATTTCAATGAGTTTGCAGGGTTATTATCTTACTTTTTCATAATAGGGCAATCATTAGCCCCGTATATGCGTATTCCTATTCATGGTGCATTTATTGATTGCAGACTTCATGTATTTTGGATTCAGCAATCAAGAACGGGGAAGTCAATTGCTTATGAATTTACATCAAAGGTATTGAAAGCAGTAGGCATTGAAACTGAGAAGTTTAGTGCGGGTTCTGATGCTAAATTGATAGGTACGGTTGAGCAAAAAATGGTTTACAATGATGAAGGCAAACCGACAGGAGAATATGAGTATGATGTTATTCCGGGTTTACTTAATGGATACAAGACACTCTTATTCGATGAAGGTAGCGTTTTACTAAACGATTCAAAATCATACTTTAGTGATAAAATCCTATACCTTCAACAGGCTATGGCCCCAATTGGTTCAGAAACAAATGTATTGGTTAAGCACTTAGTAGGCGGTTCAGTATATACTCCATCAGGTGTCTCACTATGGGCTACTACGTTCCCGCCAAAAGACATTATGGCTCATGTATTAGAGAAGGGTTTCTTTCAGCGTGTATTCTTATTCCAAAACGATGTAGGATTAGAAACAAGAAGGACAGTCAGCGAACATCGAATGGCGGGGGCTTACGTTCCTGTACCTGAGAGAGTGTGGTCTTACGAACATCTTGCACAATCAATCATTGACATAAAAGATGAGATAAAACATAGGTTATTTGATTTAGCAGGTATTGATGAAGAGGGATGGAATGCTCTAAGCGAAGATCAAAGAGAAGAGATAACCACTAAGTATGCTCATGGATTGTTTGACATAGGGCCATCATACCATGCAGCGTTATTATCTGCAACAGATGATTACTATGACCTAATTGCTTCGATAAAGAATGAAAACATACGAGAAACCGCATTGTCATTCTTACCTAATGTAGAGAATTATACTCTTATCTTTTCTAATCTTATTGCGGCAACCATGAGATCGTCAGTCATAACAGCGACTCATGTTCAAATGGCTACCGAGATTATTTACGACAATCTACACAATACTATTATTTGGCTTGAAAACAAGCAAGACTTCCGAGTTAGTAAGAAGAGAGAATCCGACTTGAGACAATGGAAAACAGCATACAACAAATGTGAAAGAAAGATACATGATAGGCTAAAGAAAGAAGTAGTCAAGAAAGGAGATTTAGAAAAGATATATTCTGCTAATACCGGAGTAAGTGTCAAAACTGCTAAAAGACGCTTGAACGTAATGATTGAAGCAAAAATTGTAACAAGGATTACCGAAGGTCGTAATGCGTATATTGCTTTAGAGGTGTGATTATGGGAGTTTCAGATTGGATGATTGCTAATGATGTTATATCCTTCAAAATCTTCTCTTCTACCGATGCAAGCGATTTGCCTACGGGTTGGACTAAAACATCAAAATTCACATTAGATGGTGCTGTTTTTTATGATGGCAGACATATGATTGTTTTTTCAGATAAGGTTGCAAAGGTATTGATTAAGGATAAGAAAACAAAGAATCATTCCTTAGAGGAGATGCAATCATGGCTGAACACTACGAGAGGTGCGACCTTTGTAGGATATGGTTCACGGAAGTTTGATTCCCTTCTGCTTACAAGAAAGCATTCCGTATCAGGAGATCATGTTGATTTAGCAGAATTAGTATTCGATGCGTCAAAAAATCATTATGGCGATAGAGGAAGGAGATACGATATACAGCAATTAGCAGAATTGAATAGATACAAACAAACAGCGTTACGTCATATGTCTTTCTTGTTGAAACCGTTTACTCTCATGGCCGAGTGGCGAATGGGTATGTCTCGTAATGTGATGAAAGCATTAGCAGCCGAAGCAGAATTGATTGCTCAAATGTATTGCCAAGTTGTTTGTCATGAATCATTAAAAATAATAGATGAAAGAACAGAACATCCTGTTTCAATTTCGTTTGAACACGTTAGAGACATTAATAGATATATAATCAACATGAAAGAAATCAAAGAAGAAGAATAATCATCTACTCGTTTCTTTACGTTCTTGACCTGCACCTAATTGCCTTCTTAACTTAGGTCTAACATTCCCTCTTGATTTGTTGCGAGCATATCTTCTTCGTGTTCTGCCACGCTTGACCTTACGACTTTGCCCCCATGCTCTCGCCTTGCTTTGTTTCTTAGGCCGATCACTAATTGTGTTCTTTGAATATCCTCTAAATTTACCTTTTTCTTCAGATCTAACAATATCCCATGCTTCTTCAAAAGCACTCATTGTTCCACCTTCATAGGTTTGAGGCGAGGTTTTGCCTTCTTCCATACAGATGAACACAAAGGACATTCCCATAAAAAGATTCTATCTCGTGAACCGGCATAGAAACCGTTGATACGAATAGCAAGAACCCTATGTTTGCATTTAGGACAGTCTTGACTAATCTTATCTCGATAATGCTTCATGGTGAGACATCACCTGTATGACCTGCATGAGTATATGTAATCTTAACATGAGTAGGTGTGCCTGTATATCCTAGACTTCCATTTACCGTTACAACATTATCCGATACAGTATAATCTAAACCTTGTATTAGAACTGCAATAAATCTAGGTGTACTTGACTTATACATCACTACATCCATCATTCTTGTAGTCGCTTCATCTTGAGATTCTAAAGGTGTGTATGCTAATGTAATGTTCTTCTGAGAACCAACATAGGTATCGGTCTTGATTGATTGTCTATGAGTGGGGGTTATCTGATAAGCCCCGCCCATTCCCGATTGATTAATCCTTAAATCAGATTGATAGAAAAGATGTGTTCCGCCTCTACCATCAGCATAAGAGCCAAGCCCAACAGGATCACGAGCAAACAAAAATCCTAAATCTGTAATTGGTAAACTCGCAGTTGCATCCCCTGAAATGAATGTATTAGTAGGCATTGTTGCATTACCTGCCGCATTAATCAAAGAAGAGAATGGCATAGGGCCGGGTCTTACGAAAACTCTCTTATCTTCAAGAGATGCAATTCTTATCTCATTACTACTATAATGTAATCTTGCTGATGCTAATACTATTGTTTGTCTTACAAGATGTCCTGAAGGACTTTGAGGGTATGCCCCACCTGATACATCTTGATTAGAACCATAAGTAAATCCAATTTTTCCTGAAACTAATGGGTCAAAATATACTAACAGTATTGCTTCATTCGTTCCTGATAAGGAGGGCGCATTACCGCTATGTAAACGATATACACCTGTTGAAGCATGAGAATTACTTGTTACATTGATTGTTTGTTCAGTCAATGAATAGAATATTCCATCAACAAGTATCGTACCTGCTGCTATGACAATAGACTGATTGCTAGATATGGAACAAGCGCAGTTTAATGTTGTTTGAGTGTTTCTTGCTGTATCACTATATTTGTTAGTGGTGATTGGTACGACACCATTCATCAAACCTCTTTCATTAAAATTAGTTAATGTCGGACTTGACAATACATCTGTATCTCTTAATCCATCTGTTTGATGCCCTGCGCTTGCTGTTTCATGTCCTTGACCTATTCCCGCCATATTATCTAATCTCCATTAATACATCAACACGAACTTCGTTTGTGCTATCTTTTGTAATTGGTAAAAATGTTGCTCGGTATGCAGGAGTATCTAATGCAGTATCTCCATGTAACGCTATTTCTTTAATTGCTTGAGATGATGTTTGTTGGGTATTGAAACTAGCAGTTACTGCTATTGTTCTATCATCTATCTTTGTAACTTGAGGTGATACTGTAATCTGCGGTGTACCTGCGCCACCATCTCTACTTGAGGCATCACCACCGCTTGAGCCTAGAGTCATGCGTGTTACTAACGAGGATAGATGATCGGTAAGTGCTGCTTTTAATGAATCAAGAACCGGCATCATTTCACCTCGTAGAATATTCCTTTGCTAGTGCCAATCTGCCTTGCCCGCTTGTTGCCATCACGAACTCCTATCTTACCCATCCCATTAGTGTGTTTCGCCCCAATAATGAATCCGACATTGTTTACATTACGAACATATATCCTATGAACTGCTATAACTTCGATATTACTACTAAGCGAAACTTCAACAAGATCTACTACACTTCCTGCTTGTTCATCTAATGGTTCACTATTACCCGATACGGCTTGTATGTCTGAAATTAAACCTTCAATTCCTTTGTCATATTGTGCTATAACGAAATTGCTTGTTAAATTAGAATAGTTGTGTTCTGCTTCAAAAACGACAAATTCTCCTGTTATACCGTGTGTTGGTAGGTTCAATGTAACAATTTCTCCGGGTTGAATTGATGAGGCTTTCAAAGCACCATTAATATTAATCAAAGGCGCACCGTTTTCTGCACGAGACAATATTGATTTTGCTAATTTTAATGCCTCATTGTTTGTTCTCAAGCCCGGTATCTCTTGTCTTAGTGTCCTCACAAGGTTGCTTTCTGAACCCCTGTTAGCATTCATTTTCATTTTCTCTAAATCTTTTACTACGACAAATACTCTTTCGTTAGAGGCCATAGAATCTCCAACAACCACTATTTCGTTTGGAGAATCATACATCTTACTAGCACTAACACTTTGTATGCCACTACCTAATCCCAAGTTAGAACCTCTATTGATGAACGATGCTGAAGAATACACTAATGAGCCATTCTTTTCATTTACTAATTGCTTACCATCAATTTGAGTGAGATTGCGAATAATTTCCATAATGTTCAATCCTCTAGTTTTTCTAGCAGTAAATATAGATGAGTGATCGTTAATCAATCTCAAGGACGGGTGGGCATTTATTGTCGAAGAGACTTCTCTATCTTTTGCTAACAAAGAATTACTAGGGGTTACGTTGAATCCTGCTAATTCTGAACCGCTATCGTCTAATAACATCAAAGCAGCATCGCTTGTCCTTATTCCAACAAATCCTTTTTGACCCATTAAAATCTCTCCTTCTTCTAATCCTGCATCAACAAGACTATCTGATTTTATATTACGAAATAGTAATGACGAAGATTGTTCTTCTTTGTCTAATCCGGCTATTCTAAGACTAAATCCTTTTGAATCAAACAAATATGGGGGGAAATAACTACTCGTCAATTCTTTTCCATCAAATCTTAATTCTCTAATGCTAGAGTTAGATGTTTTGATTCTTGCCGAAGTTTTACCATTTTCAATTATCATTGGTTTTTGATTAATCATCATAAAGTCAGTAGGGTCATATTCTAACAGTCCTCTAAATGAGAGTGTCGTTTGCTTTACTGCATCTTGTGTAACATCATATCTATTCCATAGTGCAGATACTTGTTTAGATAATGTAATTGTATTATCTACAAACGTAGGTGCTATGAGATGAGGTATAGTCAAAGGTCGTATATCTGATAGAGTAGATGGTGTGCCTGAATCAGATGCATTGCTAGAATAATATCTTAGAATTTTTCCTGTTAAATCACTAACTCCGGTGCTGTTTGTAACTCCTGTAAGTTTGTTTTTGGTTTTGCCTGTATAGTGTATTTCTCTCTTACCTACTAAGAATAGTGTTCCTGCCGATGGCAATAGGCTTGCATCCTCAAGCACTATGTTAGTGCTGAAATGATCTGCTACTTTGAATTGAGGGAATAGCCTCATAGAGGTATCCATTTGAGTATAGGATATACCTTCAGGGGTTGTATGTTTAACAAAGTCTCCACCTATCCCTGTACCATTATTGATGTATTTTACTTGTGATTGATGAATTACTTCACCACCACCCGGATGCGTGGTTTGAGAATATCTTGCTTCTATCTCAGGATTGAAATTACCATCAATAGTTTTTCTTGCAGCATCTGATTTGAAGAACTGTAACATAGATGCGCTTGGCATTAAATGATATGTTACATCATGCTCATTTGCATCAGGATATGCAATAATAAATGCCCCTTCTGCTGTTGTAACAAAATTGGTGTTTCCTAATGTTTCTTCTAAATTAGCCTCAAATACACCATATCTGTTATCTCTTGTAAATGGTTGATATTCATAATTTGAATCTCCTGTTGATGACCTTGCACCTGCTAACCAACCATCTTGCAATAAGTCTGATGCAAAGCCATACAACTTAAGCGGGCGAACAGGTCTAACGAAGTAATCAATTTGTTTTCTTCTTTGATTTGACGTTGTTGCGTTGCCGCCTGTTCCTTCTACTTCAGTAGATAACGAGCCGTGTTCTAATCTATTCAAGTATGTCTTACGCAATATGTATGTGCCACCCCACGGTGGCAAATCTGCTGATCCTCTAACAGACCATATATCCTTAGCATGAGTCTTTGCTGCTATTATTGGTGGCGAGTTTGATACAGTAACTAAGGTTGCGGTTACTACTCCGCTAGAACCTGCATTAGACATTACTATTGTAGGTGCAGATGTATATCCCGTTCCTGAGTTAGTAATACTTACAGATGCTATTGGCCCTGTTGTTGTATTAATTGTCCAAGAATAGCCTAACTGACCTAAATCTACGGGCTGTCCACCAATGTTTGCGGCTAGTGGTTCAGGCTGTCCTGTATATCCTGTTCCTTGATTAGTTACTGCTGTTGCTGAAATTTCAAATCCATTATCCGTTCTTACATAACTGAATGTACCTGCTGCATTAGATCCGCCACCGCCATTTGCAGTCCATGTACCGTTACCGCCACTATTACTCAAACCTGCACCTGAGATAGTACCACCTGTTATATTGAACGCAGTTATATTGCCTACGGGGGTTACAGTATATGTTCCTGTAAATCCTGAACCATCGCTGCCGCCACCTGTTGCTGTTAGATTACCTGCTGTGTATCCTGTACCCGCATTTGATATTGCAAGAGAGGCAACGCCTTGCCCGCCATCTCCTTTATCTGTTTTTGAATCAGGACTCCATGTTGGCAAAGTGTAAGGATTAGATATAGACTGACTTGTTGGACTACTCGGATTGACTGTCATGTTATGTGTAGTGAATTTTGTGTTTACAGACCATGATGGCATTACAGGAAAATGTTGTCCTAAAATCAAATCACTATGCAAAGATGCTGCTTTAGTGGATGTAATCGCATATTCTATGTTCTTGTTTGTCTGACGCTCATTTTCTGTTTCAATGACAAATCCTAATCTTGGTTCGGTTCTTGATTGCACTTGTCTATGGTCTGATACTTCAGATAGAGGTATAGGTAATAGACTCGTAATTGTTGAATTAGAATGTGTACCTATTCCCCAACCACTTGTAGGATAGTGAACATTTGATGTATTAGAATGGTCTATTGCAGATGCGTTGGTATGCAAAGCATTGCCTCTAAGATGATAGAATCCGCCACTAACACCAAATTGAGTAGAACTTACTGCTGATTGAGAATTGGCTTGAGCGTATGAAGATGAACCCGTATATTGTGTTAAATCAATAAATGGATCTGAACCTTTATTCATTGGTATAGCCTTTAACGGTAATGTAGATGCAGCATTTGGGTCAATCTTTGATTCCCAATTACCTGCTGACATAGCCGTAGGTTTTACTAATCCCAATGATTCGTGTCCAAGAGTCAAACCAATGCCTATTTTTTGCTCAGATTGCAAAGGTCTTGAATTACTTCTTCTAACGATACTAGCAAATGGTGTGGCTTCTGCTGTATGGTCTGTAAGAATTACACCAATTGGCGTGGTTCTTTCCACACCGTTGTAATCTGCGGGGAATGCCCAAGAGTCTCCATGTGTAGTTGCATTTGGCAATTTATTCATTGAATCGTGAATACCCCCATCAAAACGACCTTTCCCATATATCGGTTGTTGTGCGCTAGTATTCTCATTTGGGTCGCCCGCTAACATATCTAGGGCATCAGATCCTGTTCTGAATCCCCATGCTCTTACAGGTAGTCTCCTACCGTAATCATATCCGACCATATTATCAAGAGTTGTAATATATTTCGTGAAAGAAACACTATCATTGTCCACATCATAAGATATAGTACCACTTAGTTTCTCAGGGTTGATACTATCACCTATACCTTCACCCCTTGTATGTCTTATATTCTCATACTCGGTGGGTAGTCTCATAGTACCTTTAGGCTCTCTAACAGTAGTATGACCCATAAGAACAGCGTTGGCTGACTTAAGGCCGACTATATTCCCATGCCCACCTGCGTTCAATCCATTGTACCCATAGTTCTGTAACCATTGATTTACATATATTCTTTCAAAGGGTTCGGCAGCAATTGCCACACCTGCACTAGAGGGGTTAGAGTGGTTACGAAGGAACAACCCCTTTGTTGGGGGGTAGTTGTAGGCACGAGGCATCCCCGCCTCTCTATATCGGAAGGTCATGAAGTGTTCTCGGCTTGTTCCAAGTAGTGCAGGGTGGCTATACTCAGCAAGCCAATTGCACAAGAAGGCATCCGGTACACAACCTGTACCTGTATTTTCCTTTTTTAGTAGTGCAAAATCACCAAAAGTAGTGGTTATACCATCAGCGTTGGGCGTTGTAACGGCCATATTTAGATATTCAGGGTCGTGGCAAAGAAGCGGAGGAACTGTTGCCAATTCTGTTCCTGAACGGGGTACTAAGACCCCTTCTTCCAATCCTGACACGAAATAAGCAGCAGATCCTTCGCTAATTATTGGGGCAAATGGCCTACTTCCTGACAAAGAATAGTCTCCGAGGATAAATCCGTTCACCAAAAACTCACTTGCGGTGTTATAACGGCTTCCACCCGTCAAATTAGAGGTCAAAGTGAGCCTAGTTGGGCCTGAATTTGTAGTGGTTGTACGACTCAAAGTGCCTGTTCTTACTAAATGACCTGCACCTGTTGTTGCTGTATGTTCCTGTCCGGGTGCAATAAGATAGTCAAAACTGCTGTTTTGAGTGATACTGTTGTTTGTTCTTATGTCAGGGATTCTAAATCCATCCATTTCTGACAACGGTAAGCCCTCAGATGAGAACGAACCATTGGCTTCGTAATTGGATTCATCCTTAACTTCAAGCGTATCTAACTCAAAGACCGATGCTGAATTAGAACTCTTGCCCGAACCAAATCCAAAGTGCTTATGTTCCGTTTCTGCTTCAAAAAGCAAGGAATACGATGAACCATGACTTCTATGCAATTGCCTTCTCATAGCATTAGGCGTACCTCTTTGAGTCATTGGGGTAACGAATGAATGCCCTTGCCTACCAAAGCGAATCCTATGGTGAGGGAAGGGATAGCCCGTTGCTGTACCGTTGTTCGTTTGTGTAAGCACCGAACCCCTCTCAGCGTGGTCTGTTATCCTATGAGCCGCATAGAGGCGTGTAGAGCCGCTAGGAACAGCCCCTGCGGTAGTGTGGGGGGTCAGACCTTGTTTCGTAGCCATATCGGGATGCAATAGCCTCTTACAATGGAAAATTAGCATACGGTCATGGGTATCGAACTGCGAAGCACCCCCTGATGCCTCTAAAACACCGCTAGAACGGGGGTCAGGGGCTGTTAGGCCACCTAGCCCCCATGTCATGTTAGACCACGCTTGAACACGATCATGGCCGCTTCTAACGAAAATTTCGCCCGGTATCTTCTTTGGGTCGGGTAATTCTAGTCTCAAATTAGGTTCTAATTTCCCATCGGGAGATGATGGCCCTGTGATTTCTTCACCTGTTTTGGGATCTTCTCGTGTATTTTGAACTATGAAATCTTTGATTACCACACCCAAAGGTGAGTCTCCTGTTAGAGTTAATATGTTCCCCGCATCATCTGTTGTCTGAATGTCATCAAATACCATATGTTCATTACTGATTTGTAGCCCCTTCACACGAGAACTATTGAGAGTCTTAGCCGAGAATATGGGTCGAGGAACATTAATATCGCCCGTACCGTCAATTCCCTTAGTCAAAAAGTTAGTACCATATGTCATATGAGATAAATTATCTCGACTATATGTTGAGTTGTTAGTTGCAGTTGCTCTATATCCACTCTTCAAGTGAAACACATCTCCTGTTGATGCATTCAAAGTAGTGCCATATTCTAATTCGGTAAGTTTCACATCTCCTGATGTTCCCGAAGCAGGGGTATCGGGGTTCGCTTCGGTAATAGCGGCAATAGATGGTGAGGTTACTGTATAGTCAGGTGGTGGCATATCTGCCATGTTGCACGAATTGAGTCCTTCTACACTAAATCGGACATACCCATGCCCCGTAGTATGGGAAACAGCCGTAGAACCTCTTGAATCGTGGTTTGTTGCAGGTAGGCTCATGTTGCCGCCATCCATCGGTTTTGCCGTTAGTTTCCATATTGGGATAGATGTTCCAAGACCTTGAATTACAGGACTACCATTAGCAGCAGCCCAATAACCACCTGCTGAGTTAGGCGTTGTTGCTTCCCACGATAATACAATGGTGTGTTTTGCAGGTTCACCTGCGATTGTGATTGTTGCGCTTAAAAGTTCATCAGGAAAAGAATTTGAATTATCTACAATGTGAACTTGAGTTTGTAGTATTTGTGATTGTAGCGTTCCTGTTATTGTAAAATCTGCAAATGATGTTTGATCTTGTGTTTTACCTAGATGTTTTCTTGCACCATACCTTACAGGGGTTATTGCAGTATAGGATAAAGACAATCCTGTATGATTTCCATCAGTATAGGATAATGTTCCTGTTTTGGGTAAATCAGAAGGATAACCATGTTTGTAAGCCCCATCCCATTGAACTCGCAAAGTATTAGCATCCTTAGCAATTGTAGCAGTACCTGTATGTGTAGGCTTTCCTGACATTCTAACGTATCTTGCTCGTAAGTATCGTGTTACGCTATGCTCGCCTACCTGTTTGACCCTACGGCTGTTTATCTTGGCTGCAATCAACCTTGTTGCTTCTTCAGTACCAAGATTGTATGTTTTGCTGTTTGTATCATCAGTAGCGGCTTGTTTCAAATCAATTACTATGACGTTAGTATCTTCAGCAGGTACACTTGATGTTGCTATTGGTGTGCGAATAAGAACGGTCAATCCTTGTTTCCATTGGTCGTTTGTATTCTCTCCGTATTCCCAATCAGTAACCGTATCTGAATATTCAGTATCAGGATAAGTAACGTGCATAGCAAAATAACCACTAGCAGGATAACCACTACTGCTTGCTAATGGCTGAATCTTAGCGGGATATAACTGCTTACGATATACGGTCATCACCACACCCCCGTAGATGCAAACAATTCAGTTTTTTCGCTGCTTGTAAGAACATGATCAAAAATTGCTATTTCAGAAAGATACATATTAAACGCCCACACTTCCATTGCACCGCCATAATTTGTTGTAGAATTAGAACCATCAGATGTTAAAATCTTTTCACCATCTGTTGTTCCGCAACCGTATCCTAAATGGAATACTCCACTACCACCTCTATATGTCTCAAAGTTTTTGATTGTAGATAACCCAATAAAACAACTGCTGTTTTTAGGAGTCGTGCCTAATACTCTAGGAATGGTTGCATCTATCCCTACAACTCCAACTGAGCCTGATAATAAAGATCTTGTAATATTATTTGATGTTCCTGTACCAATATCAACCGAACCGTTAGCAGCAAGTTGTGTAAGAGTGGAACTATTCAATGATTGCACACTACCTTGACTACCTAGATTCATTGTTACTGTATCTCCTGTTTTAGTAATAATGATATTGCACCAAGTATTAGTTGTAATTAGAATGTGGCCTGAATTATTTGTATTATTAGTTACAGTTTTTGTTGTAGTTCCATTATGATATGTAAATGAAAACCCTACTCTTTGGTATCCTGCACCCGCTTGAACTAAGCCGGTCATCAATAATCCCCAATGCCTACCATTCACATCTTTACCTGTAATTATTGGGCCTGATGCTGTTTGATTTGAGTTTGCTTGATTGGCAACTGCCGGTTTGAACCATGCACTAATCGAGAAATCTTTCGTACAATCAAAATCTTTCATAGGGCCATATTCCGATTCGACTACGCTAGTGCTTACAGCCGCATTATAGTAATGAGTAGCAATAGCATGGTTTCCTTTGAAGTAAACACCACCACCGCTTGCATCTCCTGTGCTACCATCAGGGCCGGTTGTAGTATGTTCCCATTGTGTATCTGCATCGCTTTTTCCTTTCAAGTCCACTACATAGACATCTTCAGGAGTATCGCTTAAATTGCTGACTCCTGTAATCTGACCGCTATTGCTTGAGGTTGTTCCTGTGTATGTGAACGAATCAACTGTGCTTTCTTCAGTAACTGCATTATGTGTTGCCCCTGTGCTGAATGCTTGGTAATCATCCACGTTCAATGTATTGCCACCGCTTGTGTATGCAGTACGGACAGTAGTAGCATCAAAACCTTTGGTTGATCTTAGATATGAGCCGTATAACGCTTCTTTGAATTGTTGTGATTGAACATACTTAGTTTCGTCAATATCTGCCGCAGCATCGTTTAATCGCACATATAACCTACAATTGTTCTCTATTTCGCCATCAGAATTTATTCGTAACTTGTGATGAATCCCTTGTAAAGTATTTTCATTGATTGTATCGTTATTTGTTATGTCGGTGAAATCGAGAACTGCTGATGCGGTGCTTACCTCATGTAAGTTTTGAAACCCTGAGAACCCTGTTGGGCCTTTGGATAAGTGATGTGCGTAGTCATCGCTGTAATCATTTGCAGTACCATCGCTTATGTCAAATGTAACTCCTGTATGGCCGCCACCAAAGTAAACTATCCCTTCGCCATCTACACCGGGATATATCAATTCAACTTCAATACCATTGATTGCAGTAGGTGTGCCTTCATTACTGTAAAATAATTCTATGAAATCAGTCATATTGCCTCTTGGGGTTACGTTATGCAAGAAGAAACAATTTGTGCCTGTTTTTACAGATTGCCCGGTAGGTTGTTGAGATATAGATTCAAAATCTGCTAACATCCTACCTACTCTAATTATTCCTTTAGTAGTCGCACCACTTGTCTTAGTAATTCTTTTAATATAATCTTCTGCCAATAGGCTTATTGCAAGATGACTTAATTTGTCAGGAGTAGAAGAATAATAACTTGCAATTGTGGGGCTAGTCATGGTAGTAGTAAGGGCTACTAAAGTAGTTAAATCTTTGACAACAGGACTACCTACGGTTGTAACCTTGAAAGTGTTACCTAGACCATCATAAGATCTTACATTGTTTGACGAATCTAAAGCAGCACCCGATGGTGCGCCTCTAAACGTAGATATTGGAACAAACGATTCACCATCTGCACCAATAGGCATAGGGGCAGGGAATGAGTTTGGTTGGTATAATCTGCTGTTGCTTGCTAGTAATCCACCATAGCCAATAACTTGTAAAGGCTTGTAAACATAAGGCGTATTGTTACTTAATCTAACATTGAAGTTACGACCTGCTGCACCCGGAACGGTGCTATGAATTACTATTGATAATCCTGATTCACCATCTCGACTTTCTGCTGATGAGCCAATGAATGCACGAACATATCCCATATGCGTACCTGTATCTTCGTTAGTAGCAACAAGAGGGAACAATGGTGGCGGGTCAAATGCACTACCACCATTTGTATTCTTTGCTTGAGGATGACCTGCCATGTTTATTCTGCGAATGACTTCATCAACGCAACCGTTAAAATCTTCCATCTTCAAAGCAACATCATCAAAATTAATATCTAACGGGCGAACATATTCTAAAGCAGAACCATCTGACTTCTTACCCTTTAGAGATAGAGCCGTACTTCGACATATTACAGGATGAACTGCTCTCCTATCATTTGCTGCTTCATGAGTTTCAAGAACATCCCATTCAAAGGCATCCATATTAGGGCCATCCAAGATATAGTATTTTCTTGAATTGTTAGGGTCTGCATGAACAGCATCTGCATTAAGACCCATGAGATGACGAATACCTACTGAAAGGTCTGAAGAAAGTGTTGCACCAAAACTATCGTAAGATGCATCGTCTGTTGAATCTATTGCTGAATCTGCATAAGCATATATGATTGGAGATTCTGTTGCTTCGTTTGCACCACCGATTATCATATACCCCCCCAATGTAACTGTCATACCCAAATCTATATTTCCTAAACTGTTTTCATAGGTAGATGTGGTATCAAGTGGATTCCATGTATGTGTAGGGGTCAAAGTAAGTGTCGTACCGGAGGTATATGCTGCTTTGGCTACTATCCCATAACCACTATTCAATACACCTTCTCCAATTGTTACATAGAATGCATCTGCACAATTTGCAGCCAATCCTCTTTCACCGTTTGTTTTTAAGAAAGCAGATGCGTCATCAACAGTAAGTACCCCTGTACCTGCATTGTATGCGGTTGTAGCCACTACTGCTTGGACTGATGGGCGTTGGCATCTAATTAACCAACGCTTTTCATCCACTCCATTTACTATCCAATCATACATTTGTCTAGTAATTTCAAAAGATGCTACTGAACCTATTTGACCCCAATCAACCAAGAAACGAGATTCATTAGATCTTGTTTCCGGTCTATTGATTGCCATCGTACAATCTACTGTCATCTTAAATGCGTTAGTAGATGGTAAAGGTGTCCTTGAATCATTATCTGATGATAAGATGCTATCTACATCATAAAACATAGAAGGGAATAGCGGTATCTCAGTAATGGCTCTCGTAGATGCATAGTATGTCGAGGCTTGCTTATCATTCCTTACAGACGCATTACCCGTACCTACTACCTTATCCTTCCAACCGGGCAAGAACGGATGTTCTTCATAGATTGGTTGTATGTCTATGCCGCCTTGACCCAATCCACCAAGAGTCATACTAACCGTTGGTGTACCTAAGTCTCCAATCTCTTTGACAGGCGAACCTTCTGCTAAACTGAAATCTCTTGTAGAGCGATGGTCTATTATATCCATTAACAATGACCTACCTCTAATGATAATCTTAGTCTCTTCAACATCAATAGTAGGAGTTATTTCTTCTATTCTACCTCGCATTAGTGTTTTTTCTAATACAACAGATGTAGGATCGGCTGATGCTTTATCTAATGAAGCGACATCATCAAGGCCGTTATAACGAGATTTGTTGTTAGGATGAACCAATACAAGATTGCCTGTTCTAACCAATTCATTGTCTATGACATCAAAACCACCTAAGTTACTTCTTCTCAATGAAGAAGGGGTTACATTCGTAGTAACATAATTTGTTCTATTCAATCCTGTTGAACCTAAGAAATATAATAAATGAAAATCAGCATTACTTGTTTCATCAGACGTATTGATACTAGGTATTGCTTTTGGCCTACCATATCCTCTTATCCCTGTTCCCAAAGAATAAACCGTATCTTCTATGTTAATGAATGGTGAAGGGGTAAAATCTCCTGTTGGATTAGAGGATAAGACGTGTGAAGCAGGTCTATCATTGAAACCGCTTGTTGGTAAACTAACTACTCCGCCCGGTGCAGTAAGTGTTAGTTTGATTGCTGAAGCATCTGTTTGATTACCTGTATATGGTCGTCTAAGCCATCCTGAGACTGTCCTTGCACCAAATACAGCACTACCACTAGGTACGGTTTTCTTAACTACTAGATAGGCCGCATTCCCTGTTGCATGGTCTTTTCTAAATTGTAATGATGCCGAAGCACCACTAACTCCTGAATTAGCAAGACCTGTACCTGCAACTATCTCTCCTGTAAGATCAACAGCATCATAGTAAATCAATATCTTAGATGGCCCACCCGCACTAACCAATCCACTAGGAGATTCGATAGTAGCAATTCTTGGTTCTTTCTCAGGTGTTAGATGCCTAATGTAACTATCATTAGTAGGAACACCATTGGAAATATCTGCTGTATGTTCAGTATCTAGTCCTTTTAACATGAATGGCTTAGGATTAGATACAGCAATAGCAACTATCTCATCTCTTGTTGATGCAGATACATTTTGACTTATCCCTGTTTCATAGAACCCTACTCCATGTTCCACTACAATTCTATTGAATACATTACTACCGCCCGATTCTACCGCAGTAATTGTTGTTGCTTTGTTTATCACTTTGCTAATCTCGCCATTGTATGCAGGTTCAGTTACCTTTACTCTCTCATTTTCAGAAACTAAAGATTGCAATGTTATATCTTCTGCATCGTAAAGAAATGTATTTGCTATACCTTGAATGGTTTGCTTTACCTTTTGTTCGTCAGGTTGAGGTAGCATCTTGAGAAAGAAATCTCCTTTTACTAATGAATAAGATGTTACTGCACCCATGCAAGGATATGTTGTGCTAGGTTCGTATAGCGTATCTGCATCTGTTGAATCGGTTGTTCTGCTTTTACTTGAGAAGAAATATGCATCATTACCGTATCCCGAAGCATCAGAAAATCTTTGTCCTTGAGTTGAATGTGCTAAGGTGAATGTATGCTTTTCTCTTGTTCTTTGATTACTTACTCCTGCGTTTACCTCATCAGTACCGGGATCAATCAAAACATCGGCATTGCCTATCGTAAACCATACGGGCGTATTATCCGTATGTGCAAATAGATGCCCTTGTGTTTCAGGGAAATTATCAATAGTGCCGTTTGCTTGATCGTTAGCCAAATGTATAGATGTGCAATTTAATCTACTATTTGCAAAGTCAATCCCTGTTATACGGATTCTTTCAACTCTATTTATTGAAGGATTTAATGTTGAGGTTGATGATGTGCTTAGTGTTGAATTGTTGCTAAATTGCACCTTTCTTGTATCGGGGGCTGTAATGACCCCCGTTGATGGACTCGTGCCTGAGTGATTGATTACAGCATTAAGAACAGTAGAATTAACTCCGGTGAAATAAGTAGTTCCTGTAAGGTCTAATGTCGAAGTGTACCATGATTGGTTTCTTACTTCTTCAAGAGGTATCCCTTGAGTTAAAGATGCTAATTTCTCCAAAGCAGTATATCTATCCGCAAACCCACTTGGGTTGTCAGGATAATCTCTTATCTTGAAATGAGTAGTGCTAAATGAATGACCGATGCCTACCATTGGTATATCCATTAATCCATCATGAGTATCAGGGCCATCTCTTCCTTGCATCGGTGTTCCCGGTCTAGCATTATCAAAGAAGTATATGTCAGGACTATCGTATTCATCATTAAATTCCCAAAGACCGAAGGTATCCTCAGTTTTTGTTAAGGGTTGTAGTTTAGGATTTTGAATGCCGCTTGCTAATCTTATGCTTTCTATAATCCCTCTAAACTCTCCCCCTTGACCTCCGATGTATATGTCTGATGATACATCCGTTACAATATGGCTTTCTCCACCTAGATTAGTAGTAGCAACAAGTTCTCCATTAATGAAACATTTTATTTCTTTTTGAGTAAACTGTGCTGTGATAAGATACAATCCTTGTTCTCCTAATGTTAAGTCTTGAGGGCGGTGAGCATTACTAGATGAAGAATATACTCCTGAATTACTTTGAGTGTATGAGGGAACATTGAAAGAAGTAGCAACAGCAATACCGCCTTTGTTAGTATATACTTCAAAGATAAGATTACCTGTTGAGAAAGGATTACCATACTTCAATTTGAAAGAACCGGGTTTTTCTATGATTACACCGCCATAATCAGGTATAACATATGCGTCAATGGTAAATGCACCTCTCAATACATTCAAGGGATTAGAAAGAGATGTTATATGTTTTAATCCCATTTTTGTAGAATGACTCTTTGTAGATTTGACTGTTCCTGAAAATTCCTTAGATCTTAAGTCAATTCCTGATTCCCTATATTTTCCCGTTGGAACTACTAAACCATCCGTAAGCCCATTTAATCTTAGGGCAGAACCGTAAAACCGTGTTAAACCCATATCATAACCCAATTAATTGTTCGACAGGTGCTAACGTCAAAGTATATTGCCAATGTCCTTCACCTGCATTGTAAGCCGGTGTAAAACCCAATAATACAACAGGAATTGCGACACCTTGTTCTAAAAACGGATTAGGTCGAACAGTTTGATTGTCTATTGTAAGTGTTGGGTCATAATCGTAAGTATTACTTTCAGCAGAATAATCTGTACCTGCACCTGCGGGTATCAAAAACTGCCTAAGTATTCTTGTTCCTGTTGTAGAAGATGCAAGAGATTCATACGGCACTCTAAGGCCAACAATATACTTAGAGATAGCCGGTGATTCTTCAATACTTAAGAATCTTGATATGTCAAGTGATGCAATGCTATTCGGTAAATCTATGAAACTACTTGACAAAAGTTGAGGGGATATTAATGCACCCCCTGCACTCATATTTGCCATGTTCAATACCTCTTGGACTTTATCTTCCTTAGTCATGATTGTAGAACCTTGCCCGCCATTGACATTAGTAACAATAAATTGTTTATCCCATTCTTGACCTGCATTATCTTTTGAGATTCTTACTATTGTATTTCCTGATTTGCCTATGGTTTTATTTGTTAGAGTAATCATTTCTCCATCAAAAGTTGAAGATTGCTGACTAGCCGATAGAGTTGTTTGTTGCCCACTAGATTGCGTAACTGTAAATATATCATTCAAATCGGTGGTAACTGTATTGACTTTAGCAGATGCACCATTTATTGCTGAGAGTATCAAATCTGCAACAGCATCACTACTAGCAGCCCCTGATACATTTATTTCAAATACACTATTTGTAGCAACAGTAGCCGATGCTGCTGTACCGTTTTTCAAACGAATAGTAATATCTTCTCCGAGATTTGCATTAACTTGTGAGGCACTTGAAAAAGTTATTTCCACGCCATCTAAATCTGCTCTTGCTAACGCCCAACTTGAATATTGATTGAACCAAGTGCTTGCGGGGCTTATGCCACCACTTCTTGATATATCTAAATGAAATGATGCACCCACGCCCGATGTAGCAAAATCATCATCTGTAAAGACCCCTTCAATTACAATGTCAATTTCTGTTTGATTCAAATCCATACCCATTCTTGTTGCAAATATAGGTACGGGATATTTAGTAACCATTCTGTTAAGACCAAAACTAATAGTTTCTGCTTCTAACTCCATAACGCTACTATCTCTTCTGAGTAGTTGAATCATCGGCATTACAATCCTCTCCCGTATCCACCCGATCTTGAACGGGTTCTAAATGCTCGCTGAACTTCTTGGCTTACAGCCTTTGCTATCTTTGCAGAATCGCCACCGCCCGTAACATTGATTGTAAATGTTACATTTTCTGTATGATTTCCACCGCCCATGCTACCTTGTATTGCTACGGGTATTGTTCTTCCATCAGGCAACGGAACTACTGCTTCTGTTCCGTGTAATTCCGCAGCGTAACCGCTTCTTGGCCCTCTTGCAATACCTCCTTGTGAAAACCCAAGCATATTTCCGAATCCCTTTACGCCTTTACCGAGAAAAGAATCACCAACTGCGTCTGAGACTCCGCCTGTAATATCTATATCTCTCAACTCTTCTAATTTATCCATCATATCTTCAATTGGCTTCATTAATTTATCGAATCCTGATTTGAAATAATCTACAATGCCATCAACCCAACCATACATAATTGGCAATGTGTCCATGAATACGCCTACCATAAATTGTTGCACTTGGTTTAATTTATCATAGAGATAAAGGAAGGGGGCTAACATCAACATGATTGCTGCGGTAATAATTGCTATTGTGCCATTAAACATATCTTGCACTCTACCAATTATCATTGAAAAAGTGTATTTAACAATACCCAAAATCTCTTGGAATACTTTATCCACTTGTTCAAACATTCCATCAAACCCTCCGGTCATCAAACCAAAGAACATTCTTGCAGGTAACATCATTAGTTTGAAACCTATACTAACAACTCCAAGAACAACACCAATAGCAATTGTAATTAAATCTATTATACCCCCTATAACTGCTGTAAATATAGTCCACAATGGCCCTGTTATGTAACTCGCCATATCAGCAAATAGAATTAATATCCCGCCAATTACAAAAGTAAATGTAGATAATAGTATAACCACATACTGTATCAAATCAACAAAGAATGGAATTAGCCCGCTATCCATCAAGAAGTTTACGAAACCTGCAAAAACATCAACTATTAAGCCAAATATTGATTCCCAATTGATGCCTAATAAATCTAAAGCAATAAATATACTTGAGAATCCAAATATAACTGCCGCAAATAACATTCCTGTTATATCTATCAATTGTTGAAATACACCTACTTCTCCAAGATACATTATTAATTGAGCGAAAATTGCAAATAACTCACCAAAGGCTTTAGTGGCTGAAATCAAAAATGTGCCTACAAGATGTGCAATTAATCCAAACGCTAAGATCAACATATCAGTAATAGGCGACCAATCAAGACCCAACAACATAATAGCAACATCAGAAAAACCTGCTAAAACAATATTAACTACTGTTACCATTTCTGAGGCCAATGTAACAATCAAACCAATTATGTAATCTAAACCGCCACCCATGCCTGAAAAATCAATACTTGCTATTTTTGATGCAAACGCAGACAGCAAATCAATAATTGGCGATAAATCTAATTTCAATAATTCTCCACCTATACCTGAAACTAACTGAAAGATAATACCTACTATCAATCCTACAAACCCTTGAACGGCGGGAACAAGACTTGTCATAGTATCTATAAACCCTGCAAAATTAATACTCCCCAAAAGATTGCCGACTTCTTCAATGACTGTTGTAAGACCGTTTGTTAAAGGAGTCAAATCAATACTGCTTAACATATTTACAAATGCCGCCCCAAATAATGCTAAAGAATCTAGTATCGAAGTAAAATTAATGTTGCCTATCATATTTACAAATGCCACACCAAATGATACTAAGGTTTTAATTATTGAAGTAAAATCAATACTACTCACCATACTTACAAATGCGGCAGTAAATAATGTTAAAGATTCTATTATTGGAGAGAAATTAATACTTAATAATATTTCACGAATGCCTTCAACTACGCCCCCCATGTTATCTAATAACGTAGAAAACAAGTTTAATGATGCTACAATCATATCTATTAAGAAACCTTGAACGGATTCAAATGCTGATATAAGAGGATCTAAGATTGGCGACCAATCCATCCCTTGTATAGTATCAATTAAATTTGTTGCACTATCTCTTACGCCCCCTAACGCATTCATTAAAACGCTAGTTTTTTCTGCTGTTGAGCCAAAACTTGTAGATAAGTATGCAAATATTGCAATGACGGCTAAGACTTTGCCGACTATGAGTGCTGTTGTTAAATTGAATATTTTGAAAGGAATAGTCAATAACTTCGTAACTTTTGTTAATTCTAATGTTGATTTGATAAGTCTTTTCTGCCCATTATCTGCTATTCCTAAAGCCTTTGTAGTAATTCTTAACATTCCTTTTACTTTGTAATAATAAGACAAAAACGGGCCAAATAATTTTTGTCTTGCTTTTAGAGTAATTATCGTCCTTGCATTACTTTTTGTATATTTGTCTGTTTGAGAAGCAAGTGCTTTATAGTTTTCAACTTGATTCTGAACCCAATCCGTCATATTCTGATTCCCTCATCTTGGCATTCATTAAATCGAAACTATCCGCTAAGTTTGCGCTGTCGCTAGTGGTGCGTATCGGCCTCCCCTTATTTTGATTGCTGTTAGCGTTATACCGTTTGTTGTCTTTTTCCATTTTTTCCATTTGTTTCTGTTCTTGTTTTTGAGCCGCTATAACAAACAAATAGTCCAAAAAAACTCTTTCAGGCGGTAAGTCATCCCACATATGCGGAGGACAATTAAAATGAGTGCCTAGTATAAAGGTAACAGCATGATGTGAAAGTAATAAATTTTGTTTATACGAAAAATCATTCTCTTCTCCATCTGATTCTAAAAATGATATTAAATCAGACTGAGTTATTCCAAAGGGCTTGGTTCACCGCCAATAGATTCAACTAAATCATCAAGCGATGGCAATACCTCAGATATTTTTGAACCAACTTCAGGAGTTAGATTCCTTAAATCTTTCTTTGATAGTTTTGGTTCTGAATCAACTACGCAATTAATTAACACATAATCCCAATATCCGCCAAAATCAATAGAGGGGGTAGGTTCACCATCAATCAATTTGAAATCTACGAATTGTGATATTGCTTGTTGTTGTTTAATCCATGAAAGAGGTCTGATATAGATTACTAAAGTACCTGCTTCAGTTTCAATTTCATGACGATCAGGAGTATTACTTATTGTAAAATCACTCGGTTTCAACATCTGACTCATCTCCAACTACTACTTCTCCCTCATCTAATGGTGCGGTATAACCTTCGGGGTGGGTGGCATCCCATCCTCGTAGGCGAGAAACAAGATCCGCTTTATTTCCATAAATCGGTTCTCCTCTTGCTTCTAACATTCCTCTTAGAACACTAACAGTTAATTCGTCATAACCATCAGTATATTCGATTTCTTCTATTTCTTGGACTTCCGGCAACGGTATCTCAAGATTCATTTCACTAGCACTTAATCCCGGCCCTTCTACAATACCACTTGGAGTTAATGTCCAATTAATTTGTTCTCTTGAACCATTGATGGTAACAAATCCACTCAACTTCATATTTTATCCTCACGGCCTATGGTTATTCAATCCTTTCATCAAAGTATGTAGTAAGGATTTGATTCTGTTAGTTTCATGTGCCTTACAACAAGTTCAACATCAGCAGTAATCGGCCCTTTATCGCTAGGGATTTGATGGTCTGCTTTCATAATAGTATAATCTTCAATAGTAATGGTTGCACTTTGTCTTGTTGTAGCACTACCCACTTTATTCATTGTAAAAGTAATATCATTAGTATTCTGATGATGGCGGCGTGTTCTGAGTTCTTCCCACATTCTATCATCTTCAACTAATGCTTTGAATGAGAAAGTGTATTCTCTTTGCCCTTCAGTAATATCCATAGATGTTTGAGTAGCACCATGTTGCACTTGATCAGTATCTGATGTAGTTCCTTCATATCCTCTAATGTACCATCTTGAAGTATTGCTGTTTGTAACGCTAATGTTAAACTCGGTTGCTCTCAATACGGGGCGACCAAATATCTCAATACTAATATCTTGGAATAAGTATGGTTTCTCGCCATCAACCGCTATACCACTAACTTTTCTGTTAGCAGATGTGTTTGCAGTATTGTCAAACATACGGTGTGGTGTGAATCTGCCGCCTGTATCTGTATATGAACGGCTTGCTTCATACTCAAGAGACAATTTCAACTCTCCTTCTGTATCTGCTGTCAATGATGCACCATTTGCTTTACAGCCGCTATACAAGCGAAGCAATTGTTCTCCGCCCGGTGTAGCATCAGAATTACGGAATGATTGTTCTATGGTAAAAGAAGGCAAAGTTGTATGACCGAAGATTGTATGATCTACGCCGTTTTGTAATTCTTTGGTAGATGATGCAATGTTTGGGCTACCTTCTTCAGCAGCAGCATTGTATCTTAATCTATCAAGACCACATGAACCAACAGCGTGTGAAAAGGTGAATGGTTCTTCGACATGAACATAATCGCCTTCAACCGCAATTACTCTACGAATTTCATGTTTGAATATTGTAGGTGGTGTTGCGTCTTGACCGGGGATTTGATGAGTATCTTTGTCTATAATCTGTAAATAGTCTCCTGCTGCATACATTGCTCTAACTGTTGCGCCAACATCTACTCTTGTATCTCCTTCAGTTATTGCTGCTGCAATTGGTGCTAATACTACAACACATTTGTTTGCTGCAAGAACTAGGGTTGCTGCGCCCGAATCAATATCAGCCACGCCAACTAAGTCATTACTGCTTACGCTTGTATAAGATGCGTAACTTGTAGTGCCGCTATTATTTACTTTGATAACCCCGCCATTTGAACCGCCATTGGTTGCAAATACGCTAATTGCACTAAGTCTAGCAGTTGTTGTGTTTTCAACAGATGCAACTTTAGCACCAATTACTACGTTAGTTCCTGTTGTTGTTGTAACGCTATCTAAGCCCGCAAATACAGTACCACTTGATGCTATTGTAGTTAAATCAGCCGCAGTAGATGAATTAGATTGTAATTCGGCTCTACCTGTTACAGTAGCATTAGAACCAACATTGAACACGGCAGTAGTTACTGTATGGTTTCCGGCAGCCGTTGTTGAAGAAGAACCATTGCTCTTTGCAGTATGGCCGCCTAATGCGTATTTCAACCATCTAAGGCTATGTGCATTAATCTCAAGATTACCGCCTGAAAGTGTTTCTCGACCACTTGTTATTACATTTACATCTCGACCCATTCCAACAACGTGTTGTTTTCTTACATCAATCTCAGGCTCAGGTAATCCTAATTCATTTAGAAGTCCGATGAATTGGTCTGTCTTTACTTTGTGATTGTTTCCTGTATCGGACATACCTGTTTCAAAAGTAGGAGATCTAAAACTATCAATTGTAAATGATGCATTAGCGTCAGCAGTAACTGCGCCCGATGCTAGATTTGGCTGAATTGTCAATGTATGAGCAGTAGTATCCCATGCTGTAATGTAAAATGTACGGCGAGTAGAGGCATAATCATCAGCAAGCATATTTCCACTTGCAGCGTTAATTCTTAAAACACAACCAACAAGAACATTGTCAGGTAATTTCAATCTCCAATAGTTTGCAGCATTAGTACCAATTACAATTGTAGAAGTATTTCCGCTAACTGTCGTTACAAACCCTGTTGATCCTGCATCGCCTTGACCGTGTAATCCTGTTTCTTTCCCGAAGGAAACTTCTGCTAAGTCGCCCTTGAATAGTGCATTCGCCATAGTTATCAAACACGCCTAGACGTGCAATTGTCCTTAAGTGGTTCTATTCGTCAGCCGCTTCAGGGGCATCTGTGGGCAACTTTTCTTGAGTTTGAGCATTTCTAGCCTCAATACCCGCATTTAATTGTGAAATATCTGATTGTAAAACACCCATTGCGCCCTCTATTGTAGTGAATGCTTGTTGGAATATACGAATAAATGACAAACGATCTGCTGTTTGCATTTGTAATGCACGAGTTAAATTAACTAATTGTTCAATATCTACTTCTTGTGGGGGAACAGGGGGGAGTTCAACATCTTCAGGTGCGGGCGGAGTTTTCTTAGCCATATACTGCCGATATATACATGGTTCTTAACTCTATCAGTTATGACAGGATAAAATTGTTTATTTCAAAGGTCTATCCCATCTGCAAACAAATCTTGTTCTTTCATGTTAGTATAGCATTGTTTGACAATATTGTAATGATTTTTCTTGTCTCCATCGTATAACTCAAAACTGCCATTGAAACCGCCTATTGGTGATTTGTCATCGTTATAGGCTGTTTGATCTGCATATATTTTTCCGTTATACGATACTATGAATCGTTTTACGGTGATTTGTTCATCTTGGCCGTCATTGTCTGTATCGGCATTTTGCAAATCAATTTCTTTATTGCAACGTAAATCTTTTATTACACATATTGCTTTAGGACAATTGATTCCATGAGAAGTATCGTAACTAATCTGTAAAGTCATAATAACTCCTCTCGTGCAATTGTTTATAGGTTTTGTTTAATCAATTATTCTAATTAAAGTTGTAAATAACTGATATTTCGTCTGCGTCTGTTGAGCCATGAGCGTTAGTAGCGGTGCAGTTAATTTTCATAATCAAAGTCATACCACCTGAAGGGAAAGTAGTACCACCTTTACCACCTGCAAACTGCCATTGAACTTTTTCACCTACACCATTAGAACCCGTTGCATCTTGGCTTGTTGAGGCTGTACCTGTAACACCTAAACTTAAATTATTTACACTTGAGTTTGAATCAATTGATACATCCCATGCGAAAGATGTTGCGCCTGTTGCTCTACAATATCCTCTAAATGTAAATATCTCTTGGGGGCTTGCACCTTGAAACGCAGTAGCCATTTCATTCTGCTGAAAGTCGTCTATGTAGGTGTCACTTGAAAAAACCAGATCCGTCATCCTCAAAAAAAAAGTAAGATTTGAACCCAAATGGGAATCAATTATAACTGCATCATCATAATTACCGCTAGAAGATGTTGCTATGCTTACACCTGTTGGTGCGCTTGCCGCCGCTTGACCCGCTTGTGCTACTGAGCCTACCGTTCCCATAAAACTCATATTATCAGCCTACTTGAATCCAAGTGTTAGCAGTAACACAAACGAATGAGGCTAACTCATGATCTGCTATTGCTGTGGTTGCGTTTGTTGCACCGGAAAATCCTGCTATTAAACTGCAATTACTAGCATTAACTGCTACGGTAGCACTACCACCTGTGTTATTAATTACAGTATATTGTGTTCCTACTGTTCCGCTTGCAGGTAAAGTTAGTGTACCTGCTGTCCAATAAATGTAAGCACCTGTTTGTGCTAGTGTTAATGTTGTATTACCTGATACTGCTACAACTTCTGCTTTAGAATTAATACCACCGGATGAATTACCTGTAATCCAAGTAACGCCACCATCACCGGATGCAACTAATAATTGGTCGTCTGCTGTTGCACTAGGCGCATTTATATCTCCACCTATGATGACGTTATTATTTCCTGTGGTAATATTTTTACCGCTATAATCACCGAGAATAATATTCTTATCGCCTGTTGTTAAAGCACCTGCCGCATAATTACCCATGATAGTATTTCTTTCAGCCGCACCGCCGGATGCGCTTGTTGCTGCTTGTGTTCCAATTATTGTGTTACCTGCACCTGTAATTGAATCCCCTGCATAACTACCTATAATTACGTTATTAGCATTAGTAGTAATTGCGCGACCTGCTGACATTCCAATCAGTACATTGTGATTTCCTGATGTAACTGCGTAACCCGCTAACCTACCGATATAGACGGCTTCGCCGCCTGTATTTGCATTGTCTCCGCCGGCATCCCAACCAATTGCTACGTTTCCTGACCCTGTGTTTGTTCCATCATACGCTCGATACCCTAGTGCTACGTTGTAAGAACCTGTTGTAATTCCCGTACCTGCTTGATAACCCATTAATACATTTGCATCCCCCGAAGTAACTGCATCTCCCGCATAACTACCAATAACTACGTTCTTTTCTCCACCATTAACTGCACCACCTAAAGCGTTAAATCCTATTGCTATGTTATCGGCTTCGGTAGTGGATTGGTCTAAAGTATTAGCACCAAGAGCCACATTTCTAAGACCTGTGGTTTGTTTGTATAACGCTTGATAACCAACACCTACGTTTGAAGAAGCCGTTGTAATATCTGTACCTGCTTGATAACCTACGAATACGCTGTTACTACCTGTCGTAACTGCTTCCATAGCACGACTACCAACGGCTACGTTGTTACTAGCAGTATTTGATGCACCCGCACCATACATAGAAAAAGACCCTACTGCGACATTTGAACTACCGCCTTGTTGCCTAAATGCTCTATAACCTATTGCTACATTGTAATCATGATCGTCAAAACCAAAACCTGCTTCATATCCAATACCTATATTATATTGACCTTGAGTTGTTGTACCAAGAGCCTGATAACCAAGTCCTATGTTATGACTGCCCGTTGTTTGATTAGTTAAAGCAAAAGTACCCAAACCCAAATTGCCTACACCCGATGTTAAATCAAGGAATACATCATGCCCTATTCCTATGTTATGACTAGCATTACTTAGTGTTCCTGTTGTTGGTGCTGAACCATCACTATCTGTTTGAATTAATAATGAACTAATAAAATTAGTAGCATCCATCAATACATCATCTAGTGCGCCAATATCAGAAGCACCACCACTACTTGCCGCCGCCCATGTTAAGCCACCTGTATTGCCTGATTGTGCAGTTAAAACATATCCGTTAGTAGGGTTGTTTGAAACTTTTAGATTTGCTTCATCCACTATGTTATCAGCAATAGTGGTTGCTCTATTAGAAGAAGTTACTTCTCCCGTTAAATTACCTATGCTAGTTACTGTTCCTGCGCTACCTGTTGTATTTTGATTAGCCGTAACATAACTGTAAGACTCAATCTTTTCTTTAATCGCACCGGATGACATCAAGTGGTCGTCAGTATCAACAAACTCACTACCTATGTCTATGTCAGCAACCGCATGACCGCCAAGTGTAATAGAACCTGCCGTAGTAAATCCACCCGCAGTAATTACCCCTGATGTTGTATCGTTAGCATTATTGACTAAGAAAGCATCATCAACATTGAAAGTAGTTCCGCTTAGTGATATGTTAGTACCTGCTGAATAGGTTGTATTGGTATTTGTATCAGTAGAAGCAATAGTTATGTTGTTAGCATCAGTATGTGTTAATGTAACATTAGAACCCGCTACAAACTTAATATCTTGAGTGCCTGAACCTGCACCACTTTCTGTTAATCGTAATATTATATCATTAGAAGAATCTACAAAAGAGGTAGCATATTCATTTTGAGTATTAGTATCAGTATTAGTAATAGCACCCGATGCCGCACCTAAGTAGCCCCATTGTGTTGCACTAATTGTTGTGCTACCAATGTTCTCTAACTGCGCCCCTTCAACTGCGGTTAAGTTAGATATTTCAGTTATCTGAGATGCAGTAATTGTTTTGTTGGTTAAGACTTGAGAACCCGACAATGTGGCAACTGTATCATCAATAGCAACTGTAACTGTATCAGTATTACCGACTACTGTATCTATTCCTGTTCCACCCGCAACATCTAATGTATTACCGTGAGCAATTGTCTGATTAGTTCCTGAATCTCCGGTTAATGTAAATGTAGTTAATTGGTTAGTGTTAGTATCTGTGTTAGTGATAGCACCTGTTGCCGCACCTAAATAACCCCATTGAGCATTAGAAATTGTTACTGAACCAATGTTTTCTAATTGCTCTCCTTCTGCTGCTGTCAAATTAGAAAGTTCAGTTACTTGAGATATAGCGATTGTTTTATTTGATAGAGTATCTGAACTAGACGCTGTTATGTAACTGTAAGCCTCTATCTTTTCTTTGATTGCACCGGATGACATTATATGATCATCTGTATCTACAAACTCAGAACCTATATCTATGTCATTAAACGCATGACCTCCTAATGTAATAGAACCTGCTGTTGTGAATCCGCCCGCAGTAATTGTTCCTGTTGTTGTATCGTTAGCATCATTCTTCAAGAATGCATCATCTACATTAAAAGTAGTGCCACTCAAAGATATGTTAGTACCTGCTGAATAAGTAGTATCAGACAATTGGCTTGTCAATGCTACTGTTCCCGTTGCATCAGGCAACGTAATTGTTCTATCTGCACTTACTGTACCTGCTTTCAATAATATCTCATTGTTGTTTGCAGCACTACCTTCAAACTGAACACCATTGGATGTTGATACTGTTTCGACATTGCTAGTGATTGTTGTACCTGTTACGGTCAAATCTCCTGCAACAGTCATATCATGGTTTACTGCAATAGTACCGCTACCGGCTGTACCAAGTGAATAACTTGCAATATCATTTAACAAAGCAACTACTTCTGATGCTGTTTGGTCTGCTGTTGCTGATGCCTCTATGCCATCTAATTTACTCTTGAGGGTGTTTGTAAAGTTATTTTGAGTAAGTCCACCATCACCTACTGAATATGTAGTATTTGTATCGGTAGCATTGATGTTTGTTCCACTTATAGCAAGATTACTGTTTGGAGATGCCCATGCTACTGCGCCCGCAGAATCATCCCATATCAATATCCTGTCTGCATTAGGATCAGACAATGATTCTATACCAAGATGACTTAAATTTACAGTAGCACTACCACTTGTTGCCCCACCGGATAATCCTGTTCCCGCTACAACTGCGGTTATATCTCCTACATTTGCCGTAGCACTAGCAGCAATACCATCTAATTTGGATTTCAATGCATTTGTAAAATTATTTTGTGTTAATCCACCATCACCTACTGAATATTCAGTATTCGTGTCAGTAGCGGCAATAGTTAGATTTGTTCCACTAGGCGTTAATGTTACATTAGAACCCGCTACAAACTTAATATCTTGAGTGCCGCTTGACGCACCACTTTTAGTTAATCTAAGTATAGTATCATTAGATGAATCAACAAATGATGATGTGAATACATTTTGCGTATTGGTATCAGTAAGTGAGAGAGTACCATTACTAGAAGGGATTGTAAGGGTGCTGATGACAGAATTATTACTCCCAACAAAAGATATTGATGCCCCACTACTTGAATTAGCACCTGTGATTACTCTAAGGTTAGTTGAAGTAGCACCGCTTAGTTGGATGCTATTACCAAGAGTAACATCACCTGCGGCAGAAGCAATTGTTACTGCGCCCCCACTTTCACTAATTGCTATGTTAGTTCCTGCTGTAAAGGCTAATGTTTCTGATGCCCCTAATGTATTTCCTCCTGCTGTAATAGTCCTAAATGTATTGTCGTTTGCTGTCATATCATCAACAACAACATTTATTTTGCCGTTAGTATCATCGTATGTTGCTGCTACTCTAGTTTCAGTATTGGAACTAAACATACCTCCTACAATATCTTGAACAGCCTCAGTAGTTAATTGAGTATTAGTGTCAGTTGCATTGACATTAGTTCCACTTATTGCTAAGTTACTATTAGCCGAAGCAAATACTATTGCACCTGCCGAATCATCCCAAATTAGAAGTCTATCGCCGTTAGGATCTGAAAGAGATTCTATACCTAAATGACTTAGATTTACGGTTGCACTACCACTTGTAGCACCACCACTAAGACCTGTTCCGGCGACAACTGCTGTTATGTCTCCCGAACCTGCACCAAACCCTTGTGCGTCAATATAATCGAATACTGCATTGCCTGTAACTAAACCCGCTTCTCCATCGGCAACACCACCCGAACCATCAGTCGCTACTGCTTTTAATGCGGCTGCACCTAGTCCTAAATTGGTTCTTGCATTACCTTGTTGTGTACCGTTTAATCCTTGATTATTTACATCTACTCTTAATCTATTACCAAGTGAAGTTGATACAGTTGATGAGAAACTAGCATCATCTCCTAGAGCAGCCGCTAATTCATTCAAAGTGTTTAGAGCCGATGGTGCGGAATCAACTAATCCTGAAACTTCTGCATCTACATAAGCCTTGATTGATTGCTGAGAAGCAGCAGCAGTAGCACTATTACTAGCCATGTTATCTTCATCTTTTAATGTCAATTGAGTGTTAGTATCGGTTGAAGCAATAGTTACAGCACCACCTGACTCCGTTATTGTTACATTACTACCTGCTGTAAACGCCAAAGTTTCAGTTGATCCTAATGTATTACCTCCTGCGGTAATTGTCCTGAAGGTGTTATCGTTTGCCGTCATATCATCTACAACAAAATTGATTCTGCCGTTGGTATCATCATAGGCAACACCGATTCTTGTTTCTGTTCCTACTAACATACCTCCGACTATATCTTGAACCGCTTCTGTTGTAAGTTGAGTGTTAGTATCCGCAGATGCTATTGTTACAGCACCACCGGATTCAGTAATAGTAATATTTGACCCTGCGGTAAATGCTAATGTTTCAGTAGAGCCTAATGTATTTCCACCCGCAGTAATGGTTCTAAAGGTGTTATCATTTGCTGTCATATCATCCACAACAAAGTTAATACGACCATTAGTATCATCATAAGCAACCCCTATTCTTGTTTCTGTTCCAACAAGCATACCACCCACTATATCTTGAACTTGTTCTGTTGTAAGTTGTGTGTTGGTGTTGGTATCAGTAGATGCTATTGTTACAGCACCACCGGATTCGGTTATTGTTACATTACTTCCTGCTGTAAACGCCAAAGTTTCAGTTGATCCTAATGTATTCCCGCCCGCCGTAATTGTTCTAAACGTGTTGTCATTTGCGGTCATATCATCTACAACAAAATTAATCCTACCATTGGTATCGTCATAAGAAACACCAATCCTAGTCTCAGTACCTACTAACATACCACCTACAATATCTTGAACTTGTTCTGTTGTAAGTTGTGTATTGGTATTAGTGTCTGTTGCATTTACGTTAGTGCCACTTATTGCAAGATTATCATTAGGAGTAGCGAAAACGATAGCCCCTGCGGAGTCATCCCAAATGAGTAATCTATCTGCGCCGGGGTCGGATAAAGACTGAATACCTAAATGATCAAGATTTACAGTTGCTGAACCACTTGTAGCCCCACCCGATAATCCCGTTCCTGCAACTACTGCTGTTATGTCTCCCCCGCCTGTTCCAAAACCTTGTGCCTCTATGTAATCAAAGACAACATCTCCTGTAACTAACCCTGCATTACCATTAGCAACAGCACCATTACCCGCTAATGTCGAAGCCGTTCCTAATCCTAAGTTACTTCTAGCAGTACCTGCATTAGGCAAATCAGATAAATTGCTTGCTTTTACTAATTTTTCACCTAATGAAGTAGAGATAGTAGTTGCAAAACTAGCATCATCGCCCAAAGCCGCCGCTAATTCATTTAATGTGTTCAAAGTATTAGGGGCTGAATCAACCAATCCTGATACTTCAGCATCTACATATGCTTTGATTGATTGTTGGCTTGCTGCTGCCGTAGCACTATTTGATGAAAAGTTATCTTCATCGAGTAATGTCAATTGAGTGTTTGCCGTCATGTCATCTACTACGAAATTAATCCTGCCGTTTGTATCGTCATAGGTTACGCCGATTCTTGTTTCAGTACCAACCAACATACCGCCTACAATATCTTGAACTTGTTCAGTAGATAGTTGAGTGTTTGTATTTGTATCTGTTGAGGCTATTGTTACCGCACCACTACTTTCAGTTATAGTTACATTAGAACCCGCAGTAAAAGCAAGTGTTTCTGATGCGCCAAGCGTATTACCACCTGCTGTAATTGTTCTGAATGTATTATCATTTGCTGTCATATCATCTACTACAAAGTTAATTCTTCCATTAGTATCATCATACGTTACACCGATTCTAGTCTCCGTACCTACTAACATAGCCCCTACAATGTCTTGTACCGCTTCGGTGCTTAATTGGGTGTTAGTATCAGTAGAAGAAAGTGTTAGTGTTCCTGCCGCATCATCGTAAGTAGCGGTAACATTTGTTCCGCCTACAATAAGACCATTGACAAAATCTTCAACCTGTTCTTGAGTTAATTGAGTGTTAGTATCAGCAGACGCAAAAGTAACCGTGTCGCTACCTGCCGTAGTAGTAATAGTTACATTTGAACCTGCGGCAAACGTAAGTGTATCAGTAGCGGCATCTGCGACTACGTTATCTTGCCCTGATACTGCTACGGTGCTGAAAGCATTCTGATTGTTTTCTCCACCTGCACCTGCCGCTATCCAAGTGAACCCGGTTGTTGCTTGATCGTAACTAAGTAAATAATTATCAGTAGGTGAATTGGTAACTTTGAGATTTGCTTCATCTATTACATTGTCTGCGATAACAGTAGCACCATCAGCAGTAGATGTTACTTCACCACTATGATTAGGATGAACATAATTATTTGCTGATGCGGCTATACCATCAAGTTTAGATTTAAGAGTATTAGTAAAATTGTTTTGAGTTAAACCGCCATCTCCTACTGAATATTCAGTATTTGTATCAGTAGATGCAATTGTTATGTTGTTAGCATCGGTATGAGTCAAAGTAACATTAGTTCCTGCTACAAACTTAATATCTTGTGTTCCACTACTTGCACCACTTTTAGTTAAACGTAATAAGATGTCATTAGTCGAATCAACAAACGATGAAGTAAACACATTTTGAGTATTAGTATCTGATGTGAGTTGGCTTGTTAATGCAACCGTTCCTGTTAAGTCAGGCAAAGTAATTGTTCGATCAGCACTTACTGTTGCCGCCTTGAGAGTTACTTCATTGTCATCTGCATTAGAGCCTTCAAAGACAACACCATTAGATGTCGAAACCGTTTCCACATGGTTTGTAGTTGTAGTTCCTGTAACTACAATTGAACCGGGAAATGTAGTAGTCGTGCTACCATCTCCAATTTGAAGTGCATTACTCCCTATTGCACTTCCCAATGCGGATTTTACGTTAGCAGTATCTGTTACATCGGCAGACGCTTCTACACCATCTAATTTTGATTTAAGAGCATCAGTAAAATTGTTTTGAGTGAGTCCTCCATCTCCAACAGAATATTGAGTGTTGGTATCAGTAGAAGTAATGGTAACTGCCCCACCTGATTCACTTATTGATACGTTAGACCCTGCTGTAAACGCTAAAGTCTCACTAGCACCTAATGTGTTTCCTCCTGCGGTTACTGTTCTGAAAGTGTTAGTGTCTGCTGTCATGTCATCTACAACAAAGTTAATTTTTCCGCTAGTATCATCGTAGGTAACTCCTATTCTTGTTTCCGTTCCACCATCAACCATGCCGCCAATTATATCTTGAACTGCTTCAGTAGATAGTTGAGTATTGGTTGCTGCTAATGTAATTGTATCAGTTGAATGACTTACAGATATATTTGTTCCGGCTGCAATTTTTACGGTATCTGTTGTGCCGCTTGAATCGGTCAAAACAATATTAGCATCATCACTAGATACTGCGGTGCTGATGCTGTAAGTGGTATTTGTATCATTTGAAGAAGTATCTATTGAATCTTGTAAGTTATCAAGAGTCATGTATTTCCATGCTGAACCCGATTCATCCCAAAGGAGTATTTTATCATCAGTAGCATCGGTTGATTCATTTAATTCAGAAAGATTTGCAGGATCTGCAAGAGATAATGTATCTCCTGTTAATACAATGGGGGCAGATGCTGCAAGATTTGTATTAGAACTAATGTCTATACTAGATAAAGTAGAAAGTGAACCTAAACCAAGATTACCTCTTGCAGTTACTGCATTAGCAACATCAGATAGATTGCTTGCCTTTGCAAGTTTAGTTCCTATGCTTGTAGTAATAGTTGAAGAAAAGGATGCATCGTCATTTAATGCCGCAGCAAGTTCATTCAAAGTATTCAATGCACCCGGCGCAGAATCAATCAATGAAGTTACTTCAGAATCAACATATGCCTTGATAGACTGTTGAGATGCTGCATGAGTTGCAGAATCAGATGCCATGTTATCTTCATCTTTCAAATCCAAAGAAACAGTAACTGTACCGCTTGTACCCCCCCCTGTAAGGCCACTTCCTGCTGTAACTCCTGTAATATCACCTACCTGCGTTGTATAGCCATAGGATTCAATTTTATCTGCAATCGCTGCTGATGTCATTAAAGATGTGTTGTTATCTGCAAAAGATTCACTACTCAACTGTATGGTATTTGCAGCAAATTCTGAAATGGTTAATCCTGCCACATTTAGTGTAACTGCACCTGATGCACCACCACCCGATAGTCCTGTTCCCGCAGTAACCCCTGTTATGTCTCCTGTAACTGCTGAAGTAACCCATGTAGTGCCATTGCCAATAATTGTATGACCGTCAGTAGGGGTAAGATTTGCTATTGCAGCCAAATCACCATCATAAGTTTGATATGTTGTAGAACCAACTACTGCACCCGTTGCAGGATTGACAAATACATCATCAGATGTTGCTAAGGATGCAAAAGTAACAACCTCGCATTGTAATGTATATCTGAATAATTTCTTTGTTCTATCCGACAAATCAGTTCTTGTCTTGTATATTACTCTATCAAAATTAGTTCCATCTCCTTTACGGAACGCATAAAGTATTCTTCTTACCTCATCTCTTAATTCACTAAGTCTCTCTCTCTACTTTGTGCGGTTCTAACATCAATTGTAATATTGACGTGTTCGTTTACATAGTCATACAATAACTCAGGTTGTGCTTCATTATGTGCTGTTTCAAATATACGAATAATGTCGCCATCAAGCATTCTTACTCTTTTAGCATCTCCTTTATCTAAATCTGCAATATCTTCGATAGAAGGTGCAGGTGGCTTAGACCAATTGGTTACTAGAATATTTCTAAGACCTATAATTGGATCAGCCATTTCCTTTCACCGCCTCAGATACCTTGTCATTGGCTATCTTTATATTTAGATTCAATGGACTATCTTTTATCATTTTACCTACGATCATGGAAATTTCTTTATCAGTATAGTCTAAGCCATCAATAGCAGCCATTTCTCTTTCTTTAATTTCTAAAATTTGTTGCTTAGATTCAACAGATGTAAGAAAAAAATCTAATGCTTGTTTATACTTTTTAAGAGCCGCTTGTTGCATCTCAAGGTATTCAATTTCTGACACAATGATTAACCACCCATACCCGCTACTATGATGCCCTCTTGGTATGGGATTAACATACTTTTGACCTCTTCTGTTAATTTTTTGTATTTTTGCATTCAAATCTATTCCCGCCGCACCTTCAGGAAACATAGCCGTGTAGTCATCGGTTAGCATAATATCAATAGCAACTAATTTAGTGCAAGCATCTTCTATTGCCTTATCTAAATATCTCTCACCATAAACGTATGAAAACTTTAGACTATGATTTTCAAAGAAAGGATATTGATTATTAAATAAAATAGCCCCTGTATCTTCCATAGACCACCAATCTTTTTGTCGTTGTTCTTCAGTAGCATCACAAGAAAATGTTGTTTGATGTATTTCTAAACCATTAGTAAGATTTGCTTGGAAAGATGAAGTCAAATCATCTGCTATTGTTATGGAATTGCCGTTTCTTGTGCATCTAGCGACACGCATGGTTGCACCTGTTCCATAATAATACAAGCCATTGCCTTGAACAAAGCCTGAAGCATCAGAAAGAACAAATGTGCTGCCGGTAGAGGTAACTGTTGATTTTGCAGTATTTGCTAATGAAAAGTTAAAACAACTACTATTTGTAACTGCAATTGTTGAAGAGTTTCCTTCATCCAAAGATCTTGTGCTACTAATCAATACCTTACCATCTCCTTCATCGCTGTTACCTGTTGCTAAAAATTCATGACTTACATTCAATGCTAAACCACCTTCGGTCATAGTGCCTATCTGTAAAGCGGCTTTAGATGATTGAGAATCTTGATTAATTAAATTGGCAATTTCTCCTGCTACTGTTTTTGGCCCGAAGTCTTTACCCCATGTGCTAGATGTTGAGCCACTTGTCAAAGTTGCAACATGAGCAATATTAGGGCATAGGAATATTTTATCAGTAGAATTAAATAAATGAGTATTCTCTACATTTAATTTTAATTTAGATGCTGCTAATTCTTTGTATTCATCCCCCTGCCAAACGCCCATTCTTATTACTCTTTGAATTGGTCGGTGGCTAAGATAGACTGCACCTACATAATCAGTATAGTATCTACGGCGGTAAGGTTTGAATGTTGTAAAGTTTTGATACTCATCTACGATTAATCTTGGTCGCCATGCCATTCTGCAAATTCTATCAATGTAATCTTGTTTAATTTTTATTAATGATTCAACTTGTGATTTACTAATTCCTCTTTGGGAACTATTTGATAAAACATTTGATGGTTGAACATATGCACTATTTGCAGTTGTATATGCTGTTCCCTGATCGGTTGCTTTTAGATTAATTACTCCCGATGCACCACCCGATACAATTCCTGTTAATGTGTATGATTTACCTAATGCATCTGCATCATCATATACAGTAACTACATCTCCTGTTGCAAATCCCCATCTTCTGTAATCTTCGCCGGATATTGGTATTTTGATAACAGTAACTCCGCTTTCTGAACCTGTGCTTGTATTTGCCGCTAGAGCAGTAGGTCTTGGTGCAGGTAATTGTAAAAATGCCTCTACCTTTGCTACTGTTGAATATACTAATTCATCAGGATAAAGGGGTTGATCAGGTCTATGCCCCGGTGAAAATACTCTCGGCATTTGTCATCCCCCTTATCTCCCTAAGTTGTAATCCATGTCTGCATTGCATCCTGCACATCGAGGTGTCCAACAAAAATGTAGGAGGCTGCACTTGGTACATCTAGTTCCCGAACCTATGTTTTGAATATCAAACCTTTCTCTCTTTGATAGTTTTACTCTTACATCTGCTGATTGAGCAAGATTCCTAGAACTGAATGGAGATTCTGATTCTGCTATCGCCCCATCATCTGAAGCAATTTCAGCCATGCGTACTTTACGGCGGCGTTCTATTTGATGTGCTTCTTCAAAGCAAATTTCGCCTAATTCTAATGAGGGCATTTACAAGCCCCCGATTAGGCTCGGCCACCTGTTACGGTGATGTATATTTCTTGCCCTGAAAGGTCGGTGGAGTCTGCTACTGCATCGAGAGAAGCACCATCCGCCCCTGCTTCGTAAGCAAGGATTTTCTTTGCTGATCTATCATATGCCCAAACATACCCTCCAATATCAGATTCAATGTGAACTGTTTCAATATTTGAAACGTAAGCAGTAAGATCTAATAGTTCTCCTGCCGCTAACCATGAGGAGTCAGGTGTTACTTTCAAAGCAACAGTTAATCTGTTGCCTGTTACATTTGTTCTGCCAAGTTGCGCTACTGTGAGTGCCATACAAACCAATCCTTATGTGCAATCCTATTTAACTACTATTTTTTTTATTACTCGTGGATTACAAGAATCCTTGCAGTAGTTCCGTTAGTAAACACGCCATTTGTAGTTTCTAATTTGAATGTTACAGCACCGCATACGAGGCCACTCCACGGTGCAGGTTCATCAATTGTTTTCCCGCCGGTAGTAATACTAGCAGGTGCGCTTACAGTAAAGTGAAGTCCACTTGTAGCCCCGCCATCTGCATTCATGTTGCCACCCTCAGATGTTTGAAAATTATATGCGCCGGTTACAGCAGTTCTGACATCAAAGTTTGCAATCTCATCGCAATAAGTGTAATTCAAGGGTGTTCCTGCTGAATCTTTTAGATCCATCAATATATTGAATTTCCCTGTTGTTGCCGCATTAGCATTACAAGTAAGCCTACTAACATCAAGAACAACCCTACCTACTTTGCCATTCATTTGAATAGTTTCAGTAATCGTGTTTGTTCCGTCTGCTGTAAGAGTAACCATTTTTTCGATTTACTCTAACCCTGCTCGCATAACGGCCTACGCCATCATCAATATCAAAATCAGCCATCAGTTAGACCCCGCAACATATTCGCGGGCTAAATCAGTCATAGATGCTTTTGTTGATGTGTTAGCAGTTTTAATCTCCCTCGCAGAACACCATGCCATCATTTGCGCTCTTGTCAAAGAAGAAGAAAATCCTTCTGCTTCAAGTAAAGCCTCAATATCTAACATGGTTACTGCTTCAGGAGTAGTAATTACTTCTTCTTCAACAACTTCTTCTACAACAGGTGCTTCTACGACAGGTACTTCAACTACTTCAGGCTCTAATACTTCAAGCATTTTCTTCTGAGTCTTTGTAGTTTTAGCATCTGCCCCCTTCAACAACCCATGATTTAGAACCATTTGCTATCATAGGCATAATCTTAGTTGTGATGAAAGTTTCATCAATATCATCTCTTACCATGCCTCTTGAGAACCCAATAGTAAGCCCATTTATTCTGAACTCAGTATAGGGTCGTGCGCCTACATACCGTAGTGATAGTGCCATTAAAGCACACCTCAACGGTATAGGAAAGTAATTCTTACCGTATCCCCGTCCTGACCTGCGGAAGCAGGAGTTAGTTTGAGTAGGGTATTTGTTGATATGTTCCCTGCAACTGTGAAAGCGTTTCCACCCGCAGTTGTTATGTTATGTGCGCTAAGAACCCCGATTAATGCAGTTCCTGTTATTGCGTTTGTTGATAGTGCAAGATCGTATGCGAAAGCCGCATCTCCATCATTCACTACTACATCTACCACGCCCATGCTGATAGTGCCTGTTGCAGCACCTGTTTGCCAAGTAGTATCATCAGACCCTACTCCTGCCCATAGTCGTGTATCTAGTATTGCTGTTCCGTTTCCGGTTAAATTAGTGTTAGCCATATTCATTTCCTCCGTTTATTTCCTACACTTGCACTTAAGCAGCAATATCCCTCACTTTTCCGTGTGCGCGGTAGAATAGTTGCCATAGTTCACCCATAGTGTGGAACATACCCATTTGTCCTAGTCTGTTGATTCCGAATGGATCTCCGGTTTCGATACCTGACTCGTGGTATAGGGTTGGTTTTGCTGTGCAGAAATACATATAATCTGTATCCATGAAATACATTCTTGAAAGTTCGCCTGATTCTGCGAAAACGTCTTTGGATGGGATTAGTGGCACACCGTTGTATGTTGCAACTACGAAACCTGCTTCCATACCCGGAACACCCTTTACACCGTTTACACCCGGTACAACTCTCTTCATTTCAGTAAATCTTTGCTGTGGTTGTAAGAGTTGTTGGATTTTCTCTAATGTATCGTATCCTGTAAGGATAACTTTAGGCTGTCCTCCTTTCTCCCATACACTTCTGAACATTCCGTCTAAGATGTTTAGAGACAATGCTCTTGCTGCACCTGCTGCCCCTGCATCAACATTAGCATCATACCATTGAGCAGACCCTGCCCCTGCACCGTTACGGGTAATGTTGTATTGGTTGTGATCTGTGATTGCAGATACGAAATCTGTTGCAGATTCTGTAAATGATGATGAAAGAGAACGGTCTAGGCTTTGGAAATTATTTCCTGCTAGTGTATCTACATCTTCTAATAGCATTTTATTGATGTGTTCAGCGTGGTGTTTTGCCATTTCCATCTTCATAACTGCTCTTGCATCTCCAAGACCGTCATCTTTGTCTGCTAGGAACATTGCTGTTTCTGATAGGTCGAAAGTGTGTGCTACTGTTCTTGGTTTTGTGCTGACTTCAGCAAATGTTGGTTTGCTTGTGTCAGGTAGTGTACCGTTTTCTGCAACACCGCCACCGCTTGTGAATGATGGTTTGTCAGTAACGACCCTCCAACCACTCTTTTCCCACGGTTTCTTAGGTAGTATAGAGAACGCATTGAACTCTTGGTTCAGTTGCGACCAAACTTTACGGCCAAATATAGCCTGATAAGTTCCGGTTGTGCTGCTCACTAAAGGCGAGTCAGCCTTCAAAAGGTCTGTACCGGAGTATGCCCATGCGTTAGCACCTGCACCTGCCCCGTAGTATAGCCTTTCCATATCTTCAATTGTGCGTAAGTATCCTCGTGATCCACTCATATTTTTTTCCTCCAATTATCTCCGTACCCGAAAAACGCTTATGCGCCTCTCAAAGCCCTCCTTGCCAAATCTTCAGTAGCAATCCAAGCGTCAAGGTCATTGCCCATAGCGGCAAATTCTTCGTGGGTTGGAATGCGAATATCTGAAACATCAGATTTCTGTATAGATGCTGTTGAGACAGCAGTTGAACGTAGTGAATCAATTTCTGCTTTCAATGTAGCAATTTGACCGCTATAATCAGATGCTTTCTGAACTTCTAATGCTCTAGTAGTTTCTGCGTCATAACGTGATTCCCAATCTGACTTAACAAGGGATTTCAATGCTTCTTCATCTCTTAGAGATGCGTATGCCCTGTATCCGCGCTCTAATCCTTCAGATGTAACTTCATTCTTAATGATGTTTTTACCGCCGGATGGTGCGTTATATGCCATGTTTGCAACTCCCGGTTGCTTGATGACGTATTTGTTTCCGCCCGGTGCTTCAAGAGATGGTTGAGGTGCAAGTGTTGCATCTTCTCCTGAACCGATTGGGTCGCCCTGTCCTCGGTGTGAATATCCGCCGCTACCTTCTTGTAGGTATGCTTTTTCTAATCCGAAGTGGCCTCTTAGACCATCTAAATCTACTCCTTGTTCGTGAGCAAACTTCTCAAGAGTATCAATGTATGCTACTGCACCGTCATTACTCTTTTTGGCTTCTTTATCATCGGATTTCATATCTTTATCCTCTTTGTCGCCTTTGTATCCCATTTTCTCATCGGATTTTTCTTCGGTCTTTGTTATCGAGTCCGTGTCAAGATGTTTTAATATCCCTGTCAGACTTTCTCTTATCTCTACTAATGCTTCGCTTTCAGTCATTTTATTTACTTCCTGTATATTTTCATTATCCATTTTGAGGATTGTGTAACGGGCTTCGGGATTAATCCCTTTCTTGCACAAAGTTATCTCGTGCAATTCCAAGTCCGTAATCTCGCGGTGGTTTCCATGTTCAGGTGTATGCTTAGATACACGGAACAATGCTTGTCCACCTATTGAAAAGGCACGAAGATCACCATCTCGCACCTGCTTTTGCACTTCTCGTGCTTTCTGAATATCGCTGCGTATTTTACATACTACGAATAATCCGTGGTTATCTACCTCGGATTTCCATAAGCGACCTTGTGAATCTGTATAATTATCAACTACTTCTCCTACTTGGATTCCGCTATGTGCTAACTGAACATTACGAAATGCTTTGTTATCCATGAACTTACCAAATGCCTTAGTTAGAGCAGAAGTTGGTATTCTATCTCCTTGTTTATCTACCATATCTACACTAGCATATCCTGCTACGAATAAATCTTCTCCTTTGGATTCTTTTAGAATCCACCTATCTGACGTTTCACCGACAGCAGACCATCCCTGACTCATGCTTGCCGTTGCCATTAATCGAACATACTTTTCTCAATAGTATATGAATAACATCATGACAGGGCTGACAGCCCTCATAGGACATGATCATCACGAGTGGCTTGCACTACATCGTTTTCATCTTCATCATGAGTTTTTTCTTTACCGGGATAACGAAGTATTGCTTTTCCCTCTTTCATATCTAAAACAGCCTCTCCGTCATCCGTTGTTACTCTCATAGATAATGGCTTAAACATATCATCCATAGTTTCTTCACTTTCTTCCCTTTTTGGATTGCCAAAAGTGGTGTTTTCTTCGTCAGTAATTTCAGTCGGCCCTGTTGGTGCGGTAAGATCTGCTTGCATCCCCGACCACGCCCCACCATCTGCTGATGCGCTATTCATTCTAGGAAAAGCAAATTTTTCTGCAATATCATCATCAATAGCCTCATTTACAGTCCATTCTCCACTTTCTGTTCTTTCAAGCCCGTATTCATTACCATACAATTCTAACTTCTTAGAGGTCAAACCATCAACAATCCCAATCAATCTTTTCTCTTTCATTGATTCATCGGCATTTGCAATAGCCCTTCTTGCATGACGCATGATAGTTGAAATAGAACCTTTCTCTTCTTCTTCGGTCATAACTTCGGGGGCTTTATCCATTGATTTTCTTTTTATGGGGCGTTTACGAGCAGAATGCAATGGTTGTAATGTTCCGCTATCTGATGACGTAACTGTTCCCGTATTTGCTGTTGCGCCACCTGCTGCACCACTCGCCGCACCACTTGCTGCACCTTCTTTAAGGAAAATACCTGCAACAGGACTCCAAATCACAAATTGTGCTTTTGCTTGTTTAATTAAATGAGATGGCCCTTCGTAATCAACTACAAAAAACCCTTTATCATCAATATCTGTTTTCACAATTACCGGCTCAAATATTGCAGGATATTCTAAAACAACTTGATTGCCCTTCAAACTCATTTCAGGCAAAGGAGGTAAAGGGATGCTTTTGATATATCATCTTGAGGATAAAGAACCCATTTTGGGTGGACTTCTTTTCCTTTAATAAAGGTAGAGTGTGCATCTCTAATTAGTAAATCGCTCTTATCTAAAGTAGCAATTGTTTTCATTAATCCATCTTCGTCAGTAGTAACGCATGAATTAGGAGATGGAAAATGAACATTGTCTGTTGTTGTATATAGTGTCCTAAGTGTATTTACTCGATCACTTAATGGTTCAACGGCCATGTCTGTATCTTTGTGTACCAACAAATCTACGACAGTAAGCAAATCACCATCAACATAAGCATCAAATGTAGCATCACCCTTGATTGTATCTTTTAGAGACTTCTTTACTTTGGTGGGCAAACTTGTAGGGTCTATGCTTTTGCCCTTTTTCTTAACCATAATTCTTTTTCCTTTTGGTTTCTTTTGAACTACCCATTCTCCACTAAAACCTTTGAGCGTGTCCATATCATCTAAATCTCTTATGACGTGTGCAGGTTCAATTAATGATTCAAAAACACCTGTTTGCTCATAATCATCTGATTTATGCAAATCAGTAGTTAGAGACATACTCCCTGTTGGATGTGCAGATAAAGCATTTATTTCTCTTGTTTTAGGTGTAATAGGATGCATATGATGATTCATGTTTAATCCATTAACTAATCCCTCGTGTGCTGTTCGTTGTAATAGATTGAATGGTTGTTCCTTTACATCAAATGATATATCGTTAATACGAGGATCCCATTTCCATGCTAGGTTAGAACTCATGTTATGCCCCCATGCATCTGTATTTCCTGAATTAAAGATAGGAGGGGCTACTCTTTTTGATGAGGGATGCACGTTTCCAAACACGCCTTCTCCGTGTTTTCCTCTCATTAATGCCATGTTAGCAGCCGCAGCCAATTGTTGAATGTTGCCTCTTGCAATAGTATTAGCATTCATATCTTCAGTTGTTGTAGGAGAAAACAATGCATTACCATGCTTTTCTCTAAGTCCTTGAGCCATTTCCATCATTTTCATTCTAAGCGCAGTATCTGTTTCATTGTAATGTGCATTATGCAAGTCATGCCACATAGGGTTAGAGTTTGGGTGGTTTTCCCTAAACATACCCCCTCTCGCCGCCCCTAAATCAGTAACACCTTGCATCGCTCTACCGAATGGGCTAATCGAAAATGCATTTGTTGGTATTGTCATTCTTGCACCTTGACCTCCTATTTGTGAAGGATGAAGATGTTGATGATTTGCTGCATGACTCCAACTTGCCCTTCTTCTTTCAAAATCAACATCTCCTATTGAGGTAGGAGTATGCATATGTGAATTATCAGGCGAATCTCGTGCTAATTCAGGAAAATGACTACCACTAAGCATAGCGGGCGAATCTATTTCCACTCCGTTTGTTAAGAAATTAGACAACCAACCTTCATTGAATATATCGGGATATGATTGTTTTAAGATAGTGTCAAGAGATTTTGAGTCTCGCCCTACACCGCCCCAACGCTGAAACGGTTGCCACCAATGATGGTTATGCGATTCTTCATCATCAATGAATGGATGAATTAAGTGAGATGTAGGGTCTGATACCATAGGTGATGATGTAGGGCCATGTCTATCGCTTGGCCTCATCCACCATGCTTTCAAAGGAGTAAATCTATCTCGCCAAGATCGTAATACTCTATCCCATGTCATTCCTGCTTTATTTTGCATATTGTTTCTAATGCTTTTTGATTCGGGAGAGGAATAACTATCTGTTTTTGAAAGGTCTTTTAACAAATCCATCATTGATTCATTCTTGTCATTACTACTCCATTCTAAACCAAATAGATATGGTAGCATACCAAATTTAGATAGTTGTTCTTTTTTATTCTCTTGCCATTCTTCATAATTGGAATGTCTATTTACGTCTTTTATGTATAAATCTAATATAGATTCATCGGGATTACCATAAATCATAGCCTCATCGGGGGATAAACGATTATTACGTTCTCCTTCTTTGTGCTTGTGAGCCAAAGTTAATCTTTCTGATTTTTCAATATTTTCTTCATCGCCTAGATGAGTAATAAAATCAAATAAGTGATCAACATACAATGGTTCACCCCATGCAGCACCATGAAGTAATGGGCATGAATTTGATTTCATACCAAATGGATGATGTTCTCCAAAACGATTATCCTGTTCAGCCATAGGCCAATCATTCAGATATGTAGTTGATAATTTAGTATGCCCTGCTAAATATTTCTGATATTCTTGAGGAATTACCATTTGAGATGGAGACATAGGAGAACCTAAGTTTCTCATAGAATATGGCGGGCTATCAGCCATCATAGCCAAAGCAGCCATGTCTTGTTTAGTTATTTCAGAATCTTTCAATACAGATAGATATTCATCAAAGGGTGGATTTTGTGCATTAACACAAGAAAGAACAACTTCTGTTCTCAATCGTACTAATTCATCATTCATTTTTCCCACCTCATAGGCGGGCATAGACTTGCTCAATCAAACCCGCAATTTCATCAATTGCACCCAACTGACCTTCTGTTGCGTTTTTCTTCAAATCCATAAGAGAATCCTCAATTGGTTTAACACTTGAAAAATGTCCACCTGCATGAGTAAGATGCATATGTAGTGAAGATGCATTGACATCATAACCTGTTTGTGCTACACTAGGCATTTTTGCAACTTCTGAAATAAATGTTCTTTTTGTTCCTTCTTCAGTATATGGCATTACTTGATTAGTACCAAATCCTGCTGCTCTATTCGATTCACCTGATACTTCATGGAAATGAGGCATACCATTACTTACATCCGGTTCAACTTGATACTTCTCGATTTTCTTGGGGGGGCAGCAATCCTCATCCTTGCATCCCATTTTACAACCCATACGGCTGACATTCTTTTCAATACCTAATTCTTTTTCAATAGATTTTAGTACGCTTAGTAATCTTCCTTCAGGGGTTTCTTTCATTGGGTCAAAATATTTCATCTATATGCCTCCGTATATGCTCTCATTAAATTTCTACCGTCAAGATCTAGTAGTCTTGCCACATTATGAACTGCATACCTTACATCCATTCCTTGCTCGACTAAATCTCTTACTTCTTCTACAAAATCTTTCTCTTCTTTAGCATATTCAATTTCACCTCTTGGGGCGTTATCGTTAGGATTTCGGTTCTTTTTTTCATAATCTAAAGCCCTATTGTGACAAGAAGCACATAAACCTAATGGGGATTGTAATCCATTAGCCCCTGTCATCGTACGATTTGGACACGCTTCCTCGGACTCATACATAAGACACCTTTCCCCCTTACGAGGTGGGGCAGTTGTTCTTCGTTTGATTGGATGATGCTGACGCTCTCTAAATTCATTTTTTACAATAATCCATGCTTGTTCAAAACTCATTATCTCATCTCACTTTCTAAGTCTTGCCACTCTCTTAATTCATCATGGCGTGATTTAGTAATCATATCACCACTACCTGAAAATGGGCCAACATTGGTTGCCATTGGATTAACATCTCTATTGAGAGGATCGAATGTTTCATCTGCATGAGGAGTAATGAATGCTTGCCATCCATTTCTCTTCATCATAATTGTAGGATCTTCTGATGCTTTTATTAAATCCGCATTTTCCAATTCAAGTTGTTGAACTTGAGCCTTTAGAAGTTTCACTTCTTCTATCATCTCTTTTAGTAATTCAACGGATTCTGCTTCTGATGACATTACATTCGCCCCATATTTCCTTGAGGACTTAACATAGGGCTTGCTGAACCCGCCATTAGTCTTTGATTCCCTGTCGGACTCATAGATTGCATAGGGTCATTCATTGTAACTGAACTATCTGTTCCTTGTATCTGCATAACTGCATATTTTAATTGATTCAAAGCCTCATTAACTGCCCCTAATTTACGAGAGATAGGGCGTAATGCTTCAGTAACTACTCCGGCCTTTGCTTGTTGAGATATTGCTTTTTCAACCATTTGTATCAAATCTGCTTGCATATCGAATGATTCTATCAATTGGTGAACTGCTTCTCCAACGCCCGAATAATCTCCTTCTCCCGGTGTTAATGGCATTGCTGCACCATTAGGGCCGGGTGTATTCATAGGAGGTTGTTGGCCCATAGATGCAGCCATAGGGTCATTTTTGATGAGCAAACTATCAGATATTTGCAAAGCCCTTAATCGGTCTGCAATTGAACCTGTTTGTTTCCATGTCATCTAAATCACCTCAATATACAATGTGTGGTCTGTAAATCTTATCTGTTCGACCTGCACGAACAACACCCAATGCAATAGCACCGTCATTTGCATGGAAGTCGTTTTCTGTATTGACGTGTTTGATAATTGCCCCTATGTCTTGGTCGGTAGAAGCATTAGCCATCTGTTTTGCAAGACTATCATGCAAATCTAAATCACTAGATACTACTGCTAATGCATTCAAAGCATCCTTCAAATGTTTTGCTATATCGTCTCTATTATTCAAATCAATAGCCTTTTGCATTGCATCAATTGATGCTTGCGCTTTTCGTGCCATTGGATCCATTTTACTTATTATTCCAAACCCTTCGCTCATGTCGCTCACCTTATTCTAGTTATACCATGCTTAATGAGAATTGCCCTTGCCTTCACCACGTTGCCCGCCTAATCCTAGACGTTTTAATCGTGCATCAATAATCTTTTCAGATGATGATTTCATATCTCTCTTATCGCCTTTCTTGCTTGAAACACTTGCACCACCTTCGTTACGTTTTACATATTTAGGAGATGAACCTGCTGTATCTCTAAATCTTTGGCTTTCATCTTGTAATTGGCGTAGTGGTGGTATCTCGTGAGGGGATGGCCTTTACCATTTTCCAAGCCTTCTCAAATGCAGTCATTGTAAATCTCTCCTTTGTTGGTCGCCCGCTTGACCTTGTTCACTTAGTTTTGCATTAACTAAATCAAGCATTGTTGTTGCAGGTCGCCCTGTTTCTTCATCTGCATCTACTGCACCTAATTCAGATGTTCTTCTTTGGTAGCAAGAATAACATAAATTACTTAATTCAAAAAGCGGATTACGTCTTTTAAGTGTTTTTTCGCCACAATCCCTACATGGTACAATGCGTTCAGGCATAGATTCAGAAATCTGATTAACAATCTTTTTTTCCGCCGCTATCATCTCAGCATCTGAATAGTCTTTAATAACAGACCAAGCCTTCTCAAATGCCGTCATTCTAACTCATCCTCAGATTTCTGAACAGGTGGTGCTACGGGTGGTGCGCCCCCCACCGCCTTGTGCCGCCGCAGCCTCTTGCTGTTTTGCTTGGATTTCTTCGGCAGACGGCTCTCTAAAGTCAAAGTTCAGATACTTATCATCAATTTGATCTCTTAGCATGGCCTCATATCCTGCTTGCTTCATCTGCATCATGTTACGGATAGCCATCTCATCTCGGCGCAGTTGCATGATTTCATCTTCTTCTTCGTGTGGTGATAGAGTCAATGTCCATTCTGTAATACTGAATGCCTCCATGATTGCAGGGAAAACAATACGGTTATACACGGATTGAGCATATGATATTGCTCTATTACTTACAACAATCTGCATACCCTCATTATTCAAACCACCACCCGATACATCATTCATGAATACATTTGATACACCATAGTATGCAGATATACGCTGTCTAATATCATCTTTAATTGGTATGTATTGTAACTCTTCAAGCGTGTCCATCATACGAACATACTCTATTCCGCCTCTACCTGATTCTGTTTCAACACCTATGGTCGGCACATAGTTAGGATCACGTTCAAGATGTTCTTGGATATTTCTTGCTGTTCTTTCGACAGTTTCCATGTTTGATGACTTGATAACCATGATACCTCTAGGCATTCTTCTCTTTTGGTATGCAGAATAAACATAGTTATCCATAGCAATCAATGTATTGACTTGTCTCCACATAGTAGCAACAGGACTTCGACCATACAATTTGGATGGCGACCATTTGCTAATGTGTATTACTTCACCTTCAGTATATACTTGCCCATTTCCAACACCTGCAAGATTCATATAATGAATTGGCACAACAGGCATACCCGATACAGGACATTTGCCTTTAGGGTCGCTTGTTCTGAATGAACGGTCAATAAGGCTAGTGTATTGTGTACCGCCTCTAATTCCTCTTTTATCAGAAAGAATACGCATGAATATAGGGTCAGCCCTTGATACTTCACGCACACGGAAAAATTGAGGCTGTTTAGTTTCAGGATCAACAAAGTATTCTTTTGTAAGGATTATGTAAGCATCATCTACTATATTCAAATCCATCTCTATTTCACGAAGAACATCTACAAAGTTTTGAGTCATCCTATTGCCGCCTTTCAATATAGCGTCTGCATATTCAATTTGACCTCTATCGGGCTTTCGTACTTCTCCACCGCATGATTTACATTCTTGCAGTTGTTGTTGATACTCTTCACCGCATTCTTTGCACTTGCAAACAAACTTAGCATCCCAATCCCAACCTTTTCTGAATGTTTCAACAGAAAGATGTTGTAAAATAGAACGTAAGACCATACATTCGTAAGCCGCAGCATACAATGCAGGTATAGTAATTCCTTGCAATAATGCAGGTTCTTGAATACCTTGTGTAAATAATGGCATGGATGGAATAGGTGTGTTATACCTCTCCATATCTACTCCGATAGCAGAAAACAATCTCTCCATTTTTTTGTCATCAACCATTTGTCAGCACCGCCTTTCTTTTCCTTGTCATCTCTTCGTCATCAATTCTTTGAGATTTTAGTAATTGTATTTGTTCTGTTTGGCTCATATTTTCATATGCTAAAACCAAAAGAGCATCTTCATCGCCCCTTAGACCTTTCAACATTTTTCTTGCGTCAGGCGAGTGTCCATTAAGATATGGTTCTGCTAATTCTAGGGCTTTCTTTACTGCTGATTCTCCGTTTATAACAATCTTGCTTGAACTAGACGTGATATTGGTAGTGTCTAATTCTTTGCATAGTGCGTCTGCATACCACGGTGCAGTAGGCGCATGAAACCCTAATTCAATTCTAGGGTTAAGTCTAGTATCCATCTTGAATTTTGAATTGTTTTCAATCAAACCTGCAATAAACCGATCTGCATCTTTAATCAATACATCTCTTCTTTTTATGTCATAGAATAAACCTCTACCTACTGATTTACTAAATTGCCCTACTGATATTAAATCGAATAAGAAACCATGTGATTTAATCAATGAAGAGATTTCAGCCGGACTTGCTTGAATACCGTATGATTTTAATGTTTGAGCATTCAAAGCACCACGAGAGTATATCACTTCTCGACATTTGGTTAATAGATTTCTTTCACGATTAGAAAGACGTTCTGACTTGTCTATTGTCGTACTCCATAACAATGCTGCCTTTTCTCTCCCCTGTTCATCAGATGATGTCCATGTTTTTACAAATCTTCTAAATGGTAAATCAAGCCTATCTGAATGCTTATTCAAAGCATCGTAATCAATATCTGTAAGTGGTAATTCATCTACAAGACTAGGAGAGACACCTTTGAAATGACTAATTATTGCTTGCTTTTCCATTTTAAGTAAGCCTTGTATGCTATCTAATGTCCTCAAATCTTTTGCTTTGATTAATATTTCACTTAATTCTCTACCTGTCATGCCAAAGTTATCAGTAAACCATGTTTTACTTATTGGCGGTGGTGCGGTAGCAGGTAATACTGTACCGGGTTGTTCAGTAGGTGCAGAACTGCCCTCTTTGTCTGTACCTTCAATACCTGCATTGGCTCTTGCATCTACGGCATTTCTTTGAGCATCTTCTTGCTTTTTCTTCTCTTGTGCCGCAGTTAATGCTTGTTGTGCCATGTCTATTTCTTGTTGTGCTAGATTATTTTCTGCGAATTTAATTACAGAATCAGATAAGGATTCTACACCATCTATGGGTTCAAGATATTCTTTACGCATCTGCCCACCCTAACCTTTTTTGCCATGTTGGGCCATCTAGTATTACGATGCTTTCCCTGTATTCTTTTGTTGCTTGAACTGCTAGTGCCAATGCTATAACCATATCGTCATGCTTGCCCAAACTTTCCATTTTGCCGTTAGCAAGCATGGTAAACATTGACAGTTCGTTTAATAGAGCGTTCATAAGCCTTCTAGTAGAACCTTCATCCTTATACGGGATAATAAGATGTTGTTGCTCAAAGTGGAGTTGTAAAGTATGCATAAGTGCCTCCTTTTTCATACGACTCATATTGAATGGTTTTATTGGTAAATCGCTTATTTCTTTAAGGACTTGATTGAATGCCATTGCAAAATTATTTGTTTCCAATTCTATTATAACAGGATTAAATCTAGCATTTAATTCTATGACTTTCTCTATCTGTTGATTGAAGTTCATATTCTTTTCATGATGAACATGAACAATTCTTTTATGTCTATTTTCATCCATTCCTATGACTAACATACAAGTATAATCTGCCCTTCTATCTGCACTTATTGCAGGATCCCATCCAATGTAATAATTTAGATTGCCTTCAGGTTCAGGATAGTAAGAAAGTATGTGAGTATCATCTTTGGCCGCTTCAAGAACCTCTTCTGCGAATAAACTAGAATCGCTTGCAATTGGCTTACATAGATACTCACGAGTAAAAGCAATAGAGGTCATTTCACCTTTTCTTACGTTTAATGCATCCAAAGACCATCTCTCAGGCCATAGTGGTTCTCCTGTAACTTCATTGATAGCGGGATATTCTCTTACGCAATATCCGTCAAGTCCTTTTAATTCAGAATATAAATCCGTATATGAGAACGGAGTTCCTACAACGCACATCTGCGCTGTATGGTGAAGAACAGGTAAAAGAGCAGTATAAAACCATGTAGATATAGCCTTTAATTGTGTATCTGCTTCACTAGATAGAATATCGTCTAGCACCACTATGTCAGGGTGCGCCCCTCTCACCGCTTTACCAATAGACATAGCACGAATAGAAGATTTATTGGTGAAACGGAATAATTGCTTTGCCCATCCTCTTGCAGGTTTTAGATGCTGCAAAGCAGGGGTTGTCTCAATCAATTCATTCATTTTACCCATGTGGTCTATTGACTGATGCTGACTGTGGCTGAAGAATAGCACTTCAGTATTAGGATTGTATGCCATTTTCCATAATAGATATACTCTAAAGAATACAGATTTGCCATGATCTCTACTTGCTATAACACATACTTTGTTATTGTTTTCAGCGTTTTCATACCATTCCTTATGGAAATGTGCTAATTGAAAACCGCATATATCTTCAAAAAAGAACTTGAAATCACGCTTCCCCATTTCCCAATCTATCTTACTTGTGAGGTCATTGATGCCTTCACTCATTTTTCCACCCCGTAGGTAACAAACTCATGTTATCAACAACGGGGGCATCTGTATTCTTGAAAACCGATGAAGGCAGCAATGACAAATCATCCCCCTCGTTTGTCTCAAAACCTTCGATTGCGTTTGGTTGTTCTTGTTTGATTAGGTCAATAGGAGGGGTAAATGCAGGTGGTGCAACAAAACCCTTTGGTCTTTCTTTCTTTATTGAAAAGGCAGACATATCATAGAATGGATTAGCAAACGGGTTCTCGACTATTGTTTGAATGCCTTTTTGAAAAAATTCATGTTCTTCATCATATCCATGTCGAACTAACTCTTCCTGATTATTGTAAAATATCTTTGCTGCATCTTCATCTCCATCCTCAACCATTCCATGTAACTCTTCAATGACACTTTTTGGCGTTGTTTCAGGGCCGGTAATCATCCCACTATTGAGAACATCTTCTACTGTTCTTTTTGTTCTTGCACGAGCCGCTTTTATTCCTTCAGTTACGGATTCATCGGGCATAACAACTTCGGGGTCTATATCCCTTAAGTTTGCATCCGGTATTTCTGCAACAAACGGTATTTCTGCAACAACATTATCCTTTGTTTCAATTTCATAATTGCTAAAGTCTCCTTCTAAAATTCTTCTCACGGATTCGGGAAAATCTAAATCTACAACTCTTCTCATGGCTGCTCTTTCTTCTTCCATCCATTCTTCTTCTGCAACATCTTGTTGAACTTCCTCTATGGTTTTTGTATCATGTTCAACCCATCCGGGTTCATGATGTGCGTTTGGGTCAGGAGTATGTTCTTCATGTCCTGTTCCCAAGAGGGGCAATGCGGATATGCCATCATCTACTATCTCAGGAGGATTATGTTTAGGTGCAGCATCAGTTGTCATGCTTTCAAGCATAGCAGCGTGTCTTGGCGGTTTAGGCGGTGTCATTTTTGGTTGGTATCTATCTAAACTTGAATCAAACCAATCAAAAACAGATTTCTCTAAACTCATTTCGCCTTTGGAAAATTCCCAAGCAACATCAAAAGGGTCAGGAATGGGCAAACCTAATCGCCTCCGTTGAATCAATTTCACGATAATAAGACTGTTGCTTTTGTAAAGAATGTAAATCGTGTATCTTTGACTCTAAATCATAACTGTTTCTAACTTGCTGCCCACTCGCAATTGCTTGCATATCTTTTTGGCCTTGTTTTCTTTGATTCCGATTATACAACCCTCTTGCCGCACCGGACATACCAAATGTAAGCATATTTGACATCAACCCTGTACCAACACCGCCTTTAGTATTCATTTTTGCTTCGGCGGCATCTACTGATTGCTGCCCCAACTTTCGCTGTGCTTCTTGTTGGGCGTAATTATTACCCGCAGGGGGTGTAGTGCCATCGGCAGGGGGTGTAGTACCGGCAGGGGGATTTTGATTGTTAGGATTATTAATTCCATCTATTCTTTTATCACCAATTGCTTGTTTTCGGCCTTGTTTGTATTGGTCTGCTTGTTCTCGTGTTTGTTCGGCAGTTAGACGTTCTCTATTTGCACCGCCCTGTGTTACATTATCCCACACGCCCTGCAACCCTCCTTGATCGCCTGTTAGGGGCTTGCCTTGACCGCCCAAAACCTTCGGCGTAACTGAATCCAAATAGCCTCTACCCATATTTTTGATATTAGACATTGCACCACCTGCTACGGGCATATATGCATGGGCGTTAGGGTCAGGGGGGGGGGTTGGATTATTTTGGTTTTTATTGTAAGCATCCAAAGCAAGATTACCTAATCCACCTGTTGCCATAAATAGTCCTGCTTTTGCACCAAATTTCGCTGCACCTTTTATTCCGCCCTTTACTTTATCCATCAAAGGATTGTTTGTTGGACTCATCATTTCTTCTTCAGTAACAGCAGGTTCTTCACCAGCAGGTTGAGTAACATTTTTTACTAAAAAAGTGATTGATTAATTCATCTTTTGATTTGGTGGTTAAATTGGTTGCAACGCCATTAACTGCTCGGTTATCTGCTTGTTGAGCATCAAACTCAGCAGTAGGATTGATTACTTTTGTTTTTGTTTCCTTGCTTGCAACTTGCCCTGTTTTGTTGTTTATATCTTCAGTAATGGTAGTTACTCTCTTGATTGGTTGGCCGGTCTTATCATCCAAACCATCTCCATTAGCATCTTGTTGTTCGCCACCTTGCTGCATTTGTTTCTCAAACAAACGTGCTTGAAGAATCAAATTATCCATTGAGACTCACCTTCACTAATTGAACGTCAAGAGGGTCTAGGCCAAAAGACTTCGCTATGTTTCTCCAATCTCCTCTTGTATGATAAATAGTTATTACATCATTAGTTGATCGTTGAATACGACTTGAAAGTATTGTTATATCGGTTGGTGAAGATATATCCATTTTCCTTATATCAGTAAAATCCGCTAATACGGTTTCAGCCAACCTCATTTGAACCCCTTCAAGATAATCTTCAAACATTGATTTTTCTAATTCCTCGATGTTTAATCCATTACTTAATGACGTGAATAATCTACTTAATGATTCGGGATTCATTGCAGCAGCCCGCCTATCACGATAGCCCGTATCAGACAATGGTTCATTAGAGTTTATACCGTTTTGAAATCTATCAGGATATAAATAACGGTCAAGTTTAGTTGGTTTTCTTTGTATTCTTGGCTGATTTCCAACATTTACTATCCTTTCAGCATTAGGTTCGGGGGTTATACGGGGTGCGTTAGAACCTACCTTTATTTGAGGCTGTATAACAGGCTCTTGCATTCCTGTTTCAGGTTTGGGTTCTAAAGGAATATCGGTAGGAGTTTGTTGTTGGTTCATTTGACTAATTAAGTGTGCTAATTCTTGATGAGTATTATTTTTAGTCCTACCCTTTTTTGTATTTGCCTTTCTATACAATTGTTCTAAAGTTTGTTCATCTATCCCCATGTGTTCTTCAAATGCACGTTTTACTTTTTTAGGAAGTGAGCCAAACGTACCATATGATGACTTTCCTGAGCCGTAATCCATAAAATTTGCAAAACCCGAAGATAACGAATGTAGTTCGGGATGAAATGCATCTCTCCAATTTGGCGGGGTTGGACTCCCCTCAACACTTATTTCTTTTCCATCTACTAACATTTCACCATCGGGGCTGCCTTGCCCTGCATCTACCATTGCTTGTCTTTCTGCTTGTCTATCGTTATACAAATGCATTGAAGCATTATCTGAATGGTGAATAGGATTAATATGATGATACATACTTTTCAAATTCCTAACATCTTCAACGGCTTCAGCAGGATTAGTATTACCTTTTATTGTGTTAAACACTTGGCCTAAAAGTCCTCTATCATTCAAATTAACTGTATTCTTATGAACATAATGAGCCGGAATAGATAAATCATCAATTTTTCCTTTGCCTTTTTTAGTTGGAAGATACCCTAATTCTCTTGCAGCAGGGCCATACCATCGTGCATAAGATTCTTCTCTACCCCCACTATGTTGTTTGGTGCTAATTAATCTAGTTACTAATTTACCTTGTGAATTTCTAGGATTAAAATGTGTGCTGTCGGCTTTTGTTTGGTCGTAAATTTTACTTGCAACGGCGTTTCTATATTCCATCCTCAATTCGCCACCTTCTGTAAAAGGAAGGGATTCGTTAGTTCCATTCATTTGATTTTGCTTTCTTGCTGCTTCATTAACTAACTTAGCACCTTCACCTAATGCTTTTTTACGAATTTGGGCTATGCCGGGATAATTTTGCAAATCAGGATTATTCAATATTCTTGCTTCCTCTTTTGTTATTTTTCCTTTCAATATCGCCATTTGTATTGCATCTTCTTCATATGGATTCAAACCTGTATCATTGAAATCAGGATCTAATGAATGGTGTAATGCGCTGTTAGGGTTGCTTAATTCCTGTTCTATTTCTTTTAGTGTTTTCAAAGAACCTTCAGGATCATTCATTAGATAATTAACAAGCATATCTAAATCTACAATACCATATGATTTAATCAAAGAATCGGGGGGATGAACAAGAAAATTAGAATGATTGAACATCCATGCTCTACTCAACCCATTCACCTCTTACTAACAATATTGAATGCTAGTGAGGTATCATCAAAGCGATAACCTGCACTATCTTCATCTCGGACTTCTGTTGGCCCTGTTGGTGCAGATGAACGCTCGCTGCTTGCTTGCCCGCCTTTCTTTGAATGTTCATCTAATACAGGAGAGGATTTTGTTAGTTTGTTTAATTTATCCAATAACTTTTGGATTTTGTTCTTTAGAGATAATATCTCAGTTCTTGACAAAGATTGTGCTTTTGCTACAAGAGGGTCAGATGTTCCTAATGGGTCGCCTATTGCCCCACGAGCAAGCCTGTCTGCACTTACACCGGCACTCATTCTTGTTCCCATTTTTGGAACTCTAGGCATTCTAGTCGAACCTTTTGTTCCGCCTATGAACCCGCCTCTTGTGCTTTGAGAAGATATACCTGTTCCGCCTGATGAACGGTGATGAGTCATGGCTCTAGGTAATGCACCTTGCTCTCTCGCCATTTTAGCATTAGCCAATTTACGTTGATATGCCACCGGATCACGAAGTCTTAACGGAATACCTTCTGCTCTTGATGCCCCACGCATTCTTAGAGGAATACTTCTCGATACGGGGTTGAATGATTGTCGTTTGGAAGAAGTGTCGAGTTGCAATTTAACACTCGCTGCTCGTCTTTTAGTTTTTGACTTTGGTTCTCTTCCACCGGATGTGTTGTGCTTACCGCCCACTTTTTTGCCTCTTTTTCCCTTTCTTTTCTTTTTTCGTCTTTTCTTTCGTTTGGATTTTTTTTCATCCTCATCACTCTCTTCATCTTCGTCATATTTTCGACCTTTGTATTTCCTTCTTGCCTTTAACAAATCAAAAGCATCGGATATATCATCATCGAAACTAGCCCTTATTGCACCTCTCGATGGATGGCCGAATGTAATGTTTGGGGTATCGCTTCTAACAGAACCCACGTTTGCACCTGCTGATGCGGATAAGCCGTTAGCCCCAATGTCCACACCTAACCTACTTTCAAGCAATTGATTTTCACTTTCCATCATAGGACTTCGACCTATTTCTTGGTCTATCTTACTTGGCCTCACATCTACATGAGTAAGACCCGGAACTAATTCTTGCAACGCTTGTTCACGTCTTTTCTTCTTATCTCGTTGATCACGGCTTTCACCATCTTCAGGGGTTTGCCTTGTATGGTGAGATAAACCATCTGCATTTTCATTAGGATTAACATCTAAATCACCATAGTTACCCATTTCTCTACCATTAAAGCCGCCGGTGAACTCTTGTGTTCTTGGCCGCCATAGATTACCTATATCATTAGGGGTCGAACTTACTTTGATGATTTCATCACTCATTTATACAAACTCCCTCTACTACTATAACCCTGATACTTATGATGTATTTCTGCACCTCTATGGAGATTATGTAAATATTTGAATGAAAATTGTACCTTTAATGGCAAATCAAGATACCAATTAAATAAGTGTCCAATGTTGTGATATGGTTTAGCAATGTAAACAAACTCTTGTTTTAATTCTTTTATTGCTCTTAAGACATCCATAAACTCAGTTACTGAACTGTCGTTAGACATGAAATCAACTATTGCAAACCTGCAAGCCATAACAGACATTAACGCTTGAGATGCTGTTTCTTTTACTCCTTCATGATCTTCGGGGGGTAATGAGCCAATCATGCCTTCTACCCATCTTTCTAATACGAAATCTAATCCATCTAATAAATCAACTAACCTTGCTTCGCTTTTTGGGAAATCACCATGCAAAAGCATGGAATATTCTGAATCCTTAAGCATCAATGAATGTATTGACCTCGGATGATGTTCGTTATCATCATCGTCATTTGGCAACCAATTCATTCTCCAAGCACCCCCGCTTCAGCCAATGCATTTCGTAAAACACGCCATTCATCGGGAGACTTCTCGGCAAAGTGCGCTTGTATCACGGTTATAACAGATACAGATTGGTTTTTATCTATTACCTCTACCTTATCCATCCACACCGCTAAATCATTGAGCGTATCTCTTACTTCACGATGTATTCTAACTGCTAATTCTACATCTTTAGGATTAACTACATCAGAAGCACCTAAGAATTGTTCTTCAACACGGTCAATTTGTAATTCATAAATGCGGTCTAGTCTGTTCATATTCTTTTCAATACGAACCAAAGAATCTCTTGTGCTTTTCAAAGCAGAAGGTATCATCTCCAAATCTACTTGCTTTGAAATTATAGGTTTGATATGCTTTTCCATATGTTGTGTTATTATTGTTTCTTTTTCATTTAATTCATATGCAAAATCCTCAACTGAGGCTCGACCATCAATAATTGCCGCCTCTATTTCACTTCTTTCAGGATGCGTACATATGCTACAATCTTGATTACTATTGTTATAATATTCACCTGAATGTCGCCTCATGTGGCGATGAACTGTGCCTGATGCCCATCCTTGATCTTTATCTAAATCTTCATTATCAACTAATCCGGTTCTTACTTGACGTTCTAAAACATCTCTTTCGGGATGTTGGCAAAAGGGGCAATTATTTCTTGTCTTACGCCCCGCCATGTCATCTTAACTCCTTACCATCATTATTGGGTCTTACGCTTGTTCTTCTTTGAAGGGTAATGGTTCAGAATGCTTTTTCATATGTATTCCGCAATATCCTAAAGTAGAATCTGTATGTTTTCTTCTCTTGCATCTATCTCCACTAGATACAGTAGATATGCACCTCATTTCATCTGATGGATTTCGGTAACATTCTACACATACTTGAGTGCCATATTTAGATTTCTTTTTCATGCCTTTACCGCACTCAACACATTGATATTTGAGTTTCTTCACTCCATTATCGCTATTCCACTTTTTTAACGCAGCCATAGCATCTGATAAATCAACATCGCCATCACCATCAACATCAAGTTTGTCATGTATTTTTTGTATCATTGTAGGGGGTCTGCTCGGCATCCTGTATTGAGGGGTAAATCCCCCGCCCCTGAAACTTTGAGGGGCATTACCGAAAGGAAGCGTATGTGCGACCTGCAAGTACGAAAGTAAGCATCAACCCCATCATCATAAGCAAGGATTGTGTAGGAGACATAGTTGGCCCTTTGTAAATAAGGATAACTATGTTAAAAAGCATAAATGCAAGGATAAAAATCATAGTTGCACTTTCAACCATCATCTTATTCGGACTAAGCATTTGTATGGTAGTATCCATTGGATTCAAACCACTATGATATTGTACCTCTTCTTCGTTTTTCAATCTACTTCTCTCCATTTCCATCATCCTCTCAAAGAAGTGCAGCCGCACCTGCGCCCATAGCCCCATAGCCACCCATTTGATTCGCTTGATTGCCAATCATACCACCTAATAGGCTACCAAAGAAACCGGGTTGTTGTTGCCCATTAAGCATATTAGAGATTGGGTTATGAGCAGAAAGCAACATTTGTATCTGTTGTTGATTCATTTGGGTTTGCTGCATACAACCTGTTTGCAAACTTTGCATGGTTAATCTAATGTTTTCAGCAGACATAGAAACAAGGTTAGTAGGTAAAGTGGAGACATCCAAAGTAATATTTCCTTCAGCATCTGTTTTGAATGATACATTAGCAAAGAAATCCTTCATAGCCAATGTCATCATTTCAGAAAACAAATCCATCAAAAGACCCATACTATTAGTTTGAATAAATGCCGCAATCGGGTCATTATACTGTAAAAGCCTAGCCGTTGCTTGAACAGGGTCATTCGCCATTGCTTGCATCATTGGATTTTGTGCCATCTGTTGCATTGCCATCGGATCCATTTGTCCTGCCATTCCATTATTCATCATCATGCCCCCGCCCATACCCATAGCCGGTGCGCCAAAAGTGCTTGGTGCGCCAAACTGTTGTGTAGGGGCATCGTTACTACTACTAAACCAACCCATTATTATTCCTCTTATGATCCCACTACTGTATTAGGGGGAGTAGGTATGCCTTGTGATTGTTTTGGTGGATTATAGGTAGGCACACCTATTATCCCCTGTTGTTGCATAGAATCTTGTATTTGCAATGCTCTCAAATCAAAAGTAACAGTTACTATGTCTGCAACGCCTGTTATTGGATTTGGATGTTGAGTTAAAGTAACTCCTTTTTTATATTTTACATCTTGTTGAACCATTTTGAAAAACGGCTCATATTTTACTAAAGATTCAGTTGTTGCCCTGTTTTCTTTTTTATTTCTAGTGAGGCCCGGTACTCTTAAGAATTTTGTTCCTTTAGAAACGGGGCGAGAAAAACCATCATCTGCTAATTCTTCTTCAGCCATTATCTGTTTTAATGTATGATATATATGTAAATGAGCAGGGCAAAGCGTACTATTCAACTCATCTCCGTGATCTCCTTGTGTTCTTGCATGAGGTTTACGGCTTGACCCATCTTCGTTCATCCAATACAAATCTGCAAGAGATAATCCTGTATCGTCATCAATTATGTGGCTGTAAGCATTATCTCCTTCTACAAATCTCCTTACATCTACCCCGCAACAAGCACATTCAGTTGCACCATTATATCTGTATATTTTGTATATCCCTAGATTGTATCTTGGCGGTTTTAATGCCTTTCTTAACATTTTAATATTCTTTTTTCTTGCCTTTCTTGGATTTTTGGGATTTGTAGTAAGTTGTATTTCTACTGTTGGAACTATGGTAGTATCATTTTCTAATTCTCCTTGTGAACCCATATTCGTTAATTCTGCTTTCTGTTGGGCTTTTAGCATTGCATAATTAATCCCTGTTGTTACTGCTAACTGCTGTAATTGTTCATCAGTTAGACCGGCTAATCGCACGTTTGGATTCCACCCCGGTATGAAACTCATAGCCCTGTCAGCCCTGTTAGACTCTTTAAGATAGCGGCATTTTATATTGCTTCAATGAGATTTATCATTACTTTCTCAACATTCAAGCCATGTTGGGCAGATATTGCTTCTACTTTTGCTTGGATACCTGCTTTTCGTAAATCTCTAAGTTGTTGTTTGAATGGATAAACGATAGGATGTTCTCTTTGTAATTCATGCGACCATAGATATTGCGCTTGAGGAGTCCACCATACATCCATCTTGTTAATTAAGAAACAAAACAAGTCCGGCTTATATCCATTTTTAGCATTTTTTTTGGCTCTACGGGATATTGCCTTTGTTCTATCTTTACCTGTGATATTATCTACAAGATACTGCAAAGAGGCAACCGCTTCTTCTCTAAAATTAGGATGAGTCAAAACTCTATGATCAACCATAAAAAATACAATATTGACCTGTCTGCCAAACATATCTTCTATCCATAAATTCTTGTATTGTGAATGACCCCCTACATCAGCACTAGAAATAGGCTGCCTTTCTCGTTTGTATTTTATTTGTTTTCGATGAGCATTAGGCAATTTGTATTGCCCATTAACCATTTGATGACTTGTTCTAAACTCAATAGGAATTGGTTCGATGTCTCCCGGTACAGTAAGATATTGATCTAATGTTGTTTTACCCGTCATACTTGGGCCATAAACGCCGATTTTATACGGTCTTAATGTACGGTAAACTTTCTTTATCATATGTCCGGCTGCAAGTAATATATGCCCTGCTAATACGGTACTACTCATGGGGTTTCACCCCCTGTTCGATAACCACTCCCATACTTGTGTAGGGCTTACATCTCCTAAATTGTCTAAGAAGAAAAGAGATGCAAAAGTCAAGACAATGCCGCCCACTAACGCCACTACGGTACGCACCCATCCGGCAAGCCGTTCCATCCTACGTTCATAGGCATTTTCCGCAAGTATCTGAGACATAGCCTCGGTTTGCCTTTCTTGTTTAGTGCTAAACGGCCAAACCAAACGCAGCCCCCCACTTATTGTTTATCATTATCCGAACCATCATTAGGAACTCCAAATAATTGTTGCCCCGTAACTTGTTGATATTGTTGTTCATAGTCAGAATACATCTGTTCACGTTGCATTCTTCGTGTTGCTATCTGCATTTGGTTACGCATCCACTTATCGTATCTAGTGCCTTGTTGAAACTCAGCCCTCATTGAAAGCGTATCTTTGATGCCCCCTACTTGGAACAGAACCATTGATATACAAAGGAAACCGAAGGTAATGAGGCCGTATTGCAGACCCATCTCTCCCGCCGATGCAGTTGGTAAATACCAATCCAAATGCGATACAGTAACTGCGACTCCTGTAAGCAAAGATTGCCATAAAAGCATAGCAATCAGATTTATATCAATTCGTTGGCTATCGTTTGCCCACGGAGGTACTCCCCCCATTGGCGGTGGTTGTTGCATAGTCATGTTATTTTCCCTCACTCTCTAAATGGCGGAAATACATTTCAATAGCATGATTTAGGTATGAGGATTTAGATTCTCTACCTCTTTTTGACTCCATCAAATGCCATAGATCATCTCTTAGGATAATCGAAACGTGCTTCCCCATAATGCGTTGTGATATATGTTAGGGTTATTACGGTTGTCATGTCTGACGGTTCAGAATAGCGTTTTCTAACTAATAAGTGCCTCTACCAAAATTGGAACGCTCGACATCAAGCCTATCATCTGCAAAATCAATACTTGAACCTAATAAACGACCTTCTTTTTGAGATTCTAACAACTCATCAATGATTGTTTGAATGCGATTGTCAATGTTGCCACCAAACTTTCTATACCTCTTTGGTAGCCTTTCTTGTTCATAAAGAGCCGCTTCAACCAATTTATCAATTTCTTCTTGTTGAAGAAGCCCTCCATATTCATCTTCAATAAAAGGTGTATTTGAAAGATAGTCCAAAACAATATTGCCATAAACATTACCGCCCATATCGGTATCCGACCCATCGTCATAAAGAGGATAATTTTCAGCCAACTCTCGTATTTGCTCAGTCCTTTGTGTTTTTTGCTCATCGAAGTTTTGGCTTTCAGTTTCCATATCATATGTCAGGTCATCCCATCCTACCCCAACATCTTTCATTCCAAACAAATGTTCATGGATTGCATTCATTCTTGATTCGTCAAATTTAGGATGATATTTATCAATATATTCTTGAACAAGGTTTAATGAAAGTTTATTTTTGTCAAGAGGATGTTTTGAAGTGAATACAGAATACGGATTTACAGGATATTGATGACTCAAAACTTTACTCCAATAAGCCTCTAAGGGTGAACGCATAACCCGATCAACTGCGCCTTCAGCCATACCCCGAATATCACTATTCATGTTAAACATTGGAATTTTTGCAACATAATCTGTTTTTGGAATTCTAAAAACCTTACCTTCAAGTCCTGCCCCAACAGGAGTGGGTATGTCTATTTTTTCTTCATGGTATTCATCTTCATCTTCAAGATATGTTGATTTGTAAGCCTCTCCTGTTATTGTGTTGTAATGAATATCTTTATCTTCAAGCCACCTCCATTCCCCATCATCAACATTGTATCGGGATTCTTGGCCTCTAACTGCATCAGGAACTGAATCAAAAAGGCCATCTCTACCACCCATCATATCATTGTAGGCTCGCATGAAGGCGTTGTAAGCCTCTTCATCTCTAGTAGCCTTGAGAATCCACGCTTCATCAAATGCGGTCATTGTTGATTGCCCCACATCTGCTGCATTTGCTCAATAAGAACTCTATCTAAATCTCTTTGCCGAATAAATGGAACAACTGCACCATTAATATAAGGGCGATAAGCACCTTTATTGTGAATATGTTCAAACATATAACGAGCGAAGTCAGGAAGTAATACATTGGGATTAGTTGCTACACCGATACTGTTTGGAATAGGTTCTTTTAACACTTTACCTGCATTATTCCCTTTCAACTGAACATGAAAATCTGCGTCATCTCCTTTAGTCCATCTCCACGGATGAACCATATCTTTTCCATGATGCCCTGATCGAGTAAAACCGGGATGTAAATCGAGGGGTTCTTCGGTCTTGACTAAACCCCACGCTTCATCAAATGCGGTCATTCATAGCCCTCCGTAAAAGGAAATGGCAAGATTGGAAACATAGATTCTTCTGTTGGCTTAAAAAAAGGAGATAGGTGTTCAATAAAATCTGCAACCGCCCCATGATCGTTTAAGTCATCAGGAATATCGGGTTTTACATCATCCTGCATTTGATATTCAAACTCTTCATTTTTGGCTTGTCGCCATTCCATCTCGTTTGCCCAACAATCTCGGCAAAGATTGATTGCTGAATATCCTCCTGATTCTCCATAATCGCCCGGTTCACTTAAACGCAATTCTGCGACTCTTACAGTATCCCCGCAACTGTCGCATTGTTCAAGCGAATAATCTTCTTTGACTAAACCCCACGCTCGGTCAAAAATAAACATTTTCTCACTTGCATTTTTTTGTTGCCAATTTTTTAATTGGTTTGGGTGCATCATTAGATTTCTATCTGTATCAATATAATTATCATCGCACCCATATTTTTTGTGCTTGTATGTAATCCCACTTCCACGCTTCCCACATTTAGGGCATCTATGAAATTGAGAAAAGTCAATTGCCGTTCCTGTTCCTTCACATTTGGGGCAATTGTCTCTTTCTACACCCGGCCTACAAGTGCATCCCATAATGCTCGTTCATGTCAATGCTTGATAAGGTGTAGGGAGAGGGGGGAGAGATGAAAAACAATGGTGATGAGTCCAAGATGCCTTACCGAGCCATGCCAATGACGGTAAGAGCGACCTCTCCCTACAATATGATAAGTAGAGACAATCGTTAATCAATCATTCTTGAAATAACTTAGAAAAAGCCCATGCAAAGGGATATATTATTATTATAATTAGAGCCATTCCAAGAATTGAAAGAATTTCTTTATATTCGTCTTTTTGTAACTTCATTCCCAATCTTCGGGTCGTGTGATTCGTAGTTTGGGTTTAGGTTTTGCGTTTTCTCGTCTTGCTCTACTCAAAGCACGATCTAATGCGTTTCCATTACTTCTTGTTGGTAGTGGTGTTCTGTTTTTCAAAGCCTCTCTTGCTTTATCGTTACGAGCGTTTAGCCTATCAATATCTTCCTGACTCCAATTTGCTTTCTCTCGATCTTCTTTGAAATTAAAACTCGTATCCCAATCTGCTGCTTTAGCGATACCCCAAGCCTTGTCGAATGCGGTCATCTTAATTACTCCATATGTCCGACCATGCCGCCGGATAAGGCAAAATCTTTTTGATCTGATTGTTTACAACGATTAGAACAATAACTACTATTGGGCATACGGGGGTTCTTACACCTTCTACAAGTGTTTTTTGAAATATCCCAAGCCTTGTCGAATGCCGTCATCTTAATCACTATTCTTCTTCTTCCTTCGTAAATTTCTATCTCTCGCTTCTATCATTTCCCTTCTGATTTTTTCTTGATGTTCTCGCATTTTTCGTTTGGCGTATCTATCCCTAACTGATGCGGGATAGGGCATTTCGTTTTTCCCCCCCCATGTGTAGGGCGGTGGCCTCTCGCCCGATGGGAATTTTTGATCGCTTCGGTATCTAATGTTAGCATCGGGGTATGTTGCCAACAATTTATGCCATCCCTGATTAGTATCTCTTTCGTTCCCTTCTTCATCAATGTAGCCCAATATATCAGGAACAACTACGTCATCCCATTTACGTTGTCCATAAAAAACCTTGTTGCCTTGAACCATTCGCTTGCCTTCTTCGATTTTCTCTCTTGGCCCAATAAACTCTTTCGCAATACCCCAAGCCTTGTCGAATGCGGTCATCTAATCATACTCTCCTGTATCAAGATTATTTCCACGGCCCCATAGGGTCAGGAGTTTTGCCGTCATTCTCAACCATCTCCATGATATATTCTTCTTTTGCATCGTCTAAGCATTGCGCGACAAATGCGTCATAACTTTGTTCGCCGTCATCTTCATCCCACATTTCGGGGTTATAGGAGAAACGGTATTCCCTCCCATTTACATCAATGACCGTATCTAATGATCCATCATCTATGAGATTCGCTTCAAGACCCTCTTTGATAGCATCATAGTCCGGTTCATACTCTTTTACCATATCCCAAGCCTTGTCGAATGCTGTCATCTTAATCACCCCATTGTCATATCTAATACTTGATTGTTGCACATAACTCCATTAGAAGTCATGACGTTTCTACCTATACATGGTAATGCGCCGCCTTTGCAGACGCTACATCCCCCTGCACTCATATTTGCCATACCGCCCATGCCCTTCTCAACTTTTTTGTTTTTCAAGGCGTTTTTCATAGGTTCTTTTTTATCACCATCTCCATCGAAATCAAGATAATCCGGTTTAGAACCTTTTTTGCCTTTGTTAATACTGAACCACGCTTTTTCAAAAATATCATTAGATTTACTCATTTTATCACTACACCCTTTACATTTGTACGGCATACCCGACCACATTGGGCCACGTTTACCGCAATCGCTACAAGAATCAATTACCTTGCCCTTGTATTCGGTCATGGAATGTATGATTGGACATTCCTTCTTAGAGTTTCCTAAAAATCTTTTAATTTAGGTATTCGGTCTTTTTGCTTAAATCTTCTAATTACATCATTAGGGTTTTCATCTCCGGGGTGTATTCCGTGAAATTCTTCTAAAGCATGAATTATATCATTACCCATTTGATATGGGCCTAATGATCTTGCATGAAATGCATCAATTCTTGGTGAGCCGGGATATAGATAATCTTTGGGCATTCCCGGCATACCTTGTATTGATGAAGAACTCCCTCTCGGCCCTTTTTCATATAATTTGCCGCCATATTCTTGACCTAAGAATGGTCTAATTTCAAAGTTAGAAGGTAGGTTAGCAATCAAATCGGTTGCTTTAGCCGGAGGCAAACCTTTAGGTATGGGCTTTGGGTTTTTCCTATTTTGATTAGTCTCCTCTATTCTCCTACGCAAATATTCCCCCATCTTAAACTCCCCCGGTTGGGGCTTTAACTGAAACAATTTTTCTGCGGCAGGATTCCTATATGATGCGCCTGTTGTCTCTTGAACAGGCATATGAGATAACTCATTCATGTACCTCATCTTTGCTCTTGGGTTTTCAATCATATGATGGCCTAACATTCCTCTTCGATACAATTCATTAGTTATGTCTCCGGTTCTATTCATTAAATCTAACCCTAATTCAGTTTTTTCTTTCATAGTTCTTGCTTTTTCTTCAGTAATCGGTTTATTATTCCTAATTCTTTCATTACCAAAATGATCATACATAATCTCATCAACTGTTTTTGGTTCAAAAATTGTTTTGCCCCATTTCTTACCCATACCTTCGCCGTGTTTATTACGAATACTCGCCAAATACTCCTTTATACTTTTTTTACCTGTCTTACCCCATGCTTTCAACCCCGGAGTTAATCCAATTTTGTCTTGCTTTCCTTTTGCATTGCGCCGATATATTTCTTCTTCGGTTACATCGGGGAAATCTTGATTCGGTCTAACTTTATTCCAAAAATGTCTCATTGATGGTTCATTGACCTTCCAAGCAACATTTTGCCCCCCTATACTAAATGCTTTACATGGAGTACCTGCTGACATGAAATCTATCACTTCACCGTCAAAAGCATCTAAAATTTCATCTACTTGATTTTTTACTGAACCTCGCATTATGTCTTTAATGTGATAATCTTCATCTCCTTGCTTAAACTCCGCATCCGTACCATCTTCTCTTAACCCCCAATCGAATGATTGCACGTTATGCCCTCTTTTTTTAGCAGCAGTACCGTAACCCGCTAGACCTAATTTCTTATGATCCATAAGTTTTGAACCGCCCAAACCGTCATATTCAGAATACCAATTCAGTTTCTTTCTATCTTTCATAATAATAGGGGCATCAAGGAAATCATATATATCTTTGGATCCTTTTGTTACTCTCCTACCGATTGCACGAAGTAATGGGTTTTTCCTAGCGATGTTTCTCAATGCTCGTGTTCTCTTTGATGCAGGAACGGGTCTTTTGATAGGACTCATTTGATTGAGAAGTCGTCTTACTGCATCGGGGCTTCTATCATTACGGGCAGAAACCTCTCCTGTTACTGCACCCAATTCGTGAGCAGCATCAGTATATATTTTGCCTTTTGAACGGTTATATTCATTTAATGGCAATTCTAATGCAGTATGCATCGCCTCATGAGTCAATTTATCTCTTAATGCGGAAATCGCATCTTCTTCTGATAAACCACCATATCGAGATAGGTTTACTGCTCTCCAATCCCTTCTTGCTTGTTCATCTTCTGAAGATAAATTTGGATTCCAAGCATCAGATAATCTTCTTCTTTTTTGAGGTACAGTTGTTGCCCATTGCCCTGCTTCAGCATCTCCTCGATAGTTTTTATCTGAAACATTGTAGTCATGCCTTCTTGCGGTTTTCATACCTCTAATGTCTCTACTTGGCTTCTTTGCTACTTTTCCTGTTTTTCGGTTTGGTCGGCCCTTACTGTATGGTTGTTGATAATCCTGTTCTTCAAAATAGAACTCCTTAGAGACACCCCAAGCATCTTCAAAAGTATCGCCCGATGCCATAAAGTCGCCACCGAAACCAACGCCACCGAACCCGCCACGCTCACAGGCTTCGTATTCTTCAATGGCTTGAAGTGTATCCTCAATCATATCTTTGATTATGTGATAATGGGGTGGTGAATCTCCATTAGGGTCAAAGGCTTGTTTCATATCCCACTCTAACAAATCCTTAACATGATTATTCCAAGAGGATATTATTTCTTCGCATGGTTCACTATTGATTACTTCATCCCAATATTGATGTGAATTACCCATAACATTATCATAAGGCGTACTTGCGAATATTCCTTGCATTCTTTGACGGAAGGCTTCACAACATTCGCCTTGATTACCCCCTATGTTAAGGTTCAAATCTTCATCATCACCAACATAAGGTGGTTGTTCTGCCTGTTGCATTTGTCTTGCAATTTCTGCCCTATTTGAATCAAACTTAGAGACATCCCAAGCATCTTCAAAGGCATCATTCATTTTGATTTCTCCTTTCATTTTCTCTTAGGTTGTAGTTATACATCTCAATCCAATCTTTCAACGGTATGCTTGGTGGTTTTCTGTTAAGAGGGAAGTTCTTTGACTCATTCTCTACGTTTTCTAATGCGGGCTTTATTTCATAAACATTTCCCGGTTTGTTGCGTTTAGGAAGAACATACGGAGTTTGGCTGTCAAACATTTCAGGGAATTCTTCTGCTAGTTCAGGAAAATACGCCCCCCATTTTCTATATTCTCTTGGTGTTTCATGGAAGTTTGCACTTTCACCTGTTCTTGTATCTATATCTCTTCCCGCAAATGCTTGTATGCCTAAACGTGTATCTCCTAAGTAATATCCATTTCTATCTTTGTAATTTCCCCACCTATCATACTCCGGCTCTACAAGTTTATAATCCGCCGAGATTTCTTTAAGATATTCTCTCAAAATGTTCAATTGTTCATCTCTTGGCAACTCTCCATCATCAAGATAAAACATATCTTCATACTTCTGATTCAAGACATCCATAGGATTGCCGAGATTTACTGCATCTGATTCAAGCCCTCTCATCAATCCTAATTTTGCACGAATCTGTTGTTGCCCGATTAACTCTTGTATATTCTGAGGCAAGTCATCAATGCTATTTGGCAACGGGGCTTCACCTGCCTCAATCTTTTTCCAATGCCTGTTAATTGCCCTTCTTGCTTTACTTGTTTCTTTTTTGGCGGCATCTATTTGAGGTTTCATCGGGCGTATTTTTCCTGCGGATCGTGAACCCGCAGTATAACCCGGTATTTGACTTGTTTTTGTATTCTCTAAGAATTCGCCCGATTGCGTCATGCGTGTCATTGCAGTATCATTGAGTGCATTGACTAAATTACGCCTTACTTGTTCTGTTTTAGATGTTTCAAAACCTTCTGCGTTTGGTCTTTCGCCACCGTCAGATGGGATTCTAGGTAGGCCAAAGTACCTTCTCAACGCTCTTTTCATGCTTTTAGGTTTGTAAGAACTAAACCTAGAACCCCAATTTACTTTATCTGCGAGCCATTTTGTATCTATTGGAGACACGGAAGAATGTTTCATTGTCTCAAGATTGGCTGTTCCCCTCGCTCGTGGGTGTTCTCCAATATATGCCATAGTCTCGGCTGCTAAGTCATCATCACGAGTAAGTGCTGAACCAACATCACTAGGAGGATTAAATGTTAATTCGTCTTTTGCACCTTCAAATTTAGTATCCCCCCCACTATATGCAGTAAATCCCGGTTCTGAATGTGTTTTTATTTTCCCATCTTTTCTTCCAATGAGAGGAGTAGGCGCACCTCTTCGATTGGCGTACTTACCTGAGCGTTGCCTGTTTCCAAATCTAGGTCTGCCTTTTCTATCATTAAATGTTCTAGCAGGTGTACCAACATCAGTATCTGCATCGTGCATTGATTCATGCATTATTGTTTCAATAATTCTACGTTCTAGGTCATCGCTATCGTTTGGGCCAAAACCCGTCAAATTAACCCAAGAACGATCTGTAATGGGGTCAGACCTACCGGCTTGGTAAATCATTTTACCATCTTTATTTTGCCTTATTGGAATTCGATGACGATAAGAATCGCTAATTGTGGAACTCCACCCAAGATTTCGGTCTTTAGGGTCAAATCTAAAATCCACCTTCGCCAAATCCCAAGACTTGTTGAAGGCATCCGCCATACTCATTCTAGCCCTTCAATCCTTTATCGTCTTATCTAAAATCAAGATGGTTCGGTGCTAAATGCGTTATGTCTCCAAGAACCTCTATATCCTTCAGGGTAAATTGGATATTTCGCTTCTAACTCAGATAATAATTCTTGGTTTAACCACGGTATGTTAGTACCCATGCTTTCGCCAACCTTTGTTGCGCCTCTTTGAGCAATTCCTTTGTTTCTTCTATCATTAAGTTGCAAATATCTTAAACCTGCTAAATTATACATATCTCTCATAATGTCTGCTTTAGTTCGGCCACTTGGAGATTTGCCACTATCCCCCGAATTAAATGAAATGATAGGAACGCCTTTATCAGAAAGCGGCTTAATTCTTCTCATTAATGAATCAGTAAAACCCCCTCTTTCGCCCCAATCTCTACCTTTAATTCGATGTTCACCTACCTCATCGCCAAGATAAGGCGGGTCAATAGTACCTAATCCCGCAAGAGGGTCTGCAATTTCTGTAATTTCGTCTATGAAATCTCCCCCATCTCCTTGATTAAATATCCAATTGTCATCATTCATAATTTTACTATAAACCGAATAGTTATGTTCTCTATCATTTCTTTGTTCTTCAGTTCTACCAATGCCTTGAAATTTATCATGTGGATAAAAGAAATGTTTTGATTGAATTGGTCTTATTCCTACTGCTGCCGCTTTTTTGTTATATTCATCCCATATATCTTCAAACAATTGTGATTTTGCCCCTAATCTTTGTTCAGTCTCTCCAATTACTTTTGACGGCGGGCCTCTTGATGCAATATTAATGTAATTTTTACCGGGGATGTCTGCTTCTCCTAATCTAAAATGGCCGCCAATCATTTGAGGGCGTAATATACCAACTAGCCTATCTCTTTCTCTTGCTTCCTTAGAGTTCCAATCATTGATGTTAGGATGTGCCTGTAATTCATTTATTCGATTAAGATGCTGTCTAAATTTGAAAGGAATGTTCAACATACGGTTAGAATCTACATTAAGGCCACCTGTTTTTTCATGCCATGCATCTATTAATTCCTCAGTTATTGGGTTCATGGAAAACTGACGAGTATCAAGAGGATTTGGTTTTCTAAATCGCATGACATCTCCTGCCTTCATCCCATATTCTTCATCAAAATTCCACTTCATTGAATCGGGATCTTCTTTTATTCTTCTAAAATAAGACGGTATCATCGGGTTCAAATCATTACCTGCATAAACTACATCAGGTCGAATCGAAAAAGGCACTCCTGCCCCGCCCATAAACGGGTCATAAACTTCTCTTGTTTTCAGCCGATCACCGATGTTTCTAAGCAATTTTGTGTAAGAGCCTTTATTTCCTGCAACGGGTAATGGGGTTTCTATTGCCGCATAAGGGTCTTGTTCGATTGCCCTCTCCGCTTTGTGCCTTCTGCCTTGATATTTTACAAGACCCCAAGCATCATCAAAAGCAGACATTAGAGCATTTCTCCATCATTACTAGGATTTAGCCAATCTTTCTTTTCGCCTTGAGCAGTTACTTCATACCATGTGTACCCTTGAACAAGCCAACCCGTTTCTTCAGTAATCCAATCAACTAGCATTTCTTCAATTTCCTCTTGAGTATAGTCCTCTTCAATACCCAATTGCGAAGCGGTTACAGACATAAATGTAGGATTTCCTACCTTATTGCCATCAAGTTCTTCATCACCGTCAAAATAAGAATTGTCATACTCAACACTATCTACAACAAAGGTTCTTTCTTGTTGTTTAACTAAACTCCAAGCCATGTCGAAGGCATCTGCCATAATTGACGTAAAATAGACCATAGTTTAAGATCTTATTTTATTATACAAAACAATTAGCCAAATAGGAAACAATTTAGCAAAAGCACCACTAATCATAATTTATCACTTATTATTTCCGATTGGGCAAACACTTCATCCATCAACTTACGTTGCGACTCTAAGTAATCTCTCCAAATAGGTTTCTTAAACGCTACCTCAAATCCTTCCAACTGTGCATCCCAATAATCGTCATCCATTTTACTCAACTTCTATATCTTTCAAAGATTCCATAAAATCTTTCATCCATTTACATTTTCCGTTATGATGTGTTCTTTTGTCTATTCTAAAACCCCCTTCGTGAAACCCAAACCCAAAAATGGTTTGATGTAATCCAAAACAATTTATCTAATTTGTTCATATTTTTCCCTCCATAATTCATAAAAAAGTTGGCTTGCTTGCATGGATATAATCATAAAAAACGTATTAACATAAAACATCGAATCTATATCTATTGGCGCAGATGAGACAGCATCAATAATGCGTTCATCAATCATCAGAAATCAATAAAAGACGATTGTTATTAAGTAGTGTGGAATATGCACTAACTTACACTTATGCACTAATCATGAAATACTTTCCATTCAGGGTTCTTCACCCAATCACTCATACCAACTTTATCAATATGTTGAGTCATTTCTTCATCTGATATTTGTTTTCCATCAATTACAGGTAATAAACGACCCATGCCGGGTACTAATTCTTGATTAAATATCCATGAAGGCGGTGTTTGGTATCTTGCTTTGTTTGGCCCAAAATATGCTGCTGCTGAGTATTGTGATTCATCACCTGAAAAAATAGAGTTAATTTCATTAAAAGGGTTTTTCATCCCTTTTGGCATAAATTTTGTGGGGTCTATATTCCATTGTCCAATACCCGCAGAAGGAATGTAGGGTGCGCCCATTTCAGATAATGCTTGTGTTCGGTGTCTGCCTTCCCATTGCTCAACATTTCCTTTGCGATCAAACCTAAAATTGGGAACAACATAATCTGTTGAGGATTTATCATCAAGACGATACCCATTTTCCATTATTGATTCTATCAAAGATTCAACTGTATTACCACGATCTCCTCTACTATTCACCCTAAACTCCTCTAATGGGGTGCGGCCTTGAGGCTGTTGAACAATATTTGGTTCACCCATTAAGATATTTTGATTAAGTATTTTCATCGCTACATCAGTAGGCATAAAATCTAATGGCACACTTTTGTAACCCGGCAATCCTCCGGTGTTTTCTGTTTTTCCTCGACCACGCCCCCCTAATTTTTCATAAAGATCAGCATAGATTTCATCCCACATTCCTGTATCGGCTTTCACCAAATCCCATGCTGTATCGAAAGCCGTCATCTGAATCTCCTTCATGGTGCATAAAAAGGAGTTACCCATTTCCTACAACTTGTGCAATGCTTATCATTCCATTCCCCTTCTGCAAAATTTAAGTGTCCTTCGCAATAAGGACAGTATGGGCGTTTTCTCTTAACAACACTCCATGAATCGTCAAATGATTTTGAAAGTTCTTTGGATGCTTTCTTTTGAGCATTCAAGAGTTTGTAGCATGGACATCTAGGTGGATTCATGGAACATTTTAGTCCTTCTTTCATGCATTGGCATGGGTTTTGTTTAGTAGCCCCACAACAACATTCATCCTTCATTAGTTTAGGCATTAATTCAACTCCTCATCAATTTTTGAATTTGGTTTTGTGAGTTCTCCTAAAATATCTTCCGCATCAGACATACTTATCCCTTCTACTGTATGCCTTTTAGATCGTTTTTCGTCTTTTGCAGATTGAATTGCATGGCGAAACCTCATATCATCATCAACATTCCAATTTCTCTTTCTTTTCGCCATGTCTCTCGCAATTCTTGCTTGATTTTCCGCAGAACCTGCTACATATCTGCGTTTAGCGTTTTTCAGTCTTTGAGAATTACGAGATGCTTCATCAGTCCAATAATTAACTATACCATAACTAATAGGCAAAACAATCTCTTCTTCTAACAAATTAGGATTTTCTAATTTCATTTGTTCAACATATGGTTCGTTTATCGCTCTCCATATGTCGGCCTTTCTCATCCCTTGAGCAAACATTTCTTGCATTCTTTTTACATCGTCTGCTGTAACTTTGTATCGGACATCTCTAGCGGGCATCTTTGTAATACGCCATGCTTTTTGAAATAAACCTTCTTGATTCATTAGCAGTTCCACCTAGCCAAAGCAGCACCTTTTGGTGTTTTTTTGCCACCTTTGCTAGTTGGGCCTTTGACTCCACTCATTCTTGCACAAAACGATTTTCTTCTGTTCGCTTTTTTGCTTCCGGGTTTTAGCGTAGATGGTTTTTCAGTTACAGGGGGTTTGAGATTAGCACCTTCTTCTCTTTTTGCTTTGGCTCTACCCTTTGCATTTAAGCCGCCTTCTCGACTATGTTTGTTGGGGTTGTATCCATGAAAAGGCTTGTCGCTTTTTTTAGAAAGTAATGCTTTTACTAAAGTATCGCAAATATCACAATCACAAGCGGATTTTTTAGTGCTAGATGGCACACAATTCGGCACTTTTTTGCCGTTTTTCATCTTCATACCTACTTGTTCATAGCCATCCCAACAAGGATCGCCTTTGCGTTTTGCTTTGGCAACACCCCACGCTGAATCAAAATGCGATGCAAGGGTCATGATATTTTTAGGAGACAATCCGTTTTAGTTATTGCGTCAAAGAGGGTTTTCATCATAATACCTCTTTTGCCTTTCTATTATTTTATTAACCCACTCTTCTTGTTTTTCTCTAGTCCAAAATGGGGGTTGTGCATCCCGTACCATCCATTCACCGCCCCAATTTCCAATATGTTTTTTCCTGTATGCTCTAATTTGTGCGTCTGTTACCAATGGTTTTCCTGCCGGATAAACAATTTGTTTTTCTTGTCTTGTATGGTAATCTGAAGGAACTTCTTTTCCGTACTTAGCCATAGAATTCCTGTTTTTTACCTTTATCGCTCTAAGCGTAGGCCAACCACGCCTTAATTTATCATCATTATCAAATAATCTCATACCGGATGTAAACTCACCTTTGGGCCAAGTTTGTCCTTCTTTGTATTTTGAAGGTGGCATCTTAGCCAAATCCCATGCTCGGTCAAAGGCGGTCATTCTAAATCACCACCTAACAATTCAGGATTAGGGGCAACAGGAGTTTTGCCGCGATACGGGAATAATTTTGCATCCGGGTGTGCATGAGAAAGAATCGTGGCAAGCACTTCTAACATCTCCATGCGGCGAGACATCCGTTTTGGCGTTTCATCGGGGCGATTCCAACCCGGTGCTGCGTCTTTCCCAAATCTAGTATCATAACCATCAAACAACGGCCCTTCTTCATTCCAACCCGCTATTTGATTCGCCGCAGTTTCCCCTTCTCCTTGAGATAATAAAGAGCCGTCATATACTCGATAATTTCCATCTCTATCTCGATATGCGAATAACTCCCCCATTGAACCGGATAAGGCCATTTCCCTGCCTTCACGAGGTCTTGTGGATTCCCACGCATCAGTATAGTTTTGAATAGACACGTCAATGGGAGGCCATTTACTTCTTTGTGGATCTTCTGTATGTCTTGCCTCATACCAAAAATGGTCGGATTCTGATTCATCGCCTTCTTCAACAGGATTTGGCCCAAATCCCATTTTTCTCTTTGGGTGGCCGTATTCATAATCCCTATGGGTCTGCCTTAACGAACCGGGAATAACGGGCATTTTCACCAAATCCCATGCTCGGTCAAAAGAAGTCGTCATTATTCTCGCCCCCAATATTTCTTACGTTGTTTCCGCATCCACTCCTTTCTCTTGTCTCTCATAGCGATATGAGCATAGAAATCTTCATCGGATGTTTCACGCATGGCTTGGCTTCGGTATGCATCATCCATGAGTCGGCTTCGCTCACGCTCTGCATCACTAAATTGTTGATCTGTTGCCTGTGCTTCTTTTATTTCCTCTTGTGATAAACGCCGAATCAAATGCAAAGGTATTGGTTTGTTGGTTCTGCGCTGATCGTATTGTTCATCCCATGCAATAGAACGCCCCAATCTTTTTTCAGGAATAGGGATTTCGGGCATAAAATAAGGAGAATCGGGGTGTTTATCATTGATTTCTAACACTACTGCATCATCCTCAACATTATCCATCCAATAAGCACCCATTGCTCTAGCCCCTGCTTTGCCACCAACCGTATTCATGTTTGGTGTGGCCTGATCACCCCAAAAGAACGACCAATTACCTCCATATTTTGCTTCAAACTCTTGATTGGACATATCTAACAGTTCTTGGAGTTCATCTTCTCTACCATGCCATTCTCCCATCGCTAAATCAGGTGGCGCATCATACGGTTTCAGAAAGCCATCTTCCTGTATCTGTTCCCATGCATCTTCAGTAGTGCCATGATACATAGGCATCTTCACAACATCCCATGCTAGGTCGAAGGCGGTCATTGTCCTCGCCCCCTCAAGTTATTGACTAAATTCATCAAATTACCCCCCTTTAGACCGGCAACTACTGATAAATCCCAATAAGGATCTTCAAAACCTTCATCATAATATTCATCATTTGGTTCTGACATATCTGTATTAATGTTATCATAATCCATCTCAGGACTTGTTCCAAAAATACGTTTCCATTCTTTTTGAGAAAATCGAGGGTCGGAATGTTCCAAATTAAACAAATTGAAATAATTGGTTTTATCCCCGCTTTCGTATGCTTCGCCTTCATCCCAATCTTTACTATTGTGCAATCTTTCAATCATGTCTGCCAACTCATTATCTGATATTTTTTCAGGATATATCCCGTCATTTTCTAAATCAGCACCTATTCTTCCTGATGCTATATCACCATAATTGTCTCTAAAAGCAACTCTTCTTAATGCCAACGCACGATTTATTGCATCATATTGCATATAATCTTCGTCAGCAGGTAAATGTATGTCATGCTTTCCGGGGTCATAACGGTAAAGTTCAGGAATAGATTCTCTTGCATCAATTTGATTGCCACCTGCCCAATCATAACGAGTTCCAAATAGTGAATAAGCCAATGCCTTATCTTTGTGAGGAGTCCAATAGCCTGTATCTTGCATACCTGCTCTACGACCTTGCCATATAGGGCCATGAACAGATAGACTTCCATAATCAGAATTATCTAGTTCATTTTCATGTTCTAAATGTACCGGCATCTTCACCAAATCCCATGCTTGGTCAAAGGCGGTCATTCGTCATACCCCACAATCAGTCCTTCATCTATCATGCGTTCCCAAAACGATTTTGATTTAGGAACAACCCCTTTCGCTTGTATATCGGGGAATAGCCCTTCTTTGTTCCTCTCCATTTGTTCAACCATCAATTGAGCCAATGCTTCTTGACCGTATCGGTTGCCCCTGTGTGGCTCATCAACCTCAAAAAAATGAATATCCATTAGGTCGTTTTTCATGTGACCTCTTCGTTTTGAGTCAAAGGTGTGTTTCGCCCATGCTTTAGGGTTTTTTAGATTATCAACCCAATGCTCACCTTCTTGACTGTGCCTCCCATAAGACCAAACATCACCTTGCTTCGCTTTTTCGGGCATATCCTCCCAATCAACAAAAGGGGCTTTCATTATGCCCCATGCTTGGTCAAAGGCGGTCATAGGTCATCCCTCACCGGCCACTTTTTTCGATTCCCCCACAATTTTTTAGCGGCGAGAGATTGAGTATCGTGTGTTCTCATAAGGCGAGCATCATGTTCATCGAGTATTTTTGCCGCCATATCATAAAGCGCAGTAGCCATACCTTTTCTCTTTTGTTCTTCTTTTGTTCCAACAGACGTTGGTATAAACTTTTTTTCTTCATTCTCGGTATAGACCTGTTGTGCTATAATCGCCCTCGCATCATCATAACCTATGTTGCCTATAAAGCGGGGTAAAGCAGGGTAAACACGCCTACTCATATTTGCTCTCAATTGCATTGGGTGTATTTTACCCGTATCGGGATGTTCAAACTTAGCATTCCATATACCTATCGGATATTCATGGGCTGCCTCAAAATCTTGATACTCATTCGGCAGAATATGTTTAGGCAACCCCCCATCTGATGCATCTACTCTTTCAATGCTACCCGGAACAATGGGCATCTTAGCCAAATCCCATGCTTGGTCGAAGGCGGTCATTCCATGCCCTCCAATTCAGAGTCATATGAGTATCCCCACTTTTCTGCGAGAGGGTGTCGAGGAATTACATCCTCATTAGAGAACATAAGCCCATCTTCGGGGCTATTAGGATAAACATGACCACCGCTAAGTATCTGAAAACGGTTCAAACCCTCTTTGAAGGCCGGATGGTCTTTCTCACGAGTGCAACGGGCCATGTATGAACCGTCAGTTGTAATTATCCGCGTAGTGTGTTCGCACCTTTGTTCATTAGGATCATTTTGAGTTGTAGGCGGATTCAAAGTTGGTGGTGATATTAACTTTGGCTGTTCCTTGACGAAGCCCCAACCACGTTGAAAAGCATCGCTCATTCTGACGACCTCTCGATATATTTGTCAGCAAGCATACTAATATCTCTATTGCCTGAAAAAACAGGATGCCTTCTAAGCGCATTCCAAGCATTTACCGGATCGTGGTGCTGTCCGAGGTTAGCCGCCCATTCAGTAGCCCTGTCGTATTTTCTTTTAGACGGCCCTCTTGATTCATAACCTAAGTCTCTAAGTATTGGATGTATCGCTTGATGTATTGCTTCGTGCCTTCCCGTAGAGGCCAATTCTCTTAGCATAAATTCGTCATCACCCATCCCCATCAAGCCTAATAATGGACTAAGATTAATATTTGAACCTGCGGGTTCTAAAGTCGTTAAGATAGTTCCATCCGGCTCTTTATAACTGTATCTTGTAGGATAATAATTCGTTAAATCAGGAAAATTACCGGCCATCGCATACTCCCCTTCCCTCGGAAATCTAAAATCTTGATAGCCCTCACGAGGCATGACTTCTTCGCCTGAACGCATCCTATCAAGATCAAGACGATTTAGATAAGGCCCACTCTCCTTTGCAACACCCCAACCTCGTTGAAAAGCATCGCTCACGATACCCAACCCCACATTTGATTCCCGCAATCATCACATTCTAGTTCAACCCTATACCCATTATCCATAAAACCCGAATTATCTCTTTGAAGTTCTCCATCCACATACCAATTGCACTTATGCGGATAATTACCTTCACCACTTTCTTTTGTTGAGCAATATGGTTCTTCGCCTTCAGCACACCTTCCCGAACAGAACCTTTCATCGTGTATATCAAAATAACTGGTGTCTGTTTTCTTCCCACAATTAGCGCATTCATGCATTACACCCCCTTCGGAATATGGCTTTGAATAGGCTTCTTGCCGTTGTCGCATTATTTCTGCAAAATGGGGATTATTCCTTACTGCCGCACCAAAGGCAATAGTGGGGTTAGGATCATTCAATTGGTGAAATTCCTCGTCCGGTTCTTCGTCATCGGCTTTAACAACCGACCACGCACGTTGAAAAGCATCGCTCATGGTTTTTCCGAGAAAGCCAATCCTTAATCACACTTCTGACAGGTTTTTCCAAAAAATTTTCCCAAAAAAAAATTGACAGGACTGACAGGAAAAAGGAAAAAAAAATTGCCGAGCAGCGTATGCGCTTAGGCGCGGCGATATTAAAAAAAAAAAAGATATTCTCCAATCCGAAGCCCCTCTATAACACCCGATGCGTAGCATTGGGTGCATTGGACTGAGTGTGGCAACCAAACCTCATTCAATGGCTATTCAATGGCTCTAATGGGCTTCCATTGGCCTCAAAACACCCATTAAAACACCGAGTCGTAAGCCCATACACTCAGTCTAATCGGGCGTGAAACGCCCAATAAGACGTTATTTACGGCCATTTTAAGCCTGTTTTAGCCACCAAAACGCCTGATCACAACATATCAGCCACCAAACCCATTTCAGCCACCAAAACGGCCACTAAACACACCCATTCAATGCAACCAACACCCACTATCCAATGCATTGACATTCAGCCCATTAACCCCATTGAAACTAACACTCACCAAACGAGATCGCAGGTTAAACACCCAAGCAGACGCCGCAATATCAGCACCAACAGAAAACGTTCTGTTTATGTTAGCAATAC
>UEXL01000012.1_pt1 | contig 112753 bp, 134 predicted proteins | sample 1796671 | NCBI WGS metagenome assembly UEXL01 (sample SAMEA4772471, study PRJEB27181) | metagenome | reverse complement strand
CTCAAAGTTGGACTCAAAATAGTTTAGCCAAACCGAGTCTGAAGACTTCGGTGGTTGAGACCGTCGGTCTCTCGGACAGCCTTTCCGAACCTATCCGGGGTGAGAGTGTCGCCGGAGGCTCCCTTCAAACCGCAACGGCGGTTGATGCGTTCAAAACTCCGAATGAAACTCTTTAAATAGTTGATTCAGGGTTAGTGACAACATGGGAACTCATCACGATAGTCCTCCTTGTGAAATGTGTGATAGCACTAACACCTTCAGCAGTTTTGAAAGTCGAAGCGGTGATTATGATGTGGACTGTTGGGATTGTGGATACAGTATGAGTGATACCCCCAGTAAAGGAACACATACAGCAACCATAGCGACAACACATCATTGTAAGTGCGGTATGGGTATCAATTATTTTACAAAGGTGGAACAAGGCTACTCGTTTTTATGTGGCTCTCATCAGCCAAATGGTTGTGGTCAAGAGACAGTTCGCCCTACGATGGAAATGTTTCCAAGTGTGAAACCCGAAGACCGATGGGATATGCTGTTGGATGAAGAGGATTGGCAACCGTGTTCTAATGGGTGTGGTGATTATTGGTATGACAAAAGTTCTGATGCTGAAGAGTTTTGCCACAAATGTGTGAAATCATTGGAAGTGGAGCAGATTTGGAAAGGTTGGAACTGAACCTTTAAGTAGGTCATTTGGTATAACAACGGCATGGATAGAATTAACTCAGTCAAATTGGGGTTAAACAATGACATGGAAGTAGTTGTTACTGCCGACATTCAAATGAAATCTGGTGTTGATACCGATGATGTTTATTTTGTGATGTTTAATGTTTTAGATGACCCACTTCGTTTTGTGGTGGCTACGGCTTCTAATTTTGAAGAGTTTTTGTTGAAGAAAGGTGTGCCGAGTGCAACATTGAGCAATTGGTTGGCCGAAAATCCAGAGTTGTTTATGGGAGAAATTGTCAAACATCAAATGGAAGTTATGGGTAATGCTGTGGAACGTGTTAAAGTTTCATTGGACCAACAATCAAATGCAGATGTGGCTCGAACCGTTATTCTAAGCATGATTGACAAAGGTTATTTCTTGAATGTCAGTAATTATCATATTCCGGGTCAAACCGAACCGATTCAAAGAACTCAAAAAGTTGAAACTGCGGCGTTGTTGCCTGATTTTCAAATGATGCTGGATGTTGTTAAGAACTGGGAAGGTTTCGATTTCTCTGAATACTTGCGAAGCAAAGGTGTTTCGGAAGAAGACATTAAACAAATGGTGGGTGCTTGAAATGATTGACCCTGAAAATGGAACTCAAGTGGATTTGCGAGATGTAATGAGTCAGTATGATGAAATGGGTCTGCGGCCACAAGGTTTCGTGTTTCTTTATTCCGTAGTGGACAAGTCAGAAGTTGCCGATAACGGAACTTTGAGCAATTTCTTTCGTATGATGTCTATGCGATATGAAATGGAACACCACAAGCGAGTTTTCATTTCTAAAAAGGATTCCGAAGATGTAGCATTGATTCGATTTGAAATGGGTTGGTTCGGTGATTGGGATGGGATGGCAAAGTTGATTGAAACTATTGAAGACGACATCCGAACTACGTTAGAAACTTTCATTCAGGCTGGAAGCATTGAACAAATGCCACACATGGAGTTTATGTTTGCTAATCGAGAAGCGGTGGAAGACATTGGTTTGGAAGGCGAGATTGCTGCTGAAGATGAAGAATTATTTTGAAGGTGTTGAAACTTATGCAAGTTCGATTAGATATTGGTGAAGGCAAGTGGTTAGTTTTTGAAGACTACGGAGAAAAGCGAAAGCATCTCAAGGTTTCAGTTGAAGATGATGAAGGAGCCAGAATTGTTTTGGGTGTTTGTCTCAAAGGTGAGTTCAAACGTGCGGGTCGCTCGGCTTGAAAGTTTAACTTTAAGTAGGTGGTATGCCTATGTGGAATTGTAATGGGCGGAAACCTGCCCTTTGCTTTGAAAAAGGTGATTAAGAAATGACAGATGTATTGAGACCAGTATTTAACAGCATGAGACACGGTTCGTTCCGAACAAGTTTGGGTGGTATGAACCCAACGGGTGCAAGTTGTTGGATTACAGATGAAAAAGGAAACGAAAAGTTGGTTGGCAAGTGCCATCGTCAAGTTTGGTATTCCAAGACTAAAACTCCTCGAACCAATTTGCCAAATGACCAGACTTTCATTAAGTTTGCAGTAGGTCATGCTATGGAAGAAAACTTCCAACAAAACTGGGCAAGGGCTGGAGTTTATCTGGATGGTAACGTCAAAGTGCGTCAAGATATTAGTCACGGCGACCCCAGAGGCGAACTCATCATGTCTGGTGAAGTGGATGTTTTGCTGAGAGATTTCGACCTTGATGATGAAGGCCAGATTGAAGAGATTCACACAGACCTCGGAATCGGTATTGAGATGAAAACCAATCGAGGCTATTTTTCCAAGAAAGAAATCTACGGTTTTGGTAACAAAATCTATGTCAATGGAAGCCCAAAGATTGAACACGTTATGCAAACTGCGATTTACCTTCACATGAGGAAGCCTTTGGAGGAATACTACGGTGTGCGAATTGAATCATTCCGTATTGTTTATTGTCAAGTGGATGATGGACACACCACTTGGTTTGACATCAGCCTTTCAGATGGCTACGACGGTGAAATCATTGTCAAAGACCGCTACGGTAATGAATTAGAACCCGATGCTCTGGCAAGTATGGAAGCAGGTGTGCCTATGAAAAAGATTTCTGGTTTGACGATGGACAACATCAAAGACCGTTATTACAAAGTTTTGGACCATCTGAAAGACACCGAGAATCCACCTCCTCGTGATTTCCAACTTCGATATGATGCTGAAACTTTTGAACTCAAGATGGAACGTGGTGAACTGAGCAAAACAGCCATCGCCAATTGGGAAAAGAAACCCAATATGCAAGTCGGTGATTGGAATTGTCGGTATTGTGATTGGGGAGACACTTGTTATCCTTACGGTATTCATACTGGTGCAGTTGAAGACGGCGAACTCACACCTGACAAGGCTATGAAGATGCTGGGTATTTCTGGATTCGGTGCGTGAACCCAATGGAACCTATGGGGTTCTGGACTCAGATTTTACTGATTATGGCTTTGTTGAACTTTCTTTTGAACTTTCGGACTATTCTGGAAAGCCGATGGATTCACAACCATGTGAGGCACATTGAGTTTCATGTATGTCCTGACCATGAAGAATACGAAGAAGTGCAAGGCAGACTTCAAGAAGCATTTGAACAGCACTTACGAGGAATCGTGATGGAACAAGAAAAACAAGACAATGCTTCAGAGATAGAGGAATGGGATAACCAATGAGTAAAACATCAAACATTAGAGGCTATATGACCAGAGTAGTTCAATTCTTTTTGGGATTGGATGGTATTTTACACAGTTTAGAAGTGATTTCGGCTTATCGAGAACAAGCGTGGATGACATTTACTTTGACCAGTTTTCACGCTTGCATCTTTTTGTTGGCTGTTTATTTTGTGGGACATGACCATTCACACCATTCCCCTGCGGAACAAGTTTAAGATTATTGCGAAACAAGGCAAACTATCACAGTAATGTCATCGGGCTTACCGCCTAAATGTTCTTCAAAGTTTTGACGACGGATTTCTCCTTGTTCATAGGCTCGTTGAGCAAATGGTGACCAAATATCAGGGTCCTGTGAGGCGGCGTAAGCAGCCGTGGCTATTCGATTGGCTAAAGTGTTGGGGCTAACATCTTTTGGAGCATCAGCAAGGATTTGGGCTACTTGAGAAGCATAAAGATTGTCCCAGAGACCGTCTGTGCCAAGCACGATGTAATCGGCAGGTTGCACACCAACGCTGTAATTTTGAGCATCACCCGCAGTATCTGATTCACGAGGCCCTACTTGAAAGGGTTGATTGTGACGGTGCTGTTGGGGCAACGTTTGAAACACGACATAATTTTGACGATACACTACAAGGTCTGAGTCTCCGATTTGAGCCACTTCCAAAACGGGTGTGTCAGTATCCTCTGAAAGTTTGGCTACCAAAACAGTAGTGCTGCCTTCAGCACGCAACAAAGGGATAACAGTTTCTAAACAAGTTTGTGGATATTGCCAAGGGGCAGTATCGGAATAATAATCTCGACAAAGATTCATTAGTTCACGAGCGCATTCACCAGCATTGATTCCTTTAGAACGCCATGCTCCGACACCATCGGCTACTCCCACAGCATTGAAAACAGAATTAGTTAGAAACCAAGCATCGTCTCCACCATCTGAAACTTTGTCATCACGGGGTCGGTTAGCAACACCCATTGTAAGATACGCTTCCATTACAAGCGACCTCCTTCAAGCAAAGTTTCGGAATCTGGTTGAGACCAGTTGAGAATCTGAGTGTAGAAACTAAAGTCCGTGGGCTGAATTAAGAAGGCTGGGTGCAAGCCAACGCTCCTTCTTCGCACTCGATTCTTTAAGTATCTGACATTCCATTCAGGATATGCTGTGCCGACGGATTGCCATTGAGTAGTCAGCCTTTCTATTAACATCTGTGCAGCCGTGCTATCATCTGAAAATGCCCAATCTGAGTCTTGAGTAGCCTTGTTAATTCGACAACGATACCACTTGTTTTTCATTGGTTCTAATTTTCCGTATGGGTCATGGAAACTACCAGCATCATGGAAGTTTTCATACTCTCCATCAATAATCTTTCTACGCAGTTGGTCAGCGATGACAAGTTGTTCACAAGTTATTTGTAAGTTCCAGACTTTTTGAGAAGTGGTATCCAAAACTTTTAGTTCGGATTTTTGTTCTAAAACCAGTTCCAAATCTTGATTTATCACGAATAATCTTGGAAGCACGGTAAGCATCGGGTGTGATGTTATCCTTTTTTCAAAAGAACTGTCTGCAATTGTTCGAGTCGGTAAAATTACTTCATCATTCGTGTCACATACCCAGATGTTTTTATTCATCAAGTCTTCTGGTGAAAGTTTATAGTCAGGGTGACCTTTGTAACCTGCGGAAGCCATTTCAAAATACGGCTCATATTTTTCCATCGGCATGGCTTCTTTTTGCACTTTGTTGAGTGAGTAACCAGTCTGGAAACCATCGGGACATATCCAGAACATAAATAATCATAGTTGCTTCTGATACTTAATTTTACGCCTTGTTTAAGAGGGTGATTTCACATAGAATAGTTATGGTTTCTGTTCAAGTTCGTGGTAGCACACGTCGGTATCGAGATGTTCTTAGAAATACTTACGACCTTCGGTGGAACACAGACCAAAGTTGTTATGCGGGAGATATGGAATTGTCGGAACGCCGACTTAAGAATCTGGTCAAGTTTTGTGAACGATTCAAGTTGGAAGTTTGGGTGGCTGGCACACGGTATCAAACTGCAAAAACTGAAGAAGATGATGACGACCCAGATAACTATCGAGTAGAAATCAAGCCAACACAGAAAAAAGTTTCAGAGTTGGGAGAAGTTGGTAGAGAAGTTTTGCCTCCAGTGAAATCTGCAAAAACCGAGTGGACAGAAATTGTTTTGGAAGCCGAGTCAGAAGTTTCGTTTGAGGGTTATCAAAAATGGTTTGACGGCACGTTGTTTGAAGAACCAAGACCTGAACAAAAACAAGTTGTTCCGACCGTAGCAAAACTTTTGAGAAACGGTTATGAGAATATAATTTTGGAAATGCCGACGGGAGCAGGTAAATCGGCTTTAGCCATGACTCTTCCGAAACTATTCCGAGATTCAAAAGACCCTGACAACGAAGGACCCAACTCTTACTTGCTAACTCACTTGAAAGGTCTGCAAGCGCAATATCTTTCGGAAATGCCGTTTATGAAATCAGTGATGGGTCGTGGAAACTACGGTTGTAAGTTGCCAGTGGAATCGGGTGAACGTGATGCTGAAGTGGTGGAAGCGGCGGTGCAACAAGTTCGGGCAGGAATCGCCGTTAAATCAAAAGGATGCACAGCAGATGTAGCACCTTGCGTGACCATCAAAGATTTCAAGTGTCCGTATAAGAATCCTAAAAAGCGTGTAGGTGATGGCTTGGATTGGACAGTAGCACCTGAAACTTTGTGCGATTATTATGGTGGACTCACGGAAGCCCAGAACTCTGATTATTTCGTAGCAAACATGGCTTATGCGGCGGCTTTGGGTTGGACACCTATGATGCCTCAACGAGAGTTTTTAGTCGTGGATGAAGCCCACAACTTGCCTGATGTTTTAGTGAGTGCGTTTTCTTTAGATTTGAGCGAGCGTATGTTGGAACGATTGTTGGGTGTAATGAGTATGCCTCAGATTTTAGACCTCGCTGGTGCAGAGCAAACCGCAGAGATGGAACGACGTAATCTTAAAATGTCCTCGTGGAGACCCAAGACTGGAAGTTTCGGTTTGCCGGGTGTTCCGAGCATGACAATGGATATGAAAGAAGACATTGTGAACAAATGCGCTGCTGTATGGGTAGCATATTTGGAAGAACTTTATGGGTTGCTGCAAGGTAATTTGAAGCGTAATGAATATGCCGACACTAAAGATTTGAAATTGGCTATGCGTGTGGCTCATCGAATTGAAACTATTGTAGAAGGACTCAAAAATGACCGAGACAACTGGATTTGGCAAGTAAGTCCAGAGAAAACTTTCGTGAGTTTCAAATGCGTAGAAATCAAGGACTTTGCTGAAGAACTATTGTTGAACATTGGTCGTCGTCGAATCTTTATGAGTGCTACAATTGGCAATCCTAAAATGTTTGCAGAAGAATTGGGACTAAAACCAGAAAAAACGGCGTTTGTGCGAGTGGCTTACAGTAGTTTCCCGTTGAAGAATCGCCCCGTTTATACCAGAGAAACAGGTGGGTTGCTGACTCGTAAGGGACAAAGCGAAGCCGATTGGAATAAAACTGCACAACAAATAATGGAAATTATGGATAGGTATCCGAATCAAAGAGGTATCATTTTGCCTTACACCGATAGAATTGAACGAGAACTTTCGCAACGTATGGGTGAACTTAATCGCAAACAAATGCAACGAGTGATACAACACGATAAATCGGCACATGGCAGAGATGCGGCTATTGATGAATGGCGAACCAGCCGAGGCGGAGTTATTATGTCCACTTATTTGAATCAAGGTTTCGACGGTAAAGAAGCCGATTTTTGTATTGTGGTGAAACTTCCGTATCTAAGTTTGGGAGATGTGAGAACCGCTAAGAAAATGAAGGCTAATCCTGAATGGTATGTGCAACAAACAGGAATTGAGTTGGCTCAAATGTGTGGCCGAGCAGTTCGTTCTCGAACCGACCGTGGTGATACTTACATTTTGGACCCAAGTTTCTGGTATCAATACCAAAAGGGAGTCGGCAGACCGTTGAAGAATTATTTACCTAATCATTTGTGTGAAAGCATTGAAAAGCATGAAGGCAAAACCCCGATGGGTATGCAACAGAAGTTTGAAATAGTCTAAGGATACTGGTGAGAAATGTGAAGATAGCAATTGCGGGAAGGATGGCTTCGGGTAAAACAACGTTAGCAAAGGCTTTAGCAGAACATTGGGATGGTGAGATTTTGTCGTTGGGAGGCAAAGTCAAAGAAGTAGGAAAAGATTTGTTCGGCATGGTGGAAAAGGATAGACCTTTGCTGCAACAAATTGGAATGAAGATGCGAGAAATCCGACCCGATGTTTGGATTGAGTATCTCGACAGAGAAGCCAGTAAAAGAACTTCCGCAATAGTAGATGATTGCAGGTTTGTCAATGAAGCCCGATGGTTCAAAGACAACGGTTGGTTGTTAGTAAGACTCAACATTGAAGAAGAAGTTCAAAAGGTTCGTCTGCAAAAAACTTATCCCGATGATTGGGAACAACATTGGAACAATCGAAATGACCCCTCTGAAACCCAAGTATCGGAGATTCCCTCGGAGTGGATTCATTATGAGTTAGCAGGTGAACAATCTGTGGATGATTTAATGCAAATCTTAGCAACCCTTTAAATAGTCTGGACCGGTCAGTGATATTATGGACTCACTAAGAGATTTCCCGTTTCCTGAACCAGACCTTGCGAAACCAGACTTACAGAAAGGTGGTTTGTATTCAGGCAAGCCTCCACTTGTGTTTAAGAAACCAGATGATTTCGTGATTCAAATGAAGTATGATGGCCTTCGTGCTGTGTTGGGAATCAGTCGGAAATCAAAGACCGGAAAGGATTATGTATTTGTGAGCCGTCAAAACAATGTTTTCACCAGTCCGAGTTTAAATCACCTTCGGGAGTTTAGAGGTTCTTCAGCAGACCCATTTCCACCGAATGTAGTTTTGGATGGTGAAGTGTATTCTGATGCTGTGGGTCCCGGACAACCGTTTGAAGATTTCAATGAACTCAGTGGTGTTTGTCGTCGAGGTTCTGCTTATGATGCTCGTGCGCCGTTGTTGTATTACGTCATTTTTGATGCTTACTTTCCCGATGAACCTGATTTGGTTTATTCAGAGCGTATGCAAAGGATTCTCAAGTATGCTAACCGTATGAGTCCCGCAGACCAGAAATTGTTTCAAGTGGTGAAACCTGTTTCAGCACGCAAATTGAAACTTCCTCGTGGAACCAGTGTAGTGGATACTTTGGAAGCGGCTTTGGAGTATGCAGAAAATGAAGGCTTTGAAGGAATCATGCTTCGTAATTTGCGGTTGCCTTACATGGCTGGTAGGGCTGGTTCAAGCCTATACAAACTCAAAAGTTTTGATGATGAGGAGTTCAAAATTGTAGGCTGGGAAGAAGCAACTAAGAAAGATGCTGGCACTCCAGTTTGGATTTGTGAAACTAAAGATGGTGAAACTTTCAATGCACGTCCAATGGGAACTTTGGAATCTCGTAGAAAAATGTGGAACAATCGAAAGGATTATTTAGGAAAAGATTTGACAGTTAAGTTTCAAGGCAAATCAAAGAACGGTATTCCACGATTCCCTGTGGGCGTTACAGTTCGTGACTACGAATGACCCAAAACCGCCGAGCCATAGGAAAGGCTTGGAGTTGTAAAAACAGTCCATGTTACTGCGGGTGCTACACCATCTTGTAGAGTTGCGAGTGCCATTTCTCTTGAATAGGTGTCGTAAAGAAACTCGTAGTCGATAAGGTCGTAAGGTGAAGTAAAGTCTCGAAGATAAACGATTTTTCGTTCTTGGGGTGTTCCAGAACCCACCGTTCTGGTTTTCCACTCATTTCCGTTTATGATAATTTTGTCAGAACCATCATGGCTAACGAAGTATTGGTGGCCGCAATACTTTCGGACCCATCCGTAAAATGCTTTAGTAATTAGGTTTGGATTACCTTTGCCGTAGTCCAGTAAAAGTTTCCTGAATAGAAGTTGTTCCCTCCAAACCTCGTCAATGAAAATGTCGCAGATGTGTTCATTATCGAGAAGTTCTTGCCGAGCATTTGCATCATTGACAATCCGAAACAACATAGTTGTTTGAGGCGTTACGACCTCATCTATGTGAAACGACCGTTGCACAACATCAAAAATCGGCGTGCTACTTTGGCTTGAATAAAAGTTTTCGTGAAACTCTTCGTTCCAAGTTTCAGTAAATTGACCCCAAATCTGTTTCAAAATGGTGTTGGTGGCTTTTCTTAGTTCCGTTACAGTTTGTTCATTATTTCCGGTCCAATTGATGGAGTTTAAAGATTCAGGATGTTTAGAAATATCAAAATACAAAGATTCCCATTGTATCAATTGTTCAAAATTATTGTCATCTCCCGGATACAAATTGTTGTCATTCCAAAACTTTTGAAGTTGTTTGAAAGTCATAATAGGAGTCATCACCACTTCTTCGGATTGCATAATGGCCTGTCCGTGATACCAGTTGAAATAATCTCCAGAATCTAAAGCACGTTGAACTGTTACTAAATCATTACCGAAAGTTCCGGTAAAAGCGGCTCTGGACTCTGGGTCTGAATCTTCCACAGGCCACGGAGCAACCACTGGGTCGAAGAAAACTTGAGAACCATCTTCACGGAAACCAAAGTTTTCTGGATTACGGATGTCTCGAACTACGAAACCCTGTGATAACAACCACTTCAACAAAACCTGATAATCAGAATTGTCTAAAGGCGAAAGTTTATTTTTATCAAATCTCTGACAGTAATCGTTAGCATCGGTGCAAGGAATGGCCTCCATTTCCCAGACGGCATACGGTTGCCCAGTTCGGAACTCACGTAGTAAATCAGTTAATTCATCTTCCCAACCAAAATCTTCAGAACTTGTGATTAGTTGTCGGCGTAGGCTGGGGTCAATCGTTCCTTGAACAAATGAATAAACTTTCGGTAATGCTGATGGTTGATTACCAGATTCAGCCAACCTTTGAAATAAAACTGCTTGCTGTGAATTAACTGCGAACAACTTTCGGTCAAGACTTCTAATCGGATATGAGGTCAAAGGATTATCTGGCAAAGCAACTAATTTGTAGAAATGTTTGGGATTATCCATGTTTTGAAACACGAAACCTGCTTGACCAGCACCGATGAGCCTACCGAATCTCATGTTTAATACTTCCAGAACTTGTCTCGGTCATCAATTACTTCAACTTCTGCACCGAAAGTTCCAGATTCTGAATCTGAGCGTTTGCTGTTCAACCAGACTATTCCGACTAAGCCAATAGTAATGAAGCCAGCACTCACCAGATTCCTAAATAGTAAGTTTTCTGACTTGAAATGCACTGAACCATCCGTCGGTCCTTCTAAATCCACGATACCCATGTAGCCCATTTCTCCGAGAGTGTCTTGTAAAGCAAACCAGTCCACACCCGCTTGATTGACAAGGCTACCGTCGGCAGCATTGGTGTTTTGACCAGTTTCACGAGTAATACTCATAGCATCAACACCGGGGTTGCTGCGAGACATGGCTTCAATTAAAAGTTCTCGATTAGGGAAAACCAGAGTTCGCACACGGTTATGAATAACCTTTCGATTAGTTGTGGTATCTATTTGTTGATGAGGATAAACCAAAAACTGCACCACTCGCTCGTTGTTGTCACGACTGTTGATAAACTCACCACAAATATCGGTGGAAGAAAAGTATTGGCGACCTGTGTAAATCTTACCGTCTTTGAGAGGGTGACTGTGAATAGTCCACTTACGGTCTGTTAAACCATTTTTAACAGCATCTTGGGCGGCTTTACTGGCTGGATTAACTTCGATTCGAGATTCGCTACCGAAACTTGGCTCTCCAAGATAGTATCTACCGTCTTTGAGATAAACGTAAGCCATCCATTCTCGTTCTTCATTAGTGTTGTCAGAGAAGGTTTTCATGTCTTCCAATGCTTCACTATCAAACATATAAAACTCTTTTTTGCCACTCACTCATTGAGACACCTGATTAGTTATGGTTGGTTCTGATACTTAAAGACTTTTCTCTTAACACGAGCGAACCTTTAAATAGTCTGGGCAGATACAGATTAACATGGCGACTGTTCGATGGATAAACATTCAAACTGGTGAAATTAAGTGGGGTGCTGAAGATTTATACCGAAAAGGTGAATCTCCGTGGGTTCCTGCGTGTCGAGTAAAAATGCCTGACGGCAGTATTCGAGAAAACACTTTGAATAGTTTTTACCTTTGGATTGACAGAAACTTTGCTATGATTAACCTTGATAATACCAAAAGCATAGGTATGATTTCTATAAGCGGTGTTACAATGGACGTAGCCCAAAAAGAATTGTTTTACACAGGCGTTAATTTGTATTCGTATTTGATGGCTGAACCGTCATTCCCTGTGATTCAAGTAACTTACAAACCATCTCCTGTGACTAATTGGCCTGACCGAAATACTTGGATTGAAGCCTTGAAAACCGATGATGACACAACTGATGAAACTGATAAAACTGATGGCGGAGGCAACAACCCGAAACCCGGAAGACCTAAACCACGCACAAACCCATTCACAAAACCTAAGAAGGGAAGGGGAGGACCACCTGTGCCGGGACCCGGCCCATCTGATGACCCACCACCATTCCCCGGCCCAGAACCATTTTTGGATGATAACATTTCTGATAGCACACCTATCAGCGATTACATGGACACACAACCTTCGCCCGATGGCGACAAGCCCGGTAAAGGAAAAGGAACTCCTGAAGAACAGGCCGCTAAACAAAAGGGTATGCAAGATGCTATGGAATCAAAGGCTGAACAGAAAGCCAAGATGGAACAAGGAGCCGAAAAAGCCAAACAAGGCAAAGAAGCGGCTCAAGAAGCGGCTGGAACAGGTGGTGAATCTGGAGGTCAGCCCGGTGAAGGTGCAGGTGGAGAACCCGGAGAACCCGGTGATGGTGACTCTGGAGAATCTTCTGAAAGCGGTGACTCTGGAGATGGTGGCGAAGGCGAAGGAGGAGAAGGTTCTGGGTCTGGAGAGGGCGAAGGCGAAGGCGACGGTGAAGGTGAAACACCCTCTGATGATGGAACACCAAGTCAAGATGCTGGAGATGATTTACAAGATGCGGCTAAAGCGGCGAGTGATGCCGTAGATGGAGCCAGACAATGCTGTGAAAATGCAGACTCTTCATCTGAAAGTGATTGTGATACTGCGGAACAAGCCAAGCAAGATGCTCAAGATGCTCTCGATGCTTACAAAGAAGCAGTTTCGCAAGCCAAGCAAGACGGAGATTTGTCAGATGGTGAAGCCGAAACCCAGAAAACTAAAGCAGATGCTCTCAAAGATGCGGTGGATGCTATGCAACCCGGTGAACCTACGTCGGCAACAGGTATGGCTGCCCAAGAAGCCGAAGCCCATGAGGAAGCAGCCCAAGAAGCAGCAGAAGCAGGTGAAAGTTTGGAATGTGTGGATGAAGCGATGGCTGCTAAAGAAGCCGCAGACCGTTGTGATAAAAAAGCGGACCCTCGTAATTCTGAAGACCAAGCCAATGCTCGTCGAGCCGACCAAGCCGCCGAGGATGCTTTGGAAACTGCTTTAGAAGAAGTTCAAGATTCTGAAGATTATGATGGTGGTTTGGAAAGTATTCTCCAAGAAAACTTGGATGAAGTGCAAGAACGGCAACAACAGCGTGACCAATGTATTGAAACCGCCGCCGAAAGTAAAACCTTGTCACAACAAGTGAAAGATGATGATTACGAGGAAGAAGTTTCACAACAAGAGTCTCAAAAAGATGCTTTAAAGGCAACAGATTTGGCTGAAAAAGCCTTTGAACAACAAAACCCTTCGGATGATGCACACCGAGAAGCAGTTAGCGAAGCCATTGAAGAGGCGTTGGGAGCATTGGATAGTCTTCCGTTTGAAAATGAAGAAACCGAAGATGCTAAAGACCGTTTAGAACGTTTGCAGCAAAAGCAAGAAGTAAATGATACAATGGCTGATGAAAAGTGGGGCATTTGGAATCTGGATGAACGCACTTGGGTTGAAGTCGCAGGTGGTAATCCATTAAAGTTCGAGAATGCAGAAGAAGCCAAAGATTGGCTAAATGCTCGTGGAGGGGATGATTTGATGAAAGCCAAAAGAAACAGGGGGCGAAGTTAGAGTCTATAAGGATGACAAAGAAGACAGTTTTGATAAATCAGGTTTGCCTGATGAGATGCAAGATGCTTACGATGAAGGTTGGGACCAAGGCATGAGCCAAGAAGAACAACTGGCAAATATGACTCCCGAAGAGTATGAACGAAAGTTAGGTGAACCCACCAAGATTGTGAACTTTAATGGTCAAATGACGTTGTTTGATAAGAAAGAATACAACGGTAAAATGACTGATTATGTAATAACTCAGATTCAATACGGCTACGCACCACCAATTTTGGGAATCGGTATGGAAGTTAATCTTGTGGATTGGATTCAAAATCCTGACCCTGAAACTTTTGTAGTTGTATCCTCGAAAGATTTGGTGCCTGAGTTTATGGCTGCACCAAGTATTGCGGCAGCACAATATCATTGGACTTTGTATCTTCGTAAAGAAAATCTGGAAATGTTTCAACCAGACCCTGCGGTGGCCGCAGCACAATTGGCTTTGGCGAATGATTTTGAAATGATGGGTGAGATTGCAGAATTGGACCTTGGACTGATTGATAAGGAAACTCTGCGACAGTATTTGGGTCGTGAGATTTTAATCAAAGGTCGTGGTGAATTGTATGTTCGACCGGATACAGGAGAACTAATGAAAATGGAAAGTCCTCAGAGGGGTTGGAAGAAAGTGGAACGTATGAAAGTTCTGGGTCAAAAGTTGTCGGCCACACTACCTAATCTGGTTTTGTTGGCTAACGAAAGTTCCAAACTTACACTTGTGTCAGAAAGTGCAACCCAAGTTGTGTTAGAGTCTAAAGATTCTAAGAAACTTTCAAAAGCATTGGGCAAGGTCTTTTCAGTAGAAGTTTCAGGCGACACCATGACTGTCGAGTATTGAGGTGGTAAATTGCCAGTTGATGTTCAAAAATTGTTGAACTGGATTGACAACTCAGACAATCTAAATGATTTTGAAGCGATACAGATTACCATTATGGGCGGCGAGCATCCGGTAGCAAAGTTTCCTCAACAACAAATGGCTGTATTTTCTAAAGAAGAATCTCGTCGAAAAGTTTTGAGTTCAGCGATGAGTGGTTTAATCAAACAAATTGGTAGGTTCGAGACAACCTACGGTGAGTCCAAACCACCTGTTGAAGAGTTACCTCGTATTATTGTAGCCGATATTGATAATATCAACCGCATAGTTGATGTAGCAGAATGGTCAGATACTGAGGATTGGAACTTTAAACACAGGAATTATTGGATTGTAGCCAAAAAGATTAGCCAGCCCGCTTCTCGGACCAAGTGAAAAAAGGTTTCCGTGGTTAGCATTGATACCACGAAATGGAACAAAAAACAGTCCAGCCGTAAGATTTCTTCAACCGGTGGATTTGTCTGCGATGGATATGAAGTATGCCAAAGGTCGTTGGTCGAAGCAAGATGTTGAGGTATTGGAAGGCTTGGAAGCATATTTAGCAGAAATAGGAAATACTGACGTATATCATGTGGCTAAAATCTACTTTGGACCCCTTAAATCACAATAATGTGCAAGTTTATATGGGTGATTCGCCTATGGATGTTTATGTCCACAGAAAGCGGGAACAGCATTCGAGGTGAAACGAAATCCGATATGTGAAGGTTCCAAGTGAATCTTTATATGGGTGATAACGCATACTAAGAATGCCCAAGAACAAAAACTGTGGGCCAAAAAAAAACTGAAAACAAAATGGTGAAAAAATATGAGTGACGTAGAACAATTTTTGAATGAACTTGAGACAATGAACGAAGAACGAAAAGCCGAGCGTGCCGCATCCCGTGGTCCTCGCACAGTCTATGAGGTAATCAAGCCCGAAATGGGTAAGGTTTATCAAGGCTACACGCTGGTTTCCTTTAACGAAACAACCAGCCCGCTTGGTTCTGAATCAATTTGTCTCCGCCTTGTTGCCCCCGGTAACGAAGGAGAAGCAGAAGCAGGTCGTCGTGTCAAGTTCTATGTGAACGGATACGAAAAGCAAGACTTTGAACGATTTATCAATCAAAACAACCTTGTGACCAAGAACGACGACGACGATGGTAGCACATACCACCTTCCTGTCAAGTTGGATTTCCTTCGCAAGATGAACGACTCCCAGAAGAACGCTGGTCGAACCTTCAAGAGTTTCCACGGTATCATCCGTGATGCTGACGCTGCTGCGCTTCGTGAATCTCTCCCGTCGGTCCCAGAAGACCAGACCACAACTGAGCCATACGTTGCTCCAGTGGTTACTGAAGAGTGAACTGATTCAGGCTTGTCCTGATTCTCAGACTTGTCCCGTTCCACTACGGCGTGCGTAGCATAAGGTTCCTTCCCGTAAGGCTCCTCGCTGCGCTGTGTCGGTGAGTCGTGCTTCGGCTTCGATTCGTAAAACTTGCGGCTACGGTGTCTCTGGGGTGTTGCTTCGGCAGTATTCCTTTAATCCTTCGGGTGGAGATGCGTCATGGGTCGTAAGGTAATTGGGTTCAACCAACTGACTACTAACTCACATCGGTTGTCGGCGTGAGCGTTTGCTCTTTGAACTCGGCGGAACACCCTTTTCGGGATTTTGGCTTCCAACTTTTCGGAGTAGGGTCAGAAGGTGCAAGAGTTTATGAGAGTGATGAGACATAGTTTGAAGCATGAGTTTTTGGAGGTGCAACGATAATGTTGCCTATTCCGAATGAAATCGTGGAGTTTGTATCTGAAACCGCCGAGGGCTATCGAAACGTTAGTGCTGACATCGGTAAGATTTACGCTGCTAAAATTGCGAATCCTAACCTATTGAGTGGTTCGGGCGTTGTTCTCAAGATGGAAGAAGGGCCTTTAAATCCCAAGAAACCCAGTCCTGACGAATCGGTAATTCGATTTACGCTAAGTGATGGCACATTTTCTGTGGAGTGTTTGGCTCATAACGGTCCTGAAGTGGGTCGGTTAATGGGCTTGCACCGTATCGGCTGGGAAATCAGCAGTTCAGATTGGTTGGGCGACGTGTTGATGTTACTGACTGAAAGTGTTCGTGACGGCAAACAAGTGGAAGTCTCTGGCTATTATGAGATGTTCGGGCGTGACAAAGTTTTCGTGGTAAAAAACCGTGAGACCTGCGGAGGCTCGAACTGACAGTCAAATGACTGATGAACAGTTTGAAACTTTCATTGAGTTGTGTAATGAATCAGGACCCGGATTCCGACCTTTGGAACTGATGATTCGTGATGATACTTTGTGGTCTAAATTGTATGCTGATAATCCAATTAAATATGCTACCATGCTGTTCTGCCTCAGTCCTCAATCGAAACAGGATATGCTGCACATAGGCATTGTTAGTAGCATGGGTGAAGGTAAAGACCACTTGTTGGAAACTGTCATTGAACCGTTAGTGCCTTGTGGCGTAGCATCAACAGGAAAACTTTGCACAATCCCGGGGTTATTCGGAGCCATGAATGGCGAAGACCTTAACTCAATTGAGTTAGGTTTGATTCCAAAAATGGATAATGAACGCATAGCCGTTTCCGAGTTTCAAACGTGGAGTCAAGAAGTATTCGGTGAACTGATGAATGTGCTGGCTAACGGTAGTTTCACGATGCAGAAAAGGTCAAGTTGATACCAAACGAACTGCTCGAACTAATTTCTTGTTCTTAGGTAATCCGCCGAGGGATTGGAAAGCAGGTGTTGAAGGAACAGGGCAGTTAGGTATGTTGGCCGCTTTCGGTGAATACACTTATCAATTGATGAGCCGACTGACTTTAATCTTCGCTAAAATGTCGCTGACAGAAGGTGAAAATACAGACCACTTGATTGAAGACAAAATCATGGACTCAATGAATGGAGTCTATAAGAAGAAAGACTTCAATAAGAATCTCGAAATGTGGCGAAACTTCTTCCGTGAATATCTACGGTATGTTTCGGCTATGGACCCAAACTACGAAAGTCTCCGAGGCGAGATTCGCAAAAGCATGGATAAAATCAAGAAAAGCGATGTTTTCAAGGCTGCTTTCTTGGGTGGTGGACGTGCAACTCGTGATTTCCGAAAGTTCCAAGAGTTTGTAAATCTGTGCAAAGGTATTGCTCGGTTGAACGGTGAACGAGAAGTTTCAGTTACAAGTTTGTGGCACGCTGAAAAACTGTTTGAAACAAGTATGGATACGTTGAAACACGATGCTGGTTGGAAGCACTTTGCTAAAGGGGCTACCGAAAGAATTGCTATGTTGGCTGACCGATTATACGATAACGCCGTAGGAGGTGTGTATGAATCGCTTAAGGATATGCTGGATGTTATACCATTTAACGAGAAAGAATGGGATACATTGGTCAATTTGAATTACATCAATCCGAATGGAAATAAGTATAAAGGCAAATGGTCTGGATGGGTCGAAATTATTGACCTTGATGCACAGCCTTAAGTAGTTGATAGGAGCATGATGAAACATGGATTTGGCTACCACACAACGGGCTTTAACGGCACTTCAGTTGTTGCTAACTCGTGATGTGTCCATGACCGCAGCGACCAAACTGGCTCGCACTACTCCGAAAACACTCAAAACTTATTTGGCCTTTAAAGGTATCAAATGGAGTATCAAAAGAAACCGATTCCGAATTGAAAAAACGGCTGCACAAAAGCGATTCGAGTTTTTGAATCTGATGTTGTCAGGCACTTCGGCCACAGCCTCCGCTAAGAAATTGGAAACTACTGTTAAAACCATGAGTAATCAAACTTTACCCGATTCATCTGGTGGAGAACAACCAATTATTGTGAAAGACGGCGGTGCTTGGATTCCCAACTTTATGAAAATTGAAAACTATTCATTAGTGTATTACGGCGGCATCACTGGTTTCGAGGGTAAAACTCTCGGAAGAAATGTTCAGAAAGGACCCGCAGCCAGTATTGAAGAAGGCGAAGAAGATTACATGGACATCTGGTGGCAAGTAGATTTTGAAACTTGGAGAAGCACGTTGCCCGCTAATCAAGCGGCAGAGTTTTGGAAACCGAAAGTTATGCAAGAAGTTCGCAAACAATTGGAAGCGTTAGTCGTTTCAGACCCAACATTGGCTGGAAAGTTTCTGGGTAATGCTAAAGTTTCAACCCACGCCGCCAGCACAGGTCGTGCAGGTGCTACGGGAATGCCCGTAAGCAGATTGGAACAGATTTTGGAACGCTATGAAGTCAAAATTACAAGTGATGTTAGTTCAGGTGTGGATGACAACTTGGTGTTTAGACCACCAGAATATGTGTTTAAATCAGAGTTGCCTACTGACGAAAGTTCTGGGAACTTTCAAGTGATGTTTCTCAATAATGACGAAATCGTAAGTTATCCTGTGCGACCAGAAATAATTGCTGTGGAACACAACCTCAACGACGAAATAGTTTAGCGGGGGAAGTTGATAGTCCAGTTAAGAAGTGGCATAGCAAAAGTAGCAACCAAAAGGCTGTCTTTAACAAAATACTTGAGAGATTCTTGGATTTGGGGTCTGGTTAAAACATACACATCTTGATTTTGTATCAACAAGAAAAAAATCACCGTTGGTGTAAATATAGGAAGGCCGATTAGATTTAGCAGACACGCTAACCGAAAGTGTAGCCTTGCCACGAATATAATCGAACCAATCTTCTGGTAGGAGAACTTGTTCATCAGATGCTGATTCAATGCCATAAGAAATCGCAGAGTTGAGAACCGAAACTTTCCAATTGGTATCTGCAACTCTCCAGTAATCAGGAGTCATTTGACTGTAAAGTTCATCTCGACGTTTGCGTGGGTCCATGATTTTTCCATCACGAGCGTCTTCAAGCCATTCGTAATAAGATTTAGCGGCGGGGTCTGAGTGCCAAAAAGTATAACCGAAACTTCCATCCATACTAAACTGTTGGTATTGAATGTCCACCCCACCGGGATATTCTCGGTCAAGTTGTTGCCAAACTTTCATTTCGGCTAACTGATATTGTGGAGTCAAACCCGGAGGTGCTGTTCTAAAAACTTCGTGAAAGAAACTTTCCAAGTTCTCGTAAAACTCATCGTCCATAACAAAAATGTTGTGTCACTGATACTTAAAGACTTAGGGCTATAACTTTAAATAGGTGCTTAACCGTAATCAAAACATGGGGCTTCGTAATGTTGTCGGATTATTTGACGGTATTTCTTGTGGGCAGGTTGCTTTGCAGCGTGCAGGTATTGAATACGACCAGTATTATGCTTCCGAAATAGACAAGTATGCTATGCAGGTCACACAAAAACAATTTCCAGACACCGTTCAAATGGGGTCAATAACTGATTGGGAATCGTGGGACCTTGAGAACATAGATTTGGTGATGGGTGGAAGCCCGTGTCAAGGATTTTCCTTAGCAGGTAAGCAATTGAACTTCGATGACCCAAGAAGCAGTTTGTTTTTTGAGTTCTTAGCCATAGTGAAACACTACAAACCAAAGTATTTCCTATTGGAAAATGTAAAAATGAGGCAAGATATTCAAGATGCAATCTCAAAAGAACTCGGTGTGGAACCGATTCTTATCAATTCCAATTTAATGTCGGCACAAAATCGACGTAGGTTGTATTGGACTAACATTCCGAACATTGAAGTTCCAACAGACAAAGGTATTACTTTGGAATCAATTCTGGAAATCCCTGCGGAAGCGGGTATCACAGTTAGACCAAAAAGTAAATGTCTTCGAGTAGGTGGTCGTCAAAGTTATGACCGACATGAATGGGACAGTATTGATAACACGCACTCACGAAAACTAACGGTGTTGGAGTGTGAACGGCTTCAAACATTACCTGATAACTACACCGAAGGCATTTCCAATACTCAACGGTATAAAACTCTCGGCAACGGGTGGACTGTGGATGTTATCGCCCACCTCTTTGAACACATGGAGGAAGACTCAGAATGAAGATTAGAAATGTTTTGGGATTGTTTGACGGTATTTCTTGTGGACAAGTGGCTTTACAGCGTGCTGGTATTGAACACGACCAGTATTATGCTTCAGAGATTGACAAGAATCCGATTAAAGTTACTCAAAAGAATTGGCCTAAAACCGTGCAACTGGGAGACATTACTAAGTGGCGTGATTGGGATTTAGAAAACATTGATTTGATTATCGGTGGTAGCCCCTGTCAAGGTTTTTCAACCGCAGGTCGGCAACTTAACTTTGATGACCCACGCAGTAAATTGTTCTTTGAGTTTTTGGATATTGTAAATCACTACAAACCCAAGTATTGGTTGCTGGAAAATGTAGTAATGAAAGATGATGTGCGAGATGCTATCTCAGCGGCTTTGGGTGTGGAACCTGTGTTTATCAACTCTAATTTGGTATCGGCTCAAAATCGAAAGCGATATTACTGGACTAACATTCCCGACGTAGAACTTCCAGCAGACCGTGGTATCAAACTTTCAGATATTCTGGAATCGGATGACTATCCAAATGCAGCGAATGTGGTGGGTCGAAGGTTGAATGCCGACGGAGTTCGTAAAGACTATGACAAGACTGTGCCAATTACTCAATGCCTACAAGTGCGAAAAGATTCTACGAAAGTTCCTTGCTTGACCACAGTTTCAAAAGATGCAGTAGTTAGTAGTTTGCCACATGGTAGGTATCGAGATGCTTACGAAAGTCCTGTTAAAGATGATTGGAGAGATTTGACCAATCTGGAATGTGAACGACTTCAAACCTTGCCAGACGGATACACGGAAGGTATTGCTGAGACACAACGTCGTCGAGCCATTGGAAACGGTTGGACTGTGGATGTAATAACTCACATCTTCGGATTTATGAAGTGATTGTTTATATGGGTGTTACGGAATACAATAGTTACACAACAGGTGATGCAGAATGGATGAACAAACACAGATTTTAATTGGACTCGGAGGATTGGCTATTACAGCAATTGGTGGCTGGTGGCTCAAGAACCGTGGCAACGCAGTAACTAAGATTGCCGACAAACTGGAAGATGTGGTCGAAGATTTGACAGGCAAAGACATTGAACTTGATGATGTGGTTTCAGATGTTCTGGATTCTGTGGAAGATGTAGTCGAAGAGGCTGCGGAAGAAGTCATGGAGGCTCTGGAAGATGGTGAAAGCGTTTCGGAAGCACTTGAAGAAGTAGCAGATGACGTGGTTGCTGATGTAGCCGATGCTGTGGAAAACCTGCAAGACCGCCTTTCTGCTCTCAAGGTTGCAGAACTCAAAGAACTACTCAAGTCAGCAGGTTTGCCTGTGTCTGGAAACAAGTTGCAGTTGATTGACCGACTCACAAAGGGTCTCGACAACAAGCATTTGTTGGATGTTCTAAACGGAAATTGAAACAGGAGGTGAATGAATGAATTGGAAAAAGATTGGATTCGGCGCAAGTCTCGCTTCTATTTTGGGAAGCATCGCTATTTACTTTGCTCACGATGAGAACCTCGGTATCTTTGTCGGCCTTTGGGCTTCGGCATTGTTGCTTTTGAGCGACCGACTCTCAGAAATGAATGAGTGAACGCACGTCGAGACGTTGGTAACACTTGTTGAGTAGCCGTTAGGCTACACACCCTCCGGATAGGGGAGAACAAACCGCAGGTTTGGTCGGGGAAAGGTTGTCCCCCAGTTGCGTAGCAACAAGTGATTCGGCTAAGAATCGCAAGTGAGGCTTTAAATAGTTGAACCGTTAAATAAAACCTATGGCTCGGTATGTTGCTATCTCAGAATCAGAAATGTCTGATTTTATGGGTGCTATTGGTTTTACAGAATTGTCTGTGGAACAACGAGGTAGTTTTGGTCGCAAACCTGTTAAAGAACGTGTGTATGAAGCCCCAGTTGGGGTTGGCAGAATCCGTGTTTATTCCAGTGTAGTCGGACCGGCTACCAGAGACCGTGGCAAAGATGCTATTCGGGTTCAGTATTGGGTCGGAGACCAGAAAGTTTATGGTTCCAAAAGAGTGCATCGAACACAAAACTGGCGTAAGAATCTGTTGCAGCGAACCGAAGAGATTCGAGAAAGTGTGGAGTCAGGACCTTTGAGTCGGATTCCAAAAGACAGTCGTGGAGACTTAATGACGGCACGACGAAGCCGTTTGCCACATGAACGATTCTGGGGTAGTGTAAATTATCCAGAGATTCGTGAATCCAGACGTTTTGAGGCTGCTTCGGTGTTGCCGAAAGAACTCAAGACAGATAAGATTACTGACCGAGTGATGGCGTGGCAGTATTTAATAGATGATAGCGAAAAGCAACATCAACTTTTGAAATTGCAGACGGCTCTCAAAATGGGTTTGATTACTCAAGATGAGATTTTAGAGTCATTAGACCGAGCCATGAGTAAGAATGCGGAATCCCAATGTAGCACGCAAGGCTGAAAAGGAAGAACTCATTTTAGAACATTTGAATAAAAACCGACAAACCAGTAAATACGATGGAAAGTTTGAGAACACCGAAGGTGGCATTGTTGAATTACTGGGAATCACTCGCACAGGCGTTTCAAAAACTCTCAGAGATATGGAAGCCAAAGGTTTGATTTATTCTCGAAACTTACACGTTCCCGGCGGTCGAAGAAAGGTTCAATGCTGGTATGTGGTTGGTTCAGGAACTGAACGAGGATTTGGTGCTGAAACAATTTATGTTAGACAAATGGGCGATGCAGACCAAGAACGCATTGAAAATGAATTGCGGTCCGCACTAAGAACAGAGTTCCAAGAAATGTCCCCTGAAGAAATTGAAAGTTTGGTAGAATTGGGTCTCAACAGCAAGTTGTCAGATTTAGACAACGTGATTGATATTGAAACTTTTGCAGTAGAGTTTGACGAATGGGCGCAACAAGAAATGAAAACTCACGGTGCAGGAATCTCTTTTTGAAGATTGGTCTAAAGAAGAAGGTCAAAAGCACGGTGACATGAAATTGACTGATTGGGCAGATGAAGAAGAAGAAAGTCACGATGAACGGTATGGGGCTGAAAGTTTTACACCTCCTGCTTCAGCAGTATCGGCTGCCAAGAAAGGATTGGCACAACGTAAGAAATGGGGTCGTGGTGGGCTGAGTCCCAGCGAAGCCAAATCGCAAGGTATTGATTCTGGAGTAACTCGTGCCAGAAAGATTGCTTCAGGAAAAGTTTCAAAGCATGATGTCCGTCGAATGAGTGCATTTAATCGTCATCGAAAGAATAATAATCCCAGTAAAAAAAAATGCCAGATGGTGGACCCACAGCAGGAACTATTGCTTGGAATCTTTGGGGCGGAAGCGCAGGAGTGAACTGGGCTAAGAAAAAGTCGGCGGCCATGAATGCTGAAGATGAATATGAATATGAATATGAACCATCAATGCCTTCAGACACATGGGGTAAAAAGATAGTCGGATATGAAGATATTCCACATATTATTTACGGAGGATATTTTGATAAAGATGTTTCTGTCCCCGAAGAAGTTTGGAATAGAAATAAAGAAGATGAGGCAGAAGATGGATTCCCTAAAGAAATAATGTATGATGGGATAAGGTATTATGTTGTTGAATACATAGATGATAGGTCAGGCGAAATAGGGGTGTATCATACTGATGATGAAAAAAGCACCCGACCAAGTGTTGCATTTCTATCTAAATGAAATTGAAAACTTTTCAGCCGAAGTCAAAGAAGAAACTTTAGAAGAACTTTATGAAGATTATTTGGAAGAATTAGATACTTACGGACACGATGGTTATGTTATGTCTAAATCTGAATATGGTCGTTACCTTGAAACTTTTGATGCTGAAGAAAAACTTAGTAAAACTTCGTGTTGCTGTGGTGCTACGGAATCTAATCCGTGTGCTTGCATGAAAGCGGCTACGCCGATGAGTTGCTCGGCTATTGAACCTAAGTGTGCTTGTTACAAAGATTTAGAAAAGAATGCTGAATCTGAAGATTATGGCGTAGAGCCACGTTGGATGTGAAACTATGAGGGCTTTTGAAAATTGTTTAGTTTGCGGCGCATCAACTGAGAATACACATTCGGCACGTCGAGGTTCTGATGCTCTGGTTTGCGGAGGAGACTGTTACAAACAAGCATCTCGAAACTTTAAGCGAGGGATGAGTGGATACAAAGTGGCTCGCCTTGTTGATTTGTTAGCGCAAATGGGTGAACCCGTAACTGCGGCACAATTGTTAGCCCGTTATCGTGATACTTATGGTAAATCTGCTATGATGGGTTTCAATAATACTAATGCTGTGACCCAACAATTGATGCCTATTGTTAATCCTGAAACTATTCGAGTTGATAAATCTCGGACACCATTTACGTTTGAGTATCTGGGCGGAACAACAATTGGTGACTGGCTGAAACCCAGTATGCGTGCTAAGTATGAATCCGTAAGTTTCAAAGCAGAATCTTATTCGAGCGCAAGTAATTGGTCAGAATACGCACCCACCGAAAGGATTATCCGACGGTTAAAGGATTCAGGCGTTTGGGAACTTGGTGATGATATGGACCCTTCTGCTGAACAATGGGATGTTATCAAATGGTGGGCGACTGTTAAAATCAAGGATGGCACTTTGGTTCGTGCAACCGAAGAGGAACTCGGAGATTTGACGGTGATTAACATAATTCTACTTGACGGGCAATATGAGGAGGGCTATGGTAGAGTAACTGTATCTTATAGTGATGTTGATAATGCCGAGTGGGTGGATTCATACCGAGACCAGATGGAACAACTTGGTAAAGAACTCACAATCATATTCAAAAATAATGGAATGTTTCAATCGGATGACTATTTGGAATATGGAGATATGGGAGAGTTTTACAATGTGCATTGGGGTGATTTGGTTAGTCACTCTTGCGCTGATAACGCAGAACTTGACAGTTATGAGGATGGTATCATCGTGATGGAGTGCAACAGTTGTGGAAGAACTGCAACTTTCAGAGAAGAAACACCATACGAAGGACCCAGAAAACGCAAAGATGCTGAAACTTTTGAAGCCGAATACGGTCCGAGCGTTGAGGGTATGATAGACAATCCCGCAGGTTATTATTCGTATTGGCAATCCTTCTGTGAGTATCTCGGAGTTAATGATGCTCACACGGCTTGGCGAATGGTTGAAAAGCCGTGGAAATGGCGACCCGAATTGGAAAAATGGGTCAATGACTCCGAATGGTTTAGTCAAGAAGCAGAATCTTTTGAAGCAGAAGAAAAATGTCCGATGCCGGACCATGAAGGTAAAAAATGTGGTAAGGGATTATATTCAAGTAGGCTTTCACCCCGACCCTCGATTGGTAGAACAACAAGAGGTATGATGATTTGCGGTGATTGTGCAGGTCTTGAAAGTTATGCTAAAGGTTTAGGCGAGTGGGTGGATAAATATCCAAATCGTAGGCATGATGCTGAAACTTTTGGAGCAGAAGAACTTGAGATTTCAGTCGGTGACCGTGTTCGTAGTTATGATTTTATTCTTCCTGATGGAACTTTAATTCGAGATGATTGTTACATGGAAGGTCGAGTTACCAAGATTGCACCTGTGGATTGGTGCGGTTCAGAATGTGACCATTATTACATTTTAGTGGACAAAATCGTTAGAAACGGAGAAGAAATTGATTCTAAAACTTCTACTGACTTACGGGCGCAAGGTCAAATGGTTTTCCCACCCGTTAGCGAAAGTTACATTGAAGTAGTAACTACAACATTCAATGCCGAATCAGAGGCTGAAACAGATGAATACAAAGGTCCTTTTGAGGTTGAAATCAGAAGGCCAAATGGTGCCGTAGCCACTTGGAAGAGATATGACAATTACGGAAAACTAATCGAGGCTTTGGAAGAGATTGTATCAAAACGTTATACACCTTATGCTATTGATGTTTTTGCGACAAATGTTCCTTACATCAGTGGATTTACAGCGATGGGTCCTGTGACTGATTATCGAAAGTTTCATTTGGCGACATGGAAATATGGTTTTTGGGAATCTGGTCCTTGGGCTAAACACTTTCCCACAGGCTTAGAGTGAAGTTTAAGTAAGTGCTTGTTCTTATAGAACACATGGACTACGAAGCGTATATTGCTCGGTTAGAAGCGGAGTGTGCTGAAGCCTATGCTCTTGTAGCCAAAGCCAAAGCCAAAGGTTTAGACCCACGCCTTTCCGTAGAGATTCCGTTGGCCTCTGACCTTGCAGACCGGACACAGAAACTTTTAGATTTTCTACATCCCAGAAACACGGCTGCACAGATTCGAGAACTTACGGAAGAAAATGACGGCAACCGTGAAATGGTTGCGATTCAGATTGCTCGTATTGTAGCGGCTGAAAGTTTAATTTACGGTGAGAATCAAAAATGTCCTGCGTGTAAGGGTTCTGGTAAGAATGCTCAAGTTTCATGGAAAGACGTGCCGTGTGAAAACTGTGAAGGCACAGGAAAGGTCATTGGCTTTGATTCTGAGGTCGTCGGTAAGGCAGATTGGAGAGAAACTCTCAAGACTTATGAAACAGAGGCTCTCAAGGACTCTTTAACGCTCGGAACTACTCGTATGGCTACTTGTATGTATCATGGCATTTGCGCTGGTTTAGCGGTGCTTACAGAAGGTATTCTGGTGGCTCCGTTGGATGGAGTGGTTTCATGTCGAATTATTACTAATGAAGATGGTAGTGAATCGTTAGCGGTGAATTATGCAGGTCCGATTCGGAGTGCGGGTGGAACTGGTCAAGCGTTGAGTGTGTTGATTGCAGATGTGCTACGTCGTGATTTTGGATTAAAGCCGCCGCAAGTGACATTTAATGAAGTGGAACGCTACAAAGAAGAAGTTTCCAAGTATAGTCGTGGATTACAATACCGACCTTCTAATCCTCAATTAGAAGTTATTGCTTACAACTGTCCTGTTTATGTTGATGGAGAAGGTGTAGGTGGAGAAGTTACGGGTCAGCGTGACCTTGAACGAGTTCCCACTAACAAGGTTCGTGAAGGTATGTTATTGGTTATGTGCGAAGGTTTGGTGTTGAAAGCCCCTAAGATTCTCAAGTATGTGGAAGCGTTGCAGATGGATGGTTGGGATTGGCTTAAAGATTTCGTCAAAACTGGTGGTAAGTCTAAAACGATTGAACCCAGTGAAAAATACATGAGTGATGTTTTAGCAGGTCGTCCAATTTTTGGATTGCCAATGAAAGTTGGTGGTTTAAGACTAAGATACGGTCGAAGTCGCTTGGCTGGGTTAGCAACCACAGCGATGCACCCTGTTTCAATGATGGCTATCGGAGGTTTCGTTATTTGTGGCACACAAATGAAGTATGAACGACCCGGTAAGGCTACGGTGGCTACGCCTTGTGATACGATACAAGGTCCGTATCTGCAATTCAAAGACGGCTCAGGAAAACGAATCAATTCCGAATCTGAAATGAAACTTCGAGCAGGTCTTTTGGAACAAGAAGAATGGTCTTTGTTGCCGACTGAACCCGATTGGCCGATTGAAAAAGTTTGGGACATCGGTGAACTGTTAGTGCCGGTGGGTGAGTTCTTGGAAAACAACCATCCACTTCCTCCGAGTCCTTATGTTTCGGAGTGGCATGACCAAATAGTTGAGCAAGCAGGATTGAAATCTGCGGAAAGTTTCAAGGAAGCATGGAGTATGTCGGAAACTTATGGAGTTCCATTAGACCCGAAGTATATTGCTGTGGGTCTTGATGATGTCACGGCGGCTGAAATCGGGGAAATGGCGGCAAGCATGGCTTTGACTCTGGGAGGATTCGTTCCTAAACCGTATCGAGAATTGGTGTATCGTTTGAATGTGGACATAGATTCAGAAGGAGTCTTGCTGGGTGCTGAAGCCGGCTTGATTTTGAAAGTCGTTGAAAAAGTTTCGTTGATGGATGCTGAAGAATTGAATACTTTAAATACCCTCGACCAAAAATCCGCCAGAGAATGGATTACCGAAAGTTTTGGTGTGGAAGTTCGACCGAGAACTACGTTGAGAATTGGAGCCAGAATGGGCAAGCCCGAAGGTTCAAAACATCGGGAAATGAATCCCAGCACACACGGGATTTGGCCTGTGGGTAGCAACGTCGGAACAAAGCGATTGATTCCAGATGCGGTTCGTAAATCAGAAAAGTATTATACAGGTATTCGAGTGTGTCCAGAATGTAACGAGCAAACATGGAAAGGTGTTTGTTTGGGTGGTGATTCGGGAACTCACCAACCGACTGAAACCAACTTTGTGGGTATGGTAAAGCAAACTTTGGATGCTGGAGAACTGTGGACTCAAGCGATGGAAATTACTCACCAAGCCGTAGAACCTAAAGTTAAAGGAAATAAAAAGTCTTGGCTCTGGAGAGAAAATCCCAGAACATTTGTTGAAAGCCGTGCTGCGACAACGCAACGGCACAAGTTCGTTTCGAGACGGCACAATTCGATTTGATATGGTGGATATTACTATGACTCACTTTAGACCCGATGAAATCGGTATCACAGCAGAACGAGCCAGAGAGTTGGGCTACGACGTGGATTATCAAGGCCAACCAGTTGTTTCTGACGACCAAGTTATTGAATTGATGCCTCAAGATGTGGTTATTGCAGAAAACTGTATTACACCGTTGTTAGCGGCTATGCGCTTCACTGATGATGCTTTGGTTACTATGTATGAGTTAGAGCCATTTTATCGGCTGAACCACGATGCAGGGGCTGAAGCACTTGTGGGTCAGTTAATCATGGGGCTTGCACCCCACACCTCTGGTGCAGTTTTTAGCCCGAATTATTGGCACAGCACCTGTTAAGGGTCATTACGGCCATCCGTTTTATCATGCCGCCAAGCGGCGGAACTGTGACGGCGATATTGATTGTATTATGTTGCTGACCGAAGGGCTGCTTAACTTTAGCCGAATGTTTTTACCTCGTAATCGAGGTGGTCGTATGGATGCACCGCTAACGCTGACAACTCGGATTGTAGCCACAGAGATTGATAAAGAAGCCTTGAACACGGATATTTTGTCGCAATATCCAGTTTCATTTTATGACTTTATTAGGAATGCTGAAGAACCACCCGGTCCGAAAGAAGCCTTGAAGCATGGTATTCGGATTGTGGAAACTTTAACGGAAGAAGGAGTTCTACCCGTGGGAAAAATCGGATTTACTCACGATACGTCAAATTGTGGTGCAGGACCTCGTAATAATCCGTATAACACGCTGGATTCTATGCGTCGAAAAACTATGGAACAATTTGCTTTGGGAGAGATTTTAGAATCGGTGGATAACATTGAGCAAGCCAGTAAATTGATTGATAGACATTTAATTAGAGATATGAGAGGTAATCTCAGGGCTTACGGCCAACAGAAAGTTCGTTGCACTAAATGTGGTGAAAGTTATCGCCGTGTGCCTGTTTCTGGAAAGTGTAGAACAAAATTGGATACTCGAAAAGACAGATTTACTGGTGAAACTGTGGACATTTATTGCCCCGGTAATCTAATTTTGACGGTCACAGAAGGTTCGGTGGCTAAATACGATGACTTGATGGCTACGTTGATTGAACGCTACGGTTGTAACGAATACATTTCTGGATTGTATAGCCAAGTTTCAAAGTGGGTCGGAGAAACTTTTGAGTCTCAAGAATTGGGCAAACAACAAAGTCTGTGGTAACTTTAACCATACATGGTGAAATCAGGTTCAGCCTTCTCCGAAGACGGTTTGCTGGTAACTGAGGCTTTGATGACTTCTTTTTTGGATTTCGACCAAAGATTTGATGGCCGATTTAATTTCCATGACTTCGTTAGTTATGAGGTCCATGACTTCTGTTAAATCATCTAATTTATGGCCTAACTTGGTGACAGTCATGCGAACAGATTTGGAGGACTTGTCTGACTCACTCAAGCAGATGCCCCCAAACCACGCATAGCATCTAAGGTTTCTTCAGAAGGTGTTTCATCGAGGTAATCGGGATATTCAGCAGCCTTTTCGGTTGTGATGGCTGCTAAGGATGCAAACATAGCCAATGTCGCAAAACCCAGACTCCAATAGTTCCAGTTCATATTATGAATATGTGGGTTCTGATACTTAAGCATTTGTAGTATCTGATTCAACAGGAATCAAAGCCGTAAGTTTGTCTGCCAAACCTAAAAACTACTCTGGCATTTTCAATACCTTGCACGCTGGCTTGATTCAAAAGATTCAACACAAGACTAAGTTCGGGGTGTGTTAGTTTGACAGGTTTGATGGTCATGGTTGTGATAAGAAGAACCACTCATATAAACTTCATTGATAAACAGGTAAAAACATAGGACCCATTCCCATATCAAACTCAATCCAACCCGCAGGGGATACTGGTCCCATAGGTGGAGAATTGGGCAAACCCGAAGGTGCGGGATTAACAGGCGGTTGAAAGTTGGAACCCGAAATGTAATTTGCATCATTAAGTAATGTGGAAACAGGGTCGCCTTGCGATAACTTTCCATTGAAAGTATTCCAATCTGTGCTTGATAAATAACCATCAGCACCGCCACTGGCTTGGGTGATACCGATTGTTCCTGTTCCTGTAATAGTGCCTCCTGTAATCGGAGCAGAGGTCGCCACCGAAGTAACTCCGCCTCCGCCTCCACCGGCGGCTACTAATGGATTACCGGGTGTTCCATCTCCTGTAATGGTAACACCATCAACGGCTACGGTTTCGAGATAGGCTACGTCGGATAAATTAGACGCAATTTGTAGCGCACCGTTAGCATCGGCAGTTAATACACCATTTTTAGCGAAATCTTGAGTAACTTTCCCATTTGCGGCATCAACATTGAAAGAAGTCGTTGTAGTTCCCGGTGATAAGATTTGAAACCTCGCAGTTCCGCTTGTGTTGGCGGTTCTGAATAATCTGATGGTTTGCGCTCCTGTGCCAGAGGATTCTGCTGACAAATCCATAATTGTTGATTCGTCAGCCGTTGAGTTAATGATTTTGAATGCACCATAAGAATCCGAAAATGCAGTAATTTCTGTATAACCGCCTTGACCCGATTCTGTAATTCTAATTTTTGGGTCGGAAGCACCTACGATATGTAATTCTTCAGCAGGTGTAGTCGTTCCAATACCAACGAAACCATTTTCGTGAATTGTCATTCGAGTGGTAGGACCTCCCGAAGCACCTCCGCCATCGGGGAAAGTTAAGAAATCAAGAGCCATACCACCTGTGTTATCATTTGAATATGTTTCACCTGCCCGACCTATGATACCTGCAAGCCATTTCGGACTATCAGTAGTAAATGCCGAATCATTTGAACCGAACTTGATAGCAGGGGTGTATTTAGAAGAAGTGTTCATACCATTTGCGGTGAGCCACCATCCCGCATTATCGTTGGTAATAGCCGATTCACCAATAGAAGAAGAAAACAACCCTCCGCTAACGGTGGAGGCCGATTTTGAGATTGAGAGTGCGTAATCGGCTTCAGCAGGTCCTGACGTGAAACCGATTCTCATGTAATCATCCACTTGTAAATTAGTTCCACTTTCAATAGATACCGACGAAGTAGTATCACTTATTGATACTCTGGTAGTAGGACTTGAAGAAGCACCTGTTCTAAAAAGAATGGAGTTATCACCTGCGGCTGAACCACCTGAATTATGAATAGATTCTAAGTAAAGTGGCTTTTTATTGCTTTCACCCGATTGAGAAGAAACGAAACCACCCGAAGCATCCTCGTTTTGCATGGAGAGATATTGCGTCGATACACCCGACCTACTAATTCTTAATTCGGGGTTGGAATCATCAATACCTACCAAGTGTAATAATGAAGCGGGTGCAGAAGTTCCGATTCCAATTCTTCCATTAGAAGCATTGTGAGCCAGACCGTATCCACCCGGTCCTCCACCGCTTGTTCCGAGATTCAAAGTTCTAAAATTGACGTTTTTAGCGTTGTAGTTGGTAACTAATTGTCCGGTTCCTCCTGTGGTGTAACCTTCTAAGTAAAGCATGGTTCTAAGGCTTCCTTCAATATCGGATTGTAAAAACATCGCTCCTGATTCAGCACCGTCAGCAGGGTCGTCTAAAATAACTCCTATTCGGGCGTATGCTTCGGCGTTTCCAGCATCATCGTTACCATACCACCAGAGACTTCCGAGATAATCATTAGCGGTCTGTTTAGGGCTTTTAATGACTACATCTGGGGCAGAGTTAGCACCTGCCGTAGCATCTGTGGATTCAATACGAACAATTTCGTCGAGAGAGTTTTCTTGAATGTGTAATAAGACCGAAGGATTATTCGTTCCTACACCTAATCTGTTGTTGCTATCATCAAAGAATAAATTAGCATTGTCTTGAGCAAGAACACTTGAAGCACCTGCAAAAAAAACTGAACCTTGTGTGGCTCCTGTGACTGTATCTCCGATAGCCAGACCTTGTGTGGCTGCTACTAATGGACTTCCTCCTGTTCCATCTCCTGTAATGGTGACACCATCTACGGCTACGATTTGTAATGCCGTGTCTGCTGTGGCTCCTTGCGTTGCCGTAGCAAAATCACTGGTAGCGGCGGTGGCGGCTGTGCCGAGAGTTAAACCATCCAGTTGATTCAAATCGGCGGCGGAACTGGTAACTGCAACATTGTTAATGAAAAGTTTGTTGCTGGAAACTTTCACTTCGTCTGAAGCAGTTACGTCCTTAACTCGAAAAGGAACTTCAGCCATGACAAGAATAAAGTTTCACGACTACTTAAAACTCTCTGCTTAAGCAAGTGTAGTTCGCATAAATTGAACGTTGAGAGCGTTAGCACCGTCTAAATTGGTAACATCAATTGAAATTGTTCCCGTTCCTGATACTGCAACTGCAAACAAAGGTCCTCCTCCAGTAAAGACATCAGCGAATGGCACGAAATTAGTAGTGGTTCCGTCAGCCGAAAGCAAAAGTTCGATTGTGTGAACCTCGTTGCTGTTTGTGTTTTCTGCGGTAATGAGATATTTAGCAGCCACATAAGAGGTTTGAGCAAAAGTATCAATGGCTGTGGTAGCACCACCAGCAACGGCTTGAGTGTTGCTGGCAAGACCAGCGTAAGCAGTTCCACCGTTTCCGAGTTCAAGAACATCGTTAGTAGAATCCCAATTCAAAGATGCTTCTCCACCGAAACCACCTGCTCCGTCGTTAAATTGAATGTTTCCTGAAGCACCACCGGGTCCAGAAGCACCGCCGTCGTCTTGGAAAGTTAGATTACCTGAACCATCAATTTTGAGGATTTGATTAGCAGTTCCACGAGCCGTTGGTAAAGCATAAGTTGTGCCTCCTGAGCCGATAGTTAGAATACCACTCATATCGAGAGTTGTCACGCCACTAATGGCTCCACCAGTGATTGTGGCTGCGCCGTCAGTTAGGCTACCACCTTGAACTGCACCTGTGGCTGTAATGTCGGTAGCACCAGTAATTGGGCCAGCATTAACGATTCCACCGTTAGTCAAGTCGGCACCAGCCGAAGTAATCAATCCTGATGCTACCAGCGTAGTCACGCCAGTTACGGCACCCGAAGTAGTGCTAAATGCACCGTCGGTGAGTGTAGCACCAGTAATTGTTCCAGATGCGTCAATTGTAGTAGCACCTGCAATTGCACCTGCATTCGTGATTCCGCCTGAACTGGCGTTAAGGCTGGTCACCGTGGTTGCACCGAAACTTCCGGTTCCAGATGTAGCGATATTACCGTTAGAAGCCGTGACAGTTAATTGTCCAGAAGCCCCCAACGTCACATCGCCTGTGGCGGTCAAGGCTGCAACTCGAAACGGTGCTTGTGCCATTGAAAATCAACTCCAATTAGGGTTAGTTGCTTTTGCTACTTAAAGATTTTGGTGATTGATTAAACCTCTAACAGAGTCCGTGTCACTTTGATATTCATAGCGTTAGCATTGGTGGGTGTAAAAATAAGTCGTGCCGAACCCGAAGAAATGTTACCAGCGAAAGTTCCGAGAGGATTGCCTCCTGAAAACAAAACACCGTATTCATTAAAAATAACTGTGGCTCCATCGTGAAGTTCTGCAATCTCGGAAGTTTGATATTCAGAAGTAACTGTATCGGTGATTTGAACTGAGTATTTAGCAGAACGATACGTGGTAATAGGCCATGAATCAATAATGGTCGCAATTCCCGGCACAGCCGTTGCTGCCGTTCCTAATGCCGAATCGCCTAAATTGAGTCGGTCATTGGTGGTATCATAATCCAAATCTAAATCGTTGGTAAAACCACCGCCACCGTCTGAAAGTTGAACAGCACCTGCGGGTCCTGAAGACGTGCCTCCACCACCTCCGCCACCGCCAGTCTGCAAGGAGACTACGCCGTTGCCATCATCAGTTAAAGTGCCGTTGGTAACTCGAATCTCAGTTACTGGGGCAACATTGGGATTACCGTCTTGGTCTCGCAATCGGAGACCTTCAACACCTTCATTGGAACCGGTGTATTTAGTTGCCACAAGTCATCCCCTCCATCATGCAAATAATCCGTATTGTTGAAGTGCCGTGATAATAGTGCCTATTGATTGTTCAATTTCAGCCAAGTTTGCATCTGTGCTTGAAGCGAGGCTACCCAGAAAAGTGGGGTCTAAACCTTGAGGGGTATAAGATATTGCGTTTTGTTGAGCCACCGGAGTTACACCCATGAATCCAACTGTGCTGGTATTATCTACTCCGACTGACAAATTACCTGTAACTGTCAAAAGTGTGCCGTCGAAAGTTAAATTGGCTTCTCCTTTTAGGGCGTTAGCACCTGTGACGGTAGAAATAGTGCCGTTAGTGCTTCCTGATAGAGTTACTCCGCCACCACCACCAGCAGCAAAACTGAGAGTTCCAGCACCATCAGTAGTCAAAACCTCACCAGCAGCACCGTCAGCCGTGGGCATAGCAAAATCAACACCGCCTGAAACCAGAGTCATGGTGTTGGAACTGGATTTGATGGCGACATTCTGATTGGTCGTGGTGGATGAATGGAACGCAACAACGGAAGGAGAGGTGGTGGAGTTGAAAACTGCTACGTTTACACCTGTTTGTAATACCGATAAACCATAATTCGATAGGTTCGTCGTGCCGATTCCTAATTGACCGCCACCAGCGTTTCCGTAATAGACGGCGGCAGCATCCCAACCTCCGCTTCCATCAGAGACATTGAATTGGTCTTCATTACCAGCAGATGGTGAACCGACCCCAGAAACCCCAGAGATAGTTCCGCCAGTAATTGATACGGCGTTAGCATTCTGTGTAGCCATTGTGCCGAGTCCGAGACTGGTTCTGACAGTAGCACCAGTTTCATAAGCAAAAGCACCTGCACCTGTGGCGACAATAAACTCTCCGTCGGCAGTAGGCGCACCCAGCGTATTCAAATCTTCAAGAACTCCTGTGGTTTGAACTGTTAAGGTATCTACGGCTGAAGCCACAGTAGCAAGACCTCCACTTCCTGAAAATGTCACGTTGTCAGCATCAGTAATGGTTTGATTAGAGCCAGAATTACCTCTCAAAGTCCATGAGGTCATACCGCCACCGCCACCTCCGCCAGTAGTCAGCGTAACTTCGCCGTTGCCATCATCCGTGAGCGTGGTATTAGAAACTTTGATTTTGGTAACTCCTCGAACATCAGGGCTACCATCAAGTTCCACCATTTCCAGACCGGACTTTCCAGCGTCTGAACCAGAGTATATTGATGCCATGTTTTATTCACCTCAAGACTTGAGTTGGTCGTATCCTACATCGTTGTAGTAGTCACGGTTTTCAACCCAGCCTGAGAAGATAGCCTCGGCTACACCAGTATTTATGACTCCACCAGTTTCGTTGATAACACGATAGACAATTTGCTGTTCTACAACTAATGGATTTTCAAAGAACCATTGGTCTCGCTGTGGAATTGTAGGAGACCATTGGAAATCAGGCCATTCCATAAACAACTTTCCATCAATCCAGATTTGGTAAGTAACACCAGCAGCAGCACCTGTGCTTTCAGCATGACCGAAAGAAGAGACTCGATAAATGAATTGATTAGAACCTGAAGTAATGTTAGCCACCGAAGGTGCAAAGGTTGTGCCTCCTGCTGCCCGACTGGTAACTGGATTTGTGCTGACATTCCGACGGTTGGCTTGACCAGTATTGCTGGGCGCACCGGGCGTGGAAGTAATCGTTCCGACTTGTTGTGGAAGTCTCGGAGCCGGGGCTGTGCCTGTGAAAGCGGTAGAAACAGGCGCACCACCAGTCCATGAATCAGTTCCTGAGACGTTGTTAGAAACATTGATGACGACGGCATCCAGATAAGCACCATTAGCAATTGTAGTCGTGGTCAAATTAACTTTTTGACGCTGAATAAGGTTCGCAGACTCTGGCTTAGATACTGTGTGCCACGGAAAGAAAGCCGATGCAATCGGCATACCTCCTTCAATGGCTTCTACGGCTGGTCGAACTGGTCTATTAAAAGTGTGTGGGTCCACACCGGGTCGGATGGCTTCAGTTTGTTGAACCGTAGCCGTTGAGTAAGTGTGAACTGGCTGTGGAGTGCTATTAACGGCGGCTCCTTTTTGAGAATAACCCGTTTGAAGGGCTTGCTTGCGATAAGGTCGCTTTCTGTCACGAATGTTTTCGCCGTAAGAACCAGAGTAACTCATACAGTTTCATGGATGCTCCGACTACTTAAAGATTCCCCCGTAGTGGTGGTTATCCTTTTCGGGTGCGTGAACCGTATTTTTCGTGGTATTCATCTCTTTCTCGGTAGGCTTGCATGGCTGATAGATAGTATTCCCATGTTTGAGTATCAAGACCTCTACTACGCAGTAAGATTCTTTTATACCACTCAACGTTATCAACTGTAATTGGAATACCCATTTCAAGTAATTGATGACAAATTAAAGCATCGGGTCCATCAAACAAATGGTATTGAACGAAACATTGAGCCAAAATTGTAGTTTCAGGGATTTCAGTTATACCTGCCGTAGCGCAGTAATCACGAAGGTCATTAAGCATGGTGAATCGAAAGTCCCATGTTTGCTCAGGTAAAATGTAAATTGGAGGTAAAAGTTCGTAGTGGGGTGGAACATCGGTGACAGTCCAAGGATAAGGTGCTGCTGTGCCAGAGATTCCTCCAGAAAACGTATTTTGAGGGTCTTGGTAATATCCTGTGGTGTTAATCACGATTTGCATAAAACCGTTGGGTTTCCATGACAAAAGACGGTTGGCTGTAACACTGGGTTTAGCCAAAACACCTTCAGTGCAACCAAACTGATGAATAACAACAAACTCAGTTTCTCGAACACAAGGAGGGATTTCAATACGATTGCCAAAATCACCGATGAAAATTGAGTTTTGAATGTGGGCTTGCGGATAATCTGTGGCGACATAAGTTCCTTTTCCACGAAGAGTCCATTCGTAATTTTGAACTCGGATACCCATTAAATTAGCCTCCTTTCCATGTCTTGTAAAACTTCTGAGAGTGATTCTTCAGAAGCAACATCAGCCATGAGACTGTGGCGTATAAGATTTCTTTTATACCATTGAATAGTTTCGGCAGAAACTGGTATGTTGGATTCTAAAAGTTTCATAGCAACTAACATATCGGCACCATCAATAAGTAAATAACGAACATAAGCCGTCGCAATTTCTGAGTCTAAAGTAGGAACTGGTGAGCCAGCATTAAGGGTTTCAGTAGCCGTGTATTCAATACCCCACGCTTGACCGGGCAAAACGTAGATAGGAGGTATCAAAATATCGTAATGACCTATGAATTGTTGAGTAGCATCCGAGGGTAGATACGGCATAGCCGCACCAGTCATACCTGCGCTGGGTATTCCAGATGGGTCTTGAAAGTATCGAGTTGTGCCGATGCGAAGATTGATAGCAGAAGAAATAGGCCAACAAGCCACCGAGTCAATAACAATAAATTGATTAGCACGCAATTCAGCAGGTTCTTCAAGATTGTTTCCGACACCACCAATCATAATATCTATGGGTCGGTCTGGGTCTATTTGACGAACTGTGGCTTGCACAGCACCTGCGGCATCATAAGTTAAAATTGGATGTCCTGTGTTAGAGACATTTGTGCCAATAGGAACTATGTTTCGCCACTCATAGGCTTGACGACGAAGACTCATACAGATTGTATGTTTGTCCGACTACTTAAAACTACTTTGTAGTTTAACGACGACGCATTTGTGGAGCCATGTCATTGACTGGGTATCCTACCAATCCGGAGTGAGCCGCAATCTTTTGGATAGCAAGTTCACCGACCAAAGTAATTCGGATAATACTGCCGTTTGCTCCAACAGCAGCGTTGGTGGTCACAGTAACTGAAAGTGGTTGCTGGAAAAGACAAAGAACGGGTGTGCTGAAAGCCAGCATCTTGTCGTTCTTGGAGTTGATGAAACCTGCTGAGAAAGCATTGGATGGAACGTTATTAGGACCGACTTGAATGGCAACATCGTAGTCAAGACCTGTTGTCAAGGCTGCACCTGTGGTTGCATCCAACATTTCAACACCGATAGCATAAAGTCGAACTTCTTCGTTGTTGGCCTGATTAGTAAAAATACTAACTTGGTTTGAAGTTCCTGCGGCTGCCGCACCTGCAAATGTGTGTGACGTCGAATAAATCTCTGGTTGTGGGTCTTGGTTTGCCATAATAACAACTCGTAGCACTTGTATGCTTGTTCTGATACTTAAAGGTTCTCATGTTCATTGAGCATAGCCATTTCATTCCAAATTGTGGCTGAGTCTGGTTGTTCAGGGGCGGGTAAGTGAATCATAGGTGGCACAAAGATAGGAGGTTTTTCAACACTTGCGGATTTTTTCTTTCGGGATATAATTACCCAACGAATGATAAGACCGAAAACTACAATGTCTAACAAAAAGGCTGCTGGTCCTAATGTAGCGATGTCATTTTGCATGAGGTCGTTAATCATCATGGGGTCTAAACCTCCGGCACGACTCACCAAATAAGTGAGATAAGTTGCTGAACTAAATAACAACAAAAGAATAAAACTCCAAAGAGTGTGCCAACGCATATAATCACTTGTGTTAAAAAATCTGGTTTCCGACTACTTAAAAGTAACCTTTAATTGCTTCAATCAAATAATTCTGATTCCGATTCGTATTCAGCCACTGGTGAAACTTCAATGTGAGGTGGTTGCACGGCTGGAGTATTATGAGTTCGGACATAACTTAAACCGAGGTCATAGTATAAAGGAATCAATTCTGTGATTTGGTCTGAAAGATTTTCGTTTCGCTGAGATGCGGTTTCTTCCAAAGTTGCCATAATTTGAGTTAAAGTTTCGATGCCTTCCATAAAATCTACGGTAAAGGCTTCGCTTTGAGACCTTCCGATTTTGTTAGCCGCATCTTGAGCGATAATTGCTAAAACAACTGCTCCTATATTGGTTGCCATAACAACACCTGCAAATTGAAGTAACCACCACGGAGAAGAAAATGTTTCTAAACCCAGTGTTGGGGCTAACCAAATAAACGGAATCTGAATTAAAGTTTCCAGAACTAACATAATGACAATCATGTGTCGAACTGTAATGAACTTCATTTCTGAAAGTTTTTCCCATTTGCTGGATGTGTCAGTTTCATTTAATGACGAATCTAAGATAAGAACCACCTCCTCTCCATATAACATCAACTCGCTCATAGCCGTGTCGTGCTAACAATTGTTCTACTTTGGGTTGCCAACGTCGTTCACGGTCTAAGATAAAATCCGTTTCACGAAAAATACCTTGATTAGCAAGCATAACAAAATCTTCGTAGGAATATAATGGTAAAATTATGGAATCTGGGTCTTCTTCATTGAGTTGAAACTTTTGAGTGGAAACTACTACAATTTTACCCTCGAAAAAATCTAAACCCATTGTTTCTTGAACTTCTTCTGAAACATCAGCACCTGTGGACAATCTTTCTTCAACAACTGCCCATTCTTTAGAGGCTACTTCCAACCAAAAGTCTGGATTGCTACGAAACTCGTTGCCTAACAAAACTTGTTGGTCTTTCAAAAACTGTTCTCGACGGGCTGCTAAGTAGCCCTCCCAGAAAATCTGTCGAGATTCGCTATCCATGTTACGGATATGAAATCTAAACTACTTAAAACTACTGAGGTGTTTCGGATTCTGGCTCAAGTAATGGTTCATATTGTTTAGCGTGTCGCAAACGAAGTTTGTCTAAAAATAACTCGGCTAAGATTTCACCGATGACTCCTGAAAAAACTCCTACCACAGCACCCATACCCAGCAAAACAAAATCTCGACGAGTTGGTTCCGTAGTGTTTTCTGATTCTAAATACGAAACTTTGGTATCTGAGTCTGTTTCTAAAACCCAACGCATTTCACAAACGTCACAATCGAACAAGTCTGGTGAGACTTGAGAACAATTTGTTTCACAAACTGGACACAACATTAAACAACACTCTCCGAGGAAGCAGTTGATTCGGCTAACTCGGCTTCTTCGGCCTGATAAAACAAAGTCATACCGATGATGGCAAAGGGTAATCCCATAAGTGCATAATCTACACCTGTGAATGCAGATTCTGGAAATCCATACTTTCGATGAGTTCGGATAAATCCAACTACGGCAGAAGCAAAGAAAGAAGCCGAACCTACGGCGGGAATCAAAAGACTACGCCATGCTTGACGTGCGGCCAAACTTTGAGATTCTTTTTCAGAAGCAAACTTAGCGTCAATGGAGCCACGATGCGTAGCAGTTACTGAACGCTTAGACATAGTTTTCACGCACCCAAAAGACTTTTCCACCATCCGACGATTTTCTCACCAGAGGATTTGTTTTCGTAAGCCGTTTCAGGAGATGATGCGCCGGCGATGGGGCTGGCGTTAAGGTCGGTTTCAAGGGGTCCTTGTCGGCAACCAAAGGTCGGCCAAAGAGGGTTACAAACTCTCTTTTCATAAGTTTTACGAGCCTGACTACCCGGAGCCGACTCGGTTATGTATTTCCAATCTTGCATATCTGCCCCACCCGAAGGCATAATGCTGCCTAAGAGTCCTGTGATACCACCCATAAGGGTGTAAGGAACTCCACCTGAACCGTAAGGCTGGTAAGCCGTGCCGTCTTGGTTAAGTGTTGTCAAATTGACTTGCCATGCTGTGCCGGCAGCCGTAGTAGCACCCTTTGAAAGCGGGTTACCTGCACTATCGTAACCGATAATTTCTTCTTTAGCCCCTGTTTTGGGGTTGTTCACATAGCACTTTCGACTGTATAAATCTCCGGGGTCACAAGTAATGTCGTATCCACTCATATTTTCACTTCCTTTTGTTCCAAAGCCATGCACCCATAAGGGCTACGCCCGCAGCCGCTACTGCAACAGTAGTTTTAGATTTTCCAAAGGCGAAATCAGAATCTGATTTTTCAGCAATTTCCGTGCTTTGGTATTCTGAGACAGCAGCCAAAATCTCATCCAAAAGATAGGCTGGAACTGTGACTTCATAATCATCATCCTGTAAATGCTTAGTTGATGTTTTATTGCTGGGAAGTAGGTCCTGCATCATCAAATACTCATACAACTCTGGATAAACGATGAAAGTTTCGACTTTATTGGAGTCGGCATGGAATGGTGTGTAATTGTGACTGGTGCTTTGAGAACCAATAACGTGTCCCGAACCTTCGGGCATGAGACTATCTGCTGGAACCATTGATTCACCGCTTTCGGGTTCATCTGGAGTTGGTTCAAGGGCTTCCAAATTAACTCCAACAGTCATGCCTTCAGCACGCTTACGCTTGCGGAGTGAGGGTGTGCCATCAAGAGGTGTCCAGTTAGCCATTTCTCCAAACTCCATTGGGTCTTGAACTGGAGCAGAGCCTTCTTCTTCAGCATTAGCAAACACATTTTGGTGTCCTGACGAGTTCAAACTGGCTTTGTCGAAATCTCCTGAGCCAATAGTTTCGGTTAATTGGTCAGTTGTTAAAGAAATACCGCTTAGGGCTTTGGACCCAACATAAGGTGACTCAAAAGTTTCAGCATCAGAAATGCTGGTTTCATAGGCTTCATACACTTCTTTTTTGCACAATTTATTGACTCGATGTCCTTTTGGACACTCAGAAATTAGCGAATGTCGGAAACTTCCGCCTTTACTGGGTTGTCGTTGAGCCGCATGAACTGGGAGTTCATAATGTTGTTTGCATCCTACGCAGTAAAACTTTTCTTTCATTTAAATCACCATCCAAAGGTTGAGGCTTCGTAACTCGGAGGTCTGAAAAGTGATGGAGATTCTTGACCAAAAATACCGTCAGAATATACACCTACGTCTGTGCCGAGGTTGGAAGTTGGAACTGCAATACCGAGTGCCGCCAGATTTTGTGCCTGATAATTGGCTTCGGCTTCATAAGAATAAGAATTGTCTTGTGAGTTTTGTTCCTCGTCATCTTCAGTTAATTTTTCAACTTCAGATTCTGCGGCTTCAACAAGAGTTTCGTAACGAGAAAATTGCTTTTGAGCCGAAAGTCCTCTCATAAGTTCTCCGAGACCAAAGCCAAGTGGCAAAAATCCAAAGACTGAAAGAACAATGGGGCGGTAATTGTATTCATCTGTTTTGAGCATTTCTAATTTGAGTTTATCGGCCACAACAAGAGCCACGCTTAACGCACCAAACATTATTGGAAATCCTGTGGCGGGTCGAAGAAACTCTTCGGTCACAGGAGATTCTTTAACTTCATCAGGAATCTCTTCTTCTCCGTTGAGAATCCGATTCCGAAGTTCTGCAAAATCTACCATGAGGTTTCTTTCTCGGCACGACTACTTAAAGACTTCGGTTAGTCTTGTCCGATGGCACGGCCGGGGTAGTTCTGTCCCCATACTGGTTCGGTGCTTCGCATAGTAGCAGCGTAAGCAGATAAATCAAAGATTTGACCGAGACCATTAGTAGCACCAACGGCTTCAGGAGAAATACCCATACCAGAGTAATTGAGGGTTTGTCCAACGGCTTGTCCAGCCATGATGTTACGTTCTGTGGAAACCAGATTGACCGTTCCAAAGTTTCGAGCAACTTGAGCATCAGCAGCAGGGTCCACATGAGCATTGAATCCTACGGATTTTACGGATTTTAGGAGGGTTTCTCGTTGTGTCCAAGCAACCACGGCTGCTACAATTCCAATTCCGATGTATATATCTTTATTCATTATTCATCACCTTTTATTTTCCCAAGCAAGGGGATAGTAAGAGAAGCGGCGACTAAGGTTGCAGTTACAGAGAATAGTGCAATTCCAGCACCGAGGCTCCAGCCTGTGCGAATTGGTTTAACCAATTCTACCTTTTCATAGTCATTCTCACTAAGGAAAGATTCTTCGGCATCCATTTCGGAAGATTCCCACGTCACTGTGCCTTCAATTTCTATTTCACCTTCGTAAAATCCTGTGGACATCTCAAAAGATTCATAGCCTGAATCGTAGCCATTGGAAATCTGTTCTTCTACATAGTCTCTAATATCTGCTTCATAAGAGGAATCAATGTCATGCGAACACTTGTAAGAAACATCATAATCAACTCCATCGTGAGAACCTGAAAAGTTACCGGTGTAATCCAGAGAAGATTCTGAAGATTCAGCACCGTATTCTGCATTCCAAAACCTATATGCTCCGTAGGGCATCCATAATTGCCCTAATTTTGATTTAGTAGTTTTAATATGTCCATTATCTGTATAAAAATCACCTGCATAATCCATTGATACTTCCAATCCTTGCGATTTCATTTCATTATAAACTGATTTCAGGGCCTTATCAGCATCCTTCTTGTATTTGAAAACACCTAATACAGAAGTATTCTCAACTGGTAGCAGCCCGTTGCCATCATCTTCATTAAAAGACCTTACAACACACCATACAAAAGAAGTTTTAGATTCAGCATTGGCAGTTTCAGCCTGTTGAACGTATCCTTTCTTGGACTTTTGTTGTCGCTTTTTTGAGATGGCTTGAGTAACTGAACCTTTTGTTCCGGGTCCAGCGTTGTGGTGCAGAGTAGGTGAGTAACCGACTCGACCGTAAGCATTGAAAGAATGATAATTGCCAGCAGGGTCGGTAGCAAGGAAGAAAACATGGAACTTATTGCTTTTACCACCTGAATATACGAGATAATCTACTGAATCATCTTCAATGGTATAAGTTGGATACATCCTCTTGAACTTGGCTTCAACGTTTTCACGGTCTCCTGCCCATCGTGGGTCGTGCCAACCCATAGCCTCGAAAGTTTCGGCTTCTTTGGGGACCATGTGAAAGTATTCTTCAATAATTCCATTGACTCTGTGAACTTGGTTCATATCGCCTTCTTGAAGTTCGTTAATCAAGGTTTGAATGGCTTCAATTTGTGTTACCAATGAATCTTTGTTGCCACGAATGTTGAAATACTTTTTGACATCTGAAACTTTCCAATTTCGATTGGGTTTAATGCCACGAGACCACATTTTCAAATCACGAACTGAAAGTGTTAGATTCCACCAACCCGGATTGACAGGAGTTGTGCTGGTAGTCCAATCTTTCCAAAAAGGACTCTCAATGAGTTCCACAATTTGAAGTTCAGTCATGGTCATATTGAGAACTTGGTTGTTCTGATATTTAAAGGCTTTGTTGGTTACAACAATAAAGTTCGATAACTAATTCCTTTAAAGGGTGCAGGTTTAGGAAAGTTACCCACGGGTTTTTTAGAAGTTTCGGCTGACATCATTTGACGGCGGTATTCTGACTCATCTTGCTCACGAATCTCACCCATGATGAAACTTTCTTGGTCTTCAAGATAGTCGGCCAAACTGTCGAGTGTATTAGCAGTTACAGACAATTGACTTTTGAACCATTCATCATAATCAGAAAACATACTTTGCAGACGTTCTAAACGATGGGCTGAGTTCACAATGCGAGCGATGTCAGCATGAACCATGTAGTTCTTAGGTTGTGATTCAGCAGCGTATTCTTCTTGGAATTGCATTCGGTTGGCTACTTTATCAGCCATTTCTTGTGGGATTTCTTCAGGCTTAATGATTCCATGACGTGTGGCACGAATCATACCTTCTATGATTAAATCTTCTTCATCTCGCACTTCGGCTTCCATCAAAGCATCTACCATTTCAAACTCCAGCATGGCTCGAACTTCACCAGAGTCACCATCTGGGTGTTGGCTTAACAAATCTGTAACTTGGTCGTAAGCCGCATCAAAACTAAGATTGGAGTCAAGTTCCATCATTAAAAGAGAAAGGTCTCGAAGAGTTACTTGTGGTCCATACATGACCTACATAGAGTCATTCTGATACTTAAAACCTTCCTATCGGTCTCGGCTTCAACCATACAAATCATAAGAACCTGATTCGTTGCTGGCATACGAAAGATTCTTTTCACGGCCTACAATTTCACGCTGAGACTTGATGTGAGATAGAGCCATGTCAAGGTGACTTTGCATGATTATGGGTTCGTGACAGTAATCACATTCTTCGTGAGCCAACATGAAAGCAGATTGAATGATTTCTTGTAGATAAGCACCTGAAAACTTATTGGTATCTTTAGCAATTCGACTCAAATTGATTTTACCTGTTTTAAACGGTGAAAGATACTTAGACAAAATGCTTTCACGAAGAGTTTCGTCAGGATAGCCAAAGTCTAAGCGAACATCGAAACGGCCGGGGCGGTCTGTTAAAGCCCAATCCAACTTTTCTGGGTGGTTAGTGGTTGCCAAAGTAACAACACCGTGGTTGTCTTCAACACCTGCTAAACAGTTCAAAAACTCTCCCAGAACTGGATGGTCTGCATCTTCACGAGAAAGTCCACCGAGGGTGTCAATATCTTCCAGAATAACGACACAAGGCGACAAACGGCGGGCTACTTTGTAAAGCGAAGTAATTTGTCCCACATCGGAGATGGAATCACGGGCTACATAGATAACAGTAGCATCCAATTGGTTAATCAAAACTTTACAAGTTAGGGTTTTTCCTGTTCCGGGTGGACCTGTCAGAAGAACACCTCGGCTGCTTCGCAACCCTTTTTCTTGGAACAACGGAACTGATTCAATAAATCGGGTTAGGTTGCGGTCGAGAACGTGGCGGTCTTCATTTTTGATAATGATAGCATCCCAATCCACGTTGGGCGTTTCCAAAAACTTGTAAGAAGCATCAAAGTGCGCTCCACGAAGCGAACCTTGCTCAAAGAAGTAAGTTTCCATTTTAGCGTGGAACTCCGTGTAATCAAAGTGGTCGCCACGGAACTGAGTAACAACATCTACTTCGTATTCATCATAAGGAGTAAAGGAAATCACAAAACGATTTCCGGGTGTGGTTTTGTTTTGAACAAACATAATCAGTTTGTGTGGAACTTTGATAACTCGGTCTCCAACTTTCTCATCAAACCAAACGGGAGCAGTTTTATTTTCACCGTGATTGTAGTTTTCAACTTTGATAATTTCCCATTCCGAATCAATGACTCCTAACAAGGCTTCCATCCAGAAAACATAAGAACGGTCAATGTAAAACTTACGCTTGGATTCAATGGAATAGGATTCAGAATCCTGTCCCAGACTGAGGAACTTTTCAATGGATTGGTCGGCTTTATCGGTTTTTCTGACTTGATTAGCCAAATAACTTAAGGATTCACTAAGGGCTTCTAAGGGTGCAGTAATGGGTCCTATGGGTGTTTCAATTCGTAGTTCTTCAACGGCCATACTCATTGTATGATAAATCACCAACTTAAACTTCGGCCTTGAGATTTAGTATCTCTACATCATTAGATTTTTGAAAAGCAATTTCACAGAGACGTGTCCAACGCTCTGAATCAATCCATGAGGGTCGGTCAGATTCTGAAAACCAATATGACTTGAGAGTGCGGGAATCGGTTTGACGACGAAACTCGGCTTGAACTTCTTGAAAACTTCGATTGTCTGCTGCCGAAGATTGATGTCCCATTGTAGTTGTTTGCCACGGCCCGCAACCGTGATAACCTGAAACAGCATCTATTTGGTGTCCGTAAAATAATTCAGTTCCCAAATTATTAGAGTTTGGCGCATATTTGATTGGATTTCCTGCCATGCGAATAAACAAATCTGTATCTTCTCCGATTTGAAGAGTTTCATCGTAGCCTCCAATGGCTTCGTATCGAGAACGTAGCATAGCAGAATTACTGGGCATCAATGGATTTCCAAAACAAAAGAAGAAAGTTTCAGACGGGTCGAGAGTTTCTGCCCATTGAGGATACCAACCGATAACTCCCATCTTGGAATAAACCTCATCTGTTTTGAGTGATTGCAGTTTGATTTCAGCGTCAGCACCTGCCCACCAGAATGCCACAGGTAATTGTTCAGATTGAGTGTGTTCAATGGCTTCGGCCATCCATTCTAAATGTTCTGGATACCACAAGTCATCTCCGTCTAATGTCGCAATATAGGGGCGATTTCCAGCAGCGATGGCTTGGTTACGTGCTTGACTAACTCCACGGCCTGTTTGTTGAAGTAAAGTAAAACGGGAATCTGTGGTGTAATTATCGAAAGTTTTCATAATGTCTGTGTAACCTTCGTAATCTTCAGGAGTGCCGTCACAAATATACACATGATAGTCACTGAAAGTTTGAGACAGGATGCTGTCTAAACAACGAGTAATGAACTCTGGTGAAACCTTGTAAGTGACTACGATGACATCAAACATAGTTACACTACATTGTTTTACTTACTTAAAACTACTCAAAATTGTTGAAAAATGTGAAGGGAAAGGGACCTGTGGGTCCTTGTTGGCGTATGATTTGAATAAAACTTTCCGTATTCCAATTCATTATGAAATTAGGTCTTGATTCTATGTTTAAAAAATCATTCATGGAGGATGAGGTCAAAAATGCAAACCAGTCTCCTGTATAAACAAGAGACATAATCATCATTCTCTGAGCCTGTTGTTTCGACTTGTCTTCATAGTTAGTCAATAATGTTACAGGCGCATCTATGTAGGGAGTATGAATTGATGTCACCAATTGCTGAAACATTTTGTTGAGTTCTTTATTCGTTAATTTACCAAGCCCTGCAAGGGTTTGATTAGGGTCATTAGCGTTAATACCGTAATCTCGAAGGTGATAATTGATTGAGGGCAAAAGAGACAAAGGCAAAGCATCTGGGGCTTCTTTACCCAATCCTTGAAAGATTTCCTTTTTAGTGTGACCCGTCAATCGAGCGAGTAAATCTTTTTTACTGCCAAAAGTAGTTTCGCCTCGATGCTTTAGAATCTCTTTGAGTTCAGCGATGGTCATACTTTCGTATTCGTTCCAAGCCAGCAAAACCGTAAGCCAGTTGGCCTCACGCAATCTTTTAACTATGGTGACTTTATTGCCGGATGTGTTAAGTTTTGAAGCCTTCAACAACTCTTTGAGTTCAGCGATGGTCATGTCCTCGTAATAATCTTCCATGACTAACATAATCTTCGTTAGTCGTTAAGACTATTTAAAGATTTGGTTTTCTAAGTTTGTCATGTAAGCCACTGGCAGTAAGATTAGAACCAATTTGGAACAATCCAACACCTATCATAGCCCACACAAGATGTGAAACTACTCGTCTTTTGGGGTCGAACAAAATGCTGGCGTGGTAAGTCGTCAGCAAAAATCCTGTGGTGAACATGGCTGCGCCCAGATTTAAACTCTTGGACATTAAACCTCACCAGAACCTTTGAGACGTTCTACTACGCCGTCAGTCATCATGTTAGAACCAACAGTCATTAAGCAAACACCTATGCAAGTGTATATCAGAAACTGTCGAACTCGATGTTCAGGGTGTTTCTGTGTTATAACCTTGTGAGTGTGGTGTGAAGACAACCATGTTCCGATTAAGAACAAAGCAGAGCCTATCACGACAACATCCGTCATCAAAGTTCCCAGTTTCATAGCGAACACATCCTAAGACTCTACCAAAACCTGTTAGGCTGGGACTTCATCTGCAAGAGCCTTTCGACTCGATACTCTGTCCCAAGCCTAATGGCTTAGAGGTCTAAGACCAGTTCCCTGATTATTGGGAAGCAAGGAGGCTTCGCTTATACCAGTCCACGTTACCGGGGTTGATGGAGATACCCATTTCCAACAACTTGTTGGCGATGAGTGCATCAGGTCCGTCGTAAAGAGTGTATTTCACGAAACATCGGAGTTCACCAGCAGCAGCATTAGCACCAGCGAAAGCCTGTTCGTTGAAGAATGTCACGAGAACATCCCAAACTTGTCCGGGTAGAACATACACGTCAGGGTAGAGGTTGAACGAAGGCTGGAAGTCGATACTGCGAGGGTAAGGACTTGAAGTTCCGGGGATTCCGTCGTTAGGAACGTTGTCAGGGTCGAGGAAGTAGTCTGTGGTGTTGATACGGACTTGGACGTAGGCACGAGGTCCTGCGATTCCCATAGCGACACCGTAGGTAAGTCCACGTTGTGCAGTTGCGATTTGTGCATCGACACCAATCGGTAGTGTTGGCGTAACAGCGATGTCTTCAATGACAACGAACTCTGTTGCGCTTGTTTCTGCGGGCTTGGTAATGTTGTTACCAACGCCACCAATAAAAATTGATGTTCGCTTTCCTGCGCTTGTTGCGACAGTCATAGCAGTTCCACGGCTTGCATCCCAGTCATATACTTGGCTTCTCATACTCATATTAAATCACCTATCTTAAGTTTTCTCCTGAACGGAGGTGGACTCAAGCCTGTCCTCCATTAGCCATAGCAGCCGCAGCAGCCATAGAAGCCGAGCGTTGCTGTTGTTCAATGAGGCTTCGCTTATACCAATCCACGTTGTTAGGATTGATGGTCACACCAAGTTCAAGGAGTTTGTTTGCGATAAGAGCGTCTGGTCCATCGTAAAGAGTGTATTTCACGAAAGCAGCAACGACTTCAGTTGAGGTAGCATCAACACCGACACCAGTAGCGGTCTCAGGGGTGTAAAGAATCTGGAAGGTTTGACCGGGCAGAACATAAACGTCTGGGTAAAGGTCAAAAGACTTCAAGAGTTGGTCGCTGTTCAGTGGGGTAGCACTGGAGAGGTCCACAGTTGAAGGGGCTCCACGAGGGTAAGGACTTGCCAGACCGGGGATACCTGCTTGGTCAGTAACGTCAGGGTTCTGGAAGTAATCAGTGGTGTTGATACGGATTTGAACAGCACCGCCAAGATGAGGAGAACAAGCGATGTCCTCGATAACGATAAACTGGGTTGCAGTTGTTTCGGCTGGCTTGGTGATGTTGTTTCCAGTTCCACCAATAAACAAATCGTATTCACGACCTGCGGTCAAGGCTTTCGGGACATCGGCTGTGCTTCGGCGTAGAGCAGACGACACACCGACTGGTGCGAGGTTGGCCCATTCATATACTTGGCTTCTCATTGACATAATAATCTTTCCTATTATAGCGACTTGCGCTTAACTATACATGGACTTTTCAACTACTTAAAGACTTCGGTTGTTAATCTAAAATGGTGGTCGGAAACAGAGTCCAATTCAAAACCTCACTGAATCTTGATAAAGTTTTGGTGTCGTAAGTCAAATAGTAAGCGTGGTAAGCATTAGAAGTTTCGGAAGGTTTTTTAATTTGTTCATTTATCCAGCCTTGAACTGCGGAAATGTCAGCATATTCAGTCCAGATTTCAAACTCAGGTGCTTCTGGATGTCGAAGTGGTTTCAAAACAGAATTAAAATAAACTTGGTATTCGGTATCAGAATTGTCAAGATTAACTATTTCAGAAATTATAACTTGTTTGGAATTAACTGGTTGAATTAAATACCTTTTAGATTGTGAAGCATCATAAAAAATGTAGTTTCTTTTCAACACCGAATCGTATATGGATGCGATGTGCAAAACTCGACGAATATCACTGGCAATTTTGTCGGGGTTAATGGCGTAAGTTGCCAAACCTTCGTAATCGAAAGGATTAAAGTATTCCTGATTATCCCACAGATAAAATGATTTAGAACGTTTAGTTAGAGGAAACCAAAGTTCATCACCAGTCAGGGAGATGATAATCACCTAATCATAGGTGTTCAAGCGGAAAGTTCCTTAGCACGCTTGTAAAGAGGAGTTCCCTTCTTGATTGCGGAAAATCCTGTGATTCCAAGGTCCTTGCGGGCTTGTGCGATAGCATCCTTCCACTTCATCTTGCCACCTTCGGCTTGAAATGAAACTTCTTCATCGTTTCCTGAAACTTCTGTGGGGTTAAGTTGGTCCACGGATTCAGCCTCCGAAACTTCGATTTCTTCAGCAGCCTTTTCAGCACCCTTGATTTCAGAGGCGACAGGCTTGGAAACTTCAGCAACGATATTATCAGCAATATCAGCGAGGTTAGAAACTACTGGAACTTTGTTGGTGACTGGGCGAATGGTGCGAAGCAAGAATGCAGCACCGAGACTGAGAGGAACAAGTGCAGCAGCACGGCCAACAGTAACGTCCATTCCACCGATAAGTGGGAGCATTGAAGGGATGGTAAAGATTTTGTATCCCAAAGCCTCAGTAAATCGGGTGGACCAGAAACCTGCACCAATAAGGAGAAGGCTGCCACCGACGGTGTATTCGTTCACAAGCATTTGTCGTAGTTTCATATTATTCACTTCCGTTAGGTTCTAATTTTAAAGACCCATCATTGAGGGTCCGTTCAGTTGGCAAAGAACAACGCCAAGTCCTGTAACTGCTACAACTGCACCAACAATTTGTTGTGCGCCGATTGTTCGACCTGCAACATCAACTGAAAAAGCAGGTAGGAATCCGAGAACTGGTTGTGCATCAGTAGCCATCAAGTGGAGGCCACCAACAAGAGCAGCAATTCCAGTTACATATTGTCCGTTTTTCGATTCTGACCAGTTACAAAGTTTGTTCATCATATTTCTTCACCTATTTGTTTTACTGACCAATCACGGAGCCAAAGCCCTCTGCCGAAGTCAGCGAATGTGTAACGGTGCCGGCCATCTTGCCGTTTTCTGCACCAAAGTATTGGATAGGTTGTCCCGGGTTGATAACACGAACCGAATCCATGATGGATTGTTCTGCGGTTGTGCTGGGCTTAATGTATGTGTTCAACATATCTGGGAGACTTCCCATTTGAGGAGTTGGATTTGGGTATTCAACATTTAGCATTGGTTCTTCAGCCCCGTAAGCAACTGGAGGGTCGCCACCGGGATACTTGGAATCAACGAAAGCGTTAGCACGTCCCATTGGATTCATAGCACGAAGTCCGAGAGTATCGACGCTGTTAATAAAGTCTCCAAGTTTTTCTTCTTGGGGCATAGCAACGGTAGTAGGTTCTGCGGAAGAACCACCGAGGTTTTGGTCGAGTCCACCAGTAGGAGCGATGTCCATATCTTCAGAACCGAACCATTGTGCAACACCGTGACCCATTGGAGCAGGTTCATAAACTGAATCTACTGGATTGCCCGGTGAAACACGGTTCACCATTTCTTGTGTGCCTTCCTCGAAAGTATCAGCCGAGTAAATGTCAGAGAAACTTTGTGTAGCGGTTTCTTGACCAATAACTGAGCCAGAGCCTCGCTGTGCAATCAATTGTGTATCATCAGATTCTGCATCAGCAGTAATCATTGTTCCGATTCCGTTAAAACCGGGGATTGAAAGTCCAGTCATAGCAGTAAGATAACCAAGAACTTGACTAACACCTGCAAATCCGAGAATTGTCCCTGCACTGAGATACAAGCGACTCATATCTCCTGATTCGGAACGAGACTTGTTCACAAGGTAAGCACCTGAGCCAAGTGTAACACCAGTTCGGAGAGCGTTACCAAACATTCCAGCACGCTGGAAAGGAATTAGAGTAAGTGCAGAACCAAGAACACCGCCAACGGCGATTCCAGCAACTCCAGAGTAAAACTCAGGAGACATCAAACCAGCCTTAGAGGATTCAACAACATTTCCTATTGCGCTCATATTATCACCTTTCACGTTCAACTACTTAAAGACTTCGGTTCGTTCTATGTGAACCCATGTGTCGAGTCGGTGGTGCAATATGCACTCCCACAGGGTCACCCAATGGAGTTCTAACCATTCCAATTTGCGCTTGTGATAGCGGTTGCGGAATAACTGTGTCTCCCATGAAAGTATCGTTACGTTGCTTGGCGACTCCAGCATACTCTGTTGCCAAACCAAGTTCAAATTGTCGTGTGCTGCCGCTGGCTTCCAAAATCTTGTTAGAACTACTACTTGTAAGTGCGTCGTCGAGAGGTTGGGTATCAACCGTGTATCCTGTTTGAAGAGTTTCGGTAGAAATACGACCAGAGTTTTCTAAAACAAAACCAGCGATGTTGTTTTTAGAACGTGATGAAAGTTGTGGCAAGGATTCAATTTCTGATAGGAATCGGTGACTACTGTTAGCACCGTATTTAGTTGCCAACACAGTTGATTTACCAGAGCGACCCAAAAGTTTGTCCCAGAAACCGGGAACTCCTGTGGAACTAAGTGTCCAATTCTTTGAACTGGTGGAGTAAGATAGAGTGTAACCATCAATAACTGTGGAAAGGTCAGTAGTTGGCTCGGCGTTTTTAACAACTCGCTTTTCAGCGTGAACTGGTCGGCTCAAGGCGTTAGGACTCATGTGAGCCACAGGTTTGCCGAGAATACTTTCAGCAGCCTTGCTGGATTCTGTGTAAGATGTCAATTGATATGTGCTACCAAAATCAGACATAACTCCGTGCATAGCACCTTCCATTGGGCTTCGTCGAAGCGTATTCTGAATAGCAAGGTCCAGATTCATATTATACACTACTCCCTTTTGATACTTAAAGACTTCGGTTACTTCTTCCAAAACATGGGTATGAGCATAGCAGCCAAAGTTGTTATTCCAACTGCGGCATACGGTAGATAATTTGTGGGTTCTGATTCAACCTCCACAGGACTGAATAATTCAGCAGCCATTGTGATAGGGATTGCATCAGCCGTAGCAGTAAGCATAGCAACGATTTGAGAGGCAGGAGCATTTTCTAATTTAAGTAATACAGATTCACGGTCAGTTTCTACCAGATTCTGTCGAGACCAAAGTGCGGAAGCAACTTGAAGGTAACGTGGGAATAAAGTTTCGTCAATTGTTAATGTGTTAGCATCATAACCAGCCGCTTTGAGATTCGCAAGAATGCGAGCGAGGGCTACTTGACCCGAAGCCCAATCGGAACTTTCACCGTTTTCGGGGAACAACCAATCCTCAAATTGACGCTGTGTCATACTGGCTACTCGAACTTCTTGGTCTTGGTTGGATAAACGTTCTGCTAAAAGGGTGACATCAGCAGGTTCGGGCAAGTTGGGTTCAAAAAGTTTCAGAAGGACCCGCAATTTCTGGTGGTATATCTGTGTCAGGAGTTTCGGCTTCTGGAGATTCTGGAAGTGGTTCATCAGAGACTTCTGAAGATTCCGGAGATTCAGGCATAGCCGATTCATTATCATACTCACTTCTCATGTTTTCAAAACTGGGCATATTGGCCTCTTCAGATTCAGAGATTTTCTTTTTGCGAGCAATACCTTCTTGCAGAGCCTTTGGTAGTGAATTACGCTGACCTTCTGTAAGATACTTTTTCAAATCTTCATCAGTAACTTCAACAGTAGCAACTACGGAGTTGGTATCGGCTTCACCATTAAAAGCCATCTTGTTATTGGGATTACCTGCGGCTTCAGTTTGAACTTCGGATTCTAATTCCGAGAGGAACGGCGAAACATCATCATCATCCATACTAAAGATGGTTCGCTTTTGATACTTAAAGGTTATGATACTGAAGGAGTCCCGACCCACGGACTCTCAGATTCAAAACAACGGAGGGCTTCTTCCGAGGTATGATACGCCACAGGTCGTAGTTTTTCCCATTGAGTAGCACCTATTTCGCCTTCAAGACAAATAATGATTTCAATTTCTGGGGTGTCTTGATATGAATGTGTTAATTCGTAGATACCCGTGACTTGGCCGATGCCTCTGGGGTCAGGTTGTCCGACCTTGAAATCAAATTGTGAAATGCTGGGAATGCCGATATGTCCAGCCCACGACCATGCAGAAACAGAATCGAGAGAGATAACTTCACAATCCTCAAAGGGATAACCGAATGTTCCCCAGTAGTATTCAGTAGGTATCATAACAGAATCATTGTTTAAAGACCGTTATAAATAATTGGACGTTTATCTCCAAGAGAAATCTGTGATTTCACTCACACCGGATAGGGGAGTTTTCGTAGAAAACGGGGAAAGGTTGTCCCCCTTTGAGTTTGCGTAGCAAACCGTAGCAAACGATTCGGCTAAGAATCGTCGTCAATATAAAACATTGGCTTCACGAAGGTAAAGATAGGCCACTAAACTTCCTGCTGCAATTCCCACAGGACCCAAAGCCATGCCCACAGCATCTGATTGTTTCTTCAGAATGTAAGGAATTGAGTGAACTGTTTCGGCTAAACCGATAGTCATCATAGCAAGAGCCACAGAGTAGCCTACTTTGTGAATAAGTTTCGATTCTTGTTCAAAGAAAAGTTTAGGATAATTGGTTACCATGTTGTTTCACAACCTTAAGAACGACGGGCGTAGAAAATACCGCCTAAGATTCCAACAATAGCAGCCAAAGCAGGTGCTACGAGAGTTCCCTTAGCAGGTGAGGCTTCTTCCAAAGTTTCAGTAATCTTGCGACGCTGACCTTCTGTAAGAGGTTTGGCTGGCTTGTGCCATTGTCTTCCTCTTCCATAAACTGGAACATCTTCAAAGTCCAGTTCATCTTCATAGAATGTTTCACCACCATTTACTTTTTCAGATATTATCTCGTTGGGCATAAAAGTTGCCCCATAAATAATGAAGGCTTCCTTACCATCTTCAAGAGTAACATCAAAGTCGTTGCCCATTTCAAAAGTTTTATTATCCATCAAGGCCAATTCAAGGTCATGGTGAACGGCCGTGTTATCATTTAATTCCTTTTTGATGTCTTTTTCAATCAGTTTCTCAACGGCGTGGCGATATTCAGGAGTAAAAGGTCCATCATTGTAATCCACGGAGTATTCAACTTCATAATTCTGGTGCATTTTTTGTTTTCCAAAAGAACTTCGTGAAAAGCCTGTGGTGAATCGTAGTTGTCCATGACCTTCGGCTGAACCATACCATTGTGGAACTCCGTAGCCAGAATCCAAAGCGGTGTTGCCGCCTTCTGAGTTAGGAACAACTGGGTAAAGTTCTTCTCCAAGTTCAGCGTATTCCATTTCAGCAGACATAGAACCACAGCCACAGCCTTCTTCTTCGGAATCTAATACATCAGATTTACTCATAACCTTAGCCAAGTAATGGTCTCCTACGCCCTCCCAATCAGAAGGGATGTAAAACCATTCATTATCTTCACTTGCTTCGTTTCTACCAAAAGCATAATAGACTAATTCATCATCGGAAAGCCCTGAAGGTGCAAGTGTGGTGTGATAAAATACCGCATAATCAGCGTCTTGAATCTTAAAAGTCACATGAATGGTGCCTTCTTCTTCGCCACGGTATTTCTTGGTTGTGCCGCAATCAGCACAGAAACTTGTTGTTTCGGAACCAAACATTTCAGCAGCAAGTCCCATGTCTTGAACGGTGTCCCATGCTACGCCCTTAGCAATTTTACGGGCTTGTTGGAAGTTGGGTCCTTTAGACCATGCTCCAGAGTTAGCATTCTGAACTCCGGGCTGAACAAAGTATTTGGCTTTGGCTACGGGGTTGCGTCGAGAAATATCTTGACCAACTGGTGGGTTGTTTCCGACAATGCCTGTGCGGTAATATCCACCCATTTGTTGAGACATGACTTCACCGAAAACTGCGTTCTTGGCTTTACCACGGTTCATAAACTTACCACGAATGTCTCGAAGACGGCTGCCTTCAGCCGAGAAAGCCTCTTGGCAAGTTCCATTGGGACCTCCACCAGTTTCATCGCAATTACAAGCACAGCAACTTTGTCCTCGCTCAAATCCTACATGGTCGGTGTATCCACAGTTATAACAAGCAGAACAACAATTATCTGCTACATCCTTGTCCTCAAAAGCGGTAGAACACTTATTACATTGGTAAAAGTTTTCATCTTCAGCAGCCAAACCATAAAATCGACTGTCTCCGTATTGTGTCTCCGTTTGAACGTAAGTGTCTCGACCATCTTCAAGAGTAACATCAAAGTCATTAGATTCTTCCTCTGGTTGGCTTCCGACATTATCATAAATACCCTCTTGGATTTCATCTATTTGTTCATCAGTTACTTCTCCATCAACTGACCAGTCGTAAAATGTCATCGGATGGTCGTATCTAAAAATAACTTCTTTAGTTTCCTCTCGGTCAATACGGTCATGGTCAATATCGCCACTACCTTCTGCGCCATACCATTGTGGAACTCCATAACCATTAAAGGAAGAATCTTGTCCGGTAGTATTAGGAACAATTGGGTATGATTCGTTACCCAATTCTGCGTATTCAATTTCAGCAGACATAGTAATGAGTTCAGATTCAGAGGGTCCTTCGGTGGATGGGTTCGCAACCGTGGGGTCAGCAGGTTCGTAAGCCGAGCCAGATGGTTCGGTGATAGGTGCTGAGAAACTTTCAGCAGACTTTTCTTCTGTGTAGTTCACCTGTTTAGCAACGCTGGCAGCATCATCAAGGAATCCTGAAATAAGGAAACTTCCTTCTGAAGTGCTACCAGATTCAACGGCTTCTTTGATTTCTGAAATGGTGGTAGCAGAAGTAGGTGCGGCTTGAAGAGAATAACTGCCAACGGAATACTGAGCATTAGAACCTATCTCATAACGACGAGTTCGACGCTTAGTGCCTTCCATTCCTGAAACTTTGGCTTCTGTGGAATCATAAACAATTTTAAGAGTCAAAAAGTTGTGGTTGTCGGTAACACCTGCAACATAGAAAAGCGCACAAGGATACAAACGCTTTTGGTCATCTTCACTCATAGTGCTGTATTGGGAAAACGGAACCACCCAAGCAAACTTGTAAAAGTTGATAGCATCGTCGAATGAGGAAGCATCATATCCCCAATAGTCTTCAGATTGGATAAACAGCATTTTTGTCATATTTAGACTCTCCTTAATTGTGTTTCAAAGCCTCCGCTAAATGGGATGGCCGAAACCATCGTATCAGAAATGCGGAGAATTGTGTGGGTGCTTCGCCATTGGCTTAGTGGTAAAGTGCGACCAGTAGAAGTATCAAGATAAGAGGAATCAACATCTGGGCTAAGAGCAACTTCTCCCAAACGGCCATTGACGTTATCATCAGTGCTGTTACGAGAAACGCTACCTATTCGGTTGCCGCCGACTTCTCCTGTGGGTGGAGTCAAAAACGGAGCATCAACCATAGAAACAAGGTATGGGAAGTCTCGATTAACTTCAGGAGCCAATCGAGCCACTGGCAAACGACTTCCATCATAAGTAATACCTACACCTGCACCTGTGCTGGGGTCGAGGCTAACTGGGTCTTGAGAAGGAGTTTGTGTGTAAGGCATTCCGGGTCCAGTAATGAACTCATTGTTGGTCGTATTCATAGAAGAAGCAGTTTGTCCGACTTCATCCACATACTCAGAAGAAAATCCTTGAGATGCTGGCTCGAATGAATATCCGAGGTCGTGAGGATTAACATAAACTGGTTGTGCATCAACAAGACCGTCCATAAATGGTGAATCATTAGCAATAGAATTAGTGCTTTGTAGGTGAAGTTGTTGGTAACCGAGGAAGGATTGTGCCAAAGACGTTGGAACTTGGTCAATTGTGACACCAGAACTTTCAATGTGCATTTCTTCCAGATTGGCTGGAGTTATGCCGTCAGCACCAAAAGCCGAAGTGACTTTGCTACGAAACTTATCGTTACCGAAGAACGCAGCGACACCGACTAAAACGGCTCCGAGACCTAACTGTGACCAACGCATGATAATCATCTCTCTGTTCTGATACTTAAAGACTTCGGTTTTTACTCACCACGGGCTTCTAACACCGATAAGTTGTGCCAGAGCATTTTGTTTCTTGAGATGTAACATCAGTTCGTCTTGTTGTCCATACAAATCTCCGCTGCTTTGCACAGGGCTGGTTCTCATTGACAAAAACTCTGGCATAGTTACATCTTGTGTCCAAACAGGTGCGGGTCCTAACATTTTAGATTCCACGAAACGTTCTGGGTCGTGGCCTGTGGATTGTGAGTTATCAAAAGAATGTCGGTCAATGTTGGGTCCATCTGTTGGAGTTCCAATACCATACGGATAAATTGTTTCTTCGGAACCAAAAGCAGATGATAAGTTACGAGGGCGTTTTCGCCAGTTTTTTAACCAATCAGCATCTTCTTTAATGAAAATCAAATCAGATTTTTCTTCTAATGAATACCAACCACGAGGAAACTCAGAAACTGGGTGGTCTGCATCATTAGGCCAAGCAACTTGAACTTTCGTAGGATAAACTCGAACAACATGAGCCGTAGCCAAGCCTCCAGCATCTCCAGATGAACGACTAATGTTCACAAGGTCACCGGGTTTCCACGGACGACCCGATTCTGCAAAAGGACTTTGACCTACAATAGTTCCGAGTTTTCGATAAGATGTTGTGGGATTGAGATATTGAGAGCCAGCACTTACAGCATCGTTGAAAAACTTGGTTTGTTGTTCAAATGAAGTGCCACGGAAAGCAATAGTTTTAGCAATTGAACCCGACGGTTCGTATAAAACAACACCAATTCCTTCTTGGTTGATACCTGCTTCACCCAATCCTCCAATAACTTGTTGATAAGGGTCGGCATCATATCCTGAATAATAATCTGGAGAAACTAACATCTCTAAAGAATATCCTGAACCCAATGATTCGGTGCGAACTGAGACCCAACTTTCGGGAACACGACCAGTTCTTTGTAAGTTGAGACCAACAGAGCGAAGTTCTCGACGTAGAGAATCAAAGTTGAGTTCCGAAAGTTTCACTAAAGGTTCAGATTCTGATAAAAAGTTGCGTCGGTATTGCATTTTGTTGCGAACTATTTCCAAAAATTGAGGATTCTGAACAAGTTCTTGAGGTGCAAACTCTGGTCCGGGCGTGTTTGAGGGCGGTGTATCAACAGAACGCAAAGTTATAGGCGGTTCACCGTGTCCAAATCGAGAGTAGGCTCGTAGTGTGCCGTCGGCTTGTTGATACAACTGATTGTTCATAGCCCAAACTAAAACTGGAAGTGTTTCACCAGTGGCTACATCTTGATAATAACGTGGAACAGGCCAACCAGATTTCTTGGAAGTTTCGGGTCCTGAAATCACAGAGAACCCTCCGTAATACGACCAGATAACAAACGTCTGGTAATCACTCTTTGAAGTTCTTTGTCGAGTTCTTCTTGTCGAATCTTAGTAACTGGAAGGTCTCGGCCTGAAACTTTTGAGTTTTGTAAAGTGCTTCCAAAATTGCTGTGACTATTGCCGTCTTCAGGATTCCATGTTTCATAAGCAACTAATGGGGCAGAAAAAATATCTGGGTTAAGATTGGCTGAACCGTATTGATAAGAACTTCCACCCGGCATATCAGGGTTGTATTTCGGGTTATCTTTTTCATAATCTGGCGTTTCATCGAACTTTCGTGAATGGTCTTTGAGACCTTCATTACTGCCGACTAATGGCGAAGCATTAGAACCATTTTCGGTTGGAATTGGAAGAGGTTCATTTCGGCTGTATCCTACAAAAATGAGGTCTTGGTAACGTTCCTTACTCCAAGTGCCATCATCCCAAACTACCGTAGCATGAGTAAAACTGGGGTGTTCAATAGTGCCGATACCGAGACTTTGAATTGCTACCGAAGTTACTCGATTGCCTTTTTCATATTCTCGAAGCATGAATCATCAACCCTTTCGGAACATTAGGGTTTCAGGGTCGTGCATGATTGTTTTATATTCTGATTGCTTAGTGATGTATTGGTTACGGCCACGACTCATGCCGAGACGATAAACTCCAAAGATAACACCCGTAGTTACCAGCAAAACCCCCATATTTTTAGAAACCCATGAATTAAGTCCTGAAACAATGGCTGTGGGTTCTGCATTGAAAGATTTAGCGGTGTAAAGTCCGAATTGACTGGCTTCGCCACCACTTGCAGTTGTGTGTTCATCGTGATAAACAGGATTTTGACCTTCGTATGATTCTACCATTGGGTTAGATTCAGAAAAGGGTGAGGCAGCCATGTTCATACCCAGTTCTTCAGGTGTGAACTTAGTAGTGGGGTGAGCATCACGAAAAGCATCAGCAGACATGGCCGTGCCGTCGGCCATCAGTAAATGTTCTTGACCTTCGGCATTGGAAAAAAAGTTGGACTCTCGATTCATGTCTTTACGAACATAACCATTAGTCATGGAACTCATGTGCAACATTCAGTTGCACGACTACTTAAAGATTCCTACCAATTCTGAACTGACGGTCGAACTCGACGGTCTGTTTGAACATAGGTTACTGATTGCTGTTGATAATCCAAAGGTCGGTATGGACTAAGGGGACTGTAAGAAGCAGACCACGGCATAGGGAAGCGGTATTCTGGAAGCACATCATTGGCTTGGTCCCAGAAAGGTTGGGAAGCATAACCTGAAACATCGGAGAAGGCAGCAGGTGTTTGATAATCCAGAGGATTCAAGTTTTGATACTTTTGGCTGGATTCAAAACTTTCGGCTCCCATGATGTCTTCGGCACCTTCAACTACGGTAGGATTGATTCGATTCAAATCTGCTGATGACCCACTCATGTCTTGATTCATTTCAGAACCAAAACTTTCGGAAATCATTGTTCCACGGGTAACTCCAGTAGAACGTGTTTCGGCTTCTGAAACTTCTGAACAACCACAATCTTCAGATTTTTGACCATAGTAATATCCTGTTAAATACATGGCGAGAGCGACAGATGCACCGACCATTCCGACTTTTTGGGCATTTTCGGGTGTAATTTGCATAATTATCTCTCCTCAAATTGGTGTGCCACGAATCATAGCAACGAAGTTAGAAGTAGAAGGCAAAGGTGCGGACCCGAACTCGGTGTTCAAGTATTCATTAACTGTTGGTCTCATTACAATAGATTCTACAACCATTTCTGGATATTCAGGTTCTTGAAAACCAGCAACGGATTCAGAATGAAGTTTTTGAGATTCAGACATAAGTTTCAATTTTTTAGCGGTGTAACCAATACCGTAAATCATAACTACGACTAATCCGACACGTTGCCAGTTCATGTTCTGAGTTTGTTGTCCGACTACTTAAAACCTTTGGTGTCTTCAGAACCATTGTTGCGGAACAAACTTCCAGTTGAGGAGGCTATCAAAGGGTTGTGCTGGAATCCAAATATGAACTTGGTCCATCAAAAAAACGTTAGATTTGTCTCGGAGTAATTTCTGAAGCCATTCAGCGAAACCTTTGGGGTCATCACATTGATAAAACATCGGTTCAGGCACACCGTATTGTTTGCCGTCAGCCATCCAAATAGAAACTAACCAATTTTCTGTGGAAATCTCTTGGTTGTGCAACTCTATGAAATAGTTTCGAGTATGATTAGCCGCACCTAATTTTCCACGATGAATAATTTTAGAAGGTGGTCCACGAACACGCTCTTGTTTATCGTCAGTTAAAAGCGAATACTTTAATTTACGGACAAGTGCTTTCATCAAACATCCGACTCCGACTCTTCTGAGTCTGAATCATCCTTTTCAAGTTCATCACAGACTCCATCAAAATCAGCAGTATTGAGTGCATCATTTCTGTCGGCTTGTGTTAAACCAGTCCAAGTTCCGCTTAGAAGTCCTGATGCTAAGGGAAGAATTGAGAAAATTGGGTTAATGCCTGTGCTTTGAACCAAGAAATATGTAGGTAGTGTTAAAATTGCACCACTGACTACACCACGAGAAAAACTACGAAGTCTAAACTCTGAATGTTTATCAGCAAGATAGGCTGAAAGACCCGCATCACAAACTCGTGTGGTTTCGGCTCTCATACGACTGTTCATGCTTGATTCCTCCGGCTATGCCTGAGAGGTCTCAAACGGTGATAACAGGTGTGGTTTGGCGTAGGCGTAGTGGGTCAAAGCGTGTGAAAGTAGCAACACCGACGAGCATAGTAATTGCACCGCCAAGTTGTAGGGTGTTCACACCGATGATTGGAAGGCTTCGAGTGAAAATCTCATAAGTTCCACCCATTGAAGCGAGTCCACCGGCAACCATAAGGCTTGTTCCAACGATAATTGTTTTGTAATCCATATTTTTCATCTCCGTAGTTTTGTTTATAGTTTGAATCGACCCTTTGCTAATGCGCCTGAAGCACCAAAGGTTCGACCGTTACTGTTTCCAAATCCACCAACTTTGCTGGTGCTGTTAAGCAATCCACCCATGTCTGCGTTTCGGACAGGTGGTGCTACATATTGTGCTTCCATGCGAACCTGCTTAACAGGTCCAATTTGCTTGGAAACATTTGGAATACGAGGTTGTGTGCTACGAGGGATAATTGGCAACTCTCGTAGAGCCATACGCTTTTGTGTGACTGGAACATTGATAGTTGGCGCACGCATCATAGCACGAGGGTTGGTAGGTCGAACTGTGTTCATCTCGGCTTCAAAGCGAGGGTCTCCACCGAGGTTAGCCTGTGGTTGGTGAGCGTTGATACCGGGCATAATTTGTTCAGACTTCATACGAGTCATGTTAGAAACGTTAGGTGCAGCAGGTGGAGCGTAAAGTTCCATTGTGTGAGTGGGCTTCAAGTATTGGGCTTGAGGTGTCAAACCTTGTCCTGTAAGTGAATAGTTTTGTAGGTTGAAATCCGCAGCCATGCTTCCGATAGGAATATCCAAACGAGGGGTATTTACCTTAGTAGGTGCTGGGCGTGGGGAATTAGGAACAATACCTTGACCGTATCCAGCACCGAAAATGGTTTCGGATTCAGACATAGCACGGGTTTGTGGAACGTTGATTGATGGAACTTTCGACACAGTAGGCATTGGGCGTGGAGCCTGAGATGTCAAACCTTGTCCAAGTTCAATTTTGGCGTTGTATCCTGCGAGTGTATCGTTAATCAAAGATACTTCGGGAAGAACTTGCAGATTAGGGGAGTAAGGCAAATCTGGTAAGACTGTGCTGGTTCCGATTGTTCGTGCCATAATATCACCTTATTCGTTCAACTACTTAAAGATTACCTAAGATGACAAAGCAGAATACATTCCGTAAAGAACTCCGAGGATGGCTGCACCAGCCAAAACTTTGTGTCCTGTCGAGAGACCTTCAGCGTAGTATTCAGATTCCATTCGGTCTTGTTCGCCTTGGTCTTGTCCGAAGTTTTCTCCGTCAGCATCTCCGCCAGCATCATTTTGTCCAGCATCTGCACCTTCTGGGTCGTTGCCAGCACCGACGAATTGTTCATCTGTGGCTTCTTTTTGAGGAGCAACCATAGCAGTAACTGGATTAGTCATGTGACTCATGTTTGTGGTGTCGTAGGAACGTGTGGCTCCATAGTTTCCTTCCCACGGATAAGAACCAACGGTGGTGTTCGGGTCTTCAATCAATGGTTCGCTAAATCCTGAATCTTGCATCATAGGTCTTACCTATTTTACATCTGAGTGTTTCTGATACTTAAAGACTTCTATTGATGAGTGAATCACAGCCGGTGATGCACCAATTAAGAATGTTTAAAGTTTGAGGTGCTAAAGTGCCTGTGGGTATAGCATAAGGCTCTAAAAACCGAAGTGGAACATAATACTGGTTGTTATGACCAGTAGGATAAGAATTAAAGTGTTCGTGAATTACAGCATTACAACGGTGAGAAAAATTATAGTTGGGTTCTTTTTGGGGTTCAACTACATAGCCGATTCCGTATTTCGATTTGATAACTTTTCCATGATTTTCATTGAAGTGGGGTGCATTGAAAATAAGTGGTCCAAGGTCTGCGAAAGAATTGACTAATCCTGTGGGTTTAACAAAGGCTGAACGAGGTTGCATCAAGGCTACAAATTGAAAGCGATTAAGCAATCGAAATTGAGTTCCTGTGAGTGGACAATCGGCGGCAAGTTCTGGCACAGTTTTGTTGTGGAGTTCATCAATAATAACCCATTTTTGGAACTTATGTGTGCCGTGTGCCAGTTTAGCGGTGCTGAAAATATCTTTGTTGGTTAAATGACACATTTCTCCGTTTGGGGCTACGGCTCGCCAATCGTGTGTTTTGCGATGCGACGGACCCAGAATAAACCAAATGGGAACTTGAAGGTCTGTAATGTGTTGCAGGGCTGTTTCACCCCAACGATGTAAAAAAATAGAAGGTGGGTCTGCAAAATGTTCTATGGCTACGGGTGAATCAGATTTACGCAACGCAATAATGAGGTCTTCGGAACGAATAATTCCTTGTCCCGTCTGATACATGGGTTGTGTAAGGTTAATCACTCACTTAAACATCTTCATTGAAACGCTTCAACGAATGCGTAAGCCACGCATAACAACTAACAGCAAAGCCGAAGTCAAAGCCGTGGTTCCGATGGCGGCCACAGGCACCCAATGATTTGAGTTAGAGGTCCCTGATGGAGCATAAGTTTCCCAATCTTCTAAAGAACTTTCGAGTGAGTCTGCATCATAAGGGTCGTATTCAAACTGCGGAACTGAGGGTTCCCAATCATCATAGGATTTCATTTCAGCCGAGAACTCTGGAGAAACTGGAACTGAACCGACGGCGGAGATGTGGGATGTAGCCGGCACAGCCAACGGTGAACTGTGTCGAGCGAAACTTTCAGCATCAGAAATACTACTGATAGCATCATCTGGTATGGGTGCGCTGTCTGCATCGAATAAATCACCAGAACTTTCTGGGGTTTCGGCACCACCACCGATTAAACTTTGAACATCAATGTTGTTACCGGTGTGTTCTGTGGTTCGGTCTCCACGGATTTTATCAATTACAATGTAACCTCGGTCTCGGAAAAACTCTGGTGCGTAAGCGACACATTCACCTTTACGAGCCGATGAAATACCGTTCAAGATTTTCTTAATGAGTCGTTTGTCTGTTCCAAAAGACAATTGTTCGTCGAGAGTTTTCAAGTCTCGATTGTTAATGACGTTGTGAACCAAATAAACTGAAGCCTGAGAAAGTGCTTCTTTGTTCACACCTGCGGGTCGTTGAGAAACCAGCGTAGCACCGTATCCCAATGCACGACCCAATTTACAGAGTCTTACAATCGGGTCAAACGAAATCGGTCGGCCAACTTGAGGAATAAAATCTTGACATTCTTCAAAAATGGTGTGCAATCCTTTGCCGATGCGTGCCTCAATAAGTGCTTCGCAGTAATCTCCAATAAGTTCTTGTTGCTTGGTCAAACTAAGGCCACCCATTTTGATGACCAAAGATTTGTCAGTAGTTTTCAATCTTTGAACCAGACTTTTCATGTCAATACTTTGACCTTCTTCGGGTTTGATGGATTCTACACGGGGCATTTGGTCTAAGCCACCGTGAGCATCGAGAGCATCGAAACAAACGAATTGAAGTCCAAGTCGGTGAAACTCTTCCATCATTACACCAGCAGTAAATGACTTTCCTGAGCCACGCTTGCCAGTAATGAACAAAACATTTGAAATGAGACTGTCTTCTCCGTAAGCAGGAAATCTCAATTTACGTCCCAGACAAATCTCGGTGGCTGTCGGAAACGCTTTAGCCGAGCCGCCGGCTGATGGGGCAACAGGAGCATTCATGTGCAAACTAAGTATGCACGACTACTTAAAACCTTGCTCAATCGTCTGGGTCATCGTGTCCAATGTCTTCAAAGTATTCAACAACATCTTCAAACTCTTCAGAAATACCTGCAAAAATCTTACCAATCTCTGTAAATAGCCAACCCATTTGGTCCCACAAATCCTCAATGAGTTCTCCTGTTTCTGGGTCAATCATACGCTTGTCTGGGAACTTCCAAACGAACTTTTTAGCAATTTCACGAGGGTAGCCATAAATGTTCATCAAAGCATCTTCAACTCTTTGGCAGTATCTATCCATGCGAGAATCATCGGAGGCTGCCCGAAGAATGATGTAGAAAACTTTGTTTTGGGGATTTTGGGTTCGGAACCAATTATCGAAACTTTTACCACCAGATACGGAACTGCTTTCTTCCAAGGGTCCATGCAAATTATCTCCGTCAGTAATGAAAAGCGTAATGCTTCCACCAATGTCGTGTTTTTTGGTATTTTCAATCATAATTTCAAACGCTGATGCTTCGTTGTTGTCGCCGTCAGGAACGATAGCATCCATAGCATTTACCATGTTGTTGGTGTCTCTGTCCCAAGCATCTATTTTACCATCCATGTCAATAGGATTCCAAAGTTGTTTGATTCCATCACCTGTTAAGAAATCTATGCACTCAGTATAATCGAATGAGGGTTCGCCACCGGGCAACGGCCAAACGATTTTACCCGTATTATTGTAAGAATAAACGACAAAACTATCCAAATTAAGGCTGGCTTGTGAAATCAAATTAGCAGTTGCTAATCGACAAACTAAACCTCTGTGAAGTGCGTTACCTTCATACCAACAGGCAGGTTGTCTCATAGAACCCGATTGGTCTATCATAATGTTATAATGCGTGTTGAAACCCTTGCTGCCGACTGTGGTTTCAATATCTTTACGACGTAGAGGTAGTCCAATAAATGCTGGATTGGGTGCGAATCGGTCCACCAAAGTTTGAGACATCCCCATTTCTGGAGACCATTGTGTAGTAGCCACAGGTTCTAAAGGAGTAATTTTAGCAGGTGGCATCCGAAGATATTTGGCTTTAATTTTGTCGAACAAATCTCGAAGTAATGGTTTCATAGGAGTTGGTGAAACATCAATGATTGGCACATCTCTGCTTATCATAAAAGTAAAAGGGTTGTCTGCCCATCCGTCGCTTTGATAATCACTCATCTGTTTCCACCACCATTTTCTTTTGTTCCAACATTTCTTTGGCTGTTTTGCCGTCGCCACGATTAAAGGCTTGAATTGCAGCGTCTTCAACACCAAGATTGTTGGGGTCATTTTGTTCTCGTTCTTTAGCAGCCTCTAAAGCAACTTCAGGGAAAACTTTCGGGTTAGTAATTTCACCTGCTTCATCAACCCAGCCTCGACGACGATAATACTCAGTTACGGCGGCACCGGGTTCATAAGTTCCAGCCTTCTTCATTTGAGTTCCGATAGCCCACATTTCTTTACAAGTGTTACACTCATAGAATATGTGAACTTGGTTAATTTCTACATCATGTGTCGGTGGAGGTAATTCTATGAAACTATGATATTTCGGCTCAAGGCTTGGCTCTCCCACTTCATTTTTGGGCATGAAAGTGTTAAGATATTCATTGGTTCGGTATCTGTCTTGTGCCATGTGACTGTTACTGTCGTAGTAATACGGACCGTTGTTAATGACGTATTCGGGTTCACCGGGAATACCGTCTGGTCGAACGTCTTCTGCTGGTGTTTGTGTCCAACGAGGATAATTGCGAATGGATGCTTGAGGTCCACCCGTAGCACGGTCTCGATAACTGGCACATTGAGAACTGGAATCAATTAAGCGGTCCTTGGAATTATAGAAACATTGACGACTACGACCTTCAGTTACAACATAAGTGTAACCCGGACCAGACTCACCTAATGGTGAATCATCCTCAATTTGTAATAGGATATTTTCCTTTCTGACTTCAAATCTCCAGATTCGACCGGGTAAATCTCCTATGGGGTCCGTGGGGCGATATTTAAGTAATTGGGGTGTTGTAATGGTAACGAACTCATCATCCATTGTAGTTGGTATGTATTGAACTAATCCCTTGACACGAACTGAAAGTGGAATCTCCATCGCATTTTGGGCGGTTTCAAATGCGGTTTTTAGATTTTCTCCATCACGGGTTAAACCATCAAGATTAAGTAATTTAGTATCAATTACTATGTCTCCATTAGTAACATCAATATCGCTGGCTTTGTCAGCCAACTCTTTGCGACGAAGTTCTCCAGTTACTCGTGATTCGCCTCTGGCATCATTAGGGCAAAGCATAACTGACATACTTGAATCTGGACCAGTTTCGGGTGATGAAGGAATCTGGATTCCTGACCAAAGACCCAACTGTTCTTGACGAATTGATTTATCTGGAGCAATCACAGAATCTAAAAGAATGGTGTATATTGGATTGTCTGGGTCCTGATTTAGTGCATATCCCAATGGTTGGGGACTTCCAATTGAATACAAAGATGGACTCTCCATCATAGAGTTATCTGAGGCTGGTCGGCGGTATTTCGGTTGCCAGTTACCACAGTCTTGGCATTCCAAAGTATATCCCCGGCTGGGTGAATAGAAATAATCCCTATCTTCGTTTTTGGAACCGTATCCGGAGTGAGTCTCAATACAATGAATACATACTTCTTTAGGAACTTGCACGAACATCCTTGACAAACTACTAATGGGATAACTCATCGGTGTGGAATTAGCCCAGCGAGTTAATTGTTCAGTGCTAAATACTTCAACTTCGGCGTGAATAATTTGGTCTTCAAAAGTTAAACCCTCGCCGGTATCTGCGGAGGATGAACCAGAGTAATATCCTTTTGCCGATGAATGTGTCAAAGCAGTTTTTGGCACTCCTGCGTAACTGCCAGTTAAGAACCAATCCTTTGGTGGTTTCTGTTTAATGGAGTTTCGAGGAACTAAAGGTATATCGTGTATTGGACACCGACCCATGTTATTTATCAATCCACCACGTTGTTCTTCATCGTCTCGATTGTAAGTTGCTTGCGCCCCACTACTTAGTGGTTGTCCATCAGACCCCATTTCGGTGTAAGTCCGATTAGTTGAATTGTATTCACTCGGAGCCAAGATTGGTGAATCGTAACTTTGATTTTTAGGTGGAGCATATCGCTCAAAGTCACAATCTGGGTCTGGACACTTGTAACCATAAGGTCTTCGTTCACCATCAAAAGTTTCGTAACCTATTTGTAATTGAGGTATGAACTCAAACGCAGTTAAGGGGTCTGTTAAAACTACACCCTCTGACATAGGTCCGTTGTATCCAATGTTCCAGAAAAATGGTTGAGAACCAAACTTTTTGACCATTTTGCCCGCTTTGTTTTCAAAAACACCAGCCATATCTGTGCTACTGCGACCTAAAGCAACCCATTCTGAGGCTTGATATTCATTGACTATGGAATGATGTGAAAACTCATGGCCGCAACCAACTTGAACCACGTTGGAACTGCTACAACCAGAGGCTCGGCAAGAAGAATAATGTCCTGTGACGGTGGTTTTACAATCTAAACAAGTAGTAGCATGGTTGCATACTACTCTGGAAACTATATGGTAACCAAAAACTTGTAAATGGCCTCCAACAGAATAACGGTCCTTCATTGGTTTAACTGTTGAAGTCCAATCATTGTTATCGTTACGGAATCCGAAATCCACAAACTCCCAGAAAGGCATAAAGTCTCGACGAGTGCAACTTGGGCAAATCAAGATTCCTGTATCATAAGATTCTCCTGCGTTTTTGTGGCGATAACCTGTAATAAATTGCTTTACCATTCCAAGAGTTTGATGAAAGTTAGCACCATCTTCTCCTCTCATGTGTCCCACGATAGCATTTACTGATGTAACATCCATGACTTCGCCATCATTCTTGAACATATTGTGGAAAATTGCACGAGAGTATGCCCGTCCTTTGTCGGAAATGTAAGTATTGTTTTCATAAGGCATAATTTCACCACTTAATTTCCTGTGTGTTGTAGGTGCATATCCCATGCAGTATCGTGAAGCCATGCTTCTCCAGCAGCCACACCTGTTTGTCCACCATAACCCGTTTTACTTGTAGCATAAAGACCAGCCAGCAAATTATGAAGTAATTGAGCATACAACTTACTTCGCTCAGATTGATTCAGGGTGCGAGGGTCGTATTCCATAATTTCTTTCATGTAAGGCTTGTAACCGAAACCTATCTCGAATTGAGTAGGTGCTGGAAGTCCACAGGCAGGACAAAGTGTAATACAATAATGGGCTGGTATCCAACGAGGTGTGCCACTGTAATCAATTTGATAGAACTCAATTGGGCGCAGTTCTTTGGTGTTCAAGATTTTGTCATAGGTTCGAGTTTGAAGAACCGTGTAAGTTCCAGCGTTGATAACGCCTTCATTGGTGGTATCTCCACCAGTTAGAGGGCAAGTTCCGGGGACTGGATTGTAACCCAACCATTTGTCAGCGTTAGGAGAGTATTCAACATTAACGGTGGCTCTGACTTCTATTTGCTTCCAATTGTCTGGGAATGCTTGTGAACGTGTGGATAAACCAAGTCCGGCTCCCATGTCTGTTCCAATTGGCATAGAATGTGCCACAGTCCAAGCCACAGAAGGATATAACTGTGGACCCCTGCCGTGACCTTGCCATCTTTCAAATCGGGGAGTATCTTCTGAAGGGGTGTATCCATCTTCAGTGGCGGGATTGGTGTAACGACCAGAGTTGAAACGATTATCTACCAATTTTCCCGATTCCAATAATAATCTGTGGGTCACTTGACCTTCAAAACGACCGTTGCCATCAAAACAAGTTCGATAACCTCCCGCATAAGAAGACCACATAGCATTGTTCATATCCTCGGTATCGGATTCTTTATTTGGGCCTGAAAGTAATTGAACCCCGTTTCCAGCCGTGTAATTGACGATAACATCTGAAAAGTAATTGGCCCAACGTCCACGACGAGACCTTTCTAAAGGCAGATTTTTGATTTCGTCTTCCCAGCCCACACTTTGGTTGGGGTGGATATTGAGGTGTCCAATTTCGTGTTGAATAACGAACAACAAATCCTCTGCTACTCGTTTTTCGGTATATCCATGATAATTTTCGGGAAGTGAATGAGCCATGTAATCATTAGAAAGGGAAATGTATTCCATGTTAGTTTGAGCAAAATGCTCTGCTGACTGACACAGCATTAACTCGTTGTCTATTCCGTTAGCCTTTTTTAATTTGCTAAAGATGGTTACGAATGAATCTGGAACGTTACCCTCAGCAGGTTCGATGGTCATGTAAGCGTTCACGAACTCATCATCGTCTTCCATAAAAGACATTAGGGGTTTCCGATACTTAAAACTTCTTAAAGCATAGTGGCTTCATTAAAGATTAACTGGTAATGCAGCGAATCAATCAAAGATATGTTTCCTGAATCTTTAACACCATCATCGGCCTTTTCGTTGTAGTTGGCCGTAGTGTAAGCCATTGGGTCAGTTATTACCAAAAAATCCTTCTTAGAAATCAAGTTAGAAGTTACACCCATAGTAAGGTTAAGGGTGGCAAATCCGCCAGAGGTTTCACTCACAAAGAAGCGAACCCAAAGTCGAAGGATGTCATCGCCCTCATAATCAGTTTGTCCTGTGGGCGAACCCGCAGCGTGATTAAGTGGGAAACAAGCCATAATGCCATCAGTTTTAAGATTTCCACTAAGTCCTCCGAAAGTTTCGTTTAGTGCGCTTTTTTCTGTAAAAACCACATCTGTTCGGTTGGTATATTTGTCGGCCCATTCTATGACACCAGACATGAAATCAGTAAAAGTTGTGTTACTAATGCTGTCCTCATTGGCTTCCATGTTAAGTATCTGAACTCCGTTACCACCCACAGAACTTGTGAAAGCAGTTCGGAGTTTCGTTAGTTGGTCCACGAAATTATCTCGTGACAAAGAACCTACTCCACGACTACCCTTGCCTTTCTTGGAAGTCATCTCACGAATCGGCAAACGACCTGAAACCATCAAGGCTTGGTCTGCAAAAGATGAGGCGTAAGACATACCAGTCATTTGGTTTTCGGCAATTGCACCAGAGCCTGTTTTACCTGTTCCGTCGTTGCCCGGTGCGGCCAGCATACGACCCCATGCACCGATGGAATCTTGATAAGTTCTCCATTGGAAACTATTGGTTTCATTTTTGAATCCTTTTTTCTTCAAAGAAGCCCATCCCTTAGTGTTTCGAGCAATTTTGTTAGCATTACCCGTCTCCTTCTTTCGGACCGGTCCTCCACAAATTGGAGCCATGTTGGAATCCAAAAGGGAAAGCAAAGTGTCTCGGTCATCCGAAAACAAGTTAGGTTCTGAACAAATGTCGCCACGAAGTTGATAATAATCAAACAGAACTTGTGCTGAAGTGTCCTTTTTGGGATTGGGGTCATAAGAAACACGACTCAAATAATTGTTGTAGTTTTCTGTGTAATCGTTAGCAGAGCCATAGGTTCGGGAAGGCTTCGTAGCAGAATCTGGAGTGTTAAGTGCGGCACGCTCATTTTCAATAACCATTGTAGCAATATGCCAATGAACAGGAGTAAAGTTTTTACCTGCACTTGCTTCAGTCATGCCTTTACGAAGGGGGACCAAAACGGTTTGTTCGTAATTCCAAAGATTAGGTGCGGAACGAAGAACATCCATACATCGGCGGTAAAACAAATCCCAAACATCGAGGAGTGGGTATCCACCCTTTGAAACTCCTAAGTCTGAGCCTTCTTGAAGCAAGTATTTGTTCACAATGGCTTCTCGAATCCATTCCTGTTCGTTGTTGTAGTTGAGTTCATCTCCTTTCATACCAGAGATTTCACCTTTACTACTTTTAGCACGTCCCAATCGGTGAGCCGTAACATAAGGCAAAGCATCAAGAATCTCGCTGCGAGTAACATACGATTTCCCTCGCAAGAAAGCAAGAGCAGCCGAAAGTTTTTGAAGTGAGTTCGTGAAACGGAAACCAAGCACACGTCCAATGTCGCTGGGTGCGTGGTCTTCGTAAGTTTTACCTTTTTCACGGTCTGGTCTGATTTTGGATGCACCTTCATCAGTTGTATTGGTAGTAATTGAGAAATCCATAAGCGGTGAAGCATAAAGATATTCAGAAGATTTTGGCACAAGGTTTTTCTTAGATGCAGCCTTAAGTTTGGTGTTAAGCGGTTGGAATCGTTGAGTGAACAATACTGAAATGTAAGACATTTCTCGAAGTGCGTCATAAGTAGAACTACCGACTGTTTGGCCGGGTGGTGCGTAACCAATGTCTTTGCCTACAAAGTTCCAAACTGAAGCCAATTCGTTGAAACGTAGAGGTTCAATTTGTCCTTGAATGGCTTTAACAACCAATCGTTCTTGTGGAGGTCCTCCGCCACCGAGAACCTTACCTGAAAGTTGTTCATATCTGGCACCAAGAGAAATTGACTTGAACAGCAATTCCATGTCGATACGGTCATTGAAAGCAAGGTCGTTTCCTTTTTGGTGGGGGTTGGTATCCATCCAAGCAACGAAAGATGGTGAATCGAAACTTCGACCACGATATTCTACCTTTCGCTCGGCAATTAGACCCAGAACTGCATCTTCAACACCAGCCTGAGAACGGTTGGCTTCGTTAAAGAACTTAACTGGTTGTGTCACGATAGGTCGGGGAACTGGCTCGAACTCATAAGTTGATTCTTCCACACCACGCAATTCATTTTGTTTGGTGGCTTGACGGATTTCAATACCGTAGAGAACTTCGTCAGCACGCTTTTCGTAGTCAATTTTTGCGACACCGATTTCACGAAGCATTTCTTCAAGAATACTCTTGGTATCTTTGTATTTTCCACCAGAACCTTGTTTGTTGGGTATCCATTCAGCACGCAAGTCATAGAAATGGTCCATCAAGAACTGACGGAAATTGTAGCCTTCGTTACGACCTGCATCGGTATATAGACCATGACCTGCAACGAGATAATCTTTGAGACTATCACGAGCGTATCCACCAGCACCGGGTCGGTCTTCAACGATGTTTCGATAATTTTGAGTGGGTTCTGGAGTGTCAGCGTTGTATTGAGGATATTGCAGACCCATTGTGTAAGTCAATGAAACTTTTCCAGAAGAATCTGTAACTGTGTATTCACGAGTGTTGTTGAAAACAAACTCTCCTTTTTCGTTTAGGATTTGAATTGGAGCCACAGTTGTTTCTACTTCATTGTCGGGCAAAAGTTTCAGAATATCTGAGGCGGTCAAATCGTCTTTCTTGTCCAAATCTGGGTGGTTGAAACCTTGAATGGGAACTTTGGAAGTGTAGCAATTGGTAAGTAGGTAAAAGTAATCTTCAATTGACATGGTGTTCTTGTTGAAAGAATCTCCTTTGCTGTTTTTAGCATTAGAGTGCAAGAACTGGGTGTCGTAAAGATAAGCCCCTGAAACTTGAGAATCTTCAGTCCAATGGGTAAATCGCCATTTGTTCCAGTTGTCACGAACTGCAAAGTAAGCATCATTGGAGTAATCAATTGCATAGTTTTGACCAGTAGGGAACTCTTTAGGAACATAAGGTTGATTGAAACGAGCGTCATCGGAGTAGGTTTTACCTTCAGAAACAATAAATCGCTTTTTTCCAGAGTGTCCGTAAGAATTGCACAACAAAACTGCGGCAGATTCAATAACAGTAGTTTTACCTGTGCCGGGGATACCAGACAATCGGCAAGTAGAATCTTTCATCAACCATGCTGCTGTGAACATTTCAAGGTGTTCGTAAGTATCGAAACCGAAAACTTCACCGAGATTGGTCATACTGGTTTGAATCTTTTTGAGTCTTTGCTCATGGGCTTGCTTGTTTTGAGTAAGTTTGGTAAGTTTCAACTTGGCTTCAAAGATTTTTCCTAAAGCAGCACCCAAAGTAGAAGGAAGTCCTTTGCTCATTACTGTATCGTCATAAACTGCCGAAACTTCGTAACCACCGTATTTAGATTCATCAAGATTCAAATCATCAAGGTCTATTTCATCTCCATCGGAGTCAAGAACTAAAAAGTTCAAGGGTCCACGATTAACACCAGAGAAAACTTCAACGCTACCGAGTGTTTCGTCTAATTCTTCAAGAGTTACCATTTCCTCTAAAGTGCGACCACTACTGGCGGCAACTTCTTTGAGAACGGCCATGCCTTGCTTACCAATAAGTTCTTCCAATTGTTCTTCAAAAGTTGTCATATTTAATCGCCTCTAATTTTTAGTGCATAAGTTTTGGGTCCAATACCCACAACGATAACATAATCATTGTTTTGTTGAACCATAATTGTTTTGGTATCAACTTTTCCTGTAAGTTCATCAATAGCATTGTATCTGGAAGAAAGTCTGGAGGAACGACGTGAGGCTGTCAAATACTTTTCAATGTCTGCAACTTCCAGTTTGCCGGTGACAACCATAAGTGTAGGGCGATTATCAATAGCATTGACTGTGCCTTTGATTTCTTTATTTTGATTGTCCAAAGCCTCAAAGCGTTCATCTGCGTCAGGTATTAGAATAGTTTCACCTGTGTCGGTGGTTATTTTGATTTGGCTGTAAGTTGTAGTCTCGTAAGTTTTGCTACCCAACTTTATTGAATATGCTTCGGCGGCTTGGTCCTTAGAAGCAACTTCAATGGAAGCAATACCTTTGCCAACATCTCGCTTGGTAGGACTTAGAACTTTACCGTCTTCATTGACAGGTTTCAAGTTTCGGATGTCAAAGGGGAACATAAACTGTTGTTGGTTGCTATCAGAATTATCGTTGATATTGAAACCGGGGAAAAGGTCAGAAGCATCTTTAGAAGAAGCGTAATCGAGTGCGAAAAACACACCTTGAGTATCTAAGTTAAGTTTGGTGTCAAAGTCTAAAGCAAGTGGTTGTAGAACGTCATCAGGCAAAGTTGCTTTGTCAAACTCAAACACCAGAGGAGTCTCGGCAGGAGTGTTGAAATCAATTTGACGGTATCCTTCTTCAATGTAAGCCTTACTTAAAGCACGAAGAGATTGTTGCTCGGCGGAGTTACCTGCACCTTCATCGGTGTAATTATCAGCCTTAAATCGGTTTTCTTGACCTTCCAAACCAAGATATGGGAATCCCATAAACACCATCAAGATTATTGAGGATTTCTGTAAAAGAAGTTTTATTGACTCTAATATCAGTTATTTTACCACCAAGCGAAGGTTCATCCATTACAATTTCAAGCATGGCGTATGTAGCAAAATCGGAACTTCTGGTCGCTGGGACCATTCCAAAACCTTCAATTTCAATATAACATTGACCATCCATAAAGACGAATGAAACTTCGGGTGTTTTGATACCATCGTATTCTCCCCCATCAGCATCTGTAAGTGTTTCTGTGTTGCTCATAGCAATATAAAACTCCTTGAACTCATCACCGTCAATATCGCCGTTGGAAACTAACATCTGGAGCATATCAATGTTCCATGTAGGTGTTTTTTCGCCAACTATAACTCGAAGTGTAGCCATTCCAATATCAATTTTTCCTCCTTTGGCGGTCCAAGCCTTAGAACTGACTTCACGTTCACTAACGGCTATGGAAGGACTGTCCATACCATTCTTCCACCACAATGACAAATCATCTTTAACCAAATAATCTTCAAACTCCGAGGGTGGTGCAGGGACTGGTTCCTCCTCAACTTCTTCTTCTTCTTCTTCTTCTTTCGGAGGGGTAGCCGGAGGTGTTGAAGACGTTGCTGGGGCTGGTGCAATACCAGAAGGAGTAACGGTTGGTATGGTTGCTGAGTAAGTTCCAAGTGCAGTTCCTAATGTATATCCTGTGCGACCACTCAAGGCTTGCATTGTAGTTGTGCCAGAAGCATTGTCTTTTACAGATTTTGTCCAGTTAGAATCTACTGAGCCAGTTTCTGCAATAGCATTGATGTTGATAGGACCCCAGCCATCTCGATTGAACTTTGGATATTTTTGAGAACGACCTGCTCCACCCTTTCGAGGTGGAACTGGAACACCCAATCGAAGAACTCCATTAGAGTAAAGAGTATCTACTTCATCACGAGTTAATCCGAAAGTTTCGCTAACAAGTGTCATGTATGGGGGGTTCGTTTTCGTGCCATTGACTACCAATTAGTTCTGAGTAAGTGGAACCTGCAATACCACTACCTTTCGGAGTGTATTTCTTGTCGTTATCACAAAGCAAGGTTTTACGGGCTTTGGATGATACTATGTGACCTTGACCTTCTAAAAAGAGGATAACATCTGCACCGAGGCCAACTCCGGCTGCTTCAGCCATGTTGGTATATTTAAAACCATTAGCCCAAAGATACATCAGGATTTTCTGAGCCTTTTCTGCATCTACGTTTGCCATGTATGTCATCATCCTGTTCTACTACTTAAAGATTCCGACCCTGTTCTCTGAGATACATGATAATATCGGCACGGAAAAATTGATACAATCGACGAAACCAGTTTTCATGCAATCGAAGAAAATCTGAAAGATGGCGAACATCACGATAGCGTGAACCATACGGTTCTAAAGCATCCAAAAAATCAGAGAATCCAGAATTAGCCCAAACAGACAATCCTTTATCAGAAAGTCTGGTGATAAACTCTCGGTTTGCTATCAAACGATTAAACAAATCGTTGGTTTCTTCTGAAAAATCTGTTTCGTTAGGTGTATAAAACGGATGAGAATGAATAAATCTTTCTGTAAGTTCCAAATAACTCTGCAAGTGAACTCCACGAATCCAAGATAGCCAACCTTCCATGTGGTTAGCACAGTAATGAGTCCAAATAGGATTGAGGGGCATAGGTATGCCTCACTCAAAATCTACCAAAAAGGTTGAAACATCAGGTTTATCAGGATTCTGTGGAAGAACTATTTCTCCAATCTCGTGAACCTCTGAAAGTTCTTGTTGAGTTATGGTTTCAGGTTCTGGTTGTTTAGAACCTACGGGTTGAACCTTGAGTTCTTCTTCGGAAACTCCTGCTTTAACGGCCATGTCTGCAATAGATTCCAAACCACCACCCATCAAACTTGGCATATCGAGACCATCAACGGCCAATGGATTATACTGTTCGGCTGATTCTGGAGTGGGCATATCTGAAAAGGTAACTTTGGAGTTGCGTCGGTGATTCTCGGCTTCAGCAGCCATCTGTGCTTGGATTTTATCAACACCACTTTGGAATGTAGGGATTCCTCCCTCGGAAGTGTAATCTACACCATCAGAAGATTTACGGTTGATTTTGTTTTGAGAATCTCTTGACATAACTTCTTCCACAGACAAACCTGCTTCTTTGGCTAACTGTTCCAAACCATTGATTCCGAATTGGGTTTCAACTCTGGTATTCACACCAGAAGTTTCATAATGCGAACGTTGTTTAGCGGGGATTTGGTGCGCCCAGAACATCATACCAATCAACGGGTCCATCTGTAAATGGGTCTTTGGGAAGTTCAACAGGTTCAGAAGCCGGGGCGGGAGCAGTAGTGCTTACGGATTCACCGATATTAACGACATCTGAGCCGGATGGCGCAGGGCTGTCATCGTCAGATTGAAACAAAGTCATATCGGCTGAATCGTTTTGAGCAGCACGAATACGTTCCAAAAACTCTTTGTCTGAATCATCAAGAGTTTGCTTGCGACCTCCGAAGAAATCGGAAGCATTTCTAACAACTGGGGCAATATCATTCCAAAACTCAGCCAGATTAAGCAATCGAGATGCCGTAGGCGAAGTGTCCACCGCATCGGCTACACCATACTTTTCCAAAAAGTTCACCAATGGAACTAAAACTCGTTCTCCCATTTCGGGGTCAAGATTAAACTTTCGGGTCAATTCTGCCATGTCGGAAGCACCGAACATACCTGCAACGGAAGCCGAACTCGAAGATTTCTTCTTGCTGTCAGAACTTTTACCAGAATCTGTATCCGAAGATTTGGTGTTGGAATCTGTCTTGCTGTTGTGAAGCAAGTCGTCGAAGTCACTCATAGACTCCATATAGAATCACAACTACTTAAAACTTTATCTTTTAAACAACTTTTCGGCTTGTTCTCGAAGATTAGAGAGCCATGCTTCGTTGTAAGTGTCAGAACTGCCGTGGTCTCTTTGAAACTCGGCTTGGTCTGCTAATGTGTCAAGGCTGGTAGCCAACAAATCATGGAGGAATTGGCTGTCATCACCCGTGGCAGGAACTTTTCGGATAAAATCGGACAAATGCTGTGTCATACGTCGCATTTCACTTTCACGAGCCGCAGTTTTGAGAGACAAAACTTGGATAATAAAAGGAGATTCCAAAGTATTGAGAATCTTGTCTTGTAATGTAAGTTCGGTGTTTTGGTCCAATGATGAAACGATGGTGTCAAAACTTTCGTATAAGGATTCAATTTGTTGCGGGCTGGCTTCGATTCCCATTGATTCCGTGAACTCTCGGAATTGTTGTTTAATGGTTTGCGCTCGTTGCAGTTCCAAAAAACTTTGATAGGTTGAAAGAGACTCCCTCATGGCCGAAAGATTTTGAAACATTTCTTTAGGAGTCACGATGTTCACGCTCAGAAGTGTGGGCCGTTGCGTTTATTGAAATCTCCTAAAAGGAAGTTATTCAAATTACTCATAGCATCAAAACGGTTAGCGGCTTGGTTTTCGGCTACTTTCTTGGTTTCTCGGTCTTCAGCACGCTTCATATAATCTTCGGCTTCTGAAAGTTTTTTGTCGAAACGGTCAATAGTGGATTTCAAATCATCAATTTGGCTTTTGTAATACCAACTGGTGCCTAAAGCACCGATAACTAAACCTGCCATCATACCCATAGCAGCAGCAGATTTACCGCCGACAGCGAAACCTGCGGAGGCCACGGGAGATTTACCACCAACAGTAGCAGTTTCGGCGGCTGCTGTGGCTTTAGCACCATTACGCTTAGACAACTCTGCATGGATTTTTCCGAGGTCTGATTGGTAAGTAGTCAATTCTTCGGGAGATGGAGTTTTACGACTCATAGAATACAACAAATCCATAAGTTCGCTGTCATTCATTTCTTCCAACTTCATGTTTTTGCGAACGGAAATTGATTCCGCAGCGAAAATTGAGGTTTCCTGTGGCGCGATTAAAACATCTGTAATTTTCTTCCAGCCACGAATGCCGTTACCACGAACACCCAAAACATATTTTCCGGGACCCGTTTCATTAGCAAAATCAACTAATTCTGAAACACTAATTGGGTCTTCAGAACGTAAGATGTCCTTACACCCAGAGTTTTTAACACCCTTTTGATAGCGGCGAACAAAATAACCCATAGACACACTATGATGTTTCTGATACTTAAAGGTTCTTGATTTCGGATGCCGTATCCGAATATCCGATTAAACATTGAGATAAATCAACAATGCTACGGCAGCCACAGAAGCCACAGTTCTGATTAGAGCCATGACATTGGGATAGTTACCAACAAAGGTTTCTATTTTAGACAACAGACTATCACGACCAAACTTGTGCGAGATACTCATAGCATTCGGCTACGGATTCATCAGCCGAAGAGACTTCGGATTCGGATTCGGATTCGGAATTGAAATCAGACATAAGTGTGTTTAAAGCGGTGAAAGTGTCCATCAATCGCTTCCATTTAAGATTGTGAATCTTGGTGTAAAGGTCTCGACTGTCGGCTCGGTCTTCATAGCCTTTTGAGGTCAAGTATTTGTTAAGTGCTAACAAATCTAATCTCCAACGGATGCCTCCACTACGTTCTCGGCTTTGAGCGTGTCTAAACATAGGGCGGTTGCGAAGAATACCAATAACTTCTCTGGTGGTATAACGACGAGGTTTGAGTTCTAACATTTTTTGTGCAATTACTGTGCTATGACCGTAACCATCCTTTTGTAAAAGATACTCCACAATGTCAAAGACTAAAGTTTCCACTAAAGGAAGTGGTGTGGAAGTCTTTCGACCCTCTGAGGTATCTGGAGAACTCAAAAAGTTCACTCCTCTTCAGAATCTGATTGGTCAGGAATGTCAAGGGTTTCTCGAACCAATAGACGCTTGCCTTCTTCGTAGGCTTCTTTAGAATCTTCCAAAGACAATCCAGACTTCTTGTGTTCCAAAATGATTTCTTTACGACGACTTTCATAAGTCATTAGTTCCAAAATTGCCAAATTGGTATTATCCATTTCAAAAGGACTATCTTCGTATTCTCCTTGGAACAGATGTTCAATTTCAACTGCAAGTTCCGCAGCCGTCATGGTTGAAATCGTGGTGAACTCTTCAAGGTCTTCATCAAGTTTGCTACCCGCAACTGAATCCACAATACGGGAAATGAATTGTTCAGCAGTATCTTTAGTAACTTTCATTCCAACTCTGGGCCAATATCGCATCTCTGCTTCGGTGTTCATAATGCTTGTATGAATGCAAACCTATTTAAAACTTCACTTAATTTTTTTGGAAAATACTGCTGAACCAGACCAAATGGCTTTCGCAATTGTTAGTGAGTCAGTTTCAGACTCACCGTTAATGAAAAATTGCTTGCCTTGATGTTGTTCTAAATCAATGATTATTTTCATTTCATTCAACGGGACGTGCGGAGGAATGTATCTTTCATTCTTCTTCATGGAGTTCACCTGTAAGCAAATCGAGAGTTTCAGCAGAAATCCAATTGGCTGAAGTCATACCGTTTTTAGATTTGAAAACTCGACTGGTGCGGAAACCTTCGGCAGAACGAACTTGGTCAGAAAACAATCGCCCTACACATTCCAGATTCCACGGTTTTTCTGAAAACACTTTTCGCCACATCATTTGTTCCGAAAGTTTCATGGGAACTGGAGACATAACGATACCAAACAAAGTATCGTAAGTTAATTCTCCGATGAGAACATGAAGTCCTGTGCCAGAAGAACTGGTTCGGACCCAAACACGAGGACCAAACTCGGTGCAAAGCACAGACAAGGCTTTCAAAACTTTGGGATTAGATAGGTCAGTATCATCCCAATCGAAAGTCAAACCAGAACTCATAGTATCAAGTTCCATAACTTGAATCACTGACTTAAATGTTATCATTCAGTAGTAGATTTCCATGCTGCACAAACCCAATCGGCTCGCACTTCAGGATTGCCTGAAAACAATCCACAAAAGTATTCTTCGTTGAGAAACATAACGTGAGCGCAGTTGCTACAATTCTTTTCAAGATTGCCTTCTTGGTAGGCTTGTGGTAACGCTTCTGGAATGGGTTCTCCGTCTGGATAACTTGTCATCCTCATAGTCTCACCTTAAAAGCAGTTGTCTGGGCGTGACTTAGGGTCAAATTGAATCGAGTTGCTGGCGGGTTGATACGACAATGGAGTGTATTCAGCAGGTGCGGAAACTTCTTCAGCCTCGTTGGTTTGAGGTTCCTCTTGGGGTTCCTCAACGATTTTAATGTAAGAATGAGCCACCGATTTTGCACGCTCGGTGTCCTCGGTGTTGCCTTCGTGAGCCTGTCCAACAGCAGCGTCAGCCGTAATGGTGGTATCATCGCCTTGTGGTCCTGACCAGAAGTAGCACAAATCGGTATCGGGGTGCAATTCGGTGCCACCTTCGGGGAACTCTTCGGTGTATCGCTCAGGCCAATGAGTAAAGGCTACACAGTCTGGGTCGTCTTGACAGGCTTGAGCGCAAGACTCTGAGCCGACAATGTTTTTACGGGCATCGGGCTTCTGCAAATCACTACCTCCGAAAGCAGGATAAAGTGAACCTGTTTTCTTGGTGAAGTTGTCAAGTGGTGTGGTTTCAGTTGGCGTAACTGCTGGAGTGGTCGGAGTTACAACTGTGGTTTCAATTTCTTCTGAACTGTCGCCCTTGAAATGCCAGTAAGCAAGTCCACCTGCGACTACTGCACCCAAAATACCAATTACTTGCGCTTGTGCCATACTTAGTATGGTTTGCTACTGATACTTAAAGATTACTCTTCTTCAGTATTGAAACGATATTTCCAAACGGCTAATTCAGTCAGCAATTTGTTTCTCCAAAGGACCCAGCGAACAAAGTAAATACTAAGTGTTCCTTGTAAGGCTACAACACAAGCCAACAATACTAACAAAGCCCATTCCCAATCAATCATCCGAATCCGCCTCTGGCTTCCAAGTCAAAACTACGCTGTCCTTTTGCTTGCGACGTGAAATCTTGACATCAGGCAAATGTTTTGACAGTTCATAAACAAAATTACCAACTGCCGCATCTGAACCATAATAAAACTCTCGATTGTTTCGACTCCATTTGGCGGAAGTGATATACGGTGTGCGAATAATGGCTTTACCTTCAGAAATGTTGAATGATTCAAAAGTTTCAAAACGAAGTCCTCGGTCATTCCAAAGAGTTTCAGAAACTTCTGGAAGTCGTGAACCCCGTGGTTCAAAGGGTAATCGAGTCATTCCTACGATTCGGATAGATGTTTCGGATGATAGTGTCCGAAACTTTCCAAGATATGGCTGTTGAATCAACCATTCGTTGTGAAGTAATGCTGCTGCTGGATTATCTACCGCAGTAGCCCAAACATCTTCTCCAAAGTTCGGAATAATTTGATTGATAATAATGTGATTAACAGGTATCTTCATACTATCCATGAATCGGACAGTTCGAGCGCACTCGGCGTAACCTGCTTCAGTTGGGATGGAAACCAAATTGATGCTAACGTATTCAGGATTGCGTAGTAAGGCTTTAAGTCGTTCAATACGCTTGATGAAATCTTCCATTAGAGCCACCAGTTTAGAAGTATCTCCCTTTTTTGATAAAGAAACCTTTAAGATTCTCAATCTTGGCTTTCATCCGAAGAATCTTAAGAAGGAATGTGTTGAGATAATCTGGTGCTGAAAGGGCTTTGAGAGTGTGTCCTGTGGGTGCTGTATCAAAAACGATTAAGTCATAATCTGTGCCTGAACACAATCGGTTAATTTCTTCTAAAGCAAAGGCTTCATCCATACCCGGAAACTTAGAAAGTTCGGATAACATAGACGAATCAAAACCGGGGAGGCTTCCGAAAGATTTCTCCATGAGAGTTTCAATTTGACTAAAGAAATCGCCGGCGAGGTCTTCGGCATTAAGATTTTTAGCCCACAAGTTGGGAACACCAGTTACGGGGGTTGGCTCGAATCCGACTCGGATGCCGAGAGAGTATCATCGGTGCTATGGGCTGGGTCCGAAGAAACCAAAAGTGTTCGTAGCCCTGACTGAGCGTGATGCAAAGCCGTAGCAGCCGAGACTGTGGATTTGCCTACACCACCTTTTCCTGTGAATAACAGCATCTGTGCCATGTTGTTATTAGGTTGGCGCACCTACTTAAAACATCCTTAAATCCAATCGGCTTGGAAATCGGTGTCAAAAGCAAAGTTTCCTTCAGAATCGTTATCGAACTCTTCAGGATAATCTGGAATGTCTATCATTAAAGGGCATTCTCCAACTGAGCCTTTAACTGCAACCAAAATACTGCTGGTGTCAAAATCCATTGGAGGCAGATAATCAGAAGGATTAACCAAAACCATAAGTAATCTTTTTTCTTCGGAATGGGACATTTCCGCAGGAATACCAATGTGACGGCCTGTTTCTGGAACTTGGCCTTCCCACACACTTTGTCCGTCTAACAAAATAACAAACTCTAATCCAGCCAAATATACAGCAGCATTGGGTCCTATAACGAGTGTGTTTAAACACACATTTTCAGCAACATTGATAGTTCCGATTGAAACTGTTGATGGGTTAATCGGTAAATCCACAATGCCGTAGTATTCATCTGTCTTTTCAGACATACCCTATATGAGTGTCTCCGACTACTTAAAGATTAAGGTTGTCTGCGTCTTAATCTCGCTTTTTATCGGCTTTTGATTTCTGGATACTGGAATGTTTCTTAGATTTATTACCTGAAATCGGGGCTGATTCGGATGCAGATGGCACAAATGTTTCTGCTGCTTTATCCAAAGATTCCAAAGAATCGAAACCTGTTGTTTCTTGAAACTCTCCTGAAATGGTGTCTTCTAAACCTTCTCTCCATGCGGCTTGTTGGCGACGACGTGTGCGAAGCCTACCTTGACGTTCTTTCAATTTCAAAGTTTCACGATATTCAGTTTGTTGTGAGCGAACCCAATCCTCAATTTCTTCAGGGGTGATTCCCGTTTTACCGTCTTTGATAATCTTGGCTTTATACCATTCGACGTTTTCAACTGTGACTCTCAAGCCGAGACTTTGAAGTTCGGTGGCTACCATAGAATCCACACCATCAAACAGCAAATAATCAACCCAAACACGGGCTTCACGACCTGTGGTGCCTTGAATAATATACGGTTGGAATCCTGTAACTGGAGTTGCAGCACCACCCCCGAATTGGGCGTTGATAGTGATGGCTTTAATGGCTGTTTGACCCTTACTTGCGGTATCAACTTCTCCTCCAAACAAAACCAAACCATCCAAAAATGGAGTCATATTGCGAGAAATGTATAAACTGCTTTTAGCATCGGAGTCAATTCCTATAAATTGGTCGGTTTGGTCGAGATAAGCAATTTGTGTGGGTGGTTGTCGGTCGAAAGCAGAATTACAAGAAACAAGACTTCCTCCTGTGGTATCTGCAAAAGTAAAAATCCATTGGTCTCTGTCAGCATCCCATCGAGCAGAAACAGGTCGGCGGGTGGTTGAACTTCCACCTTCAATAGCCCCATTGAGAGTATCTCCAACCGAAATCATTAAAACAGGAAAATCCAATAGTGAGTCGTCAGCAGGACCCAGAAGATACTTGGGTGGATTGGTATTGTTGATAGTCATGTAAAGTGTTCCAAAATCATACATGAAAATAACGGGTCCTACGCCTGTGGAGTATCCTAAAAATCCATAAGCGACGTTAGCGGGAAAACCAACAGGTGGCTCACCTTTGTTAGAAGTTCCATATTGATAATAATTAGGAGCATTAAAAGGAACTAAGAAATTGAGGGGGTCTGGTTGGAGGTTTCCAAGTGTGGGGTCACTTTGAAGTAGTAGTTCCAATTCACGGTCGGCGTAAGATTCATAGACTAAAAATGGTTCAGTGCCTCGATTTGGGTCGGCCAGTTGGAACTCATAAGCCTCTAATAATTTAGAGTTGGCTTCATCTTGGCGACTGTAAGTTGCTTGTTGAACTGCTTTACCCAACCATTTATCTGGAAGTGTGTATCCTGTGGCTGTTTCAAAACCACCTCCTTTAACTGCAAAAGGAAATACTGTTTCAGATTTTGATGGTTTAAAGTTTGGAGCATTATTATCAAAACAACCCAGACAATACTGCCAATTCGCAACGTAGATTTCAGCAGAAGTTGTGGCTCCATGTGTGACGTTATCAATACCAATACTGACATTGACAAGAAAGGGGTCGGGAGATTCTGTGTAAGTTGGCATAATAACTGTGCCATAAGCACCATTAAGATTGTAAGAAGGTAATGAACCATCAAGACCCCAATTTTTGTTGCCTAATGAGGTGTAACATTGGTCCAATTCCAAAAACGGGTTGTTCTCGTCTGGTTGCCAAAATGAAACGAATGGTGTAGTGAAACTTACTGCACCTGCTCCATCATCAGCGATTGCTTCTCCAGTTATAGACATACACATAGTTGTAAAATCACCTGAATTAGATGTATCTGCAAAAATCAAAGGGAAGGGTCCACCGTTAGTAACAACAAGGTCATGGATTCGACTGATGTAATAACCGTTATCAATTGCAGTAAGTTTATCAAAGTTAAATGACCCATACGGATTAGTTGTGGTGTTAATACCACGAGCCACATCTTCAAGGTTTTTATTGTCGTTAGGATAAAGGTCTTGGCTGGGTAAATATCTGCCAACATGGTTGGCTGTGTCTCCTTTCCAAGAAGCGGTAAAACTTTCGGGTGTCTCGAAAGACAGACCTCTGTATTTTTCGCTGGTTTCCTTACCACCGGGGACTGAAGCCTGAGTAGAAATAATAAAAAGTTGCTGCAAGGAAAAATGCAATTTACTTATCCAACCTGAGTAATTTTGTGAAGTGGTCATGCCTTCGGTAGAAGCAATTCTTTGATGACCTCCTGCATAAATAACAATTCTCTGCTGCCCTGCTTGTCCAAACTTAGCCACATCTACTGCATAAACTCCGGGTGTGCTATCTGAACCAAGACCTGTCAAATCAGGCTCTACTTCGTAAGGCATACGACAAAGATAGGTGAAAAAGGCATTTCTCGTGGAACTAAAAGGTTGTGGAACGTAGTATCCGTCAATCCATCCGGGTCTAATCCAAAACTTTCGTGGGTCATTGGCAAAGGATTCGGGAGGGGGAACTGGAATGTCCACGTCGGATACCATACCAATGTTGTGCGCTCGAACAAAAGTTATGAAACCATCCCAAGCCCACGCTCCAGCACCACCGTTAAGTTCTTTAAAAAAGGCACGATAACTGCCAGTAATAATGTAAAAATCATTGGAATAAGTAGTGCTTCGGATAATAACATCAAACTCTGAATAATTTGCGTCCAAAGGAGAAGGAATGTCGATGTCATCGCCCCGACGACCAGTTTTATCTATGAAAAGGGCTTCGTCGCCAACTCTAAGAACTTCATCCCACGCAAAAAAATGCGGATTAGGAAAACTTTTGGTGTCTAAATCGTAAGCCAATCCCAAAGTTTCACACTCCTGTTGTTTCCCAATTAAAAAAGTCTTGAGGGTCTGTGGGAAAGTCCTCAATGGGTTCAACTAAAGCATTGGAAATAAAATAAGTGACGTTCCAGTTAGTTCCGGGCGGAATCTCAATAGGAATCCAATTCTGGAGAACTGGTGAGGCTGTGGATGAAATCGGATACGGGGCTGCTGTGCCAGACATACCTTGTGCATCTCGACCATCAAGAGTTTGATAGTAAGCCGTGGATTCTACCACGATGTTCACGAAACCACCGGGTTTCCAATTGTTAGCCAAACCGTAAATGCCGGGGGTGCTACCAATGTATTGAAGAACCAAAAACTCATCGCCCTTTGTTGTTAAACGATTGGAAATTGTTGCTGTTCCAATTTTAGAGTAGAATACAGATTGAGGGCGATTTTCTAAAAGTTCAATATCTTTAGGTGGTAGATTGCCGAGGTCGGCTACAACCCATTGAAAACCTTGACGACGAATTGACATGGTATCAATCCTCCAAACCGTATGCACGGCGTAATTGTTTTCTAATCTTTTCTAATTCATCTTCAGCAGAATTAAGCAATCGAGATTGGTTGCCTTGAATGTTGCGTCGAATCGGGTCGGATTCAGGAATTAAAGTAGGAGCCTCAGAATTGTTTTGTCCATGTTGTATTTGAGAAATCCAGTCTGGAGTTCCAGTGGGATGTTGAATCTCTTTTGATGAAACTTTCGGTTCTGGAGTTTTTTGATGACGTGTTGGGTCTGCACGACGCTTAGAATCTGAAAGTCCAGTTCTTTCGCCTTGCGCTTGGCGACGAAGTTTATCTCTGGCTTGTTGAGCCGCCACAGCCTTTTTCAAACTGTCGTCAAAGTCCATGTAGAACCTATACGGTTTCTGCTACTTAAACCTTCGTCAAACGAAATGTTTTTCTTAACGACGGTCGCCTTGACGGGATGGCTTGGCATCGCCTTCGTTACGGTATCCGGGCTTTGCATAGTTGCGTGCCTTTTGTCGGCGGTCGTTAGCGATAGCACCTTTCTTACCATCAACATTGACTTGGTAAGATGTGAATTGTCCTTCCTTGTTGCGTCGAACGTATCTGCGAGTGCCGTTAGCGGTGGTCATACGAGTGCGGGGTTCTGCTCTAAATCCAGACTTAGCGAAGCGACGGTCGCTTTCACGGACTGGTTGAGCATCTCCTTGGTCTCTAAATCCAGCCTTAGCGTAGTTCTTAGCCTTCATGCGTCGGTCAATGGAGGCTGCTCCACGCTTACCATCAACATTGACTTGATAAGTAGTGAATTGTCCTTCCTTGTTACGTCGAACGTATTTACGAGTGCCGTTAGCAGTAGTCATGCGAGTGCGAGGTTGTGCCTCGAACTCAGCAGAGCCAATCCATTGTGGAACTCCATGTCCTGAATCAACAACTGTGGATTCTTCTCCGTAGGAGTTAGGAACTACTGGAAGTCCCATTTCAGTTTCTGCGGACCCATACCATTGTGGAACTCCGTTGCTGGATGACAAAGCAGAGTTGTCTCCGTAAGAGTTAGGAATAACTGGTTCCATTTGAGTTTCGATTGTGTCGGAACCGAAAACACCATCAATAGCGTTTTCGATACTGCGGGAGGCACGGTCAATCATACCAACTGGATTTGCATCGCCTTGGTCTCTGTGTCCAGCCTTATCATAGTTTCGGGCATTCATGCGTCGGTCAATAGAAGCCGAGCCTCGCTTACCAGCGATGTTCACTTGATAAGGTGTGAATTGTCCTTTCTTGTTGCGACGAATGTATTTGCGAGTGCCGTCAGCAGTTGTCATAACGGTGCGAGGACCTGTTCCTCCGTAGTCACTGGCTTCAAAAGTTTCTGCGGAACCATACCATTGTGGGACTCCATCGCTGGATTCTCCAGCAGAGTTGTCTCCGTAAGAATTAGCGATTACTGGAATGCCCATGTATTCTACTTCTGCACCCATAACACCTGATATTTCATCTTTAATTTCTTGTGTGGCTTCTCCAACGGCTTCTCCACGAAGTTTCCCGAAAAGGAATAGTCCACCGCCGACAGCAGTTAGTCCGAGAGTCAAATATCCAGCAGGGCCATAGCAACCCAAACCTGATAGTTCTTTCATGGAACGGTAGCCAATGATGCCACCACCAATAATCATTCCTGCGCCTGTGATAGTCTTTGCATCCATACTTTGCACCTAACTCAGCATGAGTTGTTCTGATACTTAAAGACTTCGGTTAGATTGCTTTTTATGAAACCACATTCCACACGCATGACAAATTAAAGTTTTAGAATCTACATCACATTGTCGGCGGCAAGGACCCCCAACAGGTATCCAATCAGACATAAGATTCAACTCTTTCAACAAGTGTATTATATTGGTCAGAAGAAAGTTCTCCTCGATATGACAAAAACTTGGATGTCAAAATCGTAAGAAACTTACTCAAGCGGGTGCGAAACATCAATATCACCGAGAGTCCAACGAAGGGTTTTGATTACACCTTCTAATGCTTTCTTATTGCGTGCTGCTTCTTTCATAATAGATTTGTCACCACGTTTTCTGGCTTCATAGAATGCGTTCACCCAATAATTCTGTTTGCGTTCTGCTGCATACAACATTTGTTCGATTTCATCCCATGTTCTTGCATAGGTGAAATGTTCAGAATCTTGGTGGTCACTCAACGTCATTTTGCATCAATCCAGTATGTTTTTCTGGAAGATGTGCTGATACTTAAAACTTCCTACTCTTCAGATTCTGGGGCTTCTGCAACGGCTGGCGTAACAGAAATCCTTTCTGATTTGTTCAAAGCCGAAGCGATGTAAATGAGAGTTTCCATAGTGAGCGCATCAAGATTAACTTTGGCACGATTTGATTTTTCGTTTCGATTGTTCCATGAAGCAACGCTACGCTTGTTAAGAGAACTGAGCCTCTTGCCAACATATTCTTGAAGTTGTTTTCTACTGCAAAGCACACGCATTTGTATGTCCGATGGACTGAATCGGGGTTCATAGTCATAATGGTTGGGGCTCTCTTTACCTATTTAAATTTTTGGTTAAGGAATTCATCAAACATTATTACAAAGACCACGGAAACATCAAGAGCCAACCGCACAGGATTTAAAATTATTTCGGAGAAAACCAAATGTCCGAAAGAATGAACTTTCATTGTCGGCCATTGGCAATCAATCCTGGCAATCAGAGTTCTAAGGCATCAAGAATGCCGTCGCCATCATCATCCAAATCAATGTGGTTGTCCACACCGTCGTTGTCGTGGTCGAACTGACCAGTAGCATCGTTGCCGTCATTGTTCTCGAACCAATCGCTTAGACCGTCATTATCGTCATCGAGGTCTGAAGCATCCCAGATACCATCGTTGTCGTGGTCGTAGCGGTAAGAACTCCATGCACCACCGACTTCATCAACGTCAAGAATGTTGTCGTTGTCGTCATCAGTATCTACACCATCATTAAGACCGTCATTGTCATGGTCACGCCTTGCAGAAGAACCATTGTCATAAAAGTCTTTGTAATTGTCAATTCCATCATTGTCAATGTCCAAATCAACAACATCGGAGATGCCGTCATTATCATGGTCGTAAATGTTAGTGAGGTCGTTACCATCACGGACTTCTTCATCATCATTGATTCCGTCGCCATCATCGTCATCATCTTCAACATCAGCGATGCCGTCGTTGTCGTGGTCAAATGGTGAATCATCTATGTCATTAGGAATACCGTCATTATCATTATCGTTATCCAAATCGTTAGGGATTCCATCACCGTCATTGTCGTTTTCTGACTGACCATCTAATTGTTGGCCTTGTTGAGTTTCAGTCTGCTGACCTTGCTGGCCTTGCTGACCGTTCTGGGTTTGTCCCTGTTGTTGTTGGGACTGTCCGTTTTGGTTTTGACCGTTCTGTTCCTCGGCTTGTTGCTCGGATTGTTGTCCTCCTTGCTGACCGCCTTGTTGTTGTTGGCCTTGACCGTTATCTTGTTGTTGCCCTTGCTGTCCTTGCTGACCTTGGTTGCCTTGCTGACCTTGCTGGCCGCTTTGTTGTCCCTGTTGTCCTTGCTGGCCTTGTTGTCCTTGTTGTCCTTGTTGTCCTTGTTGTCCTTGACCTTGACCTTGTTGTTGGCCTTGTCCTTGACCCTGACCTTGACCTTGACCTTGTCCTTGCCCTTGACCTTGTGACCTTGGCCTTGACCTTGGCCTTGTCCTTGACCTTGACCTTGACCTTGACCTTGACCCTGACCTTGTCCTTGTCCTTGCCTTGACCTTGTCCTTGTCCTTGTCCCTGTCCTTGACCTTGACCTTGACCTTGACCTTGACCTTGACCTTCTCCACCTGCTTCGGATTCGCCTCCACCTTCTGTTCCACCATTACCAGAACCAGCATCTGATTCTTGGAAATCTGGGTCGTAGGCATCGGGAATTCCATCTCCGTCGGAGTCGGAATACTCGCCATCGTTAGGGTCTGTTGGGTATTGGTCTACATTATCGGCCTTGCCGTCACCGTCGGTGTCGGAGTTATTGGGATTTGTTCCTTGGCATATTCTTGGGCATTGGAAAGTCCATCGCCATCAGGGTCTGCATTGGCATCTCCACCGTTGGTGGGGTTGAGGCCATTGGAAACTTCCCACCCATCGGGTAGTCCGTCGCCATCGGAATCGGCATTGTTCATATTGGTGCCGTGAGTTTGTTCTTCAGAGTTGGTCAAACCATCTCCATCCCAATCAGCCCCACCATCGGAAGGGTCGAGTGGGTCAGAACCGTCAGCGGCTCCAACACCTGCGCTCATAACGAGCATCAGGGTAGTCAGTAGTGCAAGCATCGTATTTTTGAATCTGTTATTTTTCATAGTAATCTTTTCCTATATTGTGTTGTTCATAGGGAACCCTCTGTTCCCTCTAATAAACAATAGGACTAATCAACTATTTAAAGGTTAGGTCAGAGTGTGTAAGATTCAACTAACAGGGCTGATTTACATTAAACCTGCTCACCTCTGCCGTTTTACCTCTAAAACGGTTGATGGGTATTCGTCGAACCATTACTTATTCTGTAAAGTAAGATGTGTTTTCGTCTGGAATATCTTCGTCATCAGATTCTTCTTCGTCTCCGAGTTCTTCAACGGCGACACGATAACGTCGAGTTTCTCCATTCACTACACGTTCTACAATAACGGTAACACGAAGTCCTTCTTCTTCAGAATCTTTGGCAACCAAAACTTCTTCAACAATTTGAGACTTGGGGAGATTGTTAGACAACAAAGCAGAAACCATACGATTGATGTCTGCAATTTGAGAAAGCAAAGAAGTTCTGGGTTTGTGGGGTTGATAACGCCAGTCTTGGTCTTTAGGGTTTCGATACGGGTTGGTAAAAGAGTTGTAGGTGTCGTTAAAAAAATACTTCCAGATGTCATCCATGATTACTTGTATCATCAATCACCCATTTAAAGATTTGGACGTTTAACCGTTATTGCGGTAGAAATCTATGATTTCACACTCCGGATAGGGGAGTTTTCGTAGAAAACGGGGAAAGGTTGTCCCCCGTTACCAGATTTCTGGTAAATGATTCGGCTGAGAATCATCGTTCTTCTATTGAGGGCAAAGACCACGGGGCTTGATACATCTGACGATTAACGAGACATCTAAGGTGGACTTTGTGGCCGTGTTGATAAGCCGTGGATTCTCCGGGCAAAATATGTTGTGAACAAGATTGACAGTAATTCAACATGGAAATAACTTCCTCAAAGAATCTCATCGGATAAATCGTCGAGTGGGCTACGAAATACTTTTGACTCCATTTCAGTTTCTGCATCACGCTGCAAAATCTCTTCTGTAACTGAATCCCAATCTGAATCTTCGGGTTCAATGACTTCAACATAACCATCGGAAACAAAGGTTATTGACAAAACTTCTGGATTCTCAGGGTCATCTTGGAAAAATTGAAGAACTTCGATGTAGTCTCTGGAGGCTGCATCAGCAGCCATTAGTGCTGACAAACCTTCGTTGATAAGTGTTTCAACTCCTCGGCGTGAGGGAGTATTACGTCGGAAAACTAAATCTCCGCCCATATAACCTTCAATAGAATACATCAGTTTATTGATATGAGTTCAACTACTTAAACCTTCGGGTCAGTAAGGTCGTCATCGAGAACATAACCTTTGGGCAATCCTTCTTCTTCGGAAAATCCTGAAAGTTTAGAAATCTTAGATTTAAGGTCGTCGGTGCTGGTAGTTGGTGAACGACAACGGGTGCAAAGTAATTCTAAACTGGGAATAATGGTGTTAAGTGAATCCCATGAATAATCTAAAATGTATCTTGGTGTATCCTCGGAACTACTTCGGCTGGTCCAAACTGCACGTCTGCTGGAATCTTTAGGAACAATTATCAAATCAGCAGGTTCATCGAAACTACAACGGCTACAACAGGATTCAAAATAATCCCAAAGATACTGTCGCTTTTGGTCTCGAAGTCTTTGTTTAGAACTGACCGCTTTATTGACCAGATTTTTACGAGTCTTATTACGACGATAATACTGCCGATTGTAAGCGTCTTGATACGCTTTTTTCTTGGCTGGGTCGGAGTAAGGCATTCTTGATTCCTCAAGAATTACTATGGTTGTTCTGATACTTAAAACATTGGTTTCAAGACCTTAGATGATAAGTCCTGTAATCAAAGCCACAACACCCGGAACGGCGGCGACCCAAACTTGCCACCAACGGTCTGCTGCTTTTTCTTGTTGAGTTAATCTTTGGTCCAACAATTCCATGCGTGTAATCAAAGGTGGTCTGCCGTTGCCATCTCGAACTACTTTGTTCATGTAGTCTAAACTTTCATCAACAGTTTCTAAACGTTCAGAAACTTGTCCCATCATTTGTTTCATTTCCGATGTTTCGGTAACAAAACCTTCAACCATACGAAGTAGGTCTTGACGAAACTCATCAGATTCTGATGACAATTGCTTCACTCCCCCAGTTTTAAAATTAAGGCCGTTAGTAATCCGCTTCGAGATAGCAAAGTGTCCATGTGTTTTTCAGTCATGGCTGCCCATGCCACAGCATTAGAGGCTTGAAGAGAAGCGGTCGTAAGCAGTATTTCAATATGTTCCATTTTAATTCCTCTTAAACTTGAATCCAGCAACACGAAGGCCGCCTAAGACTCCAACAATAGCAGCGATAGCAGGTGCGACTTTTTTCAAAGTATCAGTAAAACCTTCTGCTTCCAGAGTCTTTAACTGTCGTTCCAGTTCTTCTGCGTTTTCTTGTATCTGAAGGTATTGTTTTTCTAAATACTCATCGTATTCTGGGGTATCGTAGATAGCCATTGTTTGCTCATACCAATCTTCAAAAGATAGTGGTTCATCTTGTTCAGAAACCTCTTCGAGATACTCTTCATAAGCCTCAAGAGCCAGTTCTTCTTGGTGAATATGATTGTCCCACGCATCTGCTGGGTCAAATGATTCTGCACGTTGAGACAAAATCTTTCGGAAATGTTTTTGCTCTTGACCCGAAGAAAGTTGCTGATTGTAACCTATATTTTTACGACCATCGTTGTGGCCTTGAGAATAAGCAAAAGTGTAACCATCTTGTTCAGAATCCATTCCTTCTGCACCCGCCATCCAGCGTTGTGACTTTCCTGATTTCTTGACTTCCCACATTTTACCATCGTTGCCTCGCATTCGAGTTCCAATCTTTCGCTTAGTGGCTGAAATTGTAGGTGCTTTACGACCAGTCTTAGCCTTTGGCTTGGCTTTACGAGTTGTAGCCTTTGGCTTGGCTTTAGTCTTGGGAACTGTAAAGGTTTTTCGCATCAAACGAGTTGATAATTCATCATCAGCATAATAGTATAACAACATAATTTTGTTATCTTTGGTTAAGATTTCCCAATCTCCGTCTTCGCCCATGTGGTCGGGGCTGTAATCACCCGGTTTTTTCCAATAGGAAGTTCCATTCAAAACCTGAATTGTTTCATCCATGATATGTCTTTCATATTTACATCGTGCGGTTAAATCTTTGACCCACGGCTTCCATTGTGGGGTTTTTGCCATTCGGCTCCAAATCCTTGGTCCATACTTAGAATTAAAACTAACCCGCTTCCAACCATCTTTTTGGGCTTTCTTAACAGCAGGTCCAATAGTAAAATTACCAGCATATTTACCATAAGATTCTTGAGCCGCTTTTGTTCTGGGGTCGTCACCATAGTCATAGTGTTCCCATACAAAACCTTTGTTAGCCTTAGATTTCGGGGCTTCAAAAGTTTCGGCACCAGCCATCCAGCGTTGTGACTTTCCTGATTTCTTGACTTCCCACATTTTACCATCGTTGCCTCGCATTCGAGTGCCAATCTTTCGCTTAGTGGCTGAAATTGTAGGTGCTTTGCGGCCAGTCTTGGCTTTAGCCTTAGCCTTTGGCTTGGCTTTTGGCTTGGGCTGTGGCTTGGCTTTACCGAGAATTATATTGGTTAAAGATTTGAGTTCTCTAACAGGGATTTTCTCATTTTTGCACCCAATCCAAAAATCACCATACTCCAGAAACTTCCAATTCCAATTGTTAGTGTTATTCATGGCCTTTATGTAAGGTCCACAATGTCGGCACTTGGCCGCAGAAGCAGCATTTCGGTGAACAACTTGTTTATCATACTTGGAACAAATAGCCTCTTGAGTATCAAAGAATACATCACTCGTAATTAGGTCCTTATCGTAACGCTTTTCTAATGCAGCAAGTTTTCTTTTGTCAGCCGCACTAAAGTTATCCTCATCTGGTTCGCCATCTAAGATACACAGTTCATAGAATATGTTGCTTGTATCGTAACCGTTTTCATAGGAATACTTTTCTTCCAACTCATCTGGAACTATACCTGCGATACTGTTAATAAAATTGTAATAGGTATATGGAAGGCGTTCTCTTAACATGGTATCTCCAGAAGGGTTGGCTGGACCATAGGCTCCAGATTGAACCGTTTTAACATGGTTGTTCCACCAGTCCCAATCTTCCTCATACATACCGTAATAATCATCATCAGGGTCATCTAATGTGGCTAAGTGCTGTTTGTGTGTGAGTTTGGGTCCTCTCTGATTTTTGAGAGCCTTTAACCAATAAGGCTTGAGAATTGCTAAAAACTTCTTCTTGGCTTGAGTTTTTGTCATGGTTTTCGGGGCTTCAAAAGTTTCAGCACCCTTGATTGGGTTTCCATCCATGTCACGGCCTTCGTCTTTTAACCGTTGTTCATATTTTCTTTGGATTTCATCGTCTTTTTCAGTTTGCTCAATAAACGCCTTTTTGAACTCTTCTAAAGTCATTTGACCCCATTCTTCATCGTCTTCATACCTTTCATGCAATTCCAACCATGCTTCTTCATCTGTCATTCTTTCGAGCGGGTCGTCATAGCCATATCCTGTCGTGGCTTCAAAAGTTTCTGCATCAAGATAAATCATATCTCTGGGGTGTCTATACCCATATTCTTCGGCACAATCCTTACAAGCGTCTCCGCCCAGCGTGGACATCATAGGACCGTGTTCACCATCAGATTCTTCAGGAGTCAGGTTACAAATGAAACAAACTACTCTCTCATCCTCTTCTGACCCATAAGTAATGCAAGGGTCTTGACCACAACCGCAATTTTTCTGAGCCATATCCAAAACTTAGTAGTTCTGATACTTAAAGACTATGGTGGGCTTGCCAAGATTTGAACTTGGGTCTAACGACCCCCAGCCGTCAAGTATAGGCCAAACTAACCCACAAGCCCATTCCTACGGAATGAACCGCAGGTTGGTGTAGCCCACCGACCCGTTGGAGGCGAGAGGAGACCGAAAAGAAGAGGTCACGAGCCGGGGACTACAAGACTATGTAGATAGAATCACCCACTTAAACTTACAGTTTAACTTCAGAAGATTCTGTGGCGGCTACTGCTTCAGTGATAACTGCTTCAACAACTTGGGATTCTGAAAAGTCCAAATCACACACGTCGTTATCACAAAATCTTTCGACGACAACTTCTTCTCCTTTGATTCGACCAAAGGAAAGTTTGCCCAGTTTTGACTTAATGGAATGGTAAGTATCAGCATCAATGCTTTCGTAAGGCATTTGCGGGTAAGCCCCGAAATCAAGTTTCGGCAAGAAAGAAATACCTTTCAATTGATATTGGTAAATATCGAGAGCATTAGCGATTTGAGAACCTTCAGATTCTGGATTGAAAGTTACGGTGCATGATACTTGATTGTCTGCCCAATATCGTTGTGCAAGTGCAGCCATACTCAATTGTTCCCACATTGAAACATCGTCGAGGGTTCGCACACCTTCTCCCAAATCAACTGGGATTTCAACAACCATTGTGGTATCTTCACTACCAAATGCAGGTTCAATTTTGTAACCAGCCTTTTCCAACGGAGCCACAAGGTTAGAATCCTTGCCGAGTCTCATGCGTCGAATGTAATATCGAGATTCAGGAAAGTGGATTCCCGGTGTAGCACCTGCTAAAAGACTAACAGTTCCTGATGGTTTAATGCTGGTCGTCTTGATAGACTTTGGAATCGCAAACCAATTGGAATACTTTTCATCAAGTTTCTGAATGTGTCCGTAGCCAACATCCATCCATGAACGAAGTTCTCCGATACCACGATTGGCTACAAATTGTGCAATACCACTCATGGAACATCCGATACGACGGTTTCTTAGCATAACTCGATTGGTTTCTGCCCAATGAGTTTGACCCAGTGTAACGGTTTTAGCATAAAGATACGCATACTTGAGAGTTTCGAGATAATCATCGAGTGAGTCGTGATTGTTCGGGAAAGTTTCAACCAAACAGCAAAGTTCGTGGGATTCCAATGTTTGTTCCAAACAAGGGTTTCCACCCATCGCTCGATGGTCTTTGTAGTCTGGGGCATCAGCCATACGACCATAATCTTTCATGTTTTCCAACCAAGCATAACCGGGTTCACCATTGAGTCGCACACGTTCTGCCGAAGGTTCATAGTTCATACCGAGTTCAGCGAAAATTGAATTGTTAGAAGTCCAACCGTATTCGGCTCGGTGTGGGTTAGCCTCGTAGTTCTTGAGGTCGAGGTATTCTTCGTTATCTGGCTCTCCAAACACAATTTCAGCAGTTCTTCGGACGTTTCCTGCAACGACACACTTACCAATGAGATTCATAATATCAACAATTGAAGTGATTGAAATAGGACCTCCTGTTTCAGCGTTGAGAATCCTTCGGACATCATCGTGAAGTAAAACCAAAGGTGCGGGTCCTGAACTTTCTCCTCCGAAACCTCGGATGCGAACTCCCGCAGGTCGGATTTCAGAGTAATCAAACTCCAGTGGGGCTGTGCCGTAGGCATACGAATCCAACAAAAGTTTCAAAGATTCAACCCATCCTTCACGAGTGTCTGGAATCACAACTGTTTCAGATGAGCGATGTTCAGCAGGTCCTTTGACAACCATTGTTTCAGCACCTTTGGTGTCAAAACCTACTCCGACTCCCAACATAGAGGCATCCATCAAGAATGTAAATGGCTTAGAAAACTCTGAAGCAATCTTTTCGGTAGAAACGAAAGCACAGTTGTTCAAAGCAGCAAAAAGTTTCTTTTCTTCTGTGATTGGTGTTCCCATAGCCCAAAGACCTCGACCGGGTGGCAAGAACTTCATGTTAAAGATTCGGTCATACATGGCTTGTGCCGAATGTTGTGCTTTCCAAGCATTCCAACCAAGACCGTGTGATTCAATGTGTCGCTTTTGCATATTGAAAGTTCCTTCCACTACTCGTTGAACTGTTTCAAACCATTGTTCGTTCTTTCCATCAGTTTTCAAGCGAGAGTAAGTTCTGTTATAGACTAATTCTCCAAGTCCGTTGAAACCAAAAGGAGCCTTACGTCGGCGGTATTTATTCACGAAATTGTCTGAAAGGTTAAAACGGTTTTGATTGTTCATGGTATCATCTCTGGTCAGGATTTGGTCTTATTCTGTGCAACTACTTAATGCTTTGCTTCGGCAGGTTTTCGGTCTTAGATGTAGTTTCAAGACCCCGCAGTTATGCGATTCTTTGAAACTCTGTGGGTCCACGCTTAGTTTTGATAACTAAGAAATCTGGGTCTTGTTTCATGCGAGCAGAAAGGCTACGTTTGGTGGGGATTTCACGGCGACGGGACTCAATGAGTCTGCCTACCATCACTTCAGCAGTAACTGTTTCACCGACGACGACTAAGCGTTTGGCGGCTTCATAATTTGTGGGTTTCGTTTGCATAAAACTTTCAACTCCTGTTGGCTACCATAGCAATAACACGGAAGCCATCGTGCGGTGTCCATTCGGCTCGAAGTGGAATGTCTTGTCCACCTTGTAAAGTCAAAGATTGCTTTCGGAGCGTAGCACCTAAAGTGGAAAGCACTTCTTCGGTGGTGTAAGTGGTGGATGAAATATCGCTGGCTGTAAGAACTCGCTCTGGATTTTCAGCATCGAAAACTGGTTTCCATTCAATTGGTTCGTCGTCGTTTTTGCTACGCCATAGAAGTGTGCGTGTTCCTTCAGAATCAGTATTGAGAATAGCATCGAAAGCCAATGTCTTGCCTAATGCTTTGAGATAATCACGAATGTCTTTAGAAATGGTTGTTAAAGAGTAAGAATAAGAAAAGTCTGGTAACAAGTCCACCTCGTTCATGTATTCCAAGCGAAGTAGTTTAACGACACGGCGAAGTCCGTTGGCTTCCAACGAAAACTTTCCTCCGTCATAAGAAAAATCCACAGTTTCCTTAGAAGTCAGAGTTTTGATAATGTCTTTCAGACGTTCATTGACGACTCCTAACTTGACGGTTTCAGGGCAGTTGTATTCTCGGAATGCTTCGGGCTTGAGCCAAATATCTGCCAACTTGAAACGCTGGGCGCAAACTACACGAATACGAAGGCCATCAGGACCCCATGTGTAAATGGCTTCTTCGGAAAGTTTAGAAAGAATTGAAAGGAGTGTTTTGACGGGTTGAACATCAATAGTAGCAGAAAACTTTGTCATGGTATCAACCTCGTTGTGCGATAGTCTCGCTGTTTTGTGCAAGCCATGACTCTGTTATGAAGTTAAGGATAGTTTGGTAAGCCACTGAATCTGGTTTGATTCCCGCAGGTGGGTTGGATTCAAAGGCAATAACGAAATCAGCAAGTGAATCGAAATGGTTGTAGATTTTTTTACCTGTGGTGCGACCAACCTTGGGGATTTGCTCTAAAAGAGCGTGGTGTTTGTTACGAGTGGAACTTACAACGGTTACAGGTCGAACTAAACTTCCGAACTCACCTGCTTTGACACGAGCAATCACAGAGTTAAGATAACGGAACGTTTCATCCATTGATTCTGTATAAACCACAGGAAGTGATTCTACGGATAGTCGGTTAAGGTGTTGTTGCAGAGAACGAATGCGGTCTGGACTAACACCGTAAATGTCTCTGGGTGAACCTTCAATGAGAAGCACAGTTCGGACTCCAGAGGTGTCTGCGGCAGATTCAATCAAACGAGAAACCTGTTCTTGAAGTCGCTTGGAATTGAAACTTCCGTAAGCATCAGACCAAGTTTTACGTTCAACCTTGACAGTTAGTGGTTGTTTATCAAAACCTGTGCCGATTACCCAAAAGTCACCTTCAGACAAAGTTTTTATTTCGGCATTTAAGATAAGTTCGGCCATCGCTCGAACCGAACCGTGTTCGTGGGAATCGACAAAAACCTGAGCATCGCTGGTCATAGTATTTGTATGACAAAGCACTTACTTAAAGTTGATTACTTGAGAGTGTAAGCATAACCACAGCCACACTCATAAATACGCTCAGAAGGGCGAAGAACTAAACTTCTGTAATTACCACAAGCAGGGCAATTGATTCTTTCTGGCCTAATTTTAGGATTCAAGATTATACTCTCCAGATTCTGCCTCAAATGTTACCTTTTTATTTCGCAGAATGAGGTCAAGGTATGCCGCATAATTTTCAGAAAGTTCCCCTTCATGGTCGCCGTTGAACATCACAATTTTCCATTCATCTCGGAAAGAAGCACCCATCGTGTGCAATTGTTTAAGAATATGATAAAGATAACGGTTTTCGATTTCGCCACCGGGTCCTGCATCGGAAAGAAGTTCCAGCAAACGTTCTTCATCAAGAAGTATTTCCTTCATAGGTGGTCTATGAAAGTTCACTTACTTAAAACATCCTCTGTTTCAGTAGTTTCAGTATTTAGAAAGCCCGTAATCCAAGTTTGACTTTTGTTAAAAACTTGTGAGTCCCAACAAGAATGCCGATACCAAGTAGCATCTGAATTGTATTTTGAGGCCATCGCCTTGGATGTTGTCACCTGTTCATCAACTGGTGTGAACAAACTTCCCAATCCTTCAAATCCGGGTTCATATTGAATTACAATAGTAATTTCGCTATTTGGAGTCAAACCATCTTCTTGAACTGAGGTGATAAATGCCCCTCCGATGTCTTCCTCCAAAAGTTTCAACCGTAGAGTTTCAAGAGTTTTTCCTGTGCCAACAATGGTTCTAATTATTGGTTCTTCATGGACGTAGCCCATCTCAGGACTGTTGAGCAATTGTTTGAGAGTTCTTTTTTTCAAAAATGCTTCATTGGACATAGCGGTCCAATAGGACTGAGTTGGTGAAATCCAATTAAGAATCTCAGGCACTTCCGCAGATTCCACAAGTTTTGGTTCAGACTTGAGGGGAACTAAGATTTTTCGAGGGAATGCCACAAGTATTTCCTGCGTGTGGCTGCTATTTAAAGTTTCGTATGGCCCTTAAACAAAATGTGTGAATCATTAAGTAGTCGTGCAAACGAAATTAAGATATGGCAAAAAAGAACCGCCGTAGCGGTTCGTCTTTGGTCAAAACAAAGGCGGGTCATAAAGTTCGTAGCCAGAGTGAAGCGAAAGTTGATAATTGGTTGTTTAGTCAGAAACTCAATTTCGTTTATGAACCTATTTTTTGGATGCACAATCGAAAGATTGAACCTGATTGGGTAATTATGCCCAGCGATAATCCATCAATTGTTAGACCAATAATTGTAGAGTATTGGGGTTTGTCATATTCTAAAAAGGATTTGAAAAAGGCTGCTCATTGGGTCAAAAATGCTAAAGATGGTTACGAAGCACGTCGCAACCGTAAAGAAATGTTCTATTCTGAACAGAATACTTACGATTACATCGGTATTACGCCCGACAACATCAAAAATCTAAAACGATGGTTGCCGCAACAACTTCAAAAGTTGGGTGTGAAATTGCCTATTCCTCAGAGTTCTGAGTTTCCAAGTAAGCAGACCATTGTTCAGGGTCACAAAGATTGGTCGGCTCAGAAGGCCAAGAAATCTGGCGGTCTGGGTCAAAAGGAAGTTCAATCAATCTTAGGTTTGACTCCACCATTGGGCGAAAATCAACGAACTCAAGATATTCGGGAGCGATTACCCGACGGATGGAACTACTTTCCTCGAAAGTAAGATATTCCTTTTTACCTTTTTCTAAGGATTCCCAACAAGTTCCATAATCTTTCTTGACTCGATACATTGAAAGTTCTTCGGATTCTCGGAACTCTTTGAGATGCTTCGCCAGCAACTTTGGTTTCAAGACCCGATAGCGGGTCAAAAGATTGGCTGGAATGTCAGATAACTGACCGTGTTCATTAAGAAGTTTAGAGGCTGCTTTGGGTCCAACTTTCGGAAGTCCAAAAATGTTGTCTGATGAATCGCCTACAAGTGATTTCCAAGCAGCATACTTTTCAACGGGAACTCCTGTGGTGGTTTCAATGTCTTCAATCGAAACTTCATTTTCAATTTTAGACAATATCAATTCTGAACCTGTGGAAGAAGGCCATCCTAAAATCTGATGCAAATCCGAGTCTTTAGAAAAAACGACAATCTTACGTCGCTCTGGGTTTGCTAAGGCTTCGGCTACGGCTTCTGCTATCAAATCATCGGCTTCTTTTTCGGCATCGTAAATACCGACCCAACCGTTGCGAGGCAACATAGGATTGATATTCCATTTGGTAAAGTCATCTCGCAAATCCTTAATTTCATAAGTTTCGGCTGAATATCCTTCGGCGGCTTTGTCATCGTCAGAAATGATAGCACGATTGGCTTTGTAAGTGTCTTGATGTTTGCCACGAGCCGCACGTCCCAAAATACCATCATAACAAACGATTACTTCAGAGTTGCCGTATTGCGGGTGAACTCCCATTTGTCTCATGCGGTATTCGAGATAAGTGAAATCATTAAACACAATTTTTCGACAACGGTAATAAAACTTGTATGGATTCGGAGGCTTTGTGCGAACCATGTGGCGACGATGCGCTCGCCTCATGCCCCCTTTGGGCGACCAATGACGGGCGTTGCGACCTACAAACCAACCTGCATCAATTAGAATCAGATTTTTCTTGGTATCAGCCATCGTTTAAAACCTCGGTGAGTTGGGTGCGAAGTGCTGAGGGTCGAGCATCAGAAAGAATGTTTCGGAGTAGGTCGAGGATGTTTTGACAATCAGAATCCGAGAGTTCAGCAGGGTTGCTGACTGAAGGTTGGAATCCATTAGCGAACTTGTCGAGAGGGGCTTTAGCAGCGATGTCGCAATTACAATCAGCACAATGCCACAGCGCACAACCATAACCTGCGGAAACCCATTGAAGTTTGGGTGACATAGGCCAATGGCATACTGCACAGTTCATGCAAAGCCTACTGCTTCAGACCTACTTAAAGGTTCTCACTCAATTTTTTCAATACCTGTGGGTAACTTATCTTCAGGGTCCAATGAGGTGTGAACCATTCCGGGCCACGTCATTGTCCTTTCGGGTGTCACATTGTAAATGTGGTCTGGGGCAGCATGATAACATTCAACATTGAATCCCGAATCACTTGGAAGGTCTCGCATGAGACTTTCCTTATACCTAAATACAATGTTTTCCTGTCCCATTGGTCTGACAAAATATACAGTAATTGGGTGCATATAGCCCGGATGTTTCATAGATTTCAGCAAGTGAAGTGCTTCTGGAATGTATCTGCCTATGTCATCTCCATCATCAATGAGATGAATCCCTGCTGGATATTCTGAAATTACGGCTGCTAAACCCAATGTATTGAAGTAATCATCTCCCGTCATCATAGGGAGAAGTGGTTGGGTATATCTCCAAATATCTCCATCAATATGAGTCACATAATCGGGGATTCCTGTTCTGGCATCATTAACATAGAAATCTGCTCCATTGTTATAACGAGCGATAGAAGAAGTGATAGAAACGGTTTTTTCAAGACGGCCTTTTGCCATCATAGAACCACTATTATTCAAGATAATTGCGGGACATTTTGGTGCTACTGGTTCAGTAAATGAGGGTCTCTCTCGATAGGTCATAATAATTTTGCAGTTCTCCTGATACTTAAAGGTTAGGGTTGAAGACGAAGAGTCCACTCATACCAGTATTTTCCAGACCAGTCGTTTCGATTTAATTGCCAGAACCAATAATGAGTCTGAAAACAAGAATTACATTGGATTTCGGGTGGTTCTTCGGAATCACGAAAGTCTCCGTAAAGAAAGCCGTCGGCACAAGGGCAAACACGAGTTTCCTTATCATCCAAGTAGTGCATAAATCAATGCACCTCCAACAACCATTCCTCCAATGATGGTTTCAAGACCCACTTCGGTCTTAGTTGTGGACCCTCCAGAAATGGTTTCAACGAAAGTTTCGGGTTCTGAAGTTTCGGGTTCGAGAGTAAAGTCTTCTTGACCCCAGTTCTCAGGTGTGGCTACGGTGAAAGTTTCACGTTGGGCAAGTTTAGGATTAGCGCAAGAACCTGAGCCGATAGAATCTACTGTGATGGTCCAAAGCCCCGGTGAATCCACAGCAAAATAAGACACAGCAGGTTGAATGAATGTTTTACCTCCTTCTTCAAAAGTAGTAGATGAACCCGCTAATTCGGAATCATAAACTGTGCGAAGCACTCCTTCAAACTTGTTGGTAATTTTGATACGAATCTTGTGTGCTGGTGCATCTTCGTAATGGTAATCTGTTCCCCACACGTCGGCGTTGAAACTTTCTGCTCCGAAAATACTGTTCCAAATCTTTTTGGCGTTAGAAGGTGCAGTAGTAACCCATCGAACAGGCATTGAACCATAGTAAGCAGTATTGTAGCCATAGTATTCTAACTTCGAGGCTTCGCCTCTATCATATCTTTCTTGCATAATGTCTTTGCCTTCTTTAACAACTCTTTCATATTCCAAAGGGTCGAAAATTAAGGTTGTATAGGCTTCACCAACGAGACCTGCCCCAGATGTGTCAGCGGCTGTGAATAAAATTACAATGCTACTTTCAAAAGGAATGATTTCACCTGTGTCCGTAGTGGTTACTCCCACGATGACATTATGTTTAGAAGCACACAAAGTATCTGGGTCTTTAGAGCGTGACTTTTCACCCACTTTTTGGATTTTTGTCCCTGCTTTGAGACCGGGATATGTCAGTAAATCTTCTGACTCCATCAATCTGTGATTGTGATTACCAAAAGGAAGATTATTCATTGGATTCACCTCTTGGCTTTGTCAGAATCAAAAGGGCGGCTACTAATGCCGAACCACCTGCAATCCACGACCACATTTCAGTTTTAGGAACTGCGTAAGCCGAAAGGCTTACTTTATCAGTATGGTCTGAGATTCGAGACACAATGGCTTGAGTCTTGGCTGTGGATTCAGTTTCCGTTCCTGTTTCCTCGTCTATGATGGTGACTGGTTCATCGAGAGTAAAGGTATAACTGTGGTTGAATCCCATAATGGGGAACAAGCATCCATGACGGTTTTCATCAATTGCACCGAAACCTGATGCCAAATAAGACGTAGCAGCATAAGCGATGTCCACAGCACCGATAACGGCGGCTGTGGTTACTAAACCTGCTCCTAATGCGGGTGCGAGTGTGCCTCCTGAAAGAATCGAACCTACAACAACTAAAGCAATTTCTCCAACCAGAAGGCTGGTTTCCCAAATGAACTCATCCGATTTAGCAGAATCAGAACGCTCAGAAGTGTTAGAGTAACCGTAGTGGATGTTGAGAACGTAGTCGGCAAAAGGATAAGTTTCGGGAAGCATTATTGTTCCTTCGGCTCGGCCTGATGAATCAGTAATCACAGTCGTTGAATAAATGGTTTTAATGGTTTGATTCAAATCCACCATTTTAGCAATTTTTCGTTCAACTGCTGAATTGTCGCCCATTAAGACATTTCCGATTTCATCATCAGTCAGCGTAGCAATAATTTGGTCAGAAAGTCGGCCAATGTAATAAGGGTCATAGTAAGTCAAACTTAGATTTACTCGGTCAGATTGGCCTTTACCATCACAAGTCGTGATGACTTCCCATTCGATAGCATCAGTTTTAGAAACTTTCGAGAACTCAATGGTGGTGAAACCATCTTTCGATTTCTTGCTACCTCCACGTCCTTTCTTTTCCGACGAAACTATTTTCACAATAGATTCTAAATTGGTTCTATCGCTGCTTGAACCTGCTCCCTTGATGGGTTCAAAATTAGCAGAACCTGTGAAAGTCCAACCTGTTTGTTTTGCCATGTGGTTCAAACCCCATGTTTTAAGTAAAACTCAATAGCAACGTCTCGACAAGGACCACAGAAGGCTTTAGAAGTATATGTCATGCCAGATTTGACTTGGTTACACATACAACAAGGTTTTTGACTCATTGGGTGGCCTCCGGAACTTTCGTTTTCTTAGGGGAATAATCGAGTTATAATTACGGCTCCCAAGATTCCTACGATTCCAAGACCTGCTGCTCCAAGCATCATGGTTCGCTTGAAACCTTCGGCTTCACAGGCTTCTATGCGAGCATCAATTTGTTCTGAAGATTCGTCTGGGTATTTTTCTTCGGTGTCTGCACGGTCACAATCGTTGCCCAAAAATGCGTCAGCAGTATCACCGATAACATCTGCAAGAGCGTTGGCGGAGGGTGCTAAGATAGCAAAAGCAGTAGCGGCCACCAGTCCACGACTGGTTGCATATTTGGCGTATCGCTCAACAGCCGTTTCACGAGCCTCTTTCTTAGCAACCTTTTTTGTAGTTGTTTTGGCTACATTTTCACCAGTTTCTTTAGCAACGATTTTTTTCATCAAACAGTTTCCTTGAACGCTGGTTCACAAGATTTTGAAATCTTCCTTTAGCACCAGTTTCGTTGCGGGACGCTTTAGCAGCCAATTCTGGATATTCCTTAGCAATTTGTTCAGATGCTTCGGTGGAGGATTCTAAGGCTGTCTTTTCAACGGTTTCTTTGCCAACTGCTTCAACGGTGGATACAGAGACTTCGGCAATTACTTTTTTGGAGGCTCTTTCAGTTGTCGCAGAGATAATCCGTTTGAGAATGTTTCCAACCCCTGCTCTGAAACTGGTGGTTTCGGAATAGAACGCAAGGGCTTCGGGCGGAAGCGTGATTGCAGGGTCCACACGGAAAAATCCCTTACCGAGTGGGTCGAGAGAATAATAGCCCATGAGCAACATTCTGTTGCACGACTACTTAAAGATTGTGATGTTCATTCTTTAGGGAATATCTCGTAAGCCAACGTCCCTACAATGAAAGTTCCGACGAAAGGCCACCATTTAGCCCTGATTGGAATTATCATAAGTGCCGAACCAAGAGCCAACGTGGTTAATCCAAATTGAATGCTGGGTCTCACGAAATCACCACCGAGTTAGCGAAATGGTCTTCGCTGGCTTCTGAGGTTCCTACGATGCGATACTTCATTAGCACTTCATAAGTTCCGGGCGGAAGGTCTTTGAACAACTGACAGTCATTAGAAGTAATCTGGAGAGTTTGGTTGCCATCAGAGTTAGTATAAACTTTCCAAAAACCGTTCTGAGAAAAATCGCTGACATTGTAGTATTGTCCGTTTTGATAAATTGTAATCATCACTTCAACTTCAATGGAACAATCTGGTGCATCGGGTCCATCGTGAGATAGATTCCATGTGGCTACTAAATCATCGTTGCTATCTTTCGACAAGTCTAATGAATTAGAACTGATTGAGAGGTTGCTACAATCCACAGGTTCTGGTTCTGGTTCTGGGTGGGTAAATGGAATGTTGTCCCAGTATCTCTCAATGTATTCTGGATTATTCTCATCGCCCCAAATAGCAAACCAAGCAAAATCGTAGTGAGTAATGTTCTCATGTGTAAAATTGCTGAGGGTCAGCACATGAATGTCTTGAACATATCCTGAAATGTAGTGCAGAGTTGTGTTAAACTGATAACCCATTTCATAACTTTCATTTCCTATTACCATGAATTGAACACTAACATTGTAGCCACCAGTTTCTGAGCCATAGCCACAATCGAGGTCATAGGCTACGGAAGCAGAAGTTTCATTAGTTGTAAATTGCATTGAAAACAGATTGATGTCACAAGTTTCTGGTTCAGAAGTTTCGGCTTCAATAGTAACGGTGTTTCCAATCCATTTCTCGTCGAGTAGGTCACCGTCTAAAAACAATGAAACTTTCGGGTCGTATGTTCCTTCATCCACGTTGTCCCATGTGTGAAACACATAATCTGCACCATCTGAGTCTGATGATTCTCCACTTTCCCAAGTGGTGTGTTCGTATTTGACAACATCTGGATTGTTATGTTCATAGAGTTGCCAGAGAATCTCAAAGTTTCGGTCTTTACAGTCATCTTGTTCTGGAACAATAGAAACATCGGCACTCATAGTAACTGCATCCTGTTCTGAATCCCACTCTTCTAAGTAGGCTTGAGAATTGATGAAGTAAGCATCACAACCGATTTCTTGGTCTGGGGCTTCAGTAGTGACAAAGGCTGATGGTCCTTCCCAGAAATCTTCATCAAACTCGTAGTTGATAGAAATTACATAGCCACTATCGGGCAAGTCGTATTCGTGAACGTCTATAACGTATCTATCGTGAAACTTATCATTGATGGTATCTACTGAATAATCTTCCCCGTTGCTATCATCCCAGATTCTGATGGTGAAGTAGCCTTCCATGTGTCGGTTGCATCCACTCATGTCTTCAAACACAGTTTGCATTTCAATGTCGTTATTGTAGCCTTCGCCGTTTGCATCGAAATCACGAATTACAACATCGTTCCAACGCCAATTTTCTGAACAATCTGGAGGTCCACCACCGCCACCATTGTTATCATCCCAGTAACAAGAACCGTCGTCATCCGTAGCCATAGGGTCATAATTTTCAGCCTCCATAACGGTGCAACCCCAAACTTCAATGTAAATGTCATCAGGACTTTCGCTGGAATCATTGTTATCCATGAAGTAATCTAATCCGACACCACCTGAAAGTAACAATAGAATGGGTGCTACAATCGCAATTATCATTTTGATTTTCTCAGCCTTTCTTTGCACAGACTCTAAAGCACGGTCCACAATGTCGCCTTCCAAAGTGGTTTCAACTTTGACTTCGGTAGAATTGTCTCCGCCATTCAACACGGTGTTAGCCGAAACTTCGGCGGAGATATTCTGAACAGTAGCAATCAATTCGGCAGCCTCTTTAAGTTGGGCTACCAAATCTTTGTCATTTTTGTCTTCATTGGAAAGATTAACTACTCCATCATCGAGCAAATCTTCTAAAACTGCTTCGGGTGTTCTACCTGTGGCTTCTGCAATAATTTCAGCCTTACTGCGAAGTTCATCCATCTCTTCTGTCATTATTCATCACTTCTTCTTCAAGGTCTCAATCTCTTTTTGCAGATGCTTGATTTGTTCATTTAGATTTTTGACTTGTGTGCTAATTGAACCAGAAGTGTTTTGAACCGCAGGTGAAGGGATAGTCTGAGGATTTCTTTCCATGTCAGCACGATGCTTGGTCAAAATCTCATTCATAGCACGCTCATGCCCTGCTTGGGATTCGTAATCTTGAAGTTCTGTTTGCTTTTCTATGGTCCACGTTTCGATTATCTTAGTGACAATCAACAAGGCAGGACCTCCGATGATAGCCAGAATTGAAACATAATTTTCAGCAGATTCTAAATAGGTCGGGTCCCATGCAGTAAGCACGAAAAATCCAACTGCTAACAATACCCACGCATACACGATGAGAAGGCCAATCTTTTGAAGCAACTTGTCGTTGTTAGTTTTGGGATTACTTACGCTCATGTCAAGACATTCGGTTGTCTTGATACTTAAAGATTACTGGAGCCTATTCTTTAGCCAATGCGTCAATGTCTGGGTCTGAATTAACTCTTCGCTTCCGACCTTTTGATTTGGTGGTCATTTTAGCCTTGCCGTTTGGGGCTGAAACATCCATGAAAACCCATCGAGACAAGTCTCCTTCAATAGTGCCATCATCAATCTGAGTAATCCAAGTTTGAAGTGATTCAAAATCGTCAAACATGAACTCATAATTCATAATACCGAACAACCAGTTGGAAGCATTAGACCTGCCACCTTCAACGACAACCAATGTTGGCTTACGCTGATGAAGTGAGTTCAAAAGTTCGTGAATCGTTCCAAAGGGGCGTTGATTGAAATCGAGATAAACAACCACAAAGTCAGAAATATCAACCATTCGCAAATCCATGTGAACTATTTCTTTCATACGTTGAGTAAGTTCAAAATAACGACCTGTTCCTTTGAGGTTCATCATCTTTTCTTTTTCGTTACCGATTTCCTTAAAATAAGAATCTTTGACTGGCTTATCACAAGGGTCGAGAACAACTACACCATGTTCTGACAAAAACTTAGTCATTTCTTTTCTCCAACCGATACCGTCATCGTCTGCATGGTCAATAGGACCCGCAAGATAACATCGCAAATTGTTCAATCTATTGGGTTCATCAACCATGATACTCAACAGGAGGTAAGTTGAATGACTGATATAAACTTGACTTCACAAATACTTAATCAGAGCCGCACTTGTTAGCATGAGACTGAGGCAACCAATTTTGAAAAGTTTATGCTCCTTAATTTGTTGCACGAATGTTTGGAAAGGGGTTCGTTCACGCATCTAAAAACACCGTTGGGAAAGATTTCCAATTCAATGTGGTTATTGTTGGAAATGGAAGAGTAACTAAAAAGTTTCTCAATTCTGGAATAACAAAGGATACTAAATGTTCACCCCAAGCATCTGCGCCCAACCTCGGTGTGTAATTCGTTTCCGTTGTTTGCTCAACGAACCATTCATGGAAGGGACCCAGTATTTCAGGATGAGTCATATTTA
>UEXL01000017.1_pt1 | contig 116510 bp, 120 predicted proteins | sample 1796671 | NCBI WGS metagenome assembly UEXL01 (sample SAMEA4772471, study PRJEB27181) | metagenome | reverse complement strand
TACGCGAACGTAGAGCATTCGCAATACGATTGTTGTGTATGCCAAGATGTTGTCGCCGGGTTCGCCGTGATTAGCTGGTGCTCTTCACAAACTTCTCCAATTTTCCTTTGTCATCTCAATATCTCCGGGGACGTATTATAAATAGTCTAACTATCCGATAAAATACCGATTACGTGGTTTTCCTTGATGACCGTGAAGGTCTCGCCGTTGTGCTGAATGTCGCGGAGCATGTGTGCCTCCACAACAATCTGCAATCCGGCGCCCCATAGGGTTCCGTTTCGCCCGAGCAGTTGACTACTTCAACCACTGCAAATGGGCTTTCTACTGCACGGTAGTCCTGGGGTAACAGGATACCGCTATCTTCTGTGTCTGTGTCCTCTACGGTTCGTACCGTGAGGTAGTTATTTACTGGTGTAAGTGTCATTATTTCTCCTATCCACACTTGGCATAACCGCACGCTGTGCAGGTTACGCATCCTTCTACATAAATCAAATCTGGTGCATTACACTCGGGGCAAGACTTCTCTGTAGCCTGTTGTCCATCTGGAATGTAGTTCTTCAAGACGGGTGCAACGCATTTGGCAAAACTAAACATATCCGAATCGCGATCCTTCTGTAGTTGTTCCACCACATACTGGATGTTTGCTCCGTGGCGCAGTCCCAATGAAATCATTCGAGTGAAAGCACTATGGTTAGCGTTATCAAATACCTTGACCAAATCCTTAATAATGATTGTATCACCATTTGTCCCAACGCGTAAGTCATAAATAGAATTCATTGACTTACGGGGGTTCTTGATGAGAATACCCTTGGTTTTATCCCGGGGGACCTCAATCAGATTAGACAGTCCCCCCATGACCTCGTAAGGTTTATCATCCATAATCCCTACCATAATAACCCAGCGCTCGCCCTTGATGGTGGTGTGATGAATATTACAATCAAGCTCAATGGGCCGCTTGGGGGCAGTGTGCTGAGGGAAAGTGGTATCCTCGTCTCTCTCGGTGATTAATACACCAGAGCGCGAACCGTCGACGTATACTGTGATACCCTTAAGTCCCTGTTTCCAACCTTCCATATAAAGACGCCCAACGAGTTCGGGTTCAGTCCCCTTAGGGAGATTGATGGTTGAGCTAATACTGTGATCAATAGATCGCTGAATAGCTGCCTGGACGGATACTCGCTGTTCCCAGTTAATACTGTCCGACTCTACGAAGAAAGCGGGATCTCTGTTTGACCTGTAAGGGCTAAATATTCTTGCACGTTATGATGCACGGTGTATTCTACCCAACGGTCTCCCAACTCATCTATGATCGGCTTCTAAATCTTGCTCATCGTGCGAAAGCTTGCGGCGGCGGATATAAGAGTTCCTAAAGACGGGCTCTAGTCCAGATGAGGTCTGTGACATAATGGACACAGATCCAGTGGGCGCATTGGTAAGAATAGAAATGTTGCGGCGTCCATGCTGGGCGATCAGGTCTCTGATTGCTTGCGGGAGTCGCTGAATAAACTCATTACTTTCTTCGATCGCCCAATCAAAGGCAGGGAATGCGCCTCGTTCTTGAGCAAGATAGGCACTTTCCTCATAGGCTGCGTTGCGTAATGTCTCATAGATTTTCTCAATGATAGGGAGAGCAGGTGTACTATCATATGCCAAGTTTAAGCATGCGATCGCATCAGCAAGCCCATGTGTCCCGAGCCCCGTACGACGGCCCTTATATGCTGCTTGATAGAGTTTGGTCCACAACTCCTTTTCGTCATCCGAGTCGGCAACCTTTCGAATATTCTCTAGCTTCTCTAGCTCCAATTCCACAAGGTTATCCGAAAGACGCATGCCAGCTGCAGCCATTTCCTTTAGCTTGCCAAAATCGAACTCAGCTTCTGGAGTGAAGGGGTGTTTTTGACCAAACTCTTAAGGTTTAGGGAGATGAGGCGGCAGCTATCATATGCTGATAAGGGGATTTCCCCACATGGATTGGTGGTCTTCGTCTTGAAATCGGCATATTCATGGGCGGGTAGATTCTTGGTGATGTTATCCCACATAAGGAGGCCCGGCTCGGCCGTAGTGGTGGCTGATTCGACAATTGCAGCCCATAGGGTAGCGGCGTCGACTTGGCTTATATGCGTGGGACTCTCTGCTTCAACTGGAAACTGAAGGGTGAATGTTTCTCCCTTTTCGACAGCTTCCATAAACTCATCCGTGATCTTAACTGACACGTTGGCGCCCGTAACCTTAGTAAGGTCATGTTTCATCTTAACGAACTGCTCAATGTCAGGGTGACGGATGTCCATGGAGATCATCAGAGCGCCGCGGCGGCCGTTCTGTCCGATCATACGACAAACATATGAATAGAAATCAGCGAAGCTCCAAGCGCCAGTAGTAGTGCGAGCAGAGTTGTTAACGGGAGCACCCTCGGGACGCAGATCAGAAATATCAAGCCCAACGCCACAACGACGTTTGAACAAGTTAGCAAGGTCTTTGCCAGCGTCCACAATGGACGAAACACTATCTTGTGGATTATCGACAACCACACAGTTTGATAAAGATACATTAACATAATCATTTCCTATTCCCATCATTGGGGATCCTTGAGGTACAATGTATTGAAAGTCTTTAAGGAAGCCATAGATTTCATCTTCGCTTAGAACACCGGTGCTCTCTGTGCTAAACTTTGTTTCCATTCGTGCAAACTCGGAGGCAATACGCCTATGCATGTCGTCAGGCGTCTTCTCAACAAAGTTACCCTTTTCATCCCGCAAGCAGTACTTGGTCATAAACACATTTGTGGCCAACTCGTCACCACTAAAATAGGCTAAAGTTGCCTCTCTTACATCGCTCTCGCTATACATTTCTATGCTCCGTTCGTCTTTTTAAATTTCTTATACTTCTCGACAAGATTCTCTTTTTGCTTCTTCATGCTGACTTCAATAAACTCATCTTCGGCTTGTGGTTCTAGGACCTTAATCTTAACACTTGCGGTGTCCATCATTAAGGGAAATACCAGTCCATCTGGACCATTGCGGTTTTTGGCAATAAACATGCGTCCGCCATTGGTTGTTTTGTCTTCCACTGTTCGTGAAATACTAAATATAAAGTCTGCCACAAAGCACTTGTTAAATGCCTCCGAAATAGACTCCATTGTAATCACCTCGGCATTGAGACCTGATCTATTTGTTTGTGAAGCTGTCCAAACAGGTGCTTCATACTCGGTCGCAAGCCCTCTTAGTTCTTCATATATAGATTCCAGCTCGTTTCGCTTTTCCTTCTGGTAGCGTACTGGGCGCAGGAGATCTCCATAATCAATGATGATCATATCTACTTCAATGTTACGCATGCGCAACTTCTCAAGGTGATTCCGAATAGTCTGTGTGCTTGCGCTCTTCGTAGGATACTCTTTAACGATAAGGCGCCCTTCCACATCCTGAACTTCTTCATAGATTTTCTCACGGTAGGACATGAGTTGTTGCAGCGGAATCTGAGTCAAACATGAATCATACCGAGAGGCTACTACCGTATCTTGTAGTTCCAGCGTGTAATGGACAACTGTCTTGCCTTCCCGCAGGGCTTGGGTGCCTAGATGCACCAAGGCCATTGATTTACCTGCTCCAGTTGGGGCGATCACAACGCCGAGTTCTTTCTGCCCTAAGCCACCCTTACACAAATCATCAATATGCTCCCACCCTGTTGTGATTGGGTTTCTAAAGCGTGGCTTAAATCGTTCTTCAAAGTCTTTCTTCCAGTCATAGCCCTCGTCGCCATCCAGACCCAGCTTGAGTGAGTCATTAATAACTTGAGAGATCTCATCAAACGATGAGGACTGGAGAAGCCCGATGGATTTGACCATAGCGGTCTTTAGGTTCTGCTTCTTACAGAAATCCAGGAAACGTCCTTGATATATTCCATATCGGTCTGATGATTTACTTGGCTTCGGACATAGAACTCGCGCGTTTGCTTGGCAGTCAGCTCGTTCTCGTCGTCCAGCTCAGAGCGCAGGATTGTCTTCATAATATCGCGGGATGGATGTACTCCATATTTCTTGCGATAGTTAAAGACCTTATTTAAAAATAGTTTTAGATAGTTAAGCTCTAGAAAATTGACATCTAGTACTTCCTCGATTTGATCAGCGAATCCACGATCATCTAAAATGACCATGCAAAGCTTTTCTTGAAATGATTTCCCGTACTTCGCAAAGTTGACGGGTTCGGTGTTGATTTTCATTGCTTCCCTCATTATCTAATTGTACTACTTTGCGAGGGCTTTGTCAACACAAATCCGGTTCATTATTGCATGCAAATCATCCCAGTTGAAGACGCCAAAGCCGTCCTGGTTCATCATGCGAATAATCTCCGTTTTATTGTAATCGTATTCAAAGTTATCTAGGGCGTAATGCACCTTGTCTCGGCACTGCAAAGAGATTGCCGGGGCGTACAGTTGCATCAACTTGTAGTTCCCTATAATTACATCCCGATGTTCTAAAACGTTCGTGAAAAACTTAGCTTTCGATGGAGTTTCGGAACAGAATTCAAAAATCTCCTGCAATGTCGCGTCTTTATCTTCCTTAAGAAAATTCAAGTTTTTTGCGATACTTTTAAGTCCGGCTCGTGGAACGCCAGCAAGGTTGTCCGATGGATCTCCGGCGATGGCACGAGCCATAGCGAAGTTGCGCGGATGAATATCAAAGTCCTCCACAACGTTCACTTTAGTGTGAATAGTCTTTTGAGTTGGCCGGAATAATACAGTCTCATCATCACAGAGCTGAATGAAATCTTTGTCGTTAGAAACGATGACCTTCTGCCATCCGTCAAAGTGATCCATGCGTGTTGCATAGGCGATTACATCGTCAGCCTCTACTTCGTCAAAACGAAGCTGAACTACTGGGAGTTCGTTCAAGTACTCAATGAGGCGCAGCTGTTGCCACACCATGTTCTCTTGGAGTTGCTCAGGGTCAAGGTCGCTAGGACGATTGACGCGGATGGGCTTCCTGCCAGCCTTATAGTTCTTGTTTTGTTCCCGACGCTTTCGGCTGCCACCGGGTCCATCCCAGATAATCATCACCATGTCGGGGTTGATATCGCGGCAGAGCTTCTGCAGGATGCCTAGGAAGCCCTTGAGACCGCCGATGGGCTGTCCGTGGACCGAGAGGCTCGGGTTGACGATGAAGGCTCTAAAATAGGCGTTCAGGGCGTCTACAATCATTACTCTTTTCATGCTCTTGTCCACCATTGTGGGACCTCCGATTTCCATGTTGCAATTGCTGCCTTCTCTCCGTGGTAGTAGGCGCGGTAGGCGGTGACTGCGCACTCATTCTTGTACTGCTCAGGCATCGCCTGGGCAAAAGGAGTAAGCCCCTTCTCTGGGAAGCCAATGGGCAATCGTGCGCACCAACGAATAACGGCTTCGCTCTTGTGTTGGCGCCCATAACGCCGAGTGTACTCCTCGGACATTGCCAGACCGTGGTCAATGAGCCACTGCCAGTTCTCGGCGGACTTGCCAGCCCACAAAGTGCACGGATGCTTTGGGTGAGCTTTTTTGTACGGTGCATTATAACCGTGATTGTGCGCTACGGTGCAGAGCATCTGTGCGCTTTCTAGAATCATCTTTACTACGTGTTTGTCGCAGAGCTGGCGAGCTGCCACCTCTGGGTCTTCGTCTACTACGAATATGTTCATGTGTTAATCCCCTAACACTATAGAGTATACGCTATAAAGCGCCGGGTGTCAACCCTTCTTTTGGTTTTCTTTCCAGTCCATCCAGAAGCCAATGGCCACCATGAGATGCATCAAGAGGGATGCTCCATATTCCACTGCTGCATGGTAGGTGGCAAAGTGCAGATGCACATGCCCCAAAACCCAAAAAGGTATAGCCATTTGCTGACTATACCAGATTAGGAAGAACTTTACAAATTCTTTCATTCTTTATCTACGTCGTAGAAATCCTCGGCGTTGCCCTCTCGGATATCAAACTTACGAATGATCTGCTCATCCATGATTTCAAACACGCGGTTTCTAAACTTATCATCTTTGAGCTTCTCAACCCAATGCGCAGTCTGGAACTTCTCTTCTGTGCCATCCTTATAGACAAGAGCAAACCATGCTCCGGCTTGTTTAAGATTGTCGGCGCCCTTAATGGCTTCCAACCAACTCTCCTGATCTTGGATACCAACCTCGTCGGTGCCCCATAGAATCTTGAATGCACAGTTGCGACCTTGTGTACCAAACCGAGACTTCTCAAGCTTGACCATTACCTCCGAACCAATGCGGAAACCACTTTCGTCCTCGATGAAAGCAGACTTCGCCTTTCGCCCCGTCAGCCAGATGCGCAGAGAATATACATAATGCATAGCCTTTCCGCCTGGGGTAATGTAGGGTGTCGTCATTGCGACGATGCGTGCGTTCGGTCCCTGGGGAATATTAGTCTTTAGCTGATTGAGAACCAGGAAGGCAGACTTAGTATTCGCAATGGGGATTGTTAACTTAGACATTCCCTTTGAGAGAATGCGTGCCTTCATTGCCATGGTGGACTGAGGATTGAAGTCTCCTTCCACATCGGACACAGTAGGAGTCAGAGCCAGCGAGTCCCAGATGAACAAGGTGCGTTCGGCACCGGAGGCTAAAACAGCCTCGACAGTCTCTAGAACATGTTCCACTGATTGTGCCTGGACATAGATCAGATTCTCTAAATCACATCCGGTTCGTTCTAGGAAGCCTGGGTCAATCGCTGACTCTGAATCCATATACACCACGTTCATACCCATTTTCTGGGCATTTGCGGCGCACTGTGCTGCCATGAAAGATTTACCGGTCGATTCAAGACCAGCAATCTCCGTAAACTTGCCGACGGGAATGCCTGCAAGCTGGCCGCGACAAACAATAGAATCTAACCAGCGGGAGCCAGTAGGAATCCATTCTTTAACTTCTGTAGGATTTGCTTCCTTCAGGTTGTGGGCGACTTACACGCCCGAAGTTTTATTGATTAGACTGCGCAGACCATCAATTGAAATCTTGCCTGCTTTTGATTTACTCTTTGCCATTGTATCTCTCTCCGTATCTTGTATAAACTTCAGCTAGGAAGTCTTTAGTGAAGTCGCGAGACTTCTTCTTGAGTTTCACGTATCTGGCGCTGTAACTCCAGCATCCAATACAAGTATGATACCAAAGCACAGCGCCGTCAACATGATTAACTATTCTCCCGCACTGTCGTCATCGTCAGCAGCGGAATCATCATCATCCGCGGCAGAGTCGTCGTCGTCCGACGCAGGGCAGCCAGTAAAAGTTACGGCAGCAAAGCCCATCAAAAGGGCAAAAACCGCAAAAAGTGCGATTCGGTTAGTTCGAGCAATCATTTATTATACCTTTCTAAAAGTCTTGTTCTGTTATGACCAAACATCCTTCGTTGATCAATCGTTCATAGTGACTATTATACCCCAGTTGGGTTATGGTGTCAAGCACTATTTTTCTCATAATCTCAGATTTACCGGTGATGACACGAACAGGCAGTTCATTGTTATACACAAAGGTGTGGATCTTCTTGAACAACCCCTCGTGCCTCTCACCGTGTAAATCCAAGGTTTTCATTAGTTGAGAGTGAGGGTTCCAGCCTTCGTCTTGACGGAAACGTTAAATCCCGACACAAAGGAATCAGCAGAGAAAAACTCATAACGCCCTTCCTTACTCTCATTAGCAGCCATCAGATCACCTGCTCGGACACGAACCTCAGTTGAGATGTCGCAACGTCCGCGCTTATAGTCATACTGGGTAGTCGAATACTCAAGCGAATACTCGCCGTCGTAAATGGTCTCTGCCAACTTCTCCTGAATATAATCCTCAAAACCGAAGTCTCCGCGATCATAGTCGTCCAGCATGTCATTGGCACGCATGTCGTTAAGGATATCATTCCCCTCGGACACCTCACCGTAAGTGCTGTATACCGGGACTGGCGAAACCAGCAATCCGGCAAGCATACTGGCGGTACCAGTCTCTCCCACGCTTTCCTGCACGTGGCTCTCATTAATGTGCCAAACGTCGGCGCCTTCACTGTAGCTGAGGGTTACAACGTCGTCCTCAGAAACATTCAATTCTCTCAATGTATTTACGATATCACTCATTTTATCTCCCTATTCTGTGATAATGTGAGACCCCTGTATCCCCGGGCCTCCCTGCGGCTGGTAGAGTCTACCCTGCGTTTTTGGTCTCTTGGACCTCAACGCGAAGCTCTTGAGCGAGCGTCTTAACTTCCTGCATAGCCTTGCGTACACGGGTTCCGGCGGCATTGTTTCCAGTGCCAAAGAACTTATCGTGATCATCGCGAGTCTCTTCAAGAAGCGTGATCAGCGTCTCAAGTCGGTTCGTTGTCGTAGTAGTCATAACTCTTCCTTTCTTTAGTGAGGCACCTGATAACCCTGTGCCTCCCTGTGGGGGGGATATTTAGAGCGACCCTAGCTCTGCGAAAGCGGCATCGACAGCGTTTCCTTCGCCCTCGGTCTTATTGCCATATCGCGTGGTTTCGGAACTGACAGATTCAGGATCCTCGACCATGCCGTTAACAAAGGTGTCCAGGGATGCCTGAACATCTGCCGTCGACTTCCGATCAAACAGCCCAGAAAACTCTGGAATGCTATCAAGTAGCTCAGCACACTTGTCTGGCGTCATGTCGGCACAAAGGCCAGACGAGCGACGTCGGGGGACAAGCTTAGTCTGAGGGAACGATGCGCCAGGAGGCTTTCCATACGTCATCGTCAAATCAGTCCCAGCTTCAGTATCGGTGATATCACCATACTCAGGGTTGAGCACAAGCGTCAAAAGGTTCTCGTAAGCAGTCTTGCCGTAGCCCCAGACGCGGATGCCCTTCTCTTCCTCACCGCGAACCATCACGGGGCTGAAGAAGCGCTGACGAACGAAGAGGCTCTTTGCCGTCTTCTTAGAATGGTCATCGTTGTTATCGACACCTTCTCGCCAGAGCTGTGAAGCAAACTCGCAGACAGGGCAGTCGTCACCGAAGTTACGCTTCGGACACAGGAATCCACCCTTTTCTACGTTGTAATGGAACCACATCTCTTTGAAGGGGTCTCCATCAGCTGTTGGGACAATACGGATGTCTTGCTCACCGTCAATTGGACGCCAGAAAACCGAATCTGAGGAGTTGCCCTCTCCTCTAAGGGACGCGAGCTTTTCTCGCATCTTATCTAAGTTAATACCCATTTTAATCTCCTTTTTGGGTTATAGTACGATCAACTAATCTCTGATCGTCTTCATTGAATAGTTCTGCATAAGATTGTACCATAGAGGTGTATCGAATGCAATAACAATATTTTTGTTCATATGTAGTCTCAAAAACTCCGTACGAAACATTCAAGGTGTCATCAAGTCGCGACTTTACAAAGCTATTAATTTTTCTAAACAATGTGCCGTCGTTCTTCAAGTCATCCTCTCCAATACCATAATAGTATACCACATCTCGAACTCCTGTCAAGGGGTAAAACCATTTTTCTGTGTGATTTCTCTCATCCTCGTCTGTGATGTCGACGATGCCTACGGTTGCGATCCTGCTGATCTCCCAGGCTGGATGAAGTTTCCAATCACAGGTTCTGTGTGCTTAAAAACGTTAATCATATGGATGGTATTAACAATCGCCTGATTAAGGGTATCATAGTACCCAATGATGGACATGTCTCCGATAGTGCGTTCTAAGGCGGTGTTGCTTACCATTATCATACTCTCAATAATACCAGAGCGAGCATACTCTTGCAAGACATTTCTAACAATTTTTTCCTGCTTCTGCTGAACCTCTGACATTATAGAGGTGTCGCCCTGCAGGTAGATCACTGTGAGGCGATTTTTGTTGAGCTGTTCCAGAAGGCGCAAGGATCCTCCTGATATCTGGCCAGAGCCTGCGATAATAACGCTTACGTCTTCATTGGTAAACTTTAGCTTTCGTCGTAGGTTGGGAAAATTCTCATCATAGTCTTCATGATTCTTCTTTTTACGAATAGTAATATCGGCGGATTCCTCCGTGTCAATCCCATAGGTTTCGTACTGTGGAAACTTAGAGAAGACTTTGGCAATATTGCAGCCAGCTTTACCTAATCCTACGACAATCATTCGTCATCTACCCATTCAAGGATAATACCTTGCTCAAAGCCGCCGCGCAAAATACGCTTAGACGTAGCCTGGGCCATAATAGTACTATCGCGGATGTCCAGTTTGTCGCAGAGGAAATGAAAGATCTCCATCACATCAGCTGCCTCTTCAGCTGAAGGGTCCTCAGTAAACTCTTGGATCTCTTCGTGAAGCTTCTTGAAGGCATAGGAAAGGATCTCGTCTTATCTGCTTTGCGTGGCGAAGGACTTGCCGTCGTCTGCAATGATGCCGGGATACGATCCCTCACTAGTTTTTGATAAATCTTCTTCACAGCTTTAATTCCTTCATTTCTCCGAGATTCTTACCAGCGGAGACATTAACCTTGAACATATCATAACGGGTTTTCTTGAAGGTGTCAAGTAGATTCAACAAATCATAGCGATCTTCTTCGGCCAAATCAATATAGACCGCATCGTGAATCAAAAATGAAATATAACTCTTCTTTTCCCTCAATAACTCAAATACCTTGTATGCCTGCTCATGCACCATATCAATCGTGGTGCTTTGAACGATGTAGTTAAGAGCATGATGCTCATCTACATTCTCTATTATTCTACCATAATCTGTCTCAATTTTACAGCCATCCCAGTACTTATTTCGCACTAAATCCTTGTTATAAAGTCGCTCTAAGTCCTTGTTTTCCTTACTGGAATAGAGCCACGCAAAAGTCTTCGTCTTGGCTTCCTCACGGGTCAACTGACCTCCAAAAATGTTCTTTACATTCCAGTCATGAATGTCATTTTGGGGTTGTTGAGCGCCGGCCAATGCCAACAGTACTCTTAGTTCTGCCGCGTTAAAGTCCAGTTCAACCAAATAGTCATTAACAGGCTGAATGCAAGCTCGGAACTCCTTATTCATTGTCAGAATCGGAAAAGTGTGGGGTGAGTAGAGAGTCTGCCGGTAATCGTGCCCCATGGGTTATAATCGCATACGTGTCGCACGTTATGGAGGGTGCGGTGGAAGTTCATTCCGCGGACTGAGCTTAAAAGATGCTTAATGGGGTTGATATTGATGTTTAAGTGCCGGGAGCGGATATCAACGAGCATCTTATTGAGATTTAGCATCTCGTCATGATTCTTAGGTCTCGGAAGATTCTCAACTACATGTTGGGTAATCTTATTTTTGGCACTTAGGTACTCATAAAGGAAGTATTCGGGCAATACGTCATAAAGGCAATTTTCATGCAAAGAAAGCTTGGCAGTGTTGAAGGCTCTCAGACACGATTTAAGCGTCTTCTTGATCTTTTCCCAGTCCTCCTTCATATCTTCCGGACAAACGTCTGTAAGAGGCGCTCCTTGGCTGTAGATGCGTCCTAGCTCGTACGCCTCACCGTGCATATGCTCGGACATCTCCCAAGTGGTCCCTTGGGAGGGTACATTGCCTGTTGAGTGAATGTGGTTGTCGGCGAAATATCCGACGCAATCTTTCTTATGATCCAGAACCTGAAAAAGCAAGTTTTCTCCTAGTACAACTGCTGGGTAACTGCTCCAGCTGTACTAATATTACCAGATCTGGCCTGATTGTCAAGGTTTTTTAACAGATTATCGTTCAGGACCAGATAGTCGACGGTGTAGATATAATCACGGAAGATCAAATTGATGTACTCCGCAGCGTTCTGCATGGGGGTGATGTTCTTATCAGGCTGAAGGTGATAAACGCGTGCTATCTCTTGCCGAAGCTTGCTGGATAGCTGAACTGGTGAACCCACCTCAGTCGAACGCAGGTCCAAATAGAGATCAAGCATGTATTTATCTGTCAACACGCCTGCCACGTTAGCAGGGGAGGGCTGAGCGATTAAAGGTCTTCACCGTAGTCTTGTCGCACTGTGGCTTTCGCTCTCTGGTCTGATAGATGGGATTATTGGTGAGAAACAAAGTATAAGAGTTTACCAAATAGTTCTTGAGATTTTGAATATCTGTCAGATAGGTCTTATCATAATAAGTCTCGAAGAAGTTCTCCTTGGTGATCAACTCAAAATCATTGGTTAGATATGGTTCTAAGTGAACCATCATAGCGTCCGAGAACAAATCAGCAGTCAAGAGCCAGGGAATGTTCTTATTAACAGTAAATCCAAACTTCTTGGCAGCTTGAATATAAAAATCAAAGTTAGGATCATTAATCCAGTTAGTATACTTATACTCATCGTCCTCCGGAGGTCCATTATCAATAGCGATCGCCAATCCAGAGTTAAGCACAGAGATAATGTTAGTGAGCAAGTAGTTGGTCTTAGTCACCGGCACTGTGGAAGCAACGGTTTTCATGTGTCGAGCAAACGCTGCCACAAAGGTTCGGAAGTCTGTAATCTGGCGCTGCTGCAGCTCGCTTAGAGAATTGGTAAAGGACAAGTAGAGTTGCTGTAGGTAGCTATCATAGAGGCGACTGGGGTCCTTGTAGGCTCTTGTGGCAGTGGGATTCAGGATCTTAGTATTGCCATTGCTGTTGAGCGCTCTCGCAACTGTTGCAGACTGCATCTTAATGGCGAAGGAGTCGAAAGCATTAGCCACAAAGTTCAAAGCCAGGAGATTCTGGGATATAGCCTTTGTGATGGGGGTCAGATTAGCCAGCTGAGGTATGATTGTGTTTTGTGTTCTGTCCACCGCTCCATAATACTGCTTGTCGTACCAAGTGTCAAGAGGAGTAATGAGATTGGAAGGATAAATCTCTTCTTTGTACATAAGGCGCTGGAAATACAATGCGTACGAACTCAGCCCGTTGTTGCCGGCCGGATTGAGAAGATCAAAGGTGGTGTAGTCGAAAGTGGTCATGGTGTGCTGGATCCTCCCTGAGTCTGGCTCGGGCGGAGGGCTAGCAGTTCAAGATATTTATCAAATCCAATCTCCTTTCTGTTGAACTGTGCTACGATAGCTTCGGTGTACAAGCGGTCTGCGGCGAGAAGATCAACGGGGCTCGCGACAGGGGCGGCGGTGGCCGGTGTTCGTTCCCCGGGGACTAAATCAGGCTCACGGAGCTCACGGAGATTAATATTAAGTGGAGGCGCTTCGGCTGTCACATCCAAAACGGTAATGTTGGGCAAAAGAGAACGGTCAAACCTGATACCCTCATGTAGGGCCGTAAGGCTCGTGGAAAACCCGGAAGGGCTGATTTTAGATTCAACTCCTGTGACCAAGTAGTAGCCGTGCAGCCCTAGGTAATCGAGTTCGGCTTCGCTTGCGCCGATAAGAGTGGGGTTAATATAAATATACATACCATTTTTATATAGATTGTTGCCGACTAAATCTAGGCGAGCAGAATACAGCTCGCGAAGCTGTTCGGCGCCCAAGGCTCCGAACTTCTGGATCTTGGCTTCTCGGAGATACTCTTGATCTTCTCGGTTGAAGCTCATGTGTTTGAGGAGCCCACAGGAGGCGCCAATGAAATGATGATAGATTCCGCGGTCCAAATCCTTTTGGTAATCGCCCTTAAGATTCGAAGGCTTAGAATCTGTAGATACCAATATAAAGCCGCTAACCGCGTCCTTGCTATCCAGCAGGGGACCTACTTTTTTGCGCTGTCCGCCCAACCAAGTGCTTGATATGGTCGAATTCGTCAATAGAGGCGTTGCATTTGCAACAACGAGAGGTTGTGCATCGAAGCGCTGTTGGAAGTTGATGTTCGTCCCAAAACAACGTGCGCCCATAGCACGGCTAACCAAGTCGGCGCAAATGTCTTTAATAAAGTGCAAGAAAAAGTAGCTTTCACGATTCTTCTTAATTACGTTGTCCTTAAACCACACCTGAAACGCGTCGAGAGAAATAGGGATATCTCCAATATTCATAATGTTAGATAACCCAGCGATATCAGCATAACTTTGGGGGTCAGACTCTACCAGTCGCACCAGCCAATCTAGATCTTTAGCTTCCCCGCACCTAATCACATCTTCTAGGTCACCTATTTGCAGGGCCACATTAGGGTCGATCATTTCCGTCTCCGACAAGAACATTTTAAAGTTTAATGGAGTTCCTTGATTGTTGTTCTTAATCTGCTGTATCACCGAGTCGATTAAATCTCCGAGATAGAAGAAAGGAATAAATCTAAATGATCCGGGATCTTTTTTAATCTGTTGAAATCTTAATTCGTCAGTGTCGGTGAATACGCGCGCAGCCTGTGCCGTACTAGCCTGTTTCTCTGCCTCCTCCTGAGTGAGCCCGTTGCCTGTGAGGCTGGCGTCAACAGAGTTCAAGAGTGTGAAGTTGATCTCGTCAGCCAGATAGACACTAACAGGTTCTTTTTGAAACCTCTTGGCGCGGGCAGCGCGGCGTTCTTGATCCAGATCACGCATAGGAGTGCGCAATAGATCTAGTGCATTAACTGTAAGGTTGTAGATGCGTGAGTTTTGTTCTTGAAATAGACCACATAAGAGTTTTCTGTACTTAATCAACTTGTCTTCCTGGCGCGCTTGGCGCTTTTGTTCAAGAAGATCTTTTTTACGGGCGCGTGCAGAGTCCGTAAGGGTGGCATCTCGTTCCTTTGTCTTAATTACCTCTAACTGCTGATCCAAGCGCTGCAATTCTTCTTCAACCTGGGGGGATGAGACGGGGCCAAAAATATCAGCTGACTTAGACGTCAGGAGTCCTGCAATGGATGCCACATAATCAATAGTAAGCTCCAGGCTTCCATTCTGCTTAAAGTCGAGATTATGGCGTACCTGCTGGAGATATAGAGAAACCTGTGTCTGTTGTATGGCGTCTCGCATGTTTTGAGAGATTTCCACCGAAGGCATCAGAGGGGGTGGTACGGCCCAGCCCGCATTAACCTTAATTCTGTAGTTTACACCTTTATATTGCTCGTGCAGGTGGCTTTTGACTAGCTGACAGTTGTTAATAGGTTCGTTATTCTTGCTCGCGCTTTTTGCATTGTTGCGGTACTCGCGGACCGCCGGAGAGTTAATGATGAGATCAAGAAAGTTGGGCTCGTCTTTGCCTGCATGCGAGGCTCCATTAAAGAAATCATTAATCGTCTGGAAATACATTACTAGTTTGGCGGTGATGTTATTATCGACCTCTGCTGGCTGAACACCCTTCAGGGCCCAGGTGAATGACTTAATGCCGGCTCCGGGGGTGCGGCCTGTGGTTCGTATTTGGGAAGGATCTAAGAAGTTGTCTATATGAAGACGTTTCTCCATAGGCTTCCCGTCTATCATCTTAATTCTGCCATCATCCTCAAACTCTTGACGATAGACTTCTATGTAGGGCTCCAGGAGTCCGTACACATCCGGACAAATATTGATAAACTCTTTAATCGGCTCTGTTTGTCCGCCGTGCTGGATGGTGTTAAGTACTTCCGCAGGTTTGCCGTTGGTTGTGACGCGATTGATGTGGCGATATGAAGACCAAAATCGGCCGTCGGGGCGGCGCTGGGCTGCGAGCTTTGTGATGTTCTGCATGAGATGGCATTGAAGATCAAATGGCTTGATGTTTCGGTCTGCCTTGAGAACAGCTTCTTTGACTTTTTCAGATTTGAGGGCGACCTTAATGTTGGGGGCTTGTTGTTCGCCAGCGCTATCCTGGGGGGTTTGTCCCGACAAGTAATCTATAAAACGCTGCTTCCTTTCTTTTACCCGGTTAGGACGATTTTCTTCGGACAAAAACGCTGCGTACCGGGCTGATCGCACAGAGGCGAGCTGCTCTATCAGACCATCGATAGTAGTTTCGTTAGGTAGGAAAAAAGCCTCAATAGCTTTGACTTGGGTCACCTCATCAGTATCGTATACGGTTCCTGCAGAATCAGCAGCCCCGAGTCCACTAAAAGATAGTGGAGTTAGTTGCGTATAGGTAAGACCCGTTAAAATAGTTCCATCGACATTCGACGCCCATAAACCCCTGTCTCCCACGGGAACTTTAGAGTCGGGGGACGCAGGATCCATTTTCGCCCCCACTAAATCTCTAGCTTCTTGGAGTCCTTGCTGGGCCTGGCTTTTTACATTGTTAGCTCCATCAGGCTGGGCTTCAATGGCCGTCGATATAATGTCTAAGCATATATTAACTAGCTCAAAATAGGGTCCGCCTCGTGAAGAGTCACCGCCGCGGCTACGTAGCTCACCGACATTGGCAAGAAAGGTTAAAATAGGTCCTGCGATAAAGCCCTGAAAGGGGTAAGGGTTATAAATGCCTGTTACCAGGGTTCCATAACTGCCCGGGATGCCGGTTTTATCGTGTTCCGTCTCCAGGAAGGTATCCCCTACTACTTCAGTGTTATAGAACAAATCGACCGTGCGATCGGCAAAAATCGGGAACATTCTCGACCATGACGGAGTATTAACTCGGTTCTCGGCCAATACCTCAGGGTCAATGAGGGTGGTTACACCCATCTTCTTGTAGGTAGTTTCGCTAGCTCTAAATTTAGACTCATTAACGAGGATCCGGGCTTGAGCGACGGTGTTGATCGGAACGTCGAGATCTTTGGTTGCCTCAGCTATCGCCGGCAAATACTTCTCGATTTCAGCCGGATCACCGGGGTTTGTACCAAACAGCTCATTATAAGCTATTTCAGCATCTAATCCTTCATAATACTTTTTTATTAGTTGTCCGAATGCATCTTCAGCATCAGTATTATAGGCAGTTTGTGTCATCGTTGTTACTACTCTCGGTTTCTATTATAGGCCATCAAAATAGTTTGTAAAGGAAGAGGAATAAAAATTATATCTCCCAGTTCGACATGAGCCTCTGTTGGTCGCTGATTAAACTGAGCTATAATCCACCAGTACTGAGGATCTCCATAGTATTGTGCGGCCAGCTTGTAATAGCGATCTCCGGTAGTCCAGATATGAGAGACCTTGGTTAGATCTCGCATTTCACTCTCTGTGGGGTATGCCAAGCGAGCTGTGTTGTAATGTCGGATTGATGTAAGTCCTCTATTATCTCGAAGCTCTTCGTATAGCTCGCTGGTATTGGAGAACAGGGTGCGACTGTCGTAACGTTTAGGCATGTCTATTTACCATCCGGGTTCAAAACGCCAGCGAGGAACGAGTCCACAACGGGATTGTTGCCTGGGGCGGTCTCAGCGATTGTCTGTCCTGTCTCGGGATCAGTCGTTAGAATTCCCTGGTCTGGGGATGGTCTGTTGCCAATGACATTGGCATTGGGGAACTGGGATCCCAGTCCGCCGCCGAAGCTCATTACATTGTTGGTCTCGGACCATCCCATCAGGTGCGTGTGAAGTACAGTGTAATCTAGATTGATGTTTAGGGTCTTGGGGACATAAGTAAGCCCGCGGGGTGTGCCCGGTGTTTGGACCACTCTTCCGGCGCCCGTGGGCCGCGTGGCTGCTCCAGTAACTGTCGCCGGGCCGATGATGCGGCCGGGGCTGCCGTCGGGAAGTACATCCCGCGGGGTCGTCACATTGGTAATTGATTGTACTTCGCCTGGTCCTCGATCGGTTACTTCCACAGTGCCTCCGGGCGTAGCCTTCTGTCCTATCACAAAACCACCCTCTTCCATGCGGGGACTATAGTTAACGCCACCTAAGTAGCCTGTTAGAAATCCGCCGTTTTCAGCGTTGGAGATAAGGTTGGTCCAGCGCATCTGGATCAGCGGGGCGCCTTGCAGGGTGTTGCCGATTCTTCCTTTCTTGTCCCGATCCGGGGTATATGCCGGATAGAGAAAAGTGATGAGCTTATTGACATTGATAAGGTTCTGCTGTGCTTCGGCTGCATTATCTGATACAATATCAAAAGCTAGTTGGATTTTGCGACTGGTGCGCTCGAATGTAGACAAGGGATCCATGCGTCCGTATACATACTCTTCATTCCACTGAGATATGAACTGGTCGGCGAATTCAGTAACCCAGCCTTCAAACTGCACGCGATTAAGGGTTTTATAGCCACTCGTGGGAACATGGCGCATTTCTATGGTGAAGAACTCGCTCTTTCGTAAACTAGGTGCTTGCATTATCTTAGTGTCTCCTACGCGTTAGTGAGCGGACCAAACGCGCCGCGGCCAGCCTCTGAGTTAAGTGCGCCGATCGTTGCTTCCGCAAACTGTGTGCCGCCTACTTCGAGGACGACCTTTTGCTCCGTTCTTCCTGGACGGGATGTCTGCATGTTCTTGTTAAGTGCATCAATGGAGTCTGCTAGTCGGGCAGACTGCCGAGAAGAGGCACCCTGCTGTCGGGATACCATTCCGCCGATGGAGGATCTTCCTCCTGCGCGCTGGGTGCTCGGAGTGATGGCGCTTGACTGGCTTTTGGGTGTTCCGGCTGCGGCGATCCCCCCCGCCGCGATGATCCCGCTCAGAGCAAGCAGCTTGAGCCCTATAGGGACAGTGGCGCCGCCGGTAGGAATGCCCAGCAAAAGCATCGCTAATCCTGCTGCAGGCAGCATCATCCTAAAGGCAGGACCTACGCTGTTCGTGAAGGTTCCCAGAGCCTGCGCTATGGCCACCCATGCCCTTGATGAACGGCTTGATAAGATTATCAATGAGTGGACGCATATCCACCGCCAAAGCCATAAACATTGACTTTAGCTCCTGCGCAATGGTTTGAACTTCGCGCGATTGCTCTAGCAACTCTTCTTGTCGTAGCGCGTCCAGCTGATACTGCTCTTCGCCCATCCTAAACAGGCGGTTGGCTTCTTCTACGCTCATACCCAATGAAGAGGCGATCGCTCGCTGCTCATACTTCTGGAGTGCATCGAACTGGATGCCGGCCATTTCTACCTGTCGTGTGAGGATGGAGATTCTCTCCTCCTCAGAAGCATTGAGCATGTCAATTGAGTTAAGGTAGGGTCCACCCAAAATCGCATTGAGGCGACCAACGGAGCGAGCTGCTCCGTCAAATGTGTCGAACTGGGCTGTGATCTTGATGAGGTCTCCCACCGAAAGTCCCGTATTCTTAGCTTGTACTGCGAGTCCCTTAAATACCTCATTAGCTCGGTCCCCATACTGAACCAGTGTACCAAAAGCACTCGTAAAGTCGTTGGCTAGCTGCTTCATAGGCACACCGAGTGACTTGGCTGTCCCTGCAATCTCTAGCATTGTGTCATTCGCGTCCTCCACTGAACCGCCAGCAGCCCGGAAGACCTGATCAAAGATGGCGGCCGTGGTGCCTGCATCGACTCCTAGCTTCTGCAGGAGGACTGTAGTGTCTTTTATTGCGCCGCGCTGTGATGCATTAAGTTGTGTAAAGGCTGAGAAACTCCCATAGAGCGCTTGGAAGCCTGCGGCTGCGTCTTTAGCGGACACTCCGGCAATGAAGTTGCGTCGCTCTGTCTGCGTGATCTCGTAGTTGTATTGCTTCGAGGCGCCCGTGGCTTGGCGGAATGAGGAAATAGCTTCGTCCTGTGCCTTGGCGAGTGCGACGGTGGCGTTAAGGAGAGCAGAGCCGGCTTTCTGCAGCGCCAGCGATCCAAGCTTGGCCGACGAGAGAGTCTTAGTAAAACCCTTCATCTGCTCTGCAGACCTGGGTATTACTTGTGTAAGTTTTCCAGCGAATCCTCCTATTTTGAACAGCGAACCAAGCAGTTGTTCGGCCTTCTGTTCGCCTTGTCCCATTTCCTTTTTAAGTTTGTCGAACGCTTCGGTGAGATCGTCGACCGCATCATTCGCTTCGATAAGATCCTGGAGATGTTGTTGGTTGGTTGGTTGTTGTTTAAGGCGTTCCTGGGCGACGGCGGCGACTGCCTTGGCAAGCGCGATTTCTGACTCCCTGAGTTTTGCGGTCTCGGTGTCTAGTTGCTCATAGGTATTAAACAGCTGCTGGGCGAGACGCTCCTCGGCCCTGAGTCTTGTTAACCTTTCTTCGGGGGTTTCTTGATTCGGCGGCATCTATTTAGCCTCTAGTTTTTGAAGGGCCACTTAAGACCGGTTTCATATTCAAACTGTTTTACAGCATTGTCGAGCTGATACTTCGAACTCATCGTCTTGTGGTTGTCGAGTCCGTTGCGCATATAGGAGTCCATATAACGCTTCTCCTTGTTGAGGGCTGTCATAAAGCTATCGATCTGTCCGGGGCGACCCACCAAATGCATGGGAATGTCAATTCCCGCATCATATAGAGAGATCAGCATTCCGCGGACATCATTCGCAAACTGAGTATATACACGCTCGTTCAAGGTTTTTCCTTTAGCGTTTAAATAGAGTTTTTTCTTTTCTTCCATTATTAAACCTCTGGAGATATATTAAATAGTCCCATATAGCAAAAGCCGCAGCGTTAGCTACGGCGTGCTTTTTCCACTTCTTCATTTTGCTTCTCAAATTCTTGAACCAAACGGTTAACAAACCATCGTCGCAACGCAATAGGGAGGTTATAGGACTCAGTAAAAGACCATCCCCCATAGTGCTTAAGGGTAAAGAACTCTTCGTATACAGATTCTTGATAACTAGGAGTTAGGCCAAAAAAAGTCTGCCGTCAAAGGCATCACCGCCGTTCCAGCATGCGAACACTCGCCACAAATGAAATCAACGTTCATATCGATATCGGGCTTAACGCTCTCATATACAGTCCGGAGATGCTTAGCGTCCTGAATAGGCAGTAGTTCTGCTAGTTTCAGTAACTGCGTCCTGTCGGTTACACCGTTTGCAGAGGCGATGATTGAACTTAACAAGAGAGTTGCTGTGTTCTCTGGTAGTTTCTTCTTCTTGCGCATTTCTAGTTGCTTAGTGATGGTTCTCTCATCTCGCGATGTCAAGATCTTCATCTCCACAATAATCTGAGTTCTCGGTAGGGTTACTTGATAATAGCCATTTTCCGAGAGTTCCACACCACTGTCGTCCGCAGTTGTGTGCGCCAGCTCAGATAGATCATATTCCTGTGTTGTCTTGGCGGAACAAGCAGGACAGGTAATTCCAACCTCGTAGAACGGACCGAAACCAGTGATACGGGTTGCAACCAAGATTGCATTCTTATCTCCCACTAGCAGTGAATCAACTGTAATGCTCTTGTCTACTATGACTGACTGAACCAGGCGATCAATCGCCATTCCGTTCTTGAGCAACGTCTCGGAAGTAAGGATATCCTCTTCCTTGGCGGTCATGTGTCGGATCTCGACAGTCTCTTGTCCGCATAGAGGATGCCCCTCAGGGTAGGAGAGTCCCCGGCTGGGGAGTTCCACGAACTCTGTGGGGTTTACAAAGGAGAAAAGGTCTCCTGTGGGATTCTGTGTTAAGGGTGTTGGCGCGTCGGGGTGCGGTGCGCCAAGCCGCTCGTTGTTATTTCGTCTTGACAAAAGTCACCTTCTTTCGATCTTAGAGGTCCGTGACAGTAGATACTGCAGGACCGGTGTCGTACTGAGCCCAATCATACCTGAAAGTCATGGTAATGTTAAGGAGATCATCTGTGTCATAACTAAGATCACCAAATGTTGCATTGGTAATGAATGCATTGTTGAGTTTCCCAGGTACCAACTATGCCGCCCTGTCCGTCAAGCTCCTGAATGATCACATTGCCGAGAGCATCGACTGCACCCTGCTTGTTGGGGGTGGTGGCCGGCTGGAGAGTGGTGTTGAAAATGTCTTCCTGAGCTGTGGGGATGAGATATCCGGAATTGATCAGTGCATCATAAAGGATCTGGTTACCGTCTGGGTTGATGGCATTAACGATGTTTGCCTCCACCGTGTTCCATTCAACGCTGCCGGGATAGTAGTATGTGTTACCCAAGAACTTGTGGGGGGTTTCGCCAATCGTGAAAGATGGCTTAGTTACAGATTTAGCAAGATACTGCTCATAGGCAAACGCCTGATCTGCTGATGTAAGGTTTGGCAGAGAAAGCAAAAAGCGATGCGATCTCCGTGGTTCTGATAGTGCGCTTGTCCAAAATGGCATTTAAGTAGTCTCCTGTTATCCTATATTATATAGTGAGGGGAGGCGTAAACCTCCCTCATTTTCTTAATCGACGAACGATGCTCCAGTTCGCGAGATATTGAAATCGATTGCAATGAATTCGATAGCTCGTGTTGGCTTGAGGAAAATCTGTGCATACATGATGTTCCGGTCTACCAATTCTGGTGTGGTTGTTGTATCGTCGAGCACCACCTTGAAGTCCGACAAACCGAAGTTTGTTTTCACATCCTGCAAGAATGGATTGACCTGTGCTGTGAAGCGCAGCCATGTCTGTCTGATGTTTGGATCAAAGAGCAAGCCAGATGCAATCTGGGAAATGCGCTTCTTCACGAAGATCATCAGGCGTCGGACGTTAATACGGTCCAGAGCAGAAGGTGTAACCTGTAGAGTCTTCTGACCGAAGATTACAATACCCTCTGCTGGGAACTTAGCGATTGGGTTAATGTTCGCTGTGTAAAGGTCATCACGATCCTTGCGGCGCAGCTGGTGGGCTACGTCAACGACTGGGATGCCCGCGGAACCTTCTGTCAGTCCACCGCGGTTGAAGCCGGCGGGTGCGAACCAGACCTGCGTCTTACGCTGCGAGCTAGACATTGTGCCCAGCGCCGGAACGGATGGTGGCAACCATACAAACGCGCCGTTGATGGTGTCTCGTCCACGAACCCATGGGTAGTAAGTGCAGCCGTAGGAGGAGTTAAGCCCTCGATCGCGGAGACCGTTTACAGCCTGTGTAATGCTTGACTGTGTGTTGCCGCGGCGCGAAGCTGCGGAAGCATTGCTCTGCTCACGTGGGATGTAACCCTGTGGCAAGTCGATGATTGCCAGAGCGTCTGCTCGATCCTCGCAGATGTTTACCAAGTTAGTGGTGAGCCCTTCGTTACGAAGTCCTGGCATCGTTGCCAAGTTCATCTCAACAACCTCAGGATCCGAAATGGCATCCATTGTGCGTCGGATTGAGTTAAAGACGTAGTTGTTAGTCTCAGAGGCAGTCGTTCCAATATTGTTCGTGCTAGAGTTGAAAGGGTCCATCTCGGTGATATCCACACCATCGAAACCACCGTAAACCGGTACCGTGAATCGGTCATAACCCCGGTCGAGAACGCCACTCACAGCGCCGCTCACATAGGTAAGGGAGTTAGAGGAGTGGGATCCACTAACCCAGACACCCTGGGAGCCAGAAACGTCATCGAGAGTGAACTCTACAGAGCGCTCGGCCTGTCCATTGGCTACACTAAACATAGCACCGACCATGCCGCCGCGGGGGCGGACAAGATCAATGGTCGATTTGGCAAAGGTTGTGCTGCCTGCACTTTCTGCGGTCTGGAAACCGAAGTATGCATCTGTTGGGTTGCTGAGGCTGCCTGCGGAGGCGCTAGTACGAAGCTCGGGAGCTGGGTAGAGGATGCGCGCTGCGAAGGAGCCGGGAGCACCCGTGCTGGTGGGTTCCGCAATAGCAACTCCGGATCCAGTAATGAAACGAGCTAGAGTATTGATGGTGGCGCCTTTGAGCGTTGAAGGAAGTCCCGCTTGTCCCGGTCCGTTGGAGCCACTAATCCAGTTGCCTGTAACGTAGTTCGGGCTCGTGGAGCCGGAGCTGTAGTTTTCCTCGTCATTATACTTGACCATTCCCTGGAATCCGAATGGAACCAGTACTGACGGAGTAAGTCCTGCGTCGACGTCCGAGTTCATGGCGACTCGAATGTAGGAGGAGTTGTTGGCCCAGTCACCTTTCTGCAGATAGCGGCGCTCGGTGGTGTCCCAGTCTAGGTATCGATCACCAATCTTGCGGGCAACGTAGTTAACCGAGTCGGGGTTAAGGTCGCACTCGTCAAACTGCTCGATGATACGAACAACGTTATCCGAGTCACCCAAGGCGCGGACAACAACAGAGAAAGAACCATAACCAGTCTCATTGTTTGTCGAACGCTTGATATCCTGGATGGAAACCTTGATGTTTCGGTTGGTCCAGTCACCGGGCTCATTGAGAGCATGAATGGTGAAGAGGTTCTGTGGTGCGTCAGTTGGCGAGAGGCGGCAACTGATAATTGAAGGAGATTGCGCTGACTGCACGGAGTGTCCTAAGTAATCGGAGCCCTCAACAGAGCCGCTAATGATGGGAAGCAATGCTGCCATCGTTTGTCCGGTATTGGAAGCAGCGATGTCGGCAGATGTGACATTGGCCAGCATGTGTCGATCGAAGGTCTCACCCAAGAAGTATTTCAGAGGAGTGCCGTCGACAATATCGGAGTTCGTCATCTGAGGGTTTGTGTTGAGCTTGTTCCGAATGTAGTTGGAATCACTTTCACTGAAGTTAATAGTGGTGCTAAGATCCTCGGTTCCCTTGTAGTTCTTGATCAACAGGCTGTACTGATAGTTAGCGCCGGACTCTTGAATCAAACAAACGCTGCCCGTAGTGGAACCGGTTGTTTGAGCTTGGGGGATATGGCCATCGACATCCGAGGACGAACCGGAAGCAATGAGGGTGCCCGAGAGCATGAACTCGACGTCTGAGGCGCCATACAAAACCGCCGCTAGTGCACCGGTGACAGCTAAAGTCTCGGCCTGCAGGCTGGCACTCGTATCTGTAAAGATGAACAACCCATAAGCCTGACTGGTGCTCCAGCCAGCTTCTGCGGATGCACCTTGGGCACCACCTGTAGCGCTGCCGTCATTGTCGGCGCGCTGGGCACCGTTCAAGCGAATGTAGGTGAGTGGAGAACTGTTGCGGAGGTATGCCTGTGCAGCATACATGCCGTAGGTGGTAGCAGATTTGTCCGTACCCTCGCGCCATACGTCGTTGCCGGCTTGTCCCGGAGCGGGGGTGCCGAAGACGTTGACGAATTCTTCAAAGGATGTAACTGTAACGGGGCGAAGTGATGGCCCTTTCTCGGCTCGACCAATAACGACCGGACCGATGCCTGCGGGGGATGCAGGAACTTGGGAGTTGTCGATTTCGTTGACAAAAACCCCGGGGGATACGAATCTGTACTTTTTAACTGACATTAGTTATGTTCTCCTACACATTAAGAAATGTTCAAAAGTAAATAGTGTTAAATAGTCTGAATGGTACTATTCTCTATATTTTCCATCTTTAATAGTGTCGGGTATATCTCCAACGATTGTACGCTCTCGGGAGAACTTAAATTCAACAGCGTTTTCTCTCTTAACAATCTTAGGTTTCTCTTGGTTCTCGCCGTCGCCAATGAGATAACCCAGTGTTTCGATATTAATCGTTGTCTCATAGTTACGTTGAGCCATGTCGAGAGCTGCCTTATTGGAAGTGTCCGAGAGGCTTCCGTCGATAAAGATTTCGTAAAAATGCCCTTCGTTCTCGATACGTTGGGGCATGCGAGAGTTACCCGGTACTGTAAGGAATGGGGTTATCATAGTGTTTAGTTGCTGCTGATATTCCGATCGTACCGTAATCTCATATACTACCTTGACCCATACAGGAATAGGGATAGTGATTGTCTCATACACAGTCTTGGCTGTCGACATATTGCGCTTGTTAGTGTTGTGCATTTTACTGGGGACACTATTATTGATACCGTACTTCCGGTTTGCCTGCGCATTCTGGAACTCTGCTGTCTTCTTCTGGTTTATTTGGCGGGCAACTGTTATAACTCCGCCGCGGGCGTCGGGTTCCGGATATAGGTTAGCCCAAACCGTTCCCTTAAAGTTGGGATCCTTAGTAACACTGGCGCGATTGACCGTGATCAGTGGCAGCACGAGAGTCTCTTCCTTATCCCTCAGATCTTTGTTGTGTTTAATCTGATAGGCGCGTTCAGCGGTGACCCACAATACAGGAACCTTCTTAAAGCCATCATTAGTAGTCGTAGAGATATTCAGTGTTTCATCAATAAACCGTAGCATGGCGCCGTCGATAGTCTCTAACGTAGACACTGGAATTTCTATTTCGTGCAGCTTGTCGGCTACATCTGGATCTCCAATGTAATCATATTTGGTCGCATTGGTATCCTGGATCTGGCGTTGAGTTCTTTTGCTTCTGGGCATATGCTTTATCCTACAAAGATGCCGGCAGGGATGTTCTCAGTGATTTTCTTAGTCGAGTCCTGCAGAGTGGCATCAATCACAGCCAGATTAGCATAAGTCGTCTCGTCCAAAATAGTCTTGAGTTCTTCACGCAACTGATCTTGCTCTGTCCGGGCTTGAGATAATAAATCGCTAGCATTAAGAGTAACACTCTCTCCCGGGATAGGAACAACCGCAAACTTGCCGCGGACCTGTCCTAGCATTTCCTTTGTAAGAGCGAGTGCAAACCGGCGGATCCACTGCTTACCAATAGCGTTAATGTTTTCATAAGGAATGTTTTCAAAAGGCAGTGTGTTAAGGTTGTTGATTCCCCCCTGGCTCCATCACTGGTCGACCCGGCATCATCCCACGGCTCATACTGATTATCGATGGTAAACTGGACCCAGTACTTATCGGGACTTGTGCGTTGGGGTCGAGGGAAAAGGCGCAGGATATTATTATGGATCTCGTAAGAATAATGAGATACCCGGGTATAAAGAGCATCTTCATAGGCCATGGCTTGCAATTTGTTCTGCCATGTTGGGACAATCTCAAAGGTGGAGTCATCGGCGTACTGCCCATAAGTGCGCAGGTTACCTACCACCGAGAAACCGCCATAGTAGCCATAAAAGCGCCACATGGCGCGCGGGGTCTTGAAAAAGACTTTGCGGATTACAATTCTCTTATCTTTTACTTGGTCATAGTAGGAAGCACCGGTATCGGTTGCCGCCGAAGAAGAAGAAATAATGGACTGTAGGTCATAATCTTGTTGTCCCGGTACCATGTCCAACGAAGCAGAATAGATCGGGACTGTTCCGCCGAAGCCGGCTTCCGTAACAATGCGTTCTGAAACACGATGAATATACCCATAATCATAACGTGGGTAACGGAGTTCAATATTAGAGCCCGATAAGGATCCTGATACTGTGCCGTCCTGATCAAAGGAGCCGGTGGCTGCACCCAAGTAAGATGAGAGAGCATTCTTGGACTGATGCAAATTAACTAAGTACGAATATTCGAGGACCGCTTCCTCATAGGCTGCGTAAACATTACCTTCTGCTAGCTCAATGTCTAGGACGTCACCTCCCAGTTTCTTGTAGGTAAAAGCAACTTGGTCAGATGCCCCTGACAGAAAGAAGTCAGATGAATCATACATCCCGAAAGGTAGCGTGGCAGCTACGTTCAGAACACTCCCGGTGGCTGGCAAAATGTTGGCGTTGGATGTTGAAGCAGGGTAAAGTTTGGGGATTGCCATTTAGAGTTCCTCGATTAGTCTATTACTAAATAGAAAGCCCCGCCTCAAAAGAGACGGGGCTTTAACTATTTTGACCTTACGTCAGACTATTAGCCAGTTACGATACCCTTGCAGATAACGAGACCGTACATGTCTGGACGAACCATCTTCTTGGCATATCGGGTCATCACGCCCTTGCGAGGTACGAAGTCCTCAACACCGAAGATCGTAGGTGTGGTCTGCAGCGGCACATAAGGTGCATACACATAACCACTCTCAAGGAAGGAACTTCCGCGGCGACCAACGAGGATCACATTACGCATGAAGTACGGATCGACAAAGATGTCGAGCTTCTTCGAGAGGGAACCAACCTTCATAGCACCCGCGTCGCCGCGGTCACTATCAGCAGTCACGTTGGCACGGAAACCAGCAGTGAACTCAAGGATGTTAGCAACTTCTGGTCCGCAGACGATGAAGTTGGCAGCACCACGGAGAGTCTTGCGGTGGATCTGTGCGGAGACATCATTGATGGACTCAATGAGGGTCTCATACCACTCGGAGACGTTACCGGTGAACTCAGGAGCAGCGTTAGCAGCACCAGTCTCACGGTCGAGGAAGTCGCCTGGGGAGCGCGACCAGTAACGAATACCGGCACGTGCACCTGCAACGAGGTCCTCAAGGATCTCGCGATCAATCTCAAGAGCAATCTGCTCAGAAAGGATCTGAGTAAGCTCAACTTCTGCATCCAAGTTGTGGTATGCGTTGAGGTCCTGACCCAATTCTGGAGTCCACTTAGCCTTGAGCTTCTTGGTGACAGCTGTGACAGCCACGGAGTCAACCTTGATGTTGATCTCTGGGATGGCAGCGCTGTTCTCAAGTCCCCAGTCAGTGGTACCCTCAACAGCACCAAGAGCCGAAGCGTCCTGGAAGTTGTCGACGATAGCGAACGAGAGGACGGCGGCCTCAATAGAACTCGAAAGCGTGTCTGGGTCCGAACCGTTGGTCGAAACAAAAACAGCACGAACAACGTCACGGTTAACCCTATCCAAGTCGCTGAAGGAGCGACTCAGAGCGCTAAGGCGCGGTACGAGAACAGCCGTATCAGCTGTAACATTGTCCATGGTCATGGCTGTGAGGTCGTCCTGGTTAAACTGCGTGGAGGCAGAGACACCAAGCTCAGCAATAACGAACGAAGAACCGGATGTGAGATCAGGGTCAAAACGCAGGATTGTGTTAGCGTCAGTCCGTGTCATATCGCTCAGTCCGGGATCCTTGAGACCATTCGCTGGCGAGAACAAGGAAGCAGCAGCCTGACCGCCGGCCCCAAGGGTACCGGAGCAAACGATCGTGAGACCGCTGCCAGCGAGACCAGACGAAGGATTCAGCGAACCTGTTGGCGAAGAGTAACCGTTACGCAAGTTGTATGGACCGTTTGCAACTGTACCATCTTCACCTGCGAGGTCAACACCACCGGTGATCTGCGAACCAACAACATTACCACCATAAAGCGATGTGTTCTGGTCAAATCCAAGACGATTACTGGAAGCGGGCGTACCCTCAAACATGAAGTCCAGGAAGAAGATGAGGCCGGAAGGCAAGCTCATCGGCTGAACGGAAACGAGTTCGTTTGCGATCAGGTAGCCGAATACTCGGCGTACAAGTGGGAATGCAACTGCTGCAAAACCCTGAACGTCTCCACCCGGCATGGTTGAAGACGCTCTCACGGAGCAGCTCTTTTGCTTGGTTCTCAAGCAAACGTGCCATTCCATTCCGAACCACATCGTCACCCGAGACCCTCAAGAAGACCTGTCTGTTCCCACTTATTAATGAGAGCAGCACCTTCTGTAGAGAGATCACGGTTAACGATACCTTCGGTCAATTTCTCGACGATAGACATATTAAAACCTCCTAATATTGTTATTAATGAATGTCATTATTTATTCAAACCTGCTAAACGCAGCATACGACCCATATTTGGGTCTTTAGTAGCCTCGTTGTTTTTACGGGAGTTGAGTAATAAGGATGTAGGTCTTTGAACTGCTTCACGAAGTGTCTGTGGTCGTGTGCGCTGATCTGGCGCGGACCCCACTGCGTTTTGAATCGTTTCAAAAATCATACCCGTTTCTTCAACAGAATTGGCAGATTGAACAGCTTCGACAATTTGTGTTTTTTGTCGCTCATTCAAGGAGGCGCTATTCAAAGCCTTGTTTTGATAAACAAGCTTGGCGTTATCCAAGTTCAACTTCATGAGCTGATCCTTGGCTTCCATAATAAGAGCACGTAGCTCTGTATTAGAATCTGTAAGTTCTGAGATCTTCGTCTCAAAGAGGCCGGCATCAGAGACTGTATCGACAGTCTGTACTTCTTCCTCTATTTCCTCTTCTTCATCGAGGGCATTATTGGCGGCGGCCGTCGAGGCTTCATCGTTTGCCTGGAGGGCACTGTTATAAGCCGAGTTCATGGACGACCATCCTTGTGGACGGGCAACGTAATCCACCGTTAACTCTTCTAGAAGGTCAGCAATCATCTCTTCCGTAAGGTTGATTTCTTCGTCTTCCTCTAGGGACATTGGAGATGGGGCCCCTCGTGTTGCTGGCGTGGCTGACTTCTCCTCGACTTCGCGTTCGGATGCAGCAGATGTTGGGTCTGTAGTCGCTGTTGTTTGAACGCCCGGGTCGACTTCCATATCACCTTCTTCAAGGGCGTCAGCCAAATCCAGGGCGTCAGTGAGGTCGGCTTCTTCGATCACCTCGTCTTCTTCCTGCAGTCGCTCCTTAAGGGCATCGAAATCAATCTCTACGATTTCTTCAGCTGCGGCGCCCCCAACTTCTTCGTTTGCAAAAGCCAATGGGACTTCCTGGGCAAACTCCATAAGGTCTTCACCGTTTGTGTCCTCTTCTTCTAATCCTATCTCTTCCTGCTCTAAAAGGGTGTCAAGGGCGCGCTTAACTTCTCCCGAGTATTTGTCGAGGACAGCACCTTCGGCATTTTTTAATGCGGCTTCCTTGAGGGCTTTAGCGTCTACGATTGCTTCTTCTAATAGTGAAGACATAAGATTACTCCAAATCTGATAACTTATCAGAAATAAATAGTCCTTAGGATACCGAAATGACTAATAGATGTGATTTCACTGTCGCGGAAAGCGTTTTACCCCTATGTGCGGGCTAGATAGATCCTGGCTCACCCATCGTTAGTACTCGAAACTTTTTAAATGTTGGAGTAAAAGAGGTGGAGCTGCTGCCGTCGCGGAAGCCATATAGAAACACAATGGCATTTCGGGGGTCGAGCGGATTGGAAGTGGGGTCAACATTTGCATCAGTGAGTGAGCTTCCGGCGCCCCGGAAGCCTGTAGCTGTCATCGGTGCAAGCAGCTCACTGCTAGTTGAAGCGTTGGCGTACATCGCACCATTTGCATAAACGATCTCATAAAATTTCATTTGACTTCCAGCCACTTTATCCTCGTAACTCGCCCCTTGCAGGCTAAGCAAGCGATTGGTAGCGGCACTGGAGTAATAGCGATCTGCCAGAATAGATGGCGCGGCATCTGATACATCCAGCAGAGATATTCCATACCCATCGAAATTGGCTGCTACGTCTTGCGATGACTCTACCACACACTGAACGGCTATTGCCTGTCCGAAGCCAATGGAAGGATAGATTGGAACTTGAGACACCGTGCCTGACATCCGGCAGAAAACGCGAGGACCGGTAAGATTGGTGGTACCATCCCAGTTCATCTCGCCTCCGGTTGGAGTAATCTTAAGTCCGTCGCTATCTAAGAGGATCACGCTGGCGTTTGCAACACTCCGGACTTCCCACTGAACTCCGTTAAGGGTACGCTTGGCGGTGTCGCCGGCGTCCTTAGCGTCCCAGGAGAGAGCGGTACCTTCTTTCACGAAATCTACCTCGTAACGAGTAGTCCACGCAGGTTCAACATCGATTGTGCTGATTGATTTAATACTGCTCATATCGATTCCTCTTATCTTTGGTTGGGCCATTCATGTTTCTCCCTACGACAACTCAATGTAAGTAGAATCTGGATTGAAATATACTACATTAGGAGTATCCGTTCCGTAGCCTACTACGCGAACATAAGAATCCGCTGCCGTAGGGGCAGAGGAACTTAAGTAACCACCTCCTACCACAGGTCGCGGGACAGAGGACGACTGGATGTACACAGGGGCGCCTTTAATAAATGAACCGGAGTAGAAACTAGTAACATCGAAATAACCATTCAGCAGGATTCCATTGCTTCCTGCCTTTGTTCCTAGGGCAATTCCTAAAAGCTGATTATGTCCGCTGCCGGTGGTTGCCGAACTAACTGACTCCCAGCCACCGTTCTGATTGAGATAGTATACTCCGCCGGCTGTAAGATCGGCTGAAGACGTTCCAAAGTAAACTATTTCGCCGCCGCCTGTGTCGTTAGACAAACCAACCGGGTTGCCGGAGCCGGTGTAGTGAATATCTAAGGTCGTCTTTGGAGTTGATGTTCCTATGGAAAGAGAACCAGAACCATTGTACACTAGTCCGCTCGATCCAGCAAAGGAGCCATTCTGATTAAACTGGATCTGAGTGTCCGAGCCGCCGGGGGAGGTGCTGGCTCCGGCAGAAGAAGTAATAACAATCTTGTTGCTAGAATCCAGCGCTAAATAACTTCCAGCGCCTGCTGCGGATCCCGAAAGCGCTCCACCCTTACTCAAGTAAGTTTGTTGCGGGAACACAATGCCCTTTGCGCTTCCGCTTGTGTGGAACTTCATGAAATCGCCACCAGAGCCAGTGAAGAACATTAGGGCGCCGTTGCCGCCTACACCATCGACGCCATCCTTAAGTGTCGTGACAACAGAGTTTGCGCTCATATTCCATGAGCCAGCGTTCCATGTGACACCGTCACCCGATGCATCTCCAAGAGTTACACTGTCATTAAAGATCGCAGAAGCGTTATTAACGGTGAGTCCACTATTAAAGGTGCCGCGAGCATTATTAACATTAATTCCTTGGTTGTGCACGGAAGCACTGTTGTTAAAAGTAGCAGTATCATTGAAGGTCGATATACCATTGTTTTGAAGGGAACTGTTGATTGTTAAAGCGGTGTTGTTAACACTCATTCCAGCGTTGATAGATACCGAGTTATTGTTGGTGCTTAATCCGGCATTCAAATTAACCGTGGTTTGTCCGACGATTCCGGCTGAGCCGCTTAATATAACTTCGCCGGCTGTTGCCCTGAGAGTAGCATCTCCATTGTCGGCGCGAACTGTGGTTGCACCGTTTTTGGCTCTGAACTCAAACTCTTCTCCACCGCCGAAGTCGCTTAAAGATATCTCCGTCCCACTCCAGCCGGATCCTCCTATACTTCCCGAACCAAAATACAACTGTCCATATACTTGGCCCGGGCCAAAGGAAGTGTTTGATGCAGACAACTGCAGGCCCGCGCCTGTTCCAGCAGGAGTAGTAGAGACAATAATATTGGAAGAAGTTACAGCAGCATTCAGGTTAACCGTATTATTAAATGTAGAAATACCCGCAACTGTTAGGGTTCCGCCGGATTCAAGCTTGGTAGACCCCGAAACAGCACCGCCGTTAGTGAGCGATACAACGGTATTGTTGCCATCCTGCGTAGCATAAACCTTGATATCAGATCCGAAAGAACCAACACCATCAGAACCAGCGACAAACTCAACGCCGGCTGAGGCTGATAAAGTAATCGCTCCTGCATCATGTCCAATCTCAAAGAAATCATCGGCTCCATCCACCAAGACGCCAATGGTTCGGGATGTTCCCGAGCCAACAAAGATATCTTCACCATTCGCAGCTGAAGCAGATACTGTTAAAGACCCCGACACGTAAACAACATCAGTTCCTGCAGAACCTAGCGTGACCTTGTCTGCGCCGTCTTCATCCAACATAAGCATGCGCTTGCCACCTACAACAAACTGCATCCCATCAGTTCCCGGTGGCACACTGCCGCCAAACTTCATATATGTGTCGGAATCGTTATTATTGAAGATATAAGCCGTTCCCGCTTTACCAATAGTGAGATGCCCCTGCACATCAAGCATTGTGTCGCTACTGCCGCCGATGCCGGGGTCAGAGGTGCCAATACCTACGCGTCCGCTGCCGGTAACAAACAATATGGCATCTGCTTCTGACTGACTATCAACTCGTAAAAGCGAGACATTGTCCGTAGAAGACGAAATATGAAGCGATGCCTGCGGATTTGTGTTGTTGATTCCCACTCTATTAGCAGAGGAAGAAATGAATACTGTGTTGTCTTGGGAAGAGCAGTTAGTATCATCACCAACGAAAAGGTAACCCTTATCCAAGTTTGGAGTTGCGTTTGTTCTGCCGGCGCCGCCGACTTTGATTTGACCATCGCCACCGCCGCCGTCGCGCACAACCTTGCCTATGTTTTGCAAAAGGTTGCCTGAACCTTTGGGTCGAACATTTGTTAGCTTGCCGGCATTTCCACCGGAACCTGTCTGAACATAGACAACATCGCCAACTGCGAATGTTTGATCGTACAGCGCCGTAAGATTAAGGTTTTTAAGGGATCCGAGAGTTATAACCTGAAGGGCGTCGCCGTCTGCGGCAGTTTGTCCTGCCAAGCCAAATGCTGGCATCTTGCTAGCATCGTCACAGGCAGCCAAACCAACTGTTGGGGTCTGACCCGAAATGCCGTTAATATAAACTACCTGACCTCTGGTGATGCCGCCGGCTTCGTCTACTTGTGCTGGGAATCGAACGGCACCTTCGATATCGCCGTAGAACTCATAATCTTCCTGAATGCGGACGTTGCCGGTGACGATCAGGTCCAAGGAAGACGTATTCCACGTTATTGCTTGAGAGCCACTTAGGTCTCCGTTTGACGGAGTATCATAACGCCACTGGAGGGAGAACTCAGGACCGTCTGCCACATTGACAGCAGAGGCCGTGATTCCTGTTAAATTAGATCCGTCGCCATAAAAAGCCGATGCCGAAATATTGACTGATGCGGAGAGTGAGCCAGAGCCATCAGTGATAAGGGAGCCGGATCCACTGAATGATCCGTTATTATTAAACTGGATGTTTCCATCAGAACCTCCCGGACTTGTGGTGCCGCCGGTTCCAGAACCACTTACATATGCCCAACCTTGATTTTGAATAGCCATTAAAATACACTCCTGCTCTTATAAATAGATTCCCGAATGCAAAAAGGGTGGGTACCCCGAAAGATACCCACCCTTAAGTGTTAGCAGAATAAATCGGCTAGTCTAGGACTATACGATTCTCCATGTGTTAGCAGCGACATATACCATTGTAACAGCAGCATATGGCGATTCGAGCACGATGGAAGAAGAACCATCGATGTTCTGACCGGCAGCTGCGTTAACTGTCAGTGTTGCGCCACCTGGAAGTGCTGCAGCCTTGACGCTAACGGAGTCGCCGGCTTCCGAATCACCGGATACTGGCAAGGTCATGGACTGTGCTACACCGGAACCGAGGTCACCAGCGTAGTTAACACCCTCAGCGAGAGTACCGCCGTTGCTCCAAGCAGACGGAGCAACAGCACCATCAGCAGCGAGAACGCCGTCAGTAGCAGTGAGACCTGCACCAGCGATCTGACCCATGATGGTTGCCCAAGAGCGGCTCTTGAGGGAACCATCGGCGTCGCGGAAGTACATTGCATCAGCCGAAACGTCAAACGCTGTATCGAGATCAGCAGAGAACTGAATCGAAGCATTGCTCAGATCAATCGCACCGTCAGCTGTGATTGCTGCCATAGTGGCTGCACCATCAACGTTCAGAGTGCTAGAGAAATCAATCGCACCGTCAGCTGTGATTGCTGCCATAGTGGCTGCACCATCAACGTTCAGAGTGCTAGAGAAATCAATCGCACCGTCGGCTGTGATTGCTGCCATTGTGGAAGCACCATCAACGTTCAGAGTGTCCTGCAAGTTTACAGCACCCTGGAAGTCAGCAGAGCTGTTAGCATCAAGTGCAGCTGCAATTGTGAGGGTCGACTGAAGGTTCAGAGCACCCTTAATATCACCAGCGCCTTCAACATCAAGAGCACCAGCGGAGATCAAGTCACCACCCATCTGGAGGTTACTGGAACCACTGATGATACCTGTGGAGAACATCATTGCAGCGAATGTACCCGACTGTCCAACACCTACATGACCAATACTGGTGATCGAGGCACCACCGGTCATCTTGCTGCTGACATTCAGACCTACATCCGAAGCGCCAGAAACAGTCATGTTGCCAGCGAAATCAGACGTACCGTCAACAGTCATGTCACCGCCGAATTCGGACTCACCGGAAGCGTAGAGCATGATGTTCTCGTCGTCACCGATGGCCACCGATGCGTCGCCGAGCTGGCTCTGGACCAACAAGAGGTCGGAACCGTCGGATTGACCAACGTAGAGTGCGCCATCAGCTACAACGGTATTACCACGAGCAGAGGAGCTAACAATGAGGGCATCAAAAGTACCGAAGTACGACTGATCGTCAATGTAGGTAAACACAGCGCTGTCCTGAAGCTCGCCATCTGTTCCAGCAAGAACAAGGCGGTTGTCAGTCAAGTCTTCGATCTTTGCCGAAGCAAGGGTCGAAGCGCCGGCAACGTCAAGAGCTGCCTGCAAGTTAACATCACCCTGGAAGTCTGCAGTCGAGTTTGCGTCGATTGCGCCAGAGAAAGATGCTGCTGCCAAAGTGGAAGCGCCAGCAACGTCAAGATCAGCCTGCAAGTTTACATCACCCTGGAAGTCTGCAGTCGAGTTTGCGTCGATTGCGCCAGAGAAAGATGCTGCTGCCAAAGTGGAAGCACCAGCGACTGCGAGAGCTGCCTGCAAGTTAACATCACCCTGGAAGTCTGCAGTCGAGTTTGCGTCGATTGCGCCAGAGAAAGATGCTGCTGCCAAAGTGGAAGCACCAGCGACTGCGAGAGCTGCCTGCAAGTTAACATCACCCTGGAAGTCTGCAGTCGAGTTTGCGTCGATTGCGCCAGAGAAAGATGCTGCTGCCAAAGTGGAAGCACCAGCGACTGCGAGAGTCGACTGGAGGTTTGCTGCACCTTCGATGTCAGCTGCCCCATTGATGTCAGCGGATGTTGCAGTCAAAGCTGCGCCGCTAAGACCTGCGGAAGCCGAGAGCGACAGTGCTGCAACAGAGCTGTCGAAAACAGCTGCTTCGTCAACAGAAAGAGTACCGCGGATGTCTGTGAGGACACCAGAGGCAGCCAAGGATGCTGCGCCAGCAACATCAAGAGCACCATTAAGGTCAGCTGCGCCAGCTACTGTAATTGCGTCCTGCAGGTTCATTGCACCTGCGAAGTCGGAAGTAGAGTTAGCGTCGATTGCACCAGAGAACGATGCTGCTGCCAATGTGGAAGCGCCGGCAACTGCGAGAGCTGCCTGCAAGTTAACATCACCCTGGAAGTCTGCAGTCGAGTTTGCGTCGATTGCGCCCTGAACAACGAGTGCCTGGACAGTGGAACCGCCAGCAACGTCAAGATCAGCCTGCAAGTTAACATCACCCTGGAAGTCTGCAGTCGAGTTTGCGTCGATTGCGCCAGAGAAGCTAGCTGCTGCCAAAGTGGAAGCGCCAGCTACGGCAAGAGTGGACTGCATGTTAACTGCACCAGCGATGTCAGCAGAACTGTTTGCATCGAGAGCACCGTCGACACGGAGATCCTCTTCCTGTCGTAAGGAGCCGCTCATAATTGCGTCTCCGAGTTGGAATTTGTATGCCATTTTTTAAATCCTCCTATAGATTAAATGACGAAACGCGCGGAAAAAACAAAAAGGTTTGGGGGTATCACTATCGGAGGGAGGAGTTGCTAAAAATATATACCCACACTCGTTTCACATAACATATAGATTCTTAGACGACAAGAAGACAGAAATATTTTATATTTTATTATAGATTTTTATTTTAGTAAATAAACCAGTTTGTACCGTCTGAATACATAAAAACCGATCCATGTGGAGACTCTATGATAGCGACACTGGCGCCATCAATAGTTTGGGATCCTGAGGGCTTTAAAGTTATAGAGTCTGTGCCATTAGCGGCACCGCTCTCATCCTTGATCACAAGCCCCTGTCCATCTGAGAACAGGGTAGCATCAAGCTCGATCTCTGTGGGGACTGCGGTGACGCCCAATATATAGTTGCTAACAGATGCAGTATGAACCGTAGAGATGGCAGTTCGATTAAATGTAAGTCCGCCCCCAAAAGAAAGCCGGTTATTGGATATGTCATAGAGGACCTGACTGCTGCCACTGATCTCACCTGTTTCTGGTGTATTGACCCTAAACTGCAAAGATCCAACAGGACCGTCGGCCACCGTAGTGGCACTGGCTGTGATGTTTGTTAGGTATCGTCCGTCGCCGTAGTATACTGATGCCGACACAAAAAGGGAAGCACTAAGGTCTCCTGTTTTCACGCACGTACCAGAGATTTGCATCTCACCGTGGCCATTTGGAGCAAAGGAGCCGACCGGCGTCCCTAACTGGTTCACTATCTCCACGCCGCCCGAAATCTTAACCGGAGACCCACCATGGAGGGTACCCGCGATGTAAACGTCGGACCCAAAAAGGGCATCTGCGGAGGCAGACATGTTGCCAGCAATGGTTAAATTGTGAGTGGGGGCGTCAGTACCTATCCCCAGTCGTCCGCTTCCGCTTAAGAACACTAAGTTACTGTTTCCAGCAAAGGTGCCGCCGCCATGTTGGAGTTGTACTGCGCCGGCGATTCCTTGGGCATTAGCGCCGGCTGCATCGATCGTAATAGTATTGTTGGGTCCACCATCTGTGATAGTGATACCTGTTCCAGCTGTCAGGACGCGTTCGTTTGGAAGCTTGCTGTCAGGGTTAACCGTCACATAGCTAGCCGCCAATGGAGGATAGGGAGCGGGTCGCGGTGCTGGATTGTCTTGTTCGCCTGCTTGTTCTGCGGCAGTAGTTGCGCGGTCTATCCCAGGCATTACCCGGAAGGTACCTTTGCGGGCGCGCACACACTCGGCGGCGATCTGGAACTTGTGCTCTACCTGTCCAAAATAGTATCTGGTATCGTCATGAATGCGCACAATCTCATAGAAGAACTCTCCATACTGTACAAAGTCGCCCACCCGGACATAGAGATCTTGATCTTCGGCAATTCGTCGCTCGCTAAAGTAGACCTTCAGCTTTGTTTGGTATTCATATCCAAAAGTTTTATTAGTTTGTTCATTTTCAACTTCAACAAATGCATATACGCGGATGGGAGGCAAAGAAACTTTCTCTTTAGCCTCTCCATATACATCATTAAAACTAGATTCCTCAATGCTTATGGGATAATAAGCAATAGTCTGACCGAGCACACGTTCGGCTAGCTCGTCATTAATCTGTTTTACTAAGTCGCGTTCTTTTTTTCCGAAGAACATCGGCGCCGGGGGCGCCAATGGGCGAGTCCATTTATCCTTTGGGTCTGACATTCATCTTATCCCCTATGATGGTCTCGTGGGAGACTGTTTTATCTTAAACACTCCCTCTCGGGCGCGTACGCACTCTGCCGCAATCTGAAACTTATGCTCTACCTGTCCAAAGTAGTAACGAGTGTCGTCAAAAGTCTTGACTATCTCGTAATAAATCTCTCCGTATTGAATAAAATCTCCCACACGGACATAGAGATCCTGATCTTCTGTAATACGTCTTTCACTAAAATATACTACTAAACTAGTTTGATAGTCATAGCCAAACTGTTCATTGGTCTGGTTATTATCGACCTGTACATATGCATAGACGCGTACAGGTGGGAGTGAGACTTTTTCAATAGCCTCCCCGTAGGTCGTGTTGAAGTTGGTGTCTTCCATGCTTATTGGATAATAAGCAATTGGCTGTCCGATAACCCGCTCAGACAACTCATCATTAACTTGTTTTACTAAGTCACGCTCTTTTTTTCCGAAGAACATCGGAGGCGGAGGCGCAGCCGGTTGGGTCCATTTGTCTTTTGGATCTGCCATCAGCTGCCTCCGCTATTCAGGGTGTATATATCCCCTTAGCCTACCCGAGCAGCTAACGAACCAGACCAGTTGGACCCTGAAGGAGATACAGCGATATTATCAATGGCTGTGGTCTCAATTCCTGTGAGTCCTGCCATGACTCCACAGTTGGTAGACCCGGAAAGCCAGATTTCGGTCACTTTTAGCTCCAGGCGCGGCGAGACGCTTGCTTGCGGGATTTCGATGAAAGCATTACCAGTGGTAACACCATCTTGGGAAAAACCTACCTTAAGATTGCCGGTGCCAGGATTGTTTGCTATAACTACCCAACGAGTTACGCGAGGGAATCTTACTACTGCGCCCCCATCTGCCTTGGCATTAACAGCTCCCTGAGCATAGGGAACTCCTGATACTTCGTAGGATGCTCCGTTGCCCAATCCTGGTTTATAGTTATAACTTGCCATTTTCTATCTCCGTCTAGTAAATAGACGCCACGAAGGCGTTTTATCTAAACAATTTTTGTTGTTTCTTTCTTTCTAGTTTTCGACGCTCTCGTCGGGCAGCCTCAGACTTAAGTTTTTTGCTTATTGAAGGCTTAATGTAATGATCTGTTTTGGCACGATAAAGTTTTACAATGCCTTCTTTCTTACACTTACGATTAAAGCGGCGGATTAATCTCTCAGATGTCTCTCCGCGTCGTAGATCTACTTTCACATTTACTGGCACAACTTACCTACTTTCTTTCTTTACATCGCTCATGTGAGCATTCCAGTTTCTTCCAACACTTCCAAATAGATTTCCTATATCGACGCCGGCATCATTTGGAGCATGTCCTGCTAGGGGGCTAGCGGATTGTGCCGGGCTTGCCTGTGCTGGGGCTGGGGTGGTACCTTCGAAGAGATTAACACCATTGTAAGACTCTCCACCAATGGCGGACATAAGTTTTGTTCGGTGCTCCTGAATCTTGGAGGTCTGCTGATCACTGAACGCATTCTTCTTCATACGTTCTATTTGAGGGTCCGGTGTTTCCACCCCTCTGTTCTACTATGGGTTGAGCAGTCGACATCCCTCTTACAACCTCAGCAATGATACCGGAGATCATGCCGTCCTCCATAAGGGACTCTTTGATGCACTCATGGACGAGTGGCTTGATTAGTTTCTTAAATTCTGACTTCTTCATTTCTCACCGACGATCTCGTTCATTAACGTAATGATCTTATTGTTCTTCTCGACTTGTTCGTTTACTAGCTTGCTTTCCGACAGCGACATAAAGGCGCCTGGAGTGGAAGGCTCTGACACAATATCAAAACAGATAAGCTGGAAGTCGTCTTCCACAATAGTCTGTCCCTGGCGTTCTGTGACCGAACCCATCCCGCGAGAAGAGATACCGATCTTAACGCCCGCATCCACCAGCGAACGGAGGATCTGTCCCGATGGGGTGTCGAGTACTTTGCACTTGCCCATAACTGTTAGACCATCCATCCAGATGTCTATCACCATATGCGAGACATTAACAAGATTAATGATCGAAGAGTCGGGATGGTCCAATTCCCCCAAGGCGCGGCGGTCATCTACAACGTTTTTATACCGATCGACTTCTCTCTTGAGGACACCCTCCGGGTACAGACGATTATTGCCGTTGGGGGTGTTGCACTTTTGCATCGGGCCAGTGATAAACATAGCGTTATCTTCGCGGACTGCTCTCTTCTCAGCTTCCGTCAGTAAATCCTGACAGACGCCGCCTTCGCATAGTTCATAAAATTCTCGGAGAAGTTGTGCCATTGTTTAATTAATATCCTTTATTTATAAGCGCCTGCTGCAGCTAAAGCTTTAGCAATATATCTTAAATCACCGTCGTCATACTCCCCATAGATCTTGGTATGGAGGTTGTCGAATTCCTTCTCGAGTTTCTCCCAGCCGGCGAGGTCCTCACCGTCGAGGGCGTTATCCCCAAAGTCCGGCTGATCGTGGTTGAGGGAACCAGATTTGGTAACCACTGCGTGTCCGATTCCGTCGTAGGAGAGCGGCGCTGTGTATTCATGAATCTCCAGCGCTTTCTGGAGCAGCGCGCGCATGGCGGCTTGGGTGGCCTCTTCGCCACGATTCACTGTCTCGTTCAAGAAGTATCGTGGATCTATTCGTTTTGTATTCTTTCTGCGCGACATTGTTTTAATTCCCTTGAAGTTTAAAGTTTAACGTGGGGGCTTTCACCCCCACATAAATTCAGCTACCGGAGCAGCATCGTCGGACAGGCTGGATTAACCATTTTTTTCATGATTCACCTCCTTTGTGGATCACACGGATCCCATAATCATCCACTAACATACTAAGAAAGTAGGATGTTCCAGCGCCAATACACCCATATAGAAATGCATCTACGAGCGTATAGTCAAAGTTAAATAGTTCTGTATAGGGACTTATGCCCCATAGAAACACTCCAACCCAAAATCCCATACACAAATGGCAATGGAATAAGCGGCCGAAGCCACCCATTGATTTGCAGGCTGGTCGGATCTTATTAAAGATGTGTCCGTGTATAATAATAAAGGTCATGCCATAAGCGGCAAGCACAAAATGTAATAGTTCCATATTCTAGTAACGATTGCGGAGCGGATAGTAGTAGTAACCCGGTCGCATCGAGCCTTTCTGTGCATTTTGTGGCACTTCACCGTACTCTGTTGAATCCCGATCGGAAGGATGCACAAACATGTCTTCTAGATTCTTCTCGTACTGGTCGGCAATCTGCTCGTGCTCTGCCTCAGTTTGAATGAACTCGGCAATCACATAGGTGGCTGCTTGCAGCGAGTTTACTTGATCATTCTCGAAGACCTTGCCTTCTAGAGAGCGAAATACATTGCCTCCCTGAATAGTAGCGCGATCGATGATTCCTTTATCAGACAGAAGTTCCAGCAAGCGATTCTGGAATTCATAAACATCCTCTGTGGATGTCGTCTTAGGAAACGTGGTAATCTTCATGGAAGAAGGAACAACAGCGATGTCAATCTTCTGGTGATCCATGATCAGCAGCGACCCATCGAGCCCTCGTCGTGCCTTAAGTTCTACGGTTGCCTGGACTGCAGGCTCGCCAATCTGAATCTTAATCATGTGCTGAAAGCTCCTTAACTAATTCTTGTGTCTTGAGGATCTTGTTGAGATCTCTGTCGGTAAAGTCCCTCTTTCGGAACTCTTCAAGATATTCATTTACGTTGTTCAGTTTCTGAACAATCAGTGTTTCTTCTGTAGACTTCTTGGCGTCTGCTACCAGGGACTTCAGTCGGGTGAGTTCCTCATTAAGATAGACGCGCAACTCAAACCCCTCATCAGCAAAGCTGGTGATGTATCGATTCAGAAGATCTTTCTGCTCCTGTAGTAAATCGGTGTACTTGCTGTTAAACTTCTTAATGAACGAGTGATATGTAATATTATCAATGGTTTTGAGATTTTCATTTAACTCATCGGTAGCTGTCATCTTCTCAATAATCTGTTGTTCAAAGAGCACCTTTGTCTTAACGGGCATCTTTGTGTTGAAGATCGCATTAACTGAAGCTAGGGATTTAAAGTTAGGCACAAAGTTAGACCAAACATGTTTTCCGAGATTCTTGTTGATTGTAGCAATGATTCGGGACTGGGCGTCAAAACTGCCTTCTCATCGAGCTTGGAGTAAGCAAACTTAGTTTCCTGAAGCATACGCTCTGCAAGGTTCTCGGGGACATTCTGCGACTCAAGCAACACCTTATAAAGATTCAACTCTGCTGTGAGTGGAGAGTCCGGGGTGAAATGTTCTTTCACAATTGAGATCACTAAAGCCTTTTGCTCTGTTTCCTTCTCTACGATAGCCTTTGTCAGCTCTCGTGAGAGGGTTTCATAAATAAAGGCGGTGTTTCTTTTCTTATTATGTTTCATCTTTCTTTACCTCTTTGCGCTCCATCGCTTCTACCAAACGTCTGACTTTAGAAGTGTTCTCGAACAAAACCGACTCGTCATTAGTATAAGTAGGTCGGTTTGCTTCCTCTAGACCAATGTTACCGCGAAGAGAGGCGAGTGTCACCTTGCCGGGATGCTTGGTTCGCTCGGTGGTTCCCATCTCAGGTCCCTTAATCATTCTCCTCATCTCCCGGCGCATTGGGCCGGCCGAGTGTTGAGCAGCCGAACCTTCCCTCCCATCGGATTCAACGGCCACATAGGCGGCGCCCTGATGTCTTGTTGGATTATCCTCTCGACGTCCTGGTGTAGCCAGAAGCGCTGTGTCATCGACTGGTGCTTCCTCTCCGCCTGGTTCTCCCCCGAGTCCCAGGTCGCCACCGAGTCCCGGGTCGCCACCGAGATCATCTAGCCCGCCCATGTCGCCGCCTAGGTCACCTAAGCCTTCGCCGCCGGCATCAGCCATAGCGCCTTGTTCTGCCAAGGATTCTAGGTCCTGCTGATACTTACGATCGTAGAATGTCTCACGCTGGTTGCGCAAGAACTCTGTGTCCGACATTCCGAGAATATTGCGAGCAACCCAACGTTTGCTATACACTCCTTCGGGGACGCCTGCTGCAGTATCGAACTTGGTCTTCATGTACTCAAGTTGTTGCAGCTCCGCGAGGCGAGAAGGATTGTTGAGAGTGATTTAAAAGAGAGAAGATCCTGTCCGCGGTAGCCTAGAGTATAAAGATGAACAATGGCCATCTTCTCAAGCTCTGCGATAATGGATCGCTGGAGTCGGTGAATGGTTCGCGCAAAACGAATATCCTTCTGAGCCAAGGTTGTCTTGTCTTCGTTACCGCCCTCTAGATTTGTCAGGTATGCCTGCGGGATCTTGATTGCGGCGAAGAGTTTGTCTCGCAGGTATTTAACATCTTCAATGTCGTTAAGACTAGCTGCACCCGGGAGAGACTGGATATCTGATCCTACTCCTCCGCGCATTGGAATGAAGTAGTCCTCTTCTAGAGAGAGTGGATTATAACGAAGGTCGACTCGACCTGTATTAGCATCAACCAGAGAGTTTCGTTTCATCTCTGTCTTGACCTTCTCCATATACTGCGGGACGTCCTGAGGCGGAATATTGCCGACGTCAATCTTAAACATGCGTCGCTCAGGAGCGCGGACGACACGATAAGCAATCATAGCGTCCTCAAGCAACACAAGCTGGCGCCAAATACGGCGGGCTGGGTCTAAGACCGATGTTCCGTAAGGGCTGTACTTGTCGTTTCCGAGAATGCGGAAGTGAGCAACCTGCCAGTTCTCAAAAGTCATTCCGGCGCCATTCCACTGATACTGAACATAGTTGGGGTTGGAGGCGTCCTGCCCTTCAAGGCGCTCGACCTCGTTGTTAGGCATTCCAATTACCGAGGTGATTCCTAGCTTCTCATCAATGTCCAGGTACAAGAAAAAGTCTCCGTACTTGCACATGGAGCGGGCCCAGCCGAAACAGTTGAACTCAATGTTGAGTGCGTCGTAAAACAGGGACTCAAGAATAGTTTTGATCTCGTGGTTCAAGCAGTCAATATTAAGGAGACGATCAAACTCATTGGAAGTCGTCATCTCGTCAGCATAGATATCAAGTGCCGAGGCAATCTCTGGCATATACTCCATCTGCTCAAAATCTACATAACGTTCGGCGCGGCCTTGGTTGCGGAAGGCAGCCGAGGTCATCATATTATAGTTCTGAGAGTATTGGCTATCTGAGCGCTTGAACTCTTGTCCGCTCATTGAACGGAATCGGAAGCGATATTTGTCTAGGTTGTTGCGTCGGTCTTGACGCGCTACCTGTGTGCGGTAGTTAACAATCGGTCCCGACAGGAGGCGTGTAAGCCTCTTAAATAATGGGGATGCCGGATTTCTTGTGTTGTTGTCGTTGTTTCGTGCCATCTCTTAACCCTTGATTAAACCTAGATATTTCTCGTTGAAACTTGTGGCTTCTCCGACCCTTTGGTTTTCCTTTGTGATTTTGTGTCCGGTCATGCCCGGAATAGTGGTAGAAATAGATGTAGAAGCCGTGCTGATGCCAGCAATAAAGCTCTTACTATATTCAACATTCTTTTGACTTTCGATGATCACAGTATCTCTCACCCAACAACCAATTGCAAACGACATTACTAAGTCGTCGTTATAACTTCTCATCGCTTGAGGTCGACCATGATGCCAAATAAAGGTTTTCATTTCTGATAACAATCGATTAGAGTTGATAGTAATTAGTTTGTTTCTCATAAACTCTTCCATCTTCGCAACAATCAGTGGTCTTGTTTTAGAAGATGTGGTGAATCCAGGTATCGCATTGGATTGCCATTGCGCTGTTACTGGATCGACATACTGGTGATCTCCCTTAGTAGAATAGTATAGGTTAGGATACTCTTTATCCTGGAGTTTTTTAAGTACCGCGAAGCCAATATTGTTGTTTTCTATTACTAACATAGGATTATTGTACTCTGCGGCTATACTATAGAGTATATCAGCAAAGTCATCAGGCGTTGGCTTGCCGATGTATTCCCCTACTTGCTTCATGTCATCAAGCTGAATAATATGAAATGCGCTATTGTCTTTGCCGTCGCCGCGCGCTACATCAGCCACAATCAGATAGGACTTCTCGGGGTCATACTTTTCCCAGATCCAATAGTTGCGATCAAATCCAGTTCTATATTCGGGGGTGGCGATGCGCTCTAGGAACCACTCTAGATCCTCAGGATGGATTACTGTCTCACCTGAAACATTAAAGTTGCATTCAAGCTCTTGGGCAATTTGCCGCTTGGACATGTTTCGGGTTTCTTTTTCGAACCACTTCTTATCTCTGTCAGGGTGGGCATCCCACATCAACGTGGTCATATGGAAGTCGTTTGTGCCGCTCTCAGCTTCTACGCAGTTCTGATGGAACCAGTTACCCACGCCATTAGGTGTGGAGAGTGCGATGCACCGACCACCAGTTGATAGTGTAGGATATAAAGCAGTCCAGAGTTCATCTAGACGCTCAACGTGAGCAGCCTCATCAATGATAAGGAGCGAGAGAGCTTCGGAACGACCAGCGTCTCCTGATGTCGAAGAGCCCTTAATCTGGGACCCGTTACTTAGTTCAAACGATGTTCTGTTATCTACTATGATGTCAGCGATTTGCATCCACGGTGGGAGGTTCTTGATGATCGCTTTTACTTTTTTAACGAGGTTGGTGGCTGTCTGTAGCTTGGTTGCAACGACGAGGATGTTCTTATCCTTGTGAAACAGCATTAGCCATGCTACGTAGGCTGCACTAATAGTGGAGATACCCAACTGGCGGGCTTTGAGAATAATATTGAAGCGATAGTCTCGGAAGTCTTTTAAGAGTTCTTGCTGATAGTCGTATGCTTTAAAGGAATCAGTCCCTTTTGCGGATGGGAAATGCGGCAATAATTAACTGTAAAATATACCGGGTCTTTACCGGCTTTGACTACTTCCTTTAATATCTCTTTCTTGGTAAGAGCGGCCATTATTAGATCTTCACATTAGAAGGCTTTTTGGCTTTGTCTCTCCCCATTGAAAGAAAATCACGGATGGAGGACTCAAGTCGCTCCTCTTCAGTTTTACCACTAACTTCACCAACATCAGTTAAACCACCAATGCGGTAGTCGCAATGCGCCTGACAGTCTGTGCGATAGTTGGACACACGCTGAACAAGGATAGTAGCGTCTCCTTCTTTCGTTAGTGTAAGTGTGTTGCCCGTGATAGCTTTGTATTCTTTCTTCAGGAACTTTACGATTTCCTGAATCTGGTTTTCGATGTCACCTTCAAAACCTTTGTCTTGGACTTCTTTGATTCTTATTTCGGACTGGTATGTAACCCGGAGGATGGGTCCATGGAACTTAACGCCAAAACCATCAATAACTCGTCGGTCATTAATAAAGTGTCCGTTTGCTCGCTTAAGACCAGCGTCGCGGGCTTTGCCATCGGCTGCTAGGTCTGCGGAGTGTGCGCCATCCCATGCGCCGTTAGCGGCTGCTTGGTTAATTCCCTGGATGATTTCGTATACTGTTGCCATGTTATTCTTCCTCGTTAGGTCGCCAGCCTGTTGCCCATCTTTCTTCTCTGTGCTGGATGTATTGTATATAGCACCCGAAGCATGCTTCGAATTTATTCATATACAAATCATCCCGAGGGTGAAAAGAATATCGCGAACAAACAGGACAAGTCCTATTATGATCTCTAGTAAGTAGTTTTTTTGTTTATTAAAAATCCGTCTTGTTCTACTTTGTCTTGGGATTCGGCCAGTTTAGCAAACTTGCGTTGCTCCTCTTGTGATTGAGCAATGTAGTTCTTTTCTTTCTCATCATCCCAGAATCTCTTCGGATTGTTGATCGCTTCGGTGCCATACTTTTGAGATATAGCTTTCTCTAGATTGGCTATATAGTCCTGTTTATCACTCACGCACAATCTCCGTTGACAGTGCAAAGATGCCCAACGATGTAAGAGTGCCAATTCCAAAACCTAGTGCAACCATAAAAGGCTCACTTCCGGGTTTGGTCTTAGTTACCAGATCATATAGCCTCTCATTCTCTGTCGTCTTTAGAATCATCATAGCCTCGTACTTGTCGGTCCATGAGGCAATCTCAATATCTTTATAAGACAGAAGCAACTCATAGTTGTCTTTCTGAATCTGGAGTTCGTATTCTAGGCGCAGATCACATTCAACGTCCTCGTACTTCTTCTCTGTAAGGATCTTGGCGGCGGCATCAAGAGAAAGAAGAACTCCCCTCAAACGGTACTGTGTCGCCTGCTTCCACCGGCAAAACCACATAGTCTGGAAATGTCTCCGCCTCTTCAGCCATCACCACAGCAGGTGCTCCAACCCAAAGAGCAAGATAGACTGCTAATATTTTTAACCATTTTTTATCCCAAACGCTTCAGCTAGTTCTCTAGCAAGCTTTTCAGGATTATTATAGCTTTCATCTACGATTCTTTTAAGTTCTGCTTCTTTTTCTTTGTCAAGCGATTCGCCGCGTTTCTTAAATTCTTCTTCGATTTCGGTTCGTCGCCTGAGGTGTTCTTGTAGCCGTGCATTCTTTTCCGCTATTTCGGTGTTGTGAATGTGGGCAAGAGTTTCCATCTCTTGGTCGTGTTGGTCTCGCTTGGCGTCCAACAGGTCCACCACCGCAGCTAGCACGGCAGCGTTCTTGGTCAGCATGGCGACTAGTCCTGCGATAATAAAAAGCAGCCCTAGCGCAATCGCCCACCAAAACTTTTTAGCCCATAACCAAACCTTCTTGGATAATGTTCGTAGGCGCAATAAAGTTATCATTCCAGCCCCTTCAGGCGTGCCACTGTGTCCACCACAGTCTGTCCGCCAATATATACACAGGTGATTATAACCCAATCGCTGGATGCCAAATCAGCGAACATCAACAGACATGTTGCAGTTCCCCAGGCCATTAGTTTCCGGGAAATAAGTTTATTCAGTCCTTTATCAATAATATGTTTCATCACTACCTTCCTCTCTCACTAATTAGCCCCAGGAGCAATGTATGTCGAAACAAGTTAATCTTAAGTTTAAAAATTCCCTAAAGAATGCCGAATTTGTTCATGCTGATCTTGAATATCACGAAGAAATGGTCTCTGAGGCAAAGAGAGAGTTTTTTGCGAAGGTGGAGGAGGTCTTCAATAAGCTTAGTCCCGAGGATAAGAAAAAAATCAATGAAGCAAAAACCAAAAAAATGAAGGAACTGTCTAGGCAAAAAGAACTAGATGAAACAGAGGAAGAAGAGATCGAAGAACTAGAAGGACTTCCGGAGAGTCAGGATCTGTTGTCCGACGAAGAGACCGAGGAAGAGGGATGCGATGAACCCAGGACAACAAGAAAGAAGCCCTCCATAAAAACGTCTGACCTAAAGAGCTTGTTTCACAGTATAGCCGACATGTGCCACCCTGACAAGACTTCTGCGAGAGGACTTGCAGAGCATGAAGTTAAAAAACTAGAACTAGTATTTAAGGATGCACAGTCCGCATACAAGGGTGGTAACTGGTATCTTTTATATGTTATCGCGTTAGATTTGGGTATCGATATCGGAGAACCCACCAAAGAACATATTGAGTGGGTAGAGGAAGATATACGACGAACACTGGCGGAGATTTCCAAAATCGGTACCCTACTTGTGTGGGTATGGTATAATGGCGATGGACTTACAAAGCTAATGGCTATGCAAAACTATTTCCGCCAATCATTCGGATTTGATCTGCGTATCTAACTACTGACTGACCGAGGCAAACCCCTTAGTCTTATCAATAGTAATTTCCATATCAACTATGTCCTTGAGTGAATCCAAATGAGAAATAAGAATAACTGTCTTAAAATACATTTTGATCATTTGAAGCATACGAATGAAACCTTCCATGTTCTCTGCGTCCAGGGCAGTTCCAGGCTCGTCTAGAATAAAGATGTTACCCTTAGGTAGCGAGGATATGGACAACAGCGCAAGGCGGATGCCCATAGAGGCTATGGTCTTTTCTGCACCAGAGCCCATCTCAATGGGGCGTTCTTCATGCTTGGGGTGTTTAAGTAGGACATTTAGTTTCCTTCCGTCTTCTTGAAAGAATACTTCAAAGTCGACAAGATTTGATAAAACCTTGGCAATCTCTGCATTAATGACAGGGAGTCTCTTTTTGATAATGTCGTAAGCAATACCGTTTGAGTGCATGCATCGCATAAATAAGTCATAAGCTGCATACTCAGCACGAATGTCTAGGGCTTCCTGCTCTTTCTCCTTGAGGTCTGTGAGTTTTGTTCAAGAGAACCGAGAAGGCGATTGGAGCGATTAAGAGTTTCTTCGCCCTTTTCAATAGCCTTCTTGGTCTTATTAATGGTTACACTGACCTGATCACGAGAGTTTAAGAGCTTTTCAATATTCTGAATGAGTTCTTTCTTCTCTTCATAGAGGTCTATCTTTTCTTGAGTTGCGGCTAGGTTAATCTTAAGATTCTTAATCTTTCCGTAGAGAACCTCAATAGAAACCTTGTTGTCCCTCTTTTCAAGTTCCACATTATTCTTTTTAACTATGGTCTCGTTGTATCGGTTGATTAACTCAATCATTTCAACTGTATCAACAGAAGCAATCTTGGTTTTATATGTCTTGGCGTCCTCAATCTCGGTGATAATATCCATTTCTAACGAGGGCAACTCAACTGTGGCCAAATGGGCATCACTAATAAAACGACAGGTAGGATAGTTATCTCCACACGGAACCTCGTCTAAGAGTCGGAGCTTCTTACTCATTGACTTATATTCGGTGTCCATGACTCGGGCACGATTTACTGTGTCATCGTACTTCTGCTTAAACTCGTCATACTCTTTCTTTTGTGAAAGAAGATCTTCAATATCCATTCCCATCAAAAATTCATCATACTCTGTGAGCTGGGCTTCAAACTCTGCATTCTCATCCTTCAGTTCGCTGATGTTGGTATAGGAGTTTTGTATTTTCTTTTCTAGTGTATTACGGCTTTCGACCATCTTTTTGATATCTAGGCGCTCTGCGGGTATAGAATCAATCTTTGTTGTAAGGGTAGCATACTCTTCTTCTGATGTCTGTAGCTTTTGTCGGAGGACGTCGGTAGCTTTTGTCTCGCTTGCTAGCTCGGCAGTAGCTTCATCTAGCTGAACCTCTGCAACAGCGATGTCAATCTTGTAGTCTGTCTCTCCGAGGCGTCGTAGGACGCCCTTTAAGTCCGAAGAATCTTCTTTTGCAAGATTAAACTTTTTCTCAAAGATGTCTAAATCTAAGAACTTAGCTAAGATTTCCTTGCGCTTTGTAGAGCCCTCCTTGATGAAGGACAGACTATCTAGCTGACTTGCCATAGATGTAAGCAGGAAGTCCTCTACTGTACCAAATCTTTTCCGGATATGGGCATCTGTCTCAGTACGAGTAGTGCCATTAAGACTTGCGCCTTCGCCAAGAACAGGGTCTGAACCTCTAAAATCCAGGAACGTTCGCGCCTCGTTGGTGACCTCGCCCTTGAGCTTCTTAACATACTTCTCGGATGAGCGTTCAATCGTATAGACCTTATCGCCCACCTGCAACTCTACTGTGCCGCGGCAATCTGGCTTGTGCTGGTTAATAATGTTATAGTTCTTACGCTCGTTCTTAGAGGTCGTATTGAACATAGTGTAAAGCAACCCATCAATAACACTAGACTTGCCCGAATAGTTCTTACCGAAAATGCCCACAATACCATTAAGGTCATTAAAGTTTAGGGAGTTTCCTTCTCCATAGTTGAAGAGATTGTCCCATTCAAAGCTGTTGATATTCCAATTAACGTTGCGAGCGATCTCTTCAGTCTCTTCAATCTTAGAGTTATACTTCCGATTGAGTTCAAAAACACGAGATAACGTTTCCTCAGTGGGTTGGTAATCAGTTAGGTACTCGCGGATGAGATCCTCTTGCACGCCCTTGTCGCGGAGATTCTCCACCTTAAATCCAGAGCCAATCTCAACGGTGCCCGTTTCACCAGATGCACGATTAAGAAATGTAATACTCTCAGGTTTAAAGCGATGCTTGGCCACTTCCACAGCCTTACGCATAACGTCAAGGGGCAGATTGTTATTACTTACAAGACGCAAGCGCGCTCCTGCGGGAATACTGGTACCCTTAGGCATCCTACCCTTAGGAGTAAGCTCTATGGTCACAAACGGCTTGGGATTCAAAAGAATGTGATGCTTTACTGTAAAGGTATTCTTATCTTCAATGTCCCAGATCAAGAAGCCCTTGTCATTGGTTTCACCATGATTCTGCTGAACAGTTGAGCCGCAATAACGTACGCGCCCCTCTGTATCAAGAATCTGATTAGTCTTGTGAATGTCGCCGAGCATTGCAAAGTCGTGACCGGCGAAGGCGCCAATGTCATGGTCGCCATGATCCATCACCCAACCAGTGTCAGTCTTGACGCCAGAGACGGCGCCGTGATATAAAGCAATATTAATGCGCGAGTCATCACTAGGTGCCACCCAGTTGTCCTCATCAAAGACCGATAGCACGTTGAGCGCGAGATCGGGCTCTAGGACGGTTTCACCTGCGTTCTTGAGTAGATGTAGGTCTGGTAGGTCCAAAGCCTTCACAATGGGCGACAGGGCGTCCTGACGCGTACTGTTCTTCAGGTTGCCGTCGTGGTTACCCAGAATGATGTAGGTTGGTGCGATTTTCGCTAGATTTGAAAAGAAGTCGGAGCAAAGCTCAACGAACTCTGGTGAAATCTGTGTCTTGGTGTGGGCGATGTCGCCGCAATGAACGATGTAATCTACATCCTCTTTACGAAGAGTCTCATAAAGTTGTTCAAATACCTTCTTGTACTCGTAATGAAATTTTAAGTTTTTAATGTGTGTATCTGCCAAATGTGCTAGACGATAACTCATTGAGTCCTCCATGCCTTGTGGTTTACAATACTGTTTATATGTGATTGTGATACATCATGCTTCTCGGCAAGTGCTTTCTGTGTATATCCGCCTGTGGCGTAGTCTTCTCTAATCATCTCAACTTTTTCCCAGTTCATCTTTGCTTGTCCGTTCCCGGCGCCGGAGTTTGCTTTGCTTATCTTTTGTTTGGTTTCTTCGGAGTGAGCGCCTTTTGGGGGCAACTTCTTTCCCTTATTCCAGGGGATGTTACCTTTGTGGCTTTCGCTCAACTTTCTTCGGTGCTCTTCACTTAACTTTTTCCCAGCGTTCCACGAAGATCTGCCATGCATGCCGTTGTTCTCTCCTTTGTTGGAGAGAGAAATCTTTTGTTTGGTCTCCTCGGAGTGGGCGCCACCTTCGCCACCGGCGCGAAGATTGTATCCCTTATCCGGGTTCGTGGTCTCTTGCTCCATAATCTGTTTTCTTTCCACTTGATTCATTATGTCTATTGTATCAGGTGTAGACAGGATGTCAACCTTTATTTTGTCCCAGCCATGTTTCCTTATAGCCTTATACAAATAGGTTTGTCCGTGTTTTGCGCAATGCCTATGCGATCGCATGCGCGCCTCAAGTCCCTTTTGGGTCTTGCCTATGTATTTTTTTTTCCGTTTGGGAATGTAAAGCAGTATACTACTAAATCCATTATAAATCTCCTTTATAATAAATAGTTTCGTATCCCGCTATATGACCGATATACTTTATATGCGATTCTATACACGTAGTTATCCCCTAATCTATGTTACTAGTATACAGGATGTGTGGGTGGTGTCAAGGATTATTTTGATTATTCTGGCGCTGGCGGTCTTGTTAGAGCTTGACTTTGGGTTTGTGTTCCGCGCGGGAAGAAACTATCAATCTTTCGCTCGATGTTACCCATTAATTTTTCCAATTCTTGTCGCATAATGGCTATCTCTTCTTCCGCAACCTGTCGCGGATCCTTAGACTCCTTGCGCGCCTTATTTCGAATAAGGCTGAGGATCTCGTTCATGAACTCGTTGCTGTTGGGCATCTTTTCCCCACCGGAGTCCAAGCAGGCGATTAATCATTCCATCACCATCATCAAAGGGATCTTCTATAAAGCCCTCACTCACTTGCGATATTTCTTCCTTGATAATCTGTCGTAGTTTTGCTTTTGAAATCTTCATGCTTTTGGTTATCCTATAATATTTTTATTATTTAGAGAGCACTGGCTCCGGGTTATCAACTGGGCTACCGTCGTACACATTGACGCGGCCGGAAGTGCCGATATCTTTCGCAACTTTTGCCAACGCTTCCTCTGGAGTCTTAGCATCAGCTTTTGAAACCTTATCAACACCCATGTCGCTACCCACATACCAATGTCCGGTGCGGAGCGTCTCTCGGGATCCGATCTCTTGCTCTTCGCCAGGAAGAGGCGGTGTGATGCGCTTAGACTGATCCGTGGGGCGGGCGCGCTTCGGAGTGCGCACGGTCTTATCTAAAGGAACAGTGATCTTCGTGGTTTGGCGGCCGCGAGGGGGCTATCACTGTTCCTGTGCCATAGTCGCCTATGACCTCTTGGATAATCTCTAGTAATCTGGTTTTGGATATCTTCATTTTATTTACCGCGCCAGTTCGTGTTAGCAGAGCCGAGCGCGCCTTGGCGAGCGTTTTGCTTACGCTTATCGGCTTCTTTTTCTTCCGGGGAAGGGCGATAAGTCGGGCGCCTCTTAGGTTCGCCACGATAAGTCGAGCGCCTCTCAGGTTCGCCGCGATATTCCTCCAGCTCCATCTCGCCATCAGTATCGCCCACAGGCACTGGCTTATCGTAGTGACTAGTGGGGTCATACATCGGGTTGTCGCGCATGGCAGCAACAACGCGTGCCGTCACTTCGTCGCGGTCGATGCCCTCGATGGCATCAGCCAACTCATCAAAGCGCGCAAATTGGTCGATAATCTTTCGTGCCATTATTTTTGCGATCATAGTTCCCTCTGGTGTGCCGAGAAGTTCGGCAACATGAGAAGAGTCGTCTTCAACTTCGGGTTCGGCGAATTGATCTATCGCCGGGCCCATAAATTCAAGCTCTTCCTTGATAATCTCTTTAAGTCTTTGTTTGGTGATTTTCATGGCTTTCTAAACCTCTCCATATCTGATCGGAAATCGCCTGCCGATCGGGGGCGGGAAATCCTTTTAAGTCCCCGTCGCGATTGTTGGGCTCGGGAACCAGCAGTGCGGTTGAAAGCATCCCTGTAAGCTTCCATATAGTGTTTTGATGCAAAGCCGTGGGGAGGCGTTGGCTCTCTACCGGCGGCTCCGTCAGCTTCGCCGTCTTGTTTCGCCTTCTCCCACCGATTTGGCCGGCCTGCTTGGCGCGCCTGGATGAACGCGTCGTCCGCTTCGCCTTCATGATCGCGACCCTCATGCACAGCAGAGAGTTCTTCTTTGATAATCTCTATGAGTCTAGCTTTTGAAATCTTCATTCTGTGTTTCCTTGTTATGGCGGCGCTTCATGTCTCTCAACAAATCCTCGCCCATATCCCGTATTTCATGCACCATCTTTGCTCGCTTATGTATCTCTTCAAGAATGATCTCCATTACACGATGGCGTCTATTCTTCATGAGATCTCCTACAGCGACATAGCTAGTGTCAACAATAAATAGTTGTCTGATGTGATAAGAGTAGCATTTTCCAAGCATTTCTGAAAGTCAATCTTTTTTCATTGACCCTACATCCTCGTGGTCTCCGATATTTACTTTCCAAACTTCAATATCAAAATCCAATAGTGTTTTAATAATCTCTAGTTCTTTTTTTGTGGCGTCGGGATCTAGTGCAATGTATACGCCTGCGTCTTCTTTGACGATCTTGCGTAGCAGAACCGAGTATTCGTTTAGCGTGGATCCCAGGATGGGCACCGCATTACGTCCCGCCAGAATCGCATCAAAGACTCCCCTCCACCAAAATGATATCTGATGTCCAATCAACGAACAAATCATTAAAAACAACATTCTTGCTAGCTGGTGGATTCTTATACTTTGGATATGCCTTGTTGTCGTATGACCGAGAGATGAAGTAGTTTAAATCCCCCTCATCATCAAAAGAAGGAATAATGATGCGACCTTCATAATCGCCCTGAGAACAATACCCCATCTTCCACCATACAATATCTTGTTTGCTGATTCCTCTTTTACGAAGGTAGTTGCGCGCTGCGAAGCCTGTCGGTGGAATGTCCTTGGCGGCCAAGGAAATAAATCCTTCTGGCATATCCAGGATCTGCTTCTCTTCAATCTTCTCGCCGAAGAGATCTTCTAGCTGATCAAAATTGATTTCAGTTGTTAGCTCACGCCACTGTGACTTGTCAGTGTTTGTTCCGAAGCGTCGGATGACGCGATAGATGTTTTTGCCGCGGGTGTCGCAAACCCAGCACTTGTAGTAGCCTTTTTCTACGTTGACAGAAAACTTACGCTTGTGATGCTTGCAATAAGGGCAAGCAAATAAATACTCATTGTTGGATCGGTAAGAATGTCCGAGAACATTAGTTAGTATCTTGAGTTTCTTCGCTTTCACGGATCCAGCCTGCCCTTGCTATGACATAGCTATCCGACCGGTCAGCATAACCAGCCTTTGGATTTCCATATCTAGTGTATTGTACATCAAAGCCGGGCACGTTGTCAATAACAAACTGCAAAGAAACTGCTTTTGCCTTTTGTCCCTTGGGAATCTTGATACCGCAGAGCTTGCGGGCGGAGGTGGCGGCGAGGTATTTGGGTTCGCCATAAAACATATTATAACACAACCACGAAACAATGCCATTTATTTTTGATAAAAGTGATAAGGTTTGGGCTGATGAGAATCCTGAGCGGAATGATTGGAGCGATTGTTCAATATATACTTGTTCTATATCGTACTCCTCATTTATCACCTCAAGGCGAGTACTCACGATTTCTATTTTCCGGAAGAAGCTCTTTTCTTTTCGCAAATCGATGTGATCGCAGGCAAGAATATTGCCCTCATAGTCAAGCACTGTATAACCAGTGATGCTGGTGGATATGTCTAGTCCTAAAATCATGAGGATATACTATCAGAGATCTAGCTTAATCTTAAAAGTAAAATCTCTTTCAACCGTTTTTCTAACCGGGGTGGCCACCTTTGCAATAGCAATCAAATTCTTGTTGCCGTCATAAAGTCCGACCTTGGAAATATATGTAGTCTTCTCAAAGGATCCGGTAGGATCGGCATAAGAGGAGCTTACAACGTTCTTAATCTCCATCTTATCATTTTCAATGTATGCCTGCGAGCTACTGTTGGCAAAGTTGTTGGCAGTATACTTGATAAAGGTGGGATTTGTTGATTGGTTAAGTTCTCCTTTGGGAGCGCTAGCAAACGCGGTCAAAGTTTGAACCATCGATGTGCCACTCATTTCCATCAGGAAGGACGCACTAGGCGCTGTGATCAATCCCACAGCAGGATCGGGTCCAGGACCTAGGTCGTCGCCGACAGTGCCCAGTACAGAGCCTGTGAGGGACTGTGCGAATACTGTCCATCGAGGGCGGCTCAATACCGATGGGCTCGTGTAATAACTCTGATCATCTGACAAAGATACTGAGCTTGTTAAGATAAGGAACCCCTCATTGTAAAGCGCCAACCCAATAGCACTGCCAGAGGTCTCTCCGTAGGTACCATACAATACGCCGTCGCGATTAGTGTCTTGTGCGCGTGCAATCAGGGTACCCGTAATATAATAGTTAAGATCCACGGTTCCCTGTTTAATGGTTGACCCATAAAAAATGCTGGGTATATTGATCAGCCCTAGTTCTATTAAATTAAAGTCTCGTACGCTGCTAGAGTAAGTAAATTGTGGATTAAGATAACCATAGTGATTGATTGTGTTCTTTAATGCCAGGATGTGTGACACCGCCCCAGTCATATTGGTGGGACTTACATAAAGTGGGTTACCGGAGGATCGAGGGGTCGTGGCCGAATAAAACTCTTTAGCGATGCTGGCAGTGTAGGGATAGTTGTTAATCAGAACATCACCATATTGAGATGCATCCCATGAGGCTGCGGCTTCTGACCTAAATCCTAAACGGTCTCCTCCCTTGACCACCCAGGAATAGATAAGTCCGTTGTCGGTGACGTCCCCTCCGATGAAGCGATCAGTCGAAGAACTAACTCTATCGACATTCATCTCATAGAGGGATACGTGTCCCCCATCGGTTAATCGGATTGGATCCGCAAAAGCTCCCGAGATATTGGGAGTATTATTATAGTATGCCGAACCACTATAAACTAGAAATTTAACACTTGGAAAAGTCTTTAATGTGTTGCGGTAAACATCATTTTTGTTAAACTTATAGTACGGCATGCCATGACCACATCATCTTATTAGTAGTCTAGACGAACTCGAGCCGTAAACTCGGTTGCTGGAGTCTTCTTGAGAGGTTCCGACAACTTAGCAACAGCTAGAAGTTCGTTATCTGCCGAATACAGCCCAACAGCTGTGACATATGTTACTGGCTGATCCATGGAGTCCGTCTTCACGACTATCTTACTACTTGACAAATAAGTTGGATTAGCCGAATAGTTAAAGTCCGTATTATTAGCCCGGCAGAAATAAACGGTGGAGTTAAGCTCTACGGTGTTGTTGAACAACAGGTTCTCGGTTCGGTGGCGCAATGCATCACAGTTGCCCGAGATGGCTGATCCAGACAGAATAGCCGACACACTCGCACTAGGATGCGAAGCGGCCCCCCTCCGTGCGACTCATGCTAACCGGTACAGTCAGTAGGCTACCGAAAGCCGAGGCCGATAAGACGGCAATGCCTGCTTGATAATAAAGAAGTCCACAAGGCACATTATCTGCACTCAATGCGCCGGGCGAGCCAACGCTGCTTGAAGCAAACAGAATACCATATTCGCCGGCGGGGGAGTTAACCTTAAATCCATTGGAGCCACTAGCATCTGTGATATTGATAGTCTCAGAGAAGGGATTTGCATAGTCTGCGCCTACGCCCAGAGTAAGCGTAAAGGAGCCTTTCTTGATCTCATCCTTAGACAAAAGCCGAGTGATATTAATGAAGTACGCCTCCTCGATCTTGGTGCCGTCTGTGAGGTCTCCGTCTTCATCAAACTCACGCACGACACCTTGAGCGTTAAAGCCAGCAAGGACCTGGGCCATTTGATTATAGATGTTGATCTTTTTCGAATTCTGTAGGTGCGTGGCGCTGGCGCCGGACAACTCAGATCCTGCAGAGTAACCAGCAGTGAGATCAAAAAATATGATTTGCGGACGAACTCAAGAAGGGATAGTCATAAACGGACTGAAACATCCCATGGCTATAGTTCTTAATGTTATTGTCCGAATATGTGCCTGATACAATTGTACCAGTTATCGGGATCGCCTCATGTAAGAGGTTCCTAGTTACACCCGAATCTTTGGTCGGATCAAATGTTTTAAATGAAGTTGCCATTATTATATCCTTTTATTAGCTTGTCTTCTTCACGAATCGAACTGCGATGTCTACGGTGTATCCCGTGGAGACGCCCGACACTCGCAGGGTGGAATCAATAAACTTATAGTTTGCTGCAGCCAGTGTCTCGGTGCCGCTTGTGATTGCGGTGGTTCCATCGGTGCCTAGCTGATTGAACAGGGACGTACTTGTCTTGAGATTGAGTGAGCTAGCTAGCTTCATCTCTGTTCGGGTACCGCGAGGTCCGTCAATATCCGATGCGGCTCCCGGGGCAATATTAGAGACGATATTGGCGCCAGACCGAGTGGCACTGTTAAGAGTCACGATATAGGTGGCGATGTTATCATCATCAATCGATGAAGGGCTTAGGGAAGTATTGCCGCCGTTTGGCATCAATGAAGCAAATCGGTTGTCAATCTGCACGAAATATTGTGTCTCTAAAAGTTTAGAGCTGATTGCAACTTGATCTGAGATTTCATTAGTGTTGAGTCCTTGGTCTGTCCGAATCATGTTTGTTCCTAGGTCGGGGCGGTAACCATTAAGGAGCCCAGCATCCAGACTATTGTTAGTGGTAGTAAGAGCGTTAACTGTCTCTTCATCAACTAAGACAACGTAGCTTGAAAGTCCGCTGTAATAACCGGAGCCACCAATCGTAGTGGCTGGTACAATGACTGGTAAATATAAGAGATCGTTTTCGGCATACGAAATAAGACGCGACTTCATACTTGACATGTTATTAGTCATTGCCTCCAACACGGGAGTCTGGAGGATATTGATATCGTAGTATGAAGATCCCCTTTGACTGCTTTTATCATACAAAGTATAATCTATCTCATCGTCACCAAAGGCATACTTGGAAATATTAAAACTCCCATTGCCTTCGGCTAGTCGCTTCCGACCTAAGTCGGTTAATACGGCGTCCAAAATAATGTCGCCGGAGTTATCTAAGAATCCCATGTTGCTGTCCTCTTCATATAAATAGTCTTAAATGTCTTTATTCGCTAGGATTTACTATCCCAGAGTTTTTAAATGTCACGTTTAGATCAAGTTTTCTACCTGTCTTCGTGCTAGTTACTCGAATTTTGTAGGAGTTACTCCATACCTTATCTTCCAAATCACCCCCAAGGATGGTATCATTCGGCGCCACATTAACATTAGCAATTCCAATGTTTGGGACCAGATCACCATTCTCATTTACAGATTGTTCAAAAACAACCTGCTGAGTGCTTGGTTCTATATAAATAAATCTTCTGCCGCTTTTGCTGAATGTTTCTTGTGGCTGTTCAAACATAAATATGTCTTGTCTCAAGAAGATCTGTCCGCCATTATCCACCATCTCGATTTCAAAGATGTGTGTGGGGTTTGAAATATTGCCTCGAATGTCGACTGCGCGTGCACAATAATAATAAGTTCTATTAGGGATGATATCGTCGAGTAGGTCGCCGGGGATACCAAATGTGGGGTTGATTAAAATCATCCCATTTTCAAAGTCCCCGTAGGAGGTGGGTTTAGTGTCAATCCGAAATAACTGATATGCATCCACGGGGTCGTCAGACCTAAAGGTGAGTGCGTTAGGGATTGCTCTGAGTTCCTCAAAGGTAACCTGTTGTCCAGTTTGAGCTAAGTACTCATCAACGTAGTACTGTTTGTCACTTTCGAGAATCGCAATCGGAGTCTGTTCAGTTACTCCGATGGAGGCGTTCAACAGAATCTTAACTGTGTTATTTGATCCGCGGAGGGGGTAGAAGGAGACGTCAGGCGTCACGGGGGGACTATCTACTGTGATCACAGAGATGTCCCCAATAACATGAGGAACCAATAGTACTTTAACATCGGCCGAGTTGGTGAGATTAATCCCTTTTCTCAAAGGAGGGAGAAGATTGTCAACGGGAAGAATAGAGGTTTCTCCTGGTATGAGAGGTTCTGGTGGAGGCGTATCGTAGGCTGCGGCAGTTGTAGAGTTGTAGCTATACTCGTTGCCGAATACCAGAATCATCTTTTCTATCTCGTACCGATAGACCTGATCGGATTTAATCTGGGTGTCATAATAGGTGAGAGGTCCGTCTGTGCCATCGAAGCGATTGGAGATAAAGTAGGTCTGCACTGGCGTGGTTTCGTCACCTCGATACTTCTTGACCACATACATAAGTGTTTCTACATGGCATGGCTGATTGTCCAAGACCTCTTCAAACTGTCGTGTTACTTGTCCCACGAGTCCATGAGGAGCATACAGAAGATCGCCTGACTTCATGGCGTCCGCGATCGTCAACTCCGCATACTCATAGTCGGTCAACCTTGTAGCTGTCCCTATAGGATCATCATTATTTATGGTAGTAATGATCGGAAGAAGCTGGGGATTGGTGGAAATTTGGAGTGAGAATAGCTCCTTATCAAGATCTTCAAGGTCTAAAAGTACTCGATAACCTGAAGTATAAACACTGTTGGTATAATCCTCAGGATTATCGGAGCCCATAGCTTTAAGGGCGGTCACAAAAGTAGCACTAATCTCGTCCCCATAATAGGCTTCAATGGCTTTTGCTTGCAATATGTTAATATAATCTGTGGATTGATCGGCGACCGTTTGTAGAACGTTGGTCTCCATCTCATAGCCCGTGGGAGCCTGAGGAATTAGTGTGAGTGTATTATAGAATGGAGAGTGGATGGGTGGTCCCGAGCCTGGTCCGGAATCAAGAACTGTTAGATCAGCATTAAGTACTACGAGATCTTTGCTTGTAAGACTCAGAGTGCTAGTAACGGACTCTAGTGTTCCCTGCTGTAACACAGTTGCTAAGCCAGCGGCATACTGATCATAATATCGCTGGGCGGTATTTTCTGTTAGTCCAGTCTCCTCCTCCGTAAGCCACCCAACATTGCCGGCGAGGTTCAGGGAGGTTTGGTAGCGATCGTTCAGTGGCTGAAGAGTGGTGTTTACCAGCTCAAGCTGCAAGTAATAGCTATTTGGCAGGATAAACTCGTCGATGGCGGTTGCATCGATGAGATTTTCGTATTGAGGTACGGACTGGATATATCTCAAATATGTTGGTTCAATAGATAATCCATCGATCGATGCATCACGAATGACAACATCGGCTGATGGCAAATAAAGGAGCATGGTATGGTCTAGTATAGACTGCCCAAGGAGTCCAAAAAGAAGTCCGTTGATAGAGAGAGCACTCGTTTGAAGTCCAGTGCCGGGGTCCTGATCTGCTGCAGCAATAGAGTCTATGTAGCCATCTAAGCGGCGCTCTGGAATACCATATACCGGAGCGATCTCTAGCCACTCGGCAGGGGAACCGTAACTGTCCGCCATCAAGGGCAACTGATAGTTGGCACTCTTCCAACCATCTGCGCTATACGTGAGAGAGAGCCCATTAAAGCTGACAGTGTACGCAAATGGTATATTAGTTCGAGAATTGCCGCCAACAAACTCAGCGGCTACGCGTTGTCCGGCCGCAACATCATATGCTCCAGCGTTGGCATCAGGTCCATTATCTAGGGCGTAACCAGCATTATAAAGGGTTGCTCCTTTGGTTCCGGTATAAACTGTCAGATATCTACCCAACATTCCGCGGATGCGATCAGTTATTCCCCAATCGTTACGAATCATAGGATGAAAGTCGCTGGGGTTGTTGGTACGTGTTAGTGGTCCAATTAGTCCTTGGTTAACGAGGCGGATTCTATCTTTTAGGCTGTTATTCGACATATTAGTATCTCAACCCCCCTGTAGGTCGTGGGCGTCGTCGTCCAGGACGTCGGGGAGTCTCATTATCCTGATTGGGATCTGCTGTTATCGCAACTTTACTCGAAAGAGGCATATTGTTTGCATACAGTGTACCAACTGAGTCAACGTCTTTTAAGTTTATATTACCGGCTTCCACAAAACTTGTAAGGATTGTGTTGAAGCGCGCCCTAAAAGTCGGGAATGAAGGCTTAGTGAAACCAGGTCCCAAAGTAAAGAGAGAGGACAACGTACTTAGTTGGACTATCGACGGAGCATCAAGTGTATTAGATACTGCAACGAGTCGACAAATTAAAGTTCGATTTGTTGCAGCTGCATCCCGTACGACCTTATCCGTGAGAAGTCTCCAGTTCTGCCTCTTCACTCCTAGTCTCCTATCATACTCTGTAAGATACTGAACTTGTACTAAGGATCCAAAGTTCAAAATATTAGTCATGGCGTCGGAGTCTTCGATCAGTGCAGTATCTTGTTCAGCTTTGGCTAGTGCTATCGACCCCTGAATACTGTCCGTATTTGTCAGTTTTGTGATTGTCTGAAACTCGGTGATCGTTTTATCTATCAGATCTGTAACAACCGCGGCAGTTGTGGGGCGTGCTGTGAGCTTCTTAGATTTGGCAACAGATTCAGTAGAACCAGAAACCCTAGTTTCCTCGGGAGTTGTGACTGTCGTGAAGCCAGAATCGCTAGAGAGATAGTTTTTGGAGTCCATAGTGGTAGGCTTAACAATAGCCAGATCAAAGACCTGCTTCCTCAGACTAGTCTCATTGGACTTAATCGACACACCAATAAGTGCTAGTGTCTCTTCTTTGTCTGCTGCCATGTCCTTATCGGGCTCTGGGCTAGTAACTAAGTTCAGCTCCTTAGTGCTTCGGAGGATTGACACAAAGTTGTCATTACTGTTTTGAAGAGTGGTCGTAGGGACTGGGTTGAGCTTTGGACCTAGCTTGGCTAGCTCGGGGCTCAGGTACCCTACCGTGTTGACACTGTTAGCTGTAGGGTTATTAATGTTATATTTTTTTAACTCATTTTTCGAGCGAGTATTCATAGCCTCATAGCTTAATGCTGGTAGGATATTCTTATTCTTGACCAAGTGAGATTCCAAATAGTCCAGACCATAACCCGCAGAGTCTTTTACCTGATACTTGTCAAAGAACACATGTGTGGTGCGAGAGCCGGCATCGCGAGTTGCGGAATAGATCTTGGAATGATAGTTGGGTACTGCGCTCGCATTATTCTGGGTTGTAGAAATAGCTCTGTTGAGTTTATTTGTAAACTCTTGGATTGTCTCTAGGACTGAACCCTGATCTTCCGTCGCATGCAGTCCGGTAGGAGCTGTCAAAGCTATTAAGCTTTTCTGCCACATGCTAGCTGTCAAGGTGCGAAACGGTGCAGATCCAAAGACTGCCTGAACGGATGCCAAGTAAAGGTCGATGACATCTTTATAGGGAGGCGAAGAAGGACTTTGGTATCGCGGGAGGACAGCGCTTAGTTGTTTTACTATAGACTGAAGTGCATCTCCGGTGTTGTCGACCAACAGAACCTCTACGGAATACTCAACCAGATTACCTACAAGGTCTTCGGTCTCCAGATCTTCAAACGAAACGTTTAAGATAGTATTGTTGTTCAAAGTGCTTGTGACCCTAAGTCCGGCGCCCAGTGAGGCTACGCGAGTACTCATCTTCTGCTCATTGAGAGCGCCATGTGAAGAGCGACCTGGAGTAAGTTCATTGCCGGCTGTGTCCACTGTAAGAATCTTCTGGTAAATTACAATATCTTTAAGGCGCGCTGCAGAGAGCAGGGTGCCGTTGTTCTTTATCAATCTTCCGAAGCGAGTGCTTTCAGCAGCAAAGCGGAGATGATCAAAAAGAGAACAATCCAGTGATAGCGCCCTGACTATTTCGAGATAATGTCAGTTCTGAAAAATAGCTCCGAGAAGCCCCGGGGTCTTTTTGGCGCTCGTCAAACCTTAAGGACTTAGCTAATTTGATAACTCTCATATCCTTAGACTTAATATTCATAGCGGGGCGAGGGGGCCATATAAGGGTGGGCAAACTCAGTATGACTAGCGCCGGCCATGATCTTCTTCTCATGAAGGTGTCCAGCTCCGGGCCAAATAGAACCCTCGGCGCCATATCCAGCTACTGTCTCGCTTAGAATATACAGCTTTGCTTCTGTGGGAAGTTTCTTTTTATTTAAGAGTTTGTCGGTTACTATGTTTCCAATCGTGTATTGTTCTTGAAAGTTTGTGTAGGAAACCACAAGCGCATACAAATCGTCGGACCTCTTTACGACCCTCGTTGTCTCATATACATAATTAAATACCTGCTGAGATGCGAGTTCGGGATTGTTAGTTGTAATCTTGGGAGTAAAATCGCTTTGCGCCAAGCTTAGCTCGGTGCGTCCCTCTGCGTCGCTCTTTATGACCTCTATGAGGCGTGGAATATTCCGAGAAAGACTAACAATATCTGCTTTCTTATCACTGACCATTACATAGTTACCTAGTCTTACCTCTCCGGTGGGAGTAGAAGTCTCGTTAGATATTCCTAGTGTGACCACCAGGTCACCTTCCGTATTGGTATTGAGCCGTATCTCTTGAATATTTACAAAAGGTATGGGATGATTATATGGTCCGCTAGCAACTAGCATTAGCAGGGCTCCTCGTTCTCAGTAGTGTAGAGGTCTCTATTAAGTCTCAAACGGGAGGCGTTCGACACCAAGGCTCTTCTAGATATATTTAGTTCATTTACAACTTCTGCTGGCATTTCATTATCTACGAGTACATTCATATAGAACTCTACATTATTTACAGTAGACTGAATAAACTCTGTCGAACTTTCGGGTGTGTAGGATTTAGGAGTGAAGACTCCGACGCCATCTGTTCCGGAAGCAGAGTGAAATACTTCAATCTCAAAGTTCTCTTTTTGGAACTCCGTATTATTTTCTATCAGCTCAATGACCAAATAGTTCTCTTTAAGTGCTAGCGAAATATTATCACTGCCTGGCACTATCTGACTTATCGACTCTTGAATGAACTCGCCCTGATGGAAAAAGGTCTCATAGTCTATCGTTATATCAATTTGAGGGATATACTCGTGGGTTCCACTGGGTTCAGACTGAAAGAAGCGTGTGGCTGATGTGATCTCGGGCTCTGAAAGGACCTGAAGTTGCCATGAGGCATTATACTCCTTATCAAGGGACGAGTTGCCTAATGGGCTAGCGGCTAGTTTACCTTTTTGTGCAAACGGCTGCTGTACGTGGAAAGTGGAGACATTCTCGGCTGGGTCTGAGTTTGCCGTCAATGCCAATGCATCACCTACGTCTGTGAGGAACTGGTTTACGCGGGTCTCTACGCCTGTGCGATTTGCAAGGATCTTTAGCTTAGGAGTGTCGTACTGGATGCGGTTCGCAATATCATTTTGTACCTCGGTATATCCCGATCCGCTCACATCATATTGAATCTCATCATCAAAAAATGCGTAATAGACCGGATCGAGCTGCCCTATAGATAGGAGGTATTTTCCGTATTCAGTTAGCTCTACATCAAGAACTTCTTCTTTCTTGTTAAAGAATTCCATTAGTTATCGTCTCTCCTGCGTCTAGTTCGGTTGCGCTCGTTGCGTGGGGCGCGTCGTGAGGTTGGGGTTACCGTAGCTGTCTCAGTTGGTCCAGAGATATTTGAAGTTTCGTTATTAGAGGTGTTGGTAGTTCTATCTACATCAAGCGCTTCTGCCTCTGAAACACGAGTATTCTGTTTCAGATCTGTTGAAACGTACTGCACCTGCTCGTCCATCTTCGCAAGTTCAACCAGAGAGAAATAATCATAGGGCCAGTTGTAACTCAGTGGGGTGGTAATGTTGGGCGACAGTGCACCGACGCTATCTGTAACAAGTTTGCGGCGCGTTATTTCAAAATCTTTCGGCGCAGCCTTCTTGACCTTAAAGACCATCCACTTGGTATCCGAGTCTTTGCTTAGTACTAGGTCGATGAGTTCTTTCTCCTCGATTACTGCTTCTTGTGTCTCGAACTTCTCTCCAAGATCGGGAGGAACGTTCTGCCAGATATCAGACACATCTTGTTGTGTTAGGTCCGCGGAGAATTCAAAGACATACATCAGAATAGGTGTGACTGTCTTAAACTTGGTAAAGTCGAACTTGGGCGGGAATATATACTTGTTCATAGCTGCAGTGAGTTTGCGATAGGTGTTGGAAGTCTTGTCGGTCTCGGTGATTTCTATGAACTTGCGACGGTTTTTAACCTCTCGGTACGGAACTGCTACAATAGCTTCTTCTAACTTGAACTGTTTCTTGACACTGCCGAGTCGGCGAGGGTCACCTACCGAGAATCCAGTAATGGCGGCTAGAGAATCGTGAGTGGAGCCGGAGCCGGCATTAATGACCGCAAAGACGCCTTCGTCCGAGCCTGTAGGGATCTGTCCGTATTGGTGCCACATTCCTCGGATCTGTAGATCGTCTGCGCTGTCGCCACCAAGAGGGGACTGATGAAGTTGGGGGGAACTACTGTGTTTACACCGGCAAAGTTGAGAATAGGAGTCTCGAACTTAGATTGGATCAGCCAGCGATCTTTCAGACTAACGGTACCACTTGGTACCTCCTGGAGCGTATCCGTAAAGTTGAAGCAACTATCCAGCTGCATGATTGCGTTTTCCGATTCTCCGCTAATGTCAGTGGCGCCATAGTTAATGGTTCTCCCATATTGGAGTGTCGTATTGGCGAAAATATCTTGTAGAGAAGGTACACCAGATTCCTGTGGAGTAAAGGTAAAGCGGACGTATCCGGGACCACTATAATAGGGCGGAGACACGTGAGCCATAGTAATGTCGTTATTACTAGAGGGATCGAAGGTGACGAGGGGAGTGCCGTAAGCCAGCTCATTATTATACATCGTAAAGCGCTCCTTATCCGGGACTCCGGCAGCGGAACCTGTCTGCTTGGTTCTATAGAGCTGGAACTCCATCTTATAAGTCGATCCCGACGTCACAGGCAAGAAATCTTCTTCTCGTGCAGATTGGAAGTTCACATTCCCCTCAGTGAATATGTCTGTTGTCGCACACAGAAAGTTGTCAATAGCCAAACGATAGAGTTGTGAACCGTTAAAGGAGTACATATCCAAATAAGCGGTTCGAGGATTGCCCAACAGGGAAGCGGAGATGTGCGCCAGACTACCAGAAGGTGCTGTGTCATAAATCCTGGTACCAGCGGAGCCACTTATACCGGGGAGTGCAAACTGATTGAAGTAGCTCTCGGGTTGATAAATTGCTTCAAAAGGTACCTTAGCTGGAACAAAGCCGCCACCCTTTGTGGTCTGGTTAGCTGGAGCATAGAGAGGCAGCGTACCGGTAACTCGGAAGTCCTGAGGAGAGGGTTGCGTGTTATCCCTATAGCTATAGAAAGTAGCATTGCTGGCTGCCTTCAGCTCAGTGTTTGGATTAGAAGATGTGTTCACCAATACAAAGTTAGAAACAGCAAGTCCCGATTTAATCGTGTTAAACATAATACCCGGAGCATACATGGGTTCAAGAAGTATTCGTAAAGCCTGGTTGCTGTCGGCTGAATATCCGGACTGTCTATTCACAATACTGTTCCCGTAAGACTGTGAGAAAAGATGAGCCAACTCTAGCGTGCGCTCAGCGGGGTAGAAACCCTTGTACGGCAAGAACTTAATCAGCGCGTCGCACTTCAATGCCACTTTATCTCTAAGGATCTTGAGATCTCCGGAGCGCTGGTCATTTAGGTCATCATCAATAACCTTAAAGTAGCGCAAGAAGTCGGCATTGGTATAAGTCTTATAGAAGTTGTCATCACTGCTATTCGGAATTGATGCACCCGTGAGGCTGAAGATATTGTCGATCGATGCGAGGAAATCCCCCTCATTGGTGTTGATGTAATCTTCCATCAACTCACTAACACGATACTCTGGGATTATCGAAAAGTCTTTGCCAACTGCTCGTATCTTTTCAGCATAGGTGGAATACTCAACATATGGCGTCTTGCCAGATTGTTCTGCTACGAGCCACTTGGTGTCGCCGGCGAGGACGGGAAGACTCGCTGTCGTTCCGAGAGGTACCCTCATCGCATAGGTGGGAGCTGCTGTGATCCCCGCTGCGGTCGAGCCCGAGTAGCGCGAGTAGGAGTTCATCAACTCACCCGCTCCATCGGTAGCATTGACGGATGAGGTGGTGGTATAGTTGAGATGCGCGTCGGTGGGCCAGACACTGGCTGATGCTATTGACTGCCCCATTGACCCCTGCTGTCCGCCATAGGTTAGGCTTCGCGCGGGTCGGCTGTTATTCCAGATGTTATTGATTGTATAGTTCTCGCGACCTCGTACTGCCGACTTGTAGGTGTTCAGCGCGGATGGATAGAGACGTTCTTCGTAGTTAACGACCACACTCAAAGAACTCTTAATGGTATAATCTATAAGAGAGTTATAAGCCCTCTGAGTGTCCAGATCAATTTCTAGTCCCAAACGATTATTTAAGCCATTGTTGGTGAAATAATCTAGTTCATTTCGGAAAGGAACGGTCAGGACCATATTATTGGCCGTATTAGAATCTTCTGTGTTGTCTTCAAAATAGAAGTATAGTGGAGACGAGTTGTTTGCCACCGGTGCTTCGTAATAGTCAACGAAAGTATTTGGGCGCAGTGGTTGTATAAAGCCCGTGTCTTTTCCACCCACTCTGTTGGGGACCTTTGATGGTGACAAAGCAGTACCGAGTAGATTAGCCTCTCGGAGCTTTCGAGCCACAGGGTTTTCGCCAGAGCGGATTTGTTTCCAGCTTGAATACCCAAAGGCGCCCCCACGATTATTTATCAAGACATTAAAGTAGTCGGAGCCATTATTGAGTCCCAGATTCAAAGCAGAGTTATAATATGCGGAGCTAGCTTCTGTGGCCAGGGGGAATCCTAGGATATGACTAGACTGAGATACGGGATCTATCACCAAGGATCGGAGTCCCACAAAGTCTGAGGATACATATGTGCCGCTTGTTACAAGTTCAGAGAGCACAGAGGCACTACAGCACGAGACCGGCTGCAGTTCCAGAATAGAGCGTCCGCTGATCAGTGAGCCTGTAACCCAACTATACTGTTGGGTAGATCTAGGGATGGCGTACTGAACAAACAAGTTGTCATAGACTGCGCCTGTCACATATGTCTCGCCTACCTGCTCGATGCGACGTTGAGCGTTTCGGTTAGTCTTTTGCCACGAAGGTACTGTTACATAGGTTAACTCTGGCACAGAACCATATGCCGCGTCGGAGCCAAACGGTCCACAGTGAAGAGTAGATAACTGATTAAGTCCACGGTTCTTCTGGATTTGATCAACAACACGAATAGTATTCTGGATTGACGGGTCGAGGGACGCTGACCCCGAGAGGCCAAAGTTAATGACACGCTGGTTGCGATAGGGTAAAACATTGTTAACAGATAGCTCTTCGTGAGCCGGCTCCATGTAGCCCCGAGACAAAACACTATAATCGCCCGGTGCGCTGAACCTGTTAACTATGATAGTCTGATTTGAGTTAGGTCCTGAGCGATTAGGAAGCTCAAACTCTAGATTACCATCAACATTTGCCGTAGATGTTGGGTCCAGAGGGAATCTGCCGCGGGTGGCTAGAGTCTCTGGATTGAGAGCAAAGACGAAAGACTGATCCTGGAAATACGGATCGTTGTAGGTGCGTCCGGCGGTGTTGATAACCTCATAGTTCTTCTGGTAATTGCCGATTGGATTATGAGTTATCGTGCCCGAGAGGCGAGTATCTACAGAAGCCGTGGTCATCAAGATGTTCTTGATATTTAGCGGACGTTTGGCAGTCTCATCACGGAATCTTTGTGCGGTGGGCACCTCGGGAAGGAAGCCCTGAGGCGCTGAGCCAAAGGGAGATGAGCCAAAGGGATAGTTAGGGGGCACAATCCCTACTGTGCCTGTCATAGGTGATGCTAGGGATCCTAGCTCGACTCGGAAGCCCTCTGCTCGGTCATCGCGGGTATCATTACCGTCGTTGATTTCAGTGTGGCGATAGAAGCGGCCGCCAACAAACTTCTCGGCGAACGGGCCCTGCATCGGAATGTCATGACTCTGCACAAAATCATTATGCAAGTTAGTAATCATCGAGCCTGACTTATACTTGTTCATCACATGAACGTTATAGCCAGTCTTAACTGAGGAGCTGTACAAACTAAATGGCGCATATACGTTACCATCGAGTTTTCTTTCCTCCGGGACGTCGTTAATGCCAGGGTCCAGACCAAAGCCTAGACGCTGCTTAAGGGCGCCAGTGGGGAAGAAAATATCTGTGGTATCAATCAGCTGTTCGACGTCTCGTCCAAAGCCCAGCATAATGTTTTTGGGGATGTTGGTACTTGGGACCGTTGGTCCATAGGGGGCCGTAGCGCCAAACGTGTAGTTGGGACGGTTATTGTGGTGGCGTCCCACTCCGCCGAACGATACTCCACCGTCACCTGTCAAGCGGACGACACTGCCGACGCGGCGATTGTATGTCTGCTGGATGGCTGTCAGGAGATCAGATCGTGCTGAGTCTTCACGTTCTTGGCGGTAGCGATGCCAGTACAGATCTACGGACTCGGATCCAGAGAGGTCAGCAGCAGGGGTCGTACCGAAAGGCGCGTGGAAAAACTTCCATGCCTTTGAGTATGGAGGGTTAGACGAGCCGAGCTGACGTCGTGTTAAGGTAGAGTTGGCGATGATGCCCAATCCGGATGGGAAGTCATCAGGCGAGGTGTTGTCGGTGGAGTCGCCATCCGGAACCACATCACCAGCAATTTCGTTTCCACCTACCCTCTGAAGGAACGGGAACTTGTTTCGATATTTGGGGCGTTCAAGGACATGATTCTCAATCATGGTTGTCACGGCTTCGGCTACATCTGCGGAAGCTGGGACAAGTTGTGACAGCATTATCGATAATGAAGTGTCAAACCACTTATAGAACTCGTAGAATTTGTCGAAGTCTAATACTTCGTTTTCTACATTCTCGAAGAATCGTTGGCGCATATGGGCCAGCTGCTTGTAGTGCGGTCGATATCTTTCAACGGGGTCGCCGATTAGATTATTGAAATCCTTGAGGTTGGCAAAATAGTTGATAATCTCTTTCGAGATAACCTGATACATACTCTTTTCAAATGAGAAGAAGTAGTTGATGGGGCGGGAATCCGAAGTGAACGTGTCTTGATCCTCGGCGGACAAGACTGAAACCATGTCTTCGGAGTAAATGTGCTCTGGCAGATTCATTTTAGATGAGACAACAAAATCCTTGTCTATGGGTGTTGTCGATGAGGGAGCAAAGAAGGAGCCGCTCGCAGTATACTGCCTATTAAGGATCTGTCCTAGTAAGCCGAATCGAGTAAAATCTGCGGATCCCGAACTAAGGTCACTGACTGTGAACTGTCCGGCAGCATTAGACCCCGTGTTGTTCAGGAACTCCCAGTTAAAGACCAAAGTATCAAACTTTGTAATGTCTCCAAAGGATGCAGAGGGATCAAAGGGATAAGCATAAAGATGCGGCTGCAGAGCACCATGATTTTCAGTATCCAGGATGTGTCCTTGGAGAGCTTCGTCTTCGACATAATCCAGCCAATAGCGAGATGCATTGATCTTGACATCTGTCTTTTCTAATACGGACCCGGTGAAATCCTGTCTATGGGCGCCCACATATGCTCGGCGCGAGCCGGTGATAAATCCGGCCGGAGGAGCTGTCAGTGTTTGCGAGACGGTGAACTCTTCTATAATCTCCCCTGCTTGCGCTTGAACTCCATAGAGTTCAACGATATAGTTATTGTTTACTGCAGGCAGCCCAGCGTCGGAGCCTGTGGGCATTCCCTTAAAGGGATAGGTTTCTGGCTTAATCCGCACTGCAAGGTTCCAGCGGGTATTGTTATATACATCCTGGTATAGATTAGACGTTAGTCGAGGGACGTATCCGCCGGCTGTTCCCGTAAGAACAAAGCGCACATTGGAAGAATCCAATTCGTCTCGTTCAGCATAAACCTGAAAGTTGATTCGGTCTTCTCCATCCCATGTAGTATCTGTGGTAGATCGACGAGAACCATGCATTCCGAAAAGAGAGGAGCTGATAACATTAGTATTGATATAACCCAGCTGTGACTGTTCGAGTTTAAGAGGGAAGAGTACTTCTGTCTCCATCGTTATCGCGTATCCTCCAGTTAAGTGAGTGTTGGAAGGAATAAAACTAAGCGTGTTGGGATTAGATGGATCTGCGTAGTTGTAAACAACGGCTTCTGTTCCGGGACGAGTATTAAAATCTACGAACCTATCAGCAACTGCAATGTTTTTTCTGTTATTCTTTAGCTCGTATTCAACATTATCGGCATACATGTTGATTTTAATCAATTCTTCATCAATGCCAAAACAGCGAATCAGATTGCGGAAAGCTTTGGTCGTTCCCTTTGTCTTATAAATGTAGGATAAGTTGTTGTAAATGTTCTGATATATGGTATTTTTAGTGTCATGGAGAGACTGCTCATATACCAAATCTTCGCTTCGGTCGGCCAGCTTTTCTAATAGGTCTGCATCTAGGAAGAGATCGGGAGCTACGAAGCCCTGTTGCGCCAAGAGCTTTTCGGCAAAGGGCAGAGGCTTATCGCTTCCACTTGGATATTGCTTATTCTTCAGAGTATTAAGACTCTCAATTTGTAGCTGCAATGTGTCAAAATAGCTAGACATAATCTTGTGTCATAGACACTAGATTTTTCTGCCCCTCAAAGTCTTCCTCTGTGATCCATGCAGGAATAGAGTTATAAATCGACGCATTGTTCGTGCCGTCGTGAGCAGAGCCAGAGAGTTTGAGCGACTCGCTCAGTGATTCCACTGCAGGGTGAAAAGAATAGATGATGGGGTCACGGAACTCTTTGATGGCTGCGCTGGAAGAAACAATAGCAGAGCCTGTGTTTCGAGAGTTAGCGGTGTATCCCGGTCCACGCACCATTAGAGAAGCGTCCCGAGTAATCTAGGACAACACTGTCAGTCGCCGCTACACCCGTTATACCTTCGTTGAACTTAAAGTAGACACCCAGATCCACGTTACCCGATTCAACGGTATCTATGAAGGGCTGAGGGTCTGTGTTGACGCCGCCACCGACCTGGGTGAACCAGAAGCGACCGATGTCTTTGGAAGATCGTTGAGTTTTCCAGTAGCGCAGCTCGTCAAGAGATCCTGAAAGCTTTCCATCGCCGGCTTGTGTAACGCTGGGAGTAGTTGTTCCTGAGACAGATGTAATGAGCGCTCCTACATAAGCGCGAAGAGTAGAACTATCAAAGTCATTAATACCCACAGTTCCTTGTGTGGTTTCGTTGTTCAGGTCTCCATCAACATAGAATCGAGTGGTGATCCCCGCAGAAGCAGACTTCAGCGTTACTGCATAGTGGTGCCACGATCCGTCCGCGACGGAAGCGCTAGTGACCGTGGAGGCGGCAATAGGTTGTCGGTAAATACCGGCGGTACCAGAAAGAACAGTCAACAAGAAGGGGTCTGAGCCGTCGGCCACGTTTCCTGTTAGTTCCAGTCGCAAACGACCATAGTCTACTGAGGATGAGTTTTCGCCATTCCACAGGTCAAAAATAACCTCACGGTTGGTGATAGTGGGGTCCAAGAATCCATCTTTCTTAAACCAGAATTCTAGAGATACACCATCTGTGGCAAGATTTAGCTCCAAGTTAGAGCCACGATTCATCGATGGCTCATAATAGTTGGAGCCCGTGAACTGTGTAGAAAATGGAGTAGCGCTCACGGGATGGGGGTTTGGCCCACCCTCAACATAGATATATTCTAGAGTACTAGGGCGGCCATATCCATCAGCGATATTATCGGTCGCAGCCCCATTCGCTGACATGATGACATAGCCATTGGTCCGAGGATATTTCTCATCATAGATGTAGAGATCCAGATAGGTAGACTCATTAACCCATTTTAGACGCTCTTGGAGCGAGCCGTCATATGGATAGGTGTTGTAGATACGCTTGATAGAACTATCATAGTATTCTTCGGCCGAACCATACCGTGCGAGAAGTTTTCCGGCTTGGAAAAATCGATACGAGGTATAAATCTCTCTTCTTCAATGATATCTTGCTCGTGATACCCAACAGATTCAATCTCCGATGCAATATCGGCGGCTGACTTGTTTGCGAGAGACTGTATGGTTGCAGCAACTTCGAAATACTTCTTAATGCTCATGCTCTAATTATTCTTCAACTCTAAATTTGAACGTTTGTGGTTGTTCTTGCCAAGCTCCTATGCTATCATTGTAATAAGACAACTTAATTTCATACATGTAATCGGGTTCTAGGAGTCCCATATCAAAGTCAAAGTAGTTCCCATCTTTGTCGTAAGACAGATATGTACTTAAGTCTGACCCGGTTCCATACCCTACCGCTAAATAGTTGTCTGTCACTCTTGTAATACTATAAGAGGCGCTCGGGATAATATCGGTCGGGTTATTCGTGGTGGAAACCACATAGAGAGTAGGACTCCAGTTGCGGTCACGCACAAAAAATCGGAAGCGCGCGCAGTGTCTTGGGCGGAGTATACTTTCTTGAGGTTAGTACAACTGGTGATGCGATTAAAGGTGGGCGCGAAATCATATGTTGGCATTAACTCAGGATAAATGGATCCAGTAAAGAATTGTACTCCGCCTGAATGCCACACATCATGGATTGCTAGAAGCGGAGTTGCCGCAGCAGTCAGAGCGACGTCGCAGGAATAGATTCCCGCGCTCACATAACTAGCGGTAGCATTAATATCACCGGCTGTGACCGTACTGCCCCCCGCGGAGAGAGCGATTGCGGATCCAGTAGGTTCTCCATTAGAACTAGAATAGAATGAGACCTCCAGGTCATTTGTTCCTACTGCCGGAATATTAACGAGGCGGCCTCGGATATAGTTGTAGAGATGCAGGCTGTTAAGGTTATCCAGAGCAGGCGCCATTGAGCTAGAGTAATAGAAGTTTTCCCTGTCATCCATGATTCGGGAATCCCAGCGAGCCTCGATATATGGACGGCGGTAGAAGAACTCGCTAGATCGAGCAAAAAACTTCTTAGTATAATATGATTGAGTGGCCCCTACAGTATTTTGGATCACCGATCCAGAGTCTGCTGCGGCTCCCTCCACCCCATCGCCAACTGAGGAGGAGAAGTAAGCTTCTTGACTCGCGGTGAGATGCACTCCAACTCCATAGTTCTTAATGACGCCGGGGGCGGCTGAGGTATCAAGATAGGTGATCCACTCCTCGACCAGATGGGATATATCAGTCTCTAGGTTTTCGTAACCTAGAGGAAAGTGAACGTTGTTTATTAGGGCCGAAGCAGTGTGGTAATCGCCGCCCACGCGGGTCCAGCCAGCAGTGGCACTGGCGGAGCCCCAGTTTGAAACTCCTAAATCTTGGTAGTTATCCATATCCAAGCCAGTACCCTCACTCCATGAGCGAGACACCGGTGCTACAATAAGATTAAAGTCTTGTGGTAGTGTAAACGGTGTTTCGGCATTAAACATCTTAAGATAGAAAGATACGCTACCGGAAGCGGGAAGCTTGCCGCTCGTGCGATCTGCTTTAACAGCGTCAATAGGAAATTTAATCAAGATCCGTGAAAGTTCTTGGGACTGCCCGTTAGATCCCGACTCCTGTCCATAGATTGAGAACACCTCTAGGGCATCTGCATATCCCATATTGGAGCCAGTGCCGCGCGTAACTAGATTAGCTTCAAATGCATTGGTGATTGTGGTATCGGCACTTGCTGTGTATCTAAAAATAGCCATTATCTTATAGATCCTTTGATATCAACGTTAGCATACTTAAGTTCAAAAACAACGTTGTTAGCAGCTTCGATTCTCTGTCCGTTGGGAGAGAGGTTTTCAATAAAGTCATAACTTAGATCAGAATATTGGGCGCCTGTTTTCGCGACGATCTCTAGATCTTCTACGTCAACAATGCCGGGTACCTTCTGCAGTACTTTATAAAAGTCTGTTATTTGAATCGACTCTCCGATCTCGTATTGATTTTCGCTGATATAGCGCTGGAGTGCTACTGTGGCTCGATTCAGGGCTGTAAATCGATTCGTATTAGGGTCTATAACAGCCACAAAGTTAATTCCAAAGTTAGCAATAGTCGCATCGAGGATGTCTATTGTATCGTTGATCATCTTATACTGTAGAAGCCAAGTTCTTAAGTTATTTTTCAATGTCTGGTTTGGCGCCAACAGTTTTCCGCTGGTATCCTCGGAGATAACATAGATATTAATGTTTCGCTTAAACTCATCGAAATCTCTAACAACGGCGGCGCGCTTGACGGACCCAAACTTACCTGGCATGCCATATGAAATCGACTGATAATCCTGGGCAGTCACCGCGCGGTTCTGGGACGCATAGTAGCCCATGACCCTCTGCTTGATCTCCTCTGAGTTGGGGAGTGATATGTCTCCCACAAAGGGCTCTTCGTTCAAGACCTCCAGGGAGTTAATGACACTATTACGCTGAGCCTGCGATAGCGAGCCCTGAGAAGTAAAACGAATGAGCGGACTGTCGACACGGGTGATAGTATTCACACCAGCATTTACATCATTTACAGTATTGACACGATATCCAATACGCAACGAAGTGTTTGAAGGTCCGATGCCAAACTTATCAGTGCTGATAAGTTTCGTTGGGTCGAAGTCGGGGTCTGTTATGTAGGTGCGCCCATTCATGTCAAGGACAACATTAGATGGATCAGTTACTGAGGTACCCAATAATTCTGAGTCCGAACCATATCCAAACTGTAAATATGTGTTATCGCCTTCATGCTCGACCGTAAAGCGGCGAGCTACTGGGACCGCCTTTAGAATATTACGAACTGTAGTATTGGTGGCGGAGTTCGAGTTTTTGATCGCTTGAAAGACGATGTTTTGCGACAGGTGATCCACTTCCACATACTGATGCCCCTCTAAGTCTACTACCGACAGCACCTCTGCAACGTTTCGCACTCCTAGACTCACTCGGCGGAATCGTTGGAAGGCTCCCACTTCAACTTCATGGAAGGCGGTTCGTCCCGAGACTGCTCGACCTTGGGCGCGAATGACATAGTTAGTCGGTGCACCGGTGGATGTGTTCACGGTGCCCACAACAATCTGGTTTGTAGGAGTCGCGAAGTCTACGTCTTCCAGTAGTGTGTATTGTCCGCCTCCGGTGGATGAAAATGTGGAACCGGCTCGGAGGACCGGTGCATACGCAAGATCAGGTCCTACTGCCGTTGCTTGTGCAGGAATCTGAATGTAAAAAGAGAGAACGCCATAGGAAGATGGGCTCGTGTTAAGTTTGAATCCCATCTGTTTGGCGAGACGTACTACATTGTTATACTCAATAGCAGTGTCTAGAAAACTCTCATTAGTCTGGTAGTCCAGATAAAAGGAGAGAATATCACCAACATAAGCCACTGTGTCGAGCATTAACGAACCAAAAGAAGCCTCACTAAAGTCTTTGTAAGTATCAGAATAGTATCGACGCGCGTAGTCTTCGAGGTCCTTACGAATGGAATCGAAATCGCGGCTAGTGTAGTTGATAGGTTGCTGCTTTTTTGTCATTATTAAATCTCATTAAATAGGTCGATTGACTTGTATTTCCAGGACTGAAGATTGGTTAAGGGATACTATACTAAATAGCACGCTCACATTAAGATCGTGCGGAAATAGGTCAGGATTGTTCTCGGGTGTGCTGAACCGTACGTCCTCAATTGTAATGTAGCTTAGGTATTTTTGAACCTGCTGTTGGATCGCCGTGGTAATATCCATATAAGTAGTGACATTATTTAACTCAAAAGAGTAAGATTTTAAACCCACACCAAAGCCCGGGTCCATCATTCGCTCCCCGGGGCTGGTCAGGATCAGCATCTTAAGATTCTGAGTAGCCATTTCCACATAGTTTTGATTCAGTCCATACGGACCAAAAGTCTCGCTGACTTCTAAAGGTAATTTGACTGATAGTCCTGAACTCATCTCACTCCCTCTTTAGCACTCTTCGGTGCGGGTGCCGGCGTCTGAAACGTTTTCGGTTTCCCCTATTGCATTCTTAACTAGTTCTAGAAGCAAATAAAGTAACCCAAATGGGCTCGGAGGAATCATGAACATTCCGGGGATTGTGCCTGTAAAGTCAATACCATCGAGAGACACAGACGGCAATAAATCACCGGGCACCTCAGCCATATCCGGAGGAAGCAAAGCTTCGATTGCCTCCTCGGTGGTCTCGAATCCTGCCTCAATTAAACACAATACTACCTCCATCAGGCGTTGTCCTGTGAGGTTATTAGGAATACCTTCTGCCGCAAGTTGAGCCTTTATTTGCTGGGCCACAGGATTGAGGTACTCGATCCCCTCATTGAAGGCAGTGGCCGAGCCGATCTTGATAATCTTTGTGATGGCTACATGAGGGTCGATCAGTTCCACAAGTCCCTTCAGGATACTAATAGGAGTTTGGATGATCATTTTCAGGATGAACTCCCTTGCGTCCACATCGAAGTTACCAGTTGCCTCCTTAATAGCAGCCGTGGAGGAAGGGCGACTCAGGTCAGGCTCCATCTGGAACTGCTCATCATTATTGATTGTGTTAAGAAGGACTGATAGTGCTGCTCTCTTGGGCGGAAACATTGCTGTAGTGATTCCGCTAAAATATTTTTCTGTCAGATATAGGTTCTGTATGAGAGGTATAGTAGTTATCAGCTCTTCGTTGAATGTGGTTGCAAAATACTGTTTGTAGGCTTCTTGTTGAGAGATCGCATTAATCTCTCCGCTTGTAAGCGATTCTACAAAGGTAAACTCAGGCGCTACATCTCCAAGGAGCCCTTCTAGTTCTTCCTGTTGGGCTTCGGTGCCTTCATCCAGAAGTCGCTGAACTTCATCTGGATAATCATCAATGGCTTCTCGAAAGACATTCAGCGCCGCATCTATGTTGCCTAGGATCTTAGGGATGACCCTCAGATCACATCGGACGCTCACTAGATCAAAGGAGGTAGGAGTAAGGTCCGACCCCAGCAGAACATTATGTAGGGCATATAAACGAATAACAATGCGCAGCGCGACCCAGCGACCCAGATCACCATAGGGCGGCAGCGTAGAGGCAGGGGGGAGGTAAAAAGTAAATAAGGCAGGGGGCAGCGGTAAGATCGGTCCCGGGTCGCGAAGCATTGAGTCAAATGTGGCTTCATCATCAATATAGATATTAGACTCGACCTGGAAACGGGTGCCGCCTCCGGATCTCAATATTGCATCATAGACTGGGCGTAGTGGTTCACTGATTTTTGCTTCAAGATCATCTAGCTCGGTACTCATCATTTCTAAAAGAGTCTTACGAGTGGCAATATAGTCTTCGTATGGAGTACCCGAAGCTAGCGGAGGTAATGGATAGGGGTTGATGTTGTTAAGGCTCCGGGCAGTGCTAATCAGTTGATTCCCTAATGCTAAATAAGAGTACCAAGTTTCACGGTCAGGGGTTTGGATATTTCCTAAGTTTCCAACAACGTCGAGAGGGGATAAATTTCTCCATGCGTCAGCATTGGTGGCACCTAGGCGTCCGCTGGAGTCATAAACAAAATCGCTTTCTGTTTGTATAGGACTTGTCCCAGAGGTGTCCGGAGAGAGAGAGTTCGGGTCATTGATTGCTGTTGCAATCTGCGATGGCTGTAAGAATCGTGGCATTTTTTATTCTACTCCGGTGGCTCAATATTATCTAACGCATTACTCAGTCCGGCGGCAATACCCTGAAGGACTGAAAACCCTTCCACAGTTAGATTTGCAGATAGTCCAGAGAAAGGAGTGGCAGATTCTGGTGGTGTCAATCCTCCAGAGAACCCTGACTCAGCTACAAGTGAGGGTGGTCCGAACATCTCGGTATCGATCGGGTTACGTCCAGAGAGATTTGCGCCTCCGGGTCCGTCCCCGAAGGGTCCTGCCCAGATGCCTGTGCCGACTTCTCCGTTAAGAGTAATTGTCGCGAGACCGGTTTCTTCATTTGTGCCTGTAGTAAAATCGGAACCGAAATCGTCGCCGGTGGCGCTTGAAGTTCCCGAGTCGTCATCGTCGCCGGAGTTTGGATCATTACCATCTTGTCCTCCGTCCGGAGACAGATTGTTCATAAAGTCCATGACGCCGGCGGGGTTGGCTCCTATCGCGGAGAGATCCAAGAGATTCATCATACCCGGAATATCAAAGCCTAAGTTATTAAACTGTCCCATGAGCGCGTCAATCTCAACTAGTGTATCCTCTACCATTGCGTCGCCGCCTGGAGTGTTATAAACATAAGATCCAGCGACTTGAGGAGAAATCAGTATGGACCGTATTGCCGTAGGATCGACAAGCGCATCGTCATTAATAACTTCTTCCATAGTAGTGTCTTGTGCAAGATCCTGCACTTCCACAATCGTGTCAAAATCAACTCCCAAGTCCTCTTGGAATTCGCTGGAACTGCTAGGTGGTGCTTGTTCCCCAGCTGCGGATTGAGTATCACCACTCGTGACTTCATTGGGATTCGGAATAACTCCGGTATAGAACTCAGGGATCAACGGTACAGCCTGAGCCCCAGCGACACTATCCAGCACTCCGTCGCCATCAGCATCTGCATCGACGACGTCTGGGATTCCATCATTATCGGTATCCGTAAGCAGCTCGGAGATCTCCTCGATGTCCTGAGAATCATAGGGGGATGTATCGTCCACGATTTCCGGTGGTTCTCCAGCATCATAGAACCACAACGCATAGTGAATACCTACTGTTGAAATACGACGGACAACAAATACGGTAGGCTGCTGAGCAAATATGGCACCAGCTGCCGTGGTGACACTCGCAATGGTAGGAGCCACTTCGTTGGTGATTTCCAGTACTGGGTAGGTCGACAGGAGCGCGAGGTTCATCGGGAGTGCCGTGTTATCTCTTAGGGCTCGTCGAATAGTGTTGTTGATCGGATAGCGCGCGGAATACAGACGCTCGGAGATTAAGTATTCGATTATCTGGTCAAAACTTTGGGGTGGTGTGGGACCGGCGTTAGGTCCCGTCAGCGAGAGAAGATATTCATCCAATGTGAAGAGAGTACCTGTTGGGAAAGCTATGTCATGCGGAGCTTGAGTATATCTAATACCACCTGACTCCTGGACGCTAGCCCGGGCGATCTTGGCATTAAAGTACGCAACGAGATTCTCTTCTATCTTACCTTTATCTAGCTCGTCAAACATCTTACCCCGGAGTGATGGAGTATCCAGGAAACGCGTCAGAGAGCTAGTAACCTGGCTCTTGAAGTATTTAAACAAGAATCCGTCTGTGTTTTGTAATAGGCTATCGATTGTAAATGCTGAGAACACAAAGATGTTCTTGAGAATGAACTCGGCGATGTGCAGCTGAATAAGGAGAAGATATAGTCCGTACTTGACGATGTTCCTTACCTTTGCGCGCATAGTGAGGTTTGGGTTTTCGAGGCTCTCAAACGAGTTGCACGCCTGCTCACGATATTCGGCAGCCATGGCGGCAAGGATGCCGTTGATATCTAGAAGGTCGGCTACTTCATTTGGGGGACAGTTCTCATTGAGATGGAAGAAGTTCAGCGACTGGAGCTTGGCAGCTGTAAACACACCGTTCTCTAACACATAATCAAACATGCCGTCAACAAGTGCTGCATAGGCTTCGGGGAAGCGGAACGTTTCTACTTCCAATACCTCGGGGTTGGTGAGCACTTCTCCATTTTCGTCAGCCGCGGCCCGATAGGCATCTACAAACTGATCCACATATGGGTTAGCAGCGCGGCTAGTAGTGTAGTCGGCAAAATCCTCTAGGTACTCAGCGTCATTTGATGCCAACGATTCGGCGAATTGTGTGTCGATAACAGTTGAGCGGAAGTCTATAATCACCCGTGGGTTATTGAACTCCTCTCGGGGGTAGCGGATCCGTAAGTAATCCGGGTCACCACCCATACGGACGGGCCATGACAACGTAGGGAGATCAAACTTGATGTACTCTGCGTAGTAATCCCCCTCCTGTGGAGGGTCCATAAACTCGGTATCGAGCATCATGGATGTCTGAGTTTCTCCGGAAACTACTGCTGGTATCGAAGGATCTACCGGCTGCGGAGGAACCCGCATGGCGCTCATATTTCTCTCGACCGTAAAGGGGTAGTTCTCGGGAGTGTCATCATATGCGTACTGTGATGCATCGATGTAGTTACTGAACTCATTGAGAAACTCTCTATTAAAGTCATACGTCTGAATAATAGGTGCCGAGATCCCCCCAGGTGCATCCATGCTATTGATATTGTTCAGTTTTGTGTTAATATTTGATAGTGAGCCAAGGAACGCTGGATCATTAATGGCTCCTTGGATGGTTTCGGCGATGGTAGCACCCGTAGAAAGAGCCAGACTGGTATCAAACCCCAAGATCTCAGAGGGAGGAGGGTCGCACGCCTCCTCTAGGGTACCAGCAGCTGTAGCCAAGGTCTCGATCGCCGTCATGATTGTATTCAGTACTTGCTGGTTGATTCCCTCTAGGCTTCCTGTGGCATCTGTCTGTCTGCCCATTTCGGCTACAATATCTAAGCGCCGGAGAACTTCCGAATCATCCGCATTCTTAAGATCAGGCTCTAGGAGAATCGATTTAATGGCTTCAGCTGAGTTGATGAAATGCAGCTCAATTGATTCGGAAATAGTGCTAAACAGTTCGGGGATTGCTTTGGTAAGCGTAGGGTCATTAATAAAGTTCTCTTTGTCTGCACAATCAAAGTTGAGTGTGGGGTACTGAAGCTGCAGTCCGTTCTCTATGACGTCGAGAATGTCGTCTAGGTTTGTTCCCAGAACCAAACAGATGTCGTCGGCATTTAGTTGGTATACTTCGTTTGCAATCTCCTCGCAGAGTTCGGTTACATCTGCAACACCCGAGACATCCAAGAAGAAGCCCATGATAGCGTTTTCGGTGTTAAGATACTGAGAGATTCGATCAACCGGATATTCCTCATTGAAGGCGATGATCTTGTTGATAAGTTCGCCAGTTACTCCGGCTTGATTAATAAGCAGATTACAGAGGTCCACGGAGCTTAAGATCGTCGACACATCTCTGAGATATTGCATTAGTTGCGCGGGAGTGAGTCCGTTCTTCTCGGCGATTCGGTCTAACTGATTTCCTCGCGGAGAGGCTGCCGCTGCTAGCGGATCTGGGTCAATGTAGTCCTCTAGGTTCGTGGCGCCGTAGTCAGTGGCGCGAGGATTAGTGAGGGGGCACGTTTCGCGGATTAGTTCAACCATCTGCTTGATTGCTTCTAGGGCAGCCTCTTGAAGAGTATCAACCAAAACCCCCAAGATGATATCCCCCACATTTCCATCCTTTAGCTTAGGTTTGAACATAGCTTCGTCGATCTTTGGGATAACGATAGTTTTAGGGGGTTGTGGTTTCTTGTAGTAGTTCTTTGACAATACCTCAGTCAATGAATTTCGGACTGCTTGGGTAATACGGCTTGTTTCAATATTAAATCCACCGGTCAGACAAATAACAATCTCTTTTGCCAACGCATCGAGTCCGAATGTACGGAATACCTTGGAGATGGCCTTACCCGCAGGAGATTTATCGAGCAGTCCTAATGGTCCCTTATTCATCACCTCATCAATCACATTGGTAACTTCTAATGCATTTTTGAGCATCCTGGTTTTCTGACGGGAGGCAACTTTAGTATAGAGAGCAGGGTTCATAGCTATCTGTGTCTTAAGTTTATTGATCTCTTCGGTGGTAAAACTCTCTGCAAAACCTTTTTCTAGTTCCTTTGTATCTGAGATATCGATAAGTCCAGCTTCTGCAGCAACTTTCAAGAACTCGGCTTCTAAGGCTTTTTGTGGTTCTGGGTCTACATTTAAGATGAGTGACCCGGAAGCTTCTGCTAGGAGGCTCAACTCGGCGCCGAGACTCTGTATGGTCTCTGGCTTGTTCAGAAAGTCCATGAAGTTAAGACCAGCAGTTGAGCCATAACCCCCATTACCACCTGCTGCCAAGCTCTGGACTCCATTAATAATGTTGCGGTAATCCTTAAGCACGGCTAGACTCATCGGGTCCTTGAAGCTTCTGTGATATAGGGCGTAGGAGAACTCACCGACTTTAAGGGGCTGGGATTCGATTGACTCTTCGCTAATCAAATATTGGATACCTGTCACAACGGCTTGACCCCTATCGCCGGATCCAAACTGAATAGTGATAGTATCCGCATCGGTGATCCTTACTCCCGGGGCCGTCTGTTTGATCTGATGCATAAGTTGTTGTACGATCATATTAAGGATCATCAAGGTAGAATTCTGCAAGGATGTAAAGTTAACATTAACGTTAAGTTGTCCTTCAAAGTTTCTGAACTGTGTGTCGAACGTTTGGAGCCCACTGTTCAGAAGGCTATTATCTTGGAGAAGGGTGCTAATAGTTAAAACTGTTTGTGACGTAGGATTAGAGAAATCATTCTTTTCACGGAAGAACGCGGCATTATCCTCGTAGGACGGCATTTTCTCTTCATCAATCCATTGTTGGCGAGTGTCTGCGAAGTCGTAGTATGTATTCAATACCACCAGGCTCTTGTTCGGATTAATGTCGGCGAAGAAAGTCTCCAGCTGTATACTACGTTGTATCTCGTTGACCACATCTTCCACCTCGTTAAGACTGGTATTTTCAGGAAGCATTTCCTCAAATGCATTCCGATCAAACAAAAAGGCATAGAACTCCGGGAAATAATATGTAATGTAGTACTGGATTGCATCTTCTCGAAGTCCATCAATATCAATGCTGTTCGGATCTTGCTGAAACTCTGCTCGATTAATCTTACGCACTCGGAGTTTAAGACGATAAAGCTTGTCCCTATCCGCGTAAAAAGGTATCTTGACATCTTTTCCAGGATATCTCTTCGGGGTCTGTGTGATTGTGGGGATAGTAGCCATAAGATTAGTTGGTGCTATTGTATTTGCTCAGAACATTCAGTGCTGGATTAATTTGTCCCTTGTCTTCACCTAGAACTAGGTCGAACGGATCTACTGTGTCCGCAACTTGTACTGCCCCTAAGTAGTTGGTCTTTATTAATGCAGTCTTGCTCGCATGTAGTGGAAGCTGAGCCGTCACATCGGTTACTTTATCGATTAGCGTCTGGATGCTGGTAGGTAAGTTTTCAAAGTCGGGAGATGTGCGTCCGCCGTTGAAGGTCCCATAGTGTGCATGAGTAGCTAGAGACCGGGATACATTCCGATCCGCCTCTACAAAGTTATTAAACAGTCCGCGCAGTTCATTGATAGAGTCCACAATAGCGTTTAAGCAAGCCTGTAGATTATCTCCCTTTACTAGTGGCTGGAGACTAGTAGTATCGTTTAGGGCTATGAGTTCAATCCCAAAGTCTTTGGTACTGAGGTTGCTCACTTCGCCGCCTTGGGAATTAAACTGGTCCGTTCGAGTTACAATTTTAATGTTTTCGCGGCCCACTAGACGGATTGTGTCGGCTTTTAAAGCTACTGTGCTCCTCGGGGATTCATCTGTGGTATAGCGAGGGGCACTTAATCCTAATTCCCCATCAATGTTGCATTTTTGAGATATATAGACGCGCGCCGCATCTAATGTCATATCGGGGTCGACATTCATTAATTTGCCTTTTGCATTACGTCGGCGACCCAAAAAGCTCTTTCTCCCCACCACTAGATCAATTGCAGCCGCATGCGTTTCGCGTCTTTGGGAGAGAATAGTGTTGGTGCGATCTAGCCCAAGGACTATAAAAGATCCGTTCTTTTTAATCACCTTCTCGTTTTGATTGGTAATATATTGAGGAACATCAAAGGCTGGGCGAGTACTTTCGCCGTAACCAATATATTCTGCTTGTTGTTTAGGGTCGAGAGCCTCGTAGTGGGCTCGCTCTCCCGCGGACATCAGGTCTACATTTACGGTAGGTGTTTTATTGCTCATGGTCCAGCCTCTTGCGAGTCGAATCCGAAGGGGGTGCTCTCCTCGTTATCCGTACTTGGGGTCGAGCCCGGGCGGAATGTATCAGGAGGAGATGATTTAACCCCTTGACCGAAAACTTTATCGCGATCATGGCCGCCGACTCCTGTAGCTGAGTGTCCGGCTGCTTCGCCCACCGACCAGTGCCAATATTCCCGGTTAATGCGCCGTAAACCAGCATTGTATAGAGCTTGATATATGGGTCCATGAGCCAGAATATCAGCCTTTTGCGCGCTTGTCTGTTCGATATCTATTGCTTGTCCCTCCGTATGATATCCTGCGCATGGATGAGCCACTAGAGAGCGATTCGTAAGGGTGTCAAATTTCGGTTGCCCGGGTTGACCTTTGTTCATGTATGCGCTACGTTGAACATCGTAGGAGCGGAGTGAGTCTCCTACGGATAGTATAATCCCTTGATCTTCGAGGTCTCGATAAGCTGCCTCAACTTTTTTGATAAAGGAGGCTTTACCTTTGATATATCCGCCGTACGCGTTTGGAACGATTTCGGACGTAACGATTGGCTCATTCAAGATATTCCTTTTGGCTTTAAACCCTGTAGCCGCATGGTCAGCGCAGCCCTCTAGTGTGTCCGGGACTAGGCGACCTTTAAAATCTCTTCCGCCATAGCCACCCACTGTCGAAGGACGTCCGTCCTGAAATTGGATTTTACCTGATATATTTGAAGAAAGATTGGTGATTCTCAACACTTCATCTGATACTTTCACGATTTTCGGTCCGAAAAGATTGCCGGGATCTTCATAGCGGACCGTCACAAAAGAACCAAGAGCAATATCTCTCTTTCCTTCAAGTGGTAGATCAACACCCACATCAGGATAGTTAAAAATAATAGGATCATCGAAACTTGCAGGAGGACAGAGTGGCTGCAGCTCTGGGATATACACTTTATAGAGATACTGATTGATATCTGCGTCTTCCAGCTTTGGTTCCGGGTCGGCTGCAGCACCCTCTTGCTGTATGGTAGGGAAAGTGTTGAGGACTGTCGGGCGATAGTCATAGACCGCAGTCGTGATCACTCGGCGCCCCACTACAATCCCATAAAACTCTGATATCCCTTGAAGAGTGTCCCGGGCAAAGGCTTTTTCTGTTGCTATGCGCAGAGCTGTGACAGGATCAGTACGGCGCCGATCTCCGGAGGCATTAGAATCATTCTCCTGAAGATTGTTGAGCTGCCCATAAGTTAACTCTTCGAGGGTGAAACCGCCGTCAGCCATTAGTCTTTATTCTCGTTCAATAAGTCAAAGAGTTCTTCTTTGTCATTCTCAGTGAGTCCAACGTTGGTTGTCTTTTGTCTTTGGAGGATTGATGCAAGCTTAACCATCTGCTCATTGGAGCGCTGGAGGTTCTCTACGAACTTGGCGGCGATTGGTCCCATCTCGCGTCGGTCGGTTGCAGACGAAGCCATGTCAGCCATAACGTCCATAAGGAGCGACTTGGCCATTGCTCTGTCTTCTCTGATGTTTTTTGTGGTCTCTTCTAGATATTCGTCTAGGCTTAGATCTCGCCGTTTTGCCATTTGTTCTTAAACGTCCTATATCGTTTTCTTAGTTTATTAAGATTATTAACGACTTGTTTGGTATTCAGTCCTGTAATCTCCCTAAGATATAAGTAAATAGCTTTTTTATTGAAAATTTCTATCTGATCGGCTGATTCTAGGAGGATCCGGACAGCCATCAGAACCTTTTTTTCATTTTCCTTAAGCATGAAGGAGTCCCAAGTATCGATCTCACCGTGGAGCGAAGACCAGAACTCCATCTCCGATCGCATCTGAAAATAAGTTTTCCTGAGAGATTAAGTCTTCGTCCAACTGGCTGATAATATCCTCCATGAAGACTTCGGTACGATTTCGTTTTTGGGTCCTCTTGACTTTATGGATAAACCAGTTCTTCGTTACTACCGAAAAATAGGAAAATGCTTTGGATCCCTTACTTGGATCGTATTTGTTTAAGATTGTGGTGAGCCACACCTTGCAGTCAGCTTTTAAGTAATCAATATTTGGCAGCGTGGTAAACCGATAGGTATAAATAATCTTATCAACCATTTGATCAAAAGCCGGTTGGATATATTCTTCGTAAAGTTTTGAGCGAAGCTCTCGGTCTTCGGTGTTGGCATATTTAATGATCGCATCTTCGTGGACGCTCGTAAAATAATGATTCTTTTTTCTAGTTCTCTTCTTGCGTGGCATTCAGTTCTTCCTCTAGTTCTGCGTCGAGACCATATTCAAATATTTCTCGGAAATCTTCCATCTCTGCTAAGACTTCTTGGATGCGGAGCATCATCTCCTGAATCATTGGTTCGCCGTGGTAGTTGTCCATGCTATACATTGATTTTAGAAAAGCCTCGAACGCCTTGTTAGTGAGAAATAGATCGGCCATATTTTCAGATATAAATACAAACTTCCGGAGGAGTTTGGAAATATACCATATTAAACATATATTTATCCCTACTGAGACAGCTAATAATATGTAAAGTTCCATCATGCTTTCTCTTCCTGGGTCTTTTTTTTTGCTGCTTGAGATCTTCTCTGGCGTCAGCTATAAATTCTTCAGTCACTTGTCCTACTTTCTTGCGTAGGTTTTTTTTGGGAGCTGTGGTAAAACGATTCAAAAGTTTTACCATTGTTCCATCCTCTTTGCAATCGCTGCAGTCCGAAAGTGTTTCCGATGAAAGATGTTGGACGGTGCTTGTTTGTTCACAAACTGTGCAGCGATAGCTATAACGGGGCATATCAACCCTCAGGGATCAAAACGGTTGAGTCCGTGATGGTCTCAGTGCCGGCGAGATCTACTCCCTCTAAAGACACAACTGGAGGATTGGTCACCACCAGGGTACCATCGTCCGACAGCTCTAGGTCCATCTCTGTGAGGACAGGAACAATATCGCTCTGCTCCAGGAGCGACTTCTGGAGAGCCATCATCAGGGCTCCAACTGCTTGATTTGATAATTTCATGATCATTTTCTCCTTTTACCAATGAAAGTTGTTTTTATAGTATTCAACTATTGAATCTATTTCGTTATCGAATATCCTGCTGGGTTCCCACCCTAAGGATCGTAGTTTATCGTCGTTTAGTGAATACCTCACATCTTGTCCTGGGCGTGTGTGATCTAGGTTTGTATAGTCCTCTATGTTCACAGAGCGGTTAAAATAAGATGTTAGGATTTTTTGTACAGTTTCAATATTCTTTTGTTCAAAGCCGCCAGCCACATTATAGATCTCATTAACAGTTCCACTGTCTATGATGGTGATTACGGCTGAGGCGGTGTCGGCTGCGTGCAACCAGTTTCTCACCGGTTCTCCTCTATCATGGAGGCGAATCTTCTTGTTACGCTGCAGTAGCTTGATGGTCAGGGGCACTAGCTTTTCCCAGTGTTGATATATGCCATAGTTGTTCGTGGGACGAAGGATCAGATACTTCAGTCCGTAGGTGCGGGTCCAAGCCTTGATTAGCATGTCTGATGAGGCTTTTGAGGCTGAGTATGGATTACTCGGGTGGAGAGGATCTGTCTCTACGTGGGCGCCTGCAGTGATGTCTCCGTAGACCTCGTCTGTGCTGAAATGGAATAAAATAGGTGGTTCGCAAATGTTTGTGGGCTTTTGTCGTATCAGGTCTAAGAGGTTTTTAACACCGTTAACATTGGTACGAATAAAGTCATCGCTCTCAATGATACTGTTTCCCACATGCGTCTCGGCGGCTGTGTTAATAACATAATCACAATCTGGAAGGCTGGTGAGTGTTGCAATATCAGCTTGCTGAAATGTGAATAAGGGATTTTCATTAAACTCCTGAATCAAGCCGGTATTAGCTGCGTATGTGCACTTATCTATGCCATAAACACGCCAACCGCGTTCCAAGCAGGCTCGGGTTACATACGACCCAATAAAGCCTAGGCACCCTGTGACTGTAACTAACCTCATCTAATCACCCTTTTTAATTCTATGACTGTCTGTGTCAAAATGCTGCGTCGAGAACTCAAAGAGTTCCGTGTCTTCGAGCGCAATCATTTGGTGACGAAGTCCTCGATAAACATGAAAGTTATCGCCGCGCTCTAATATAAGCTCATGGGCAGAGTTAATATCATCTCTATCGGAATATTTTACCAAAACTTTACCCGATTGAATATAAAACACTTCATCCTTCAGCTCGTGATAATGCCACGAGCAACGTTTGCCCTTTACAAAATATAACAGCTTACCACAATATTCTTCAGTGTTGACAATCCACTTCTCAAACCCCCAGCCCTTAGGGACAAAGGTCATTGGGAGGTCGGGGCTTTGGTCTAAATCCTTTACAGTCATATATCGTTCTCTCTAAAAGTATTTGGCGTTATGATAATGATCATCAAAATTCATCACCTTTAATACTTCCAGGATCTCGTCGATCCCCTCTTCCATAGAGATTTGAGCATTAAAGCCTAGCTGATTGATTTTATCATAACTGACAATATAATTTCTCTTGTCGGCGTCTTCACCAATATCCTCGAAGTGTACAAATGCGTCTGTCTTTTCGGCTATCATATTGCAAACTGCTTCTTTACTGTAGTTCATGTGGTCCGAACCAACATTATACACATTATCCATCATATCTGAAAGGTTGTTAATGGCAAAGATAAACGAATCGGCGATGTCAGACACATGAATAAACGTTCTCATAAAGTGCTTCTCATAGACAATCAAATACCCATCTCTTAAGCACTTATTGGAAAAATCATTAACCAGTAGATCAAGGCGCATGCGGGGCGCGACGCCAAAAGCGGTAGCGAATCGATACGCTACGGCATTGCCGCGTTCCATCAAAAGGTATTCTGCCTCCGTCTTAGTTTCTCCATATAGACTCAAAGGATTAAGAGGAGTCTCTTCGGTGCATACATCTGTAACAACCCCATAGTTGCTGCCGGTAGAGCCGTAGAGAATAGGCTGATCTGCCGTGCATGCGTTAATCAAGTTAATGGTTCCGTCTACATTTACCTCCCGGGCCATTTCGGGATTCATCCTGCACGCGGGGAAAGCCCACTATGGCGGCTAAGTGGATTACAATATCCTGGCCAGTGACGGCTTCTTGAAGCTTTTCAAATTCTCGAATGTCACCGCGAATAAAATTAAAGTTCTTATGCCTAAAAAAAGGAATGATTTGATTTCCACCGTGGAGCAACATATCAAATACAGTAACTTCATGACCTAAATCTAGTAATTTAGGAACCAACGTGGTGCCAATATAACCAGCACCTCCTGTAATAAAAATCTTAGACATCTATATTCTCCTTAATAAAATATCTTTAAGCATTACCCAATCACAGGCTTTCGCCCAAAGAGGCTTAGACCAAGCGGCCGGGGTGTTTTTTTCAAAAAACATATGTCCGCTCCACGCAAAGGGGTAGACCACAAAGGGGAGCAGCGAGTAAAAGAATCCAATACCCGGTGGATATCACCCACACAATATAGGCGATTGTGGCGGCCTGTCCCAGGACATGCAGAAGCCTGTTCCAGGGATTCTGGTGAAGGGTTAGATAATGTTTATAGTAATCCTGAAAACTCATGAAGCATCTCCTCTAAGGTGTCTAGTTCTGAATCAGTTATCAGATGATTGTTGCCGATGAAGAATCCATTTTCGTGTAGAAAATCCACATTCGCGGTGGTTTCAATGTCAAGGTCATAGTCTTTGAGAAAGGGCTGACGTAATAGGTTGCCACTACACAGAGGACGAGTTTCCACTCCACTCTCGCTTAAAAAGGATTCGAGCTTTTCTTTTACTTCTCTTTGGTAACAGATAAACGGAAGACAAAAGCTACTGTTTCCCTCTTGAGATGGGATGTGAAATAGATCATAACTCTCAATCATTCTTAAAAATCTATCATAAATTTCTTGGCGGCGGGCGATGCAAGCGTCAAGCCGAGGGAGTTGTGAAAGCCCCAGGACTGCATTGAGTTCCATGCTTCGGAAGTTATAGCCGTCCGTGACAAATAGAAACTGAGGGTGTACGTCGGGATATCTCTCTTTATACTCCTCGAACTTACCCCCTTGGGCTTCACGGGCCATGCCATGGCTTCGCTTCATTTTCATAAGGTTAAATAGTTCATCGTCGTTAGTGCAAACAAATCCACCCTCAATAGTAGTCATGTGGTGCCCAAAATAAAAACTAAACGTTGAACCTTCGCTGAGAGTTCCGGCTTTTGGCCCCTTGTAGGTAGCGCCATGTGACTCACAAACGTCCTCCATGTAAACCGCGTCCGGGAGGATCTGTCGATAACTATCCATATCAGCAGGAATTCCAAATAGGTGGGTTACAAAGACTGCCTTAATATCAGGATGCTTAGTAGCGACGCTTTGTAAGTGTTCCAGGTCAAAGCCAAAGTTATTGCTATCAACATCGCAAAAGATAGGCTGTAGACCTAACTGTATAATAGGTGAAATGTTTGTCACCCAAGTCATGGCGGGTACCAATACTTTATCACCGGATTCAAGTCCATATTTCTCTTTGATCGCGGCGACGAGGAGAAGATTAGCTGTGCTCCCAGACGATACGAAGAGAGAGTGTTTGCAGCCGAGCCATTCAGACCACTGCCTCTCAAACTCCCTCACCTGTGGTCCATTAGTGAACCGATCCGTGGAAGTAATGAAATTAATCATCGCTTCTTTATCGGCTGCGGTGACGCAATCTTTCATAAGGGGCCAATACATTATTGCTTCTCTCCCTGGCGGAGTGCCTCATATACTTTGAGCACTCCATCTCTAAAACTTGTAAAACTAACCTCTCCGAGGCTTTCTATCATTCTATCACAACTAACATCTTTTCTAAACTGACCATCTGGTTTTGTTGCATCATAATCAATAGACCAGTTTCCGTTGCCCAGAACATCCAAAGCCATAGTAGCCATTTGATGAATACTATAATTCTGACCGGGTGGTGCTACATTGAAAGATTCAGTAATGTTGCCTTCTACGACTCTTTTAATGACTGCTGCTAAATCGCCGCTGTACATAAACTGGCGCATTGGAGTCCCGCTGCCAAAGAGGGAAATCTTATTGTTTCCTTGGTCTTCTGCATCAATGATTTTTTTAATAAGTGCTGTAACAAAATGACTTTTATTAGAATTTTCAAAGTTGTCGTGTTCCCCGTAGAGGTTGCACGGAATAAGGTAACTATAGTCTAGTCCATACTGGTGACGATAAGCCTCAATCTGTACAGCCATACATCGTTTAGTATATGCATAACTAAAGTTGGCATTTGCAGGAGGACCCTTGTGAACATCCTCTTCAACCATCGGATAGGACGAGACCGTATCCGGATACATACATGTGCTCAAAACAGCAATGAATTTCTCAACTCCACACTGGTGAGCAGCCATAAGTGTATTAGTGTTTATTTGAATGTTCTCATCATAAAAAATCGCTGGATTTTGAATGTTTTCGAGGATTCCCCCCACACGAGCAGCAAGATGGATAACTCCATCAGGCTTCTCTGCATTGAATAGCTCTAGGACCGCTCTGTAGTCCTTTAGATCGCAGTCTCCGCTCGACAGATAGGTCATGTCGGGAAGTACCTCTTGCAGGTGCTTCCCAAGCATCCCAGAGCCTCCAGTAACAAGATACTTCACTCTAGACCTCCTCGTATTGGAACACATCGCCATGCAGTGCCCTAACCTGCTCCACTACCACGGGGCGTTCCTTTATTACTACCTTAAAGCCGCGGCTCGCGAGACCCACAGCAAAAGCAAGCTGTTGAGATTCTTCAATCATTGTTGACTCGGGCTTGTAGGTCACACTCTCAAACGACACGGGAGTTTCTTTATCATGATTTTGTTCATAAAAGTCTAACTGGTATTCTAGGTGTTTTTCATTACTTTGGTCAGAAGCAAGGCTGACTAGAGCCTCGACTCCTAAATCTCCGGCGTACAGTGCCAGAGCACGATTATCTCGTGGGAAGCACGGTCCGCCATAGCCATAGCCATAGCGCAGATATTTGGAACCAATCTTAGTATCGGCTCCAATAGCTTCCAGAACAGTGGACGGTGTACCGCCGGCTCGGAGCACAATGTCCCCTACCATATTAGCATAGGCAATCTTGGTAGTTAAAAAGCAGTTTAAAGCTATCTTGGTAATCTCGGCTTCAGTGGGGGTCATGCGAGCGATGCGAGGACTGTTCTCTGTGTGTGTTTCATATATTTCCTGCAAAATATCTCCGGCTTGGTCTGACCCTTCGCCAATCAAAACCATGTCGGGCGTTGCTTGATTTTTGAGGATGGTACCCTGGGCGATGAACTCGGGGTTATAACTCACTGTGTAGTTCAAAGCTTCTAGGCGTGAACGGATTGAATCGCAGTATCCTGGCATTGTAGTACAGCACACCACAAAATGCTTAGGCTGGCCATGACGGGGAAGTCCTTCAAGAGCAGTGATTAAGCTTTCTACCTGAGAATGATCGTATCGTCCATTCGGAAGGGAGGGAGTTGCAACAATGACAAATAGAACATCTGAGTGTACCACAGCCTCTGTTAGGTTTGTGGTAGCCCGGAAATTAGTGGCAGCCTGAAGATGTTCGGTGACCCCTTCTTCATCAGAAGTAAAATCTTTACTGTTCAGCTTGTCGACATAATCTGCATTGATATCTACTCCTACGACATCATAGCCACATTTTTCGAGGGTAAGCCCGAAGCAAAGTCCGAGTCTCCCAATTCCAATGATGCTAAGTTTTTTCATCTTTTACTCTCCTACCTTATAGGTGGGGATTCCCACCATTTTATGTTTGTTTTTGTTATGAAAAGACGTATAGATGGTCAGCACCTCTTCCTGGCGTGGGGTTAGGAGTTCCGATGTAGATGTTTCTAGATAACCCATAGCCCATTCTAGTTCTGCATAGGATGCCCCAATTTGGGATTCGTCGGTCCTAGAGTCATCCCAGAGACCATCGGTGGGAGGTGCATTTAGGATCTCGTCGCATACCCCTAGGGAGGTAGCCAGTTCGCGGACCTCACTCTTAAGAAGATCGGCAATGGGGCTAATATCTACCCCGCCATCTCCATACTTCGTGAAAAACCCTACTCCGAAGTCTTCGACTTTGTTACCTGTGCCTACTACCAGTCCGTTATGGGATGTGGCCAGGTAATATAGCACCATCATTCTGAGGCGGGATTTAGAGTTGGCATTAGATAGCAGGTTGTATTCAGAAGTGTCTTTGAAGATTTGTTCAAACGAGAGGTACGCTTCTGTTGCATCGATATAGACAGCCTCTACATTAGCATACTTTTCGCACAACCACTGACATTGTAGCTCCGACAGGTCAGTATTCTCTTGCTTTGAGTTAATAGGTATATTAACCACATAAGTTTTGATGCCTGTCATAGCACATAAGGTAGAAGACACTGCTGAATCAATGCCGCCCGATACGCCTATAACATAGCACTCCAAGGGGCTGTTTTTGAGATATCCGGCTAGCCATGCCGCGATGTCGCTTCCTAAATCTTTATCTATCATTATATTATCTCCGCTGTGTTTTTATAGCGTCCCACTCGTCGTCCAAACCATAATACCTCTTTCGCCCACGTAAACGTGTCCGAATCATAGGTCTTGGCATCAAAGCGCACCGTATTGTCTTGCGCAGTGAGATCGTCGCCATCTTCAATAAGATTATGGATATTATATTTAAACGTTTTTTCAATAGGATACGTTGCGTGAGGATTACTTAGACGACTGATCTGATAATCGAATACCTCATCGAGGACTTCAGAGTTTGTATCTACATAGTATTCGTCCACAAAGGTACGCATTTCCTCATAGAATTTTATCTTGTTTTTCTCATCGGATATCCTAATGCAAGTGGACTCATCAACGGCCCAGTTAATATCGCCGGCGCCTTCTATGACATAACCCCAATGTCGTTGGTTTTTTATAATCTTGTGGAGGTCTTCTTTGATGGTGTGATATTCACTCCCAATAAAAGTAGCAGGATTTTTCTGAACAAAATCCATAAAACTACTGTAGAAATCCCGGAAAGATATACCGTATGCCCTATTGAGAGCCCGGGAGATGAATTGGAGGGGTCCGAGGTAGTGCCCAAAAATGATAGCCCACCGATATTGATGTCCTTCGATCCACTCGTCGGGAGTGAGGGTGTTGGTCTCTGTAATAAACTCTACTGTATCGTTACTTAATGTTTCGGTAATGTGTCGGTGTGAGAACCGTGGCTGGGTTGTAGATGTTTTGATTCCATACTTCTCAATATGTTCTATAGAGCCGATTGGAGCATTTGGAAGCAGCATCATCAGATGAATATCCAGATAGTTGTGATAACCATATTCCATAATCTCAGCGATACCTGCCTTAAAGGTCTCAACCGTTTCTTCCGGGAGTCCCCAGATAAGCTCCACATAGCTACCGATGCCTTCGCCCTCATAAAGTTCGATGAAATTCTTAAGTTTACCCCCGTCGACATTGCGCCTCTTGACAGCTTTAAGAACTGCGGGGTTCATAGACTGGAGAGCGATTGTCATACCCTTTTGTGCACCAGCTTCTTCAAAAACTTTTGCAATGTTAAGAATCTTATCAGCCTTTCCTTTAAGCCAGGTTACCCTATAAGCATGGGGGTACCCTGTCTTAGCTTTTACTTCTTTGACAAACTGGGCTAACTCATAGTCATTATCATACTTGAGTCCGAAGTTTGAGTTGGCGTCAGTTACATATTCAATTTTATTTTCGGCTATCCACTCAATTTCTTTTTTGACTTTATCAAAACAGGTACGTACCTTCGAATAGTAACTCTCACCAATCTCGCAAAAGGTGCAACTAAAAGGGCAGCCGCGGGAGGACTCCACGCTTACGTTATAGGCTAGCCCCTTAGTGTTGTTTGCCAGCAACTCATCAAAAAGCCCATCCAATAGTGGGCTGGGAGCATTTTCTATATCTGTCATCCGGGTTCGGGGAAGGGTGGTTTTTTCCCGGTTTTTAACATTAATCGTACAGCCAGCAATTTGTTTGTAATCAGGACTCTCTTTCAAGTTTTCCATCAAGATTTCATAAAATGACTCTTCGCCTTCGTGGTGAACCAAAATGTCAACATAGGGATGCTCTTTAAAGAATCCGCGATGACGGTCTGACATTGGTTGGTGCTGACCTCCAAACACGATTAAGCAATCTGGATATTTTTCTTTGACTGCTTTTGCAATATCACAGTTCAGGTTCCAGTTCCACATGAAGCATGAAAATCCTATAATATCCGGCGACTTGATTCGAGCTAAGATGTCTTCCAGCTCCTCCCTATAGTAAAACCATTCCTTAAGTTTATAGTTTTGACTTACTTCGGGTTTACTGTTGCAATAGGACCATACAACTCCCGAACTATACGGCAGATACACTTGGTTAGCAAAAATGTCTGACAACTCACATAGATAAAGATTTTTCATAGGTTTATATCGTCTTCCAACTGGCAGGGTAAAACCCAAGCCAAGCACGGTGATCATCGGGAATAGTATAAGCTTTAGGGGCTATCACTCTCTTATCAGCTTTAGGATTGAGAAAGGCGGCCCAATAGCCAAAGCTAGTCGTGTGTGAGGTGATGTGATGGTCGCAGTTCTTCATGGCGGCAAAATCTTCTATATCTGATTTACCTTCGCAAAATATAAATCTATCATCCTCAAGCTGTTCCTTACACCAGTCGACGTCTCCCTGGTTGTGCTTCATTCCATCACGCGTACCACCAGAGAAGACTAAAAACTTCACATTATGTCCGTCAAACTCTTCTAAGGCTCGAAAGAAATAACTACCAAAGTGACTGTCTTTCGTAAGGGAGTCGTTGGGTCCATAATAATCTGTTACGATACCTCCATGTCCATCCGTATTGTCGCCGCGGCGGAAATGCACACTGACTATTTTCTCGTCGTTAGGCTTTAAACTTTGGATGTATTCTTGTGCTTCTAGCTCCAGGTCACCCTTCAGCTTAAGGTCACTCCTGATGATATCCGTATACTTGGTAAAATACTGACTATTCTGAAAATAACCATGAAAGTTAACTCCGTCTGGAATTTGAAATACCTGCGGGTTGTAGTGTGCATGCTGTCCGCGTTGCTCAATAAAGTTGTGATTAATATTCTCTAGGTCAGAGTCTCTCAGAAAATCACACTCAATATTATAGTTTCCTAACAAACAAGGTTGTGTCTTTACATCCGCCCAACACATCGTAGAGGGGTCCGGGATCTTCATCTCATATCCAGTCTCTAAAGATACCGATCTCAGCATTGCATATTGGAATAGCTGGTTACCTAGCCTGCCGTAGCGTCCTAATTCTCTAAAAGTTATCATTATAAATCCACCCAGTTCTACTGTAGACTATTTTAGCACTGTTATATCTTTAAATAAAGTGAATTCTGTCAGATCACGATAGGGAGGATTTTCAGGGATATCCGGCATGTGCTCAGGATAGTTTTGCATAAGAGTAAGTCCGCGCGCGGCTTGTTCTGGAGTCATGTACATGTTCCAGCCCTCCTCATCAATCATATCTTCATGATATTTCATTCCATCGGTACGCCCTTCGTACCGGCGCGCTTTTAACCACTTGACGGCTTCTAGATCATCGAGTAGGATCATTCCCCCTTTACCAATTTTTAGATGTTTCTTAATATGGAAACTTAAACACATCATGGTACCTGGGATATACATTTCTGATGTTAATCTCTTTGCGGCATCGTATATGGGAAATGGTTTGAGCTGGTAGATTCCTTCCCACTTAGCATCCTCAAAGATGAGGTTACCGCCGGCTTGGAGGACGGACTGCGGTGGGGAGAGATAGGTACGCTTGGGTAGGATTACATCCTTGCCGGCGACATCATGCCATTTGCACGCTAAAAACAGTGCATTAGTACAACTATTCATCGATACCGCATAGGGGGCGCCGGTATAGTGAGCTACCTCTTCTTCAAACATTTTCACCACTTTATATGGATTATGCAACATTTTCTAACCGTTCCGGGGAAGATATTCCCCTATATTTTCCTTGAAATATTCTAAGCTTACCGGATTCATAATTTCTTCAAATCGCGTGTAATACGCGTCCCAATTTAGAGTCGACAGATCAATCTCGGGCGTTGGGGTATCAAACTTGTCAAGCTTACGCGGTGACACAATTGTAATACACGCCTGGGGGATTGAAAAAACAGTCAAGTCGGGAAAAGTTCTTAAGTATGCTGCATTTTTCCACACATCGCCGTTGAGTCCCTTCGGCTCGGAGGCGGCGGTGTTCTCGTGCCAAGCAAGGCGGTCTTTTTTCTCCGCTGTGATTACATTATCTAAAATAGCCTCATAGTCAGATAACCAAATCTGCTGGCGGCTTTTTAAGATAGGGCATGTATCGTGCAAGACGATCAACCCATTTTCTCTGAGGAGCTGGAGGGAATTCTGCACTTCCTCGTGTACCACATCGAAAAGGTGAAGTCCATCGATAAAGATAATATCGTAGCGGTGATGAAAGAAATAATGATTCAAAGAGAAGAATAATTGAGATGTCATTCTGTGGGTTATATTGCCCGATGCTCCATAGGGATCAACCCCATGTTTCACCTCCACATTAGTGATGTGATCAAAAGTGTTTCCCTGATCTACACCAATCTCTAAATAATGGAGGTCGGCGCGGTCCTGAGTTAATACGTTTATAACATCGGGAGGGTCATAGGGATATCCCATGGGGTTGGTGGATCCCCCAAAATTAAATCCGGTCATGGGTTCCATCTGCGCGTCTTCGGAGATGGGCTGAAAGATTCTCCGCTGTGCTTTAAATTTAAAATTCTTACTCATGCCATTCTCCTTTTAGTATCTCATCCAATAGCGTTTTCCACCTACTGGTTACCTTTTCAAAATTATGATGTTTGTGTACGCCGCGAGGACACTTCTTTGATATCTCCTCTAAATCCGGAGACCTAAGTAACTGCAATGCGCGGTCAGCCATTTCTTGCGTATCCAGGTCTTTAATAATAAATCCAGTCTCCCCATGTTCTATTATGTCCACCCCTACAGATCGATCAAACGAAACTAGAGGACATTCATTTTGCATGCTTTCCGAGACCATCATGGGTCCCGCATCTGTGGTGGTGGTAGAGAGTCCAATGTCTGCCGCTTTATAAGCCATGGCCATTTCGGTGCGAGACTTCATATATCCAGTGGGGACTACCTGAAACGGTTGGCTTTGGGAGAGGGGTTTGGGGGGAATCGGACCAACATTTAAAATCATTGTGTTATCGCGCTCTTCTGGGCTCATAAGATCCCACATGTATTTAAACACCTCATCTACCAGATTTCTCCCTTTTCTCAAGATATAGGGAGAAGTGGTCCCCCATAGAATCAGCTTCTTTTCTATTGGAATACCTACTCGTTTTCGAACCTCTTCCTTGGACTCGCTACAATAGGGAATATCATTAGGGATTGGCAATAACACAGTGCGATGAGCATTAAATATAGAACTGTTTGGGACCAAGGTTAGGCTATATGTGGAGACTCCAGCAATTATTAGTGGCACATCCGAGAGAAACTTCTTTTTATCCTCCATCAGTTGTCGCGAACTATCTTCAGGTCCACTATCTTTTATTTGAGGACAGTTGCCACAATTTTTCATATAGCCATCACAAGCTATGCTTCGCGGGTCGATATCTAACTCCGAAGGCAGCGGAATCGAAGGATCGCGGGCCCAGTGATTGAGTGCCCAGTTTCCTTGAGGATGGTGAGGCGTGGGTATAATGTTTACCAGGTCCGGACCATTAGGGTAGCTACACCCGCCGGATAAAAGATCATGTACCATCAGCACATAAATAATTTGGCACTGGTGCTCGTCATAAATTGCCCTTATTTCTTGCGGCGTATAGTCTGCACTATAAAGTACCAATACTTTGTGCCGCGGCAGCATTTGTGCTATTTCTTGCGGACTCTTATTCTGCAGGGGTATCAGAAACGTCATGTCGTCTTGGAACGATCGCCTCTTATGGATTAACATGCAGGAGGAGTGGTCGAGGTCTCTCAGCGCGTTGAAAACGATATAATTACCGCTCTCATGTGTTTGATCATACGCATCGTAGCCGGCGATGTGCAATACATCGACTTCATCTGGTATGGAGGTTGTGTATCTCATTTAAATCTTGTCCTAAATCTTTTCAATGGAAATACACTTTCCGTGGTATCATTTTCAATTAATTGGTCGACTTTAATGAGTCCTTTCCCACACACCACAACGGGCTTTCCATCTTGTTTAAAAATTACTTTACCAACATTTCTATCTCTATTCTCTACTTCTATATCATCTATCTGTTCCACCCCAAGAACTCTTACGAGACGGCCGTTCATTAAGGAAGAAGCTCCGTTATAAGGAAATCCGAGGGCATTAACAAAATTCTCTATATAGTCCGAATCTTTAGACCAATCAATACGATAATCTTCTTTATCGCGCCACAAACTATAAGTAGCTTCTTCTTCTTCCTGGCTTTTTCCTACAATTTCTTCGTTGTTCAGGATCTTAGCTACAATATTCTTAATCAGAGTCACGTAACACCTGCAAACCACATCGATCGCTTCCTGTAAGGTTATAGGATAGGCGACCCGGCTAAACGATTGTCCAATAATATCACCACAGTCAAATTTTTCAGAAGCAAAAAGAGCACTTACTCCAACTGTCTCGTCTTTATTTAAAAGACATGAAACCAACGGATTAAACCCCCTATATTTCGGTAAGAGCGAATCATGAAAAATAATAATCTCTACATCTTCCAAAAAGAGAAGCCACCGCCATGCAACCGCAAAAGCATAATCAGTCTTAATGGTATATTCTTCGCATCGATTAAAAAAAGGTATTCTCTCTTTCACACAAAGATTTTTGATATCTTCATAAAAATCTTCCTGGATGCTTTTATCCTCGGAGGCTATTACGGTGTCCACGGCTTCTCGATGGTGCCCAACCATATACTTGAGGACTTCATAGCCCTTTTGTCCCATCAAGAAAAAAGAAATTTTATTCACGAACTTTTTCTCATTTTTAATAATATTAATCATTACAAGATGTTGTCAACATGACCTTTCTCTCTTGTAGTGCTCAAAGCATTCGCGAGTGATCCGGCAATTCTTAGTATTAGTAAAGGTGTATTTAAAGTTCTTTACATCTTCATAGTACAGAGAGAAAGCCTCATATATGTGATTAAAATCTACATACATCTTAGTATACCTCTGGTCTTTATTGGCTGACCTTCTCTCCCAGTTTGTGAAGGTCTTTTCATTGCCAGTTAAAGTCTTATACAACCTTTGGGCATCATATGCAAGATTCTCATATCTTCCAATAAACTGCATAGGACTGCTCGCGGCGGTGGTAAGATAGTGGGTTTGAGTATAGCTGAGGATCGATTGCTGGATTTCAGTCCCGGGGGTTTTTAACTTTTCTGGTAACGCTTCAAACTCCCCCAGTCCTCCGAAATCTTCACGATGATGGTGAAACATCGACGCCAAGCGATCCCAGGGGTTACGTACAAAACTAAACTTATAAGCAGCTTGCCAACGGGAGCGGCCGCGGGTCTGGTGCTCCGCTCTATTAATCTCATTAAGCTTCTGTACTTTTTTTACAACCGTGTTATGCTGTAACCACGGACACTCGGGTGACGGACCAGGTACATGCGGGATGTCCCATGGTCCACCGGGGAGGTGATGAGTTTCATAACTCTCTTGTGCCGTCAGGTGTCCACTCAGTGATAGTTCAAAATAATGTTTTAAAGATGTTCCTCCCGTCTTGGGAATATGGATATATATTACTGGATTGTTACCGACTAGGTCGTAGGGCATTATATCTCTCAATCATTGCACGATGTAACCAAGCTTGGATGGGACTCTCCCATCCAGTATCCCTTAAGATATCCGCGCTCAAGAGATAGGTTTAAGTGTTTGTGCAGTGTGGTTCCAATATCAATATACGTGTTATTGTCATAATTTTTAAATAGATTGTGGATTAATATCTCAGAAAGACTGCTGGCTGAAAATAAGAAGACATGATTTGTAACGGCATTGTCTTCTATCCACGTGGAGATTTCCTCAATGAGATGATGATCATTAACAATACAATTGGTACCAACTCGAAAATCCTTAACAACCTCAAACGGCAGCCCAGACAAGTCTGCGTTCTTACTGCAAACCATCACCACTTTGTGGTTTGTTAGCTCGGGGATCCATTGTTCTACAAAATCTTTATAGTTGGAGTTAACAAGTAGGTTGGCATAAGTATAGTGCTCATCAAACTCGCCATATTGTTCCTTCATCCACGGCACATATTGCTGCGATGCACAGTTACAATTCTGGCAAATACCTCCGACAAAATAGTTTTCTTTTTTGAACTGGTAGGATTCGAGTAGAGCATCGCGGACATGTCCGTGGCGGCCGGGGTCGAAGTTCTTGTAATCATCTTCTGAATAACCAAAGTTATGATATTGATTGTCAGTGATCACATAGTCACGTTCGAGGATCAGTCTTTTGTTTTGCATCACTAAAATCTCGCCATCGGAATATCGAGTGAAAGCGAAACTCTCGCCTGCCTGGAGCTTCTGTAGTAGCCCGGAGAGATCTTCCTTAAACTTCATTCTTGAGTACTCCGTAAATCTTCTCCGCTGCGAAACCATCACCATAGGGACACTCTTCTTCAATATCTGGTATGTGATTGTCATCTCTATTGACAAAATCGAAGTGTTCGCGGAGCTGCCTTGGGGAAGGACACATATAGGCAAACACTCCCATCCCCTCTACTCGCTCCGTCGTCTTACGACAGACAATACATTTCTTCCGCAGGAAAGATGCTTCCTCCTGGATTCCTCCACTATCTGTGATGATAAAGCGACAGTTTGCGATCATCCGAATAAACTCTGGGTGGTCTAGCGGTTCTACAACTTTGACAGTCTGCAGTAAGTGTCTATACTGCTGAACGTTGGGGTTGGGATGAAGGGGGATAATAAACTCATACTCGGGGTGGTCTTTAGCTATGCTTTCCAGCTCAGAGAACCACCTGTCCATCATTGCATGGTTTTCGCGGCGATGAAGAGTAACCAAAACTGTATTGCCATAAACGGATTCCACATCTCGGATATTATCCAGCACTGTATTCCCTACAATATGGACGCCGTTGAGAACATTTTCTTTCTTGAGATTTGCGGCGGAGACATCCGTAGGGCACAAGTGTGTTGTCGCCAGTCGCGACAGAGCTTGGCGGTTAAATTCTTCAGGATAAGGATTGACCATATCCCATGTGCGCAGACCGGCTTCAAGATGAATAACATCGATCTTGCGATGGAAGGCTGCCAATCCCACAGCGAAAGCGGAGGTGGTATCACCCTGCACCATTACCGAAGTAATGCCACTAAAGACATGATCATTATTCATGATTGATGCCACAATAGAATCAAGCCTATTATCACCATCGGTAATCTGAAGACGGCGGATATCCGTCGTATCAATTACATTTTCTAGCAAACTTGTGTGCTGTCCTGTAAACAAAAGTGCATATGGCATCACGCCATCAAATCGTCTAAGTAGTGGTTTTATTTTAATGTATTCGGGTCGCGTTCCGAATGATATAAGCAACATTCTATCTCCTAAAGATGGGGTTCCATCCGTTTAAAATGGCATTCTTTACACAATCATCTCTTTCAGTGTAGAACACCTGATGATTGGTGGGGCGAGACGTAGCTTTGTCATCAACTCCGTATTTCATGCCCTTAGTAGAACTATAAAGTTCGAGATCACCGGAAGGATGGGGAGGTACATACGTGCGAGTGCCACTATATTTCTGCGCTAAGTAGGATAGCTGAATATCCTCGCCATTATCCCAGCAATATGGCACTTCACGCCACAGATCCATTACTGATGTACGCTCCATAAACCAAGCGTGTCCGACGAGATCTACCTCTTGTACTGTTTCGTTGGGGTTACTCCAGCCGACACGAGTATGTCCGTAGTAGCGATCTTCGTTGAGAAGCACTCCTACGCCACCCATGATTCCGGGATGAGTTTTAATGGTCGATAGGCAGTTTTCAAACCAGCGCGGACCAGGGATGGTGTCGTCATCAAATAACGCAATATACGTGGTCTGAGTCAGAAGGGCCGCTGAAAAGCGTCCATAGAACTTCCAGTTGAAATCATTACGAATGATGCGATCTGCATCAATGGAATCAAAATCAAAAGAAGCATTGTCTTCGTGGTGATTAACCCATACCCAGATCTGAGTTGGTGCTATTGTTTGGCTCCGAATACTTTCAATTTGTTCTTGTAGATATTCAGGTCGACGATAGCAGTTTAAAATAACTGTGATATCCGATGATTCAGCCTGTGTCTTAGATGGGGCTTCTATAAGTTCCTCGAATAACCCTAGGGCGCCCTGTACGCGTGTTCTGATCTGTGTAAGAAGTTCTTCGCCCTTGAGTGCGTAAATATCTTCAGATGCAAATCCTAGCATCTTAGGAGCTGTCAGAAGCTTACAACCTAACATCTTAGCTTCTGCGCTGATACGAGAAAATGTCTCTAGGACTTTAGGACAAAAAACGAATCCCGTGTATTGTGCTAACAACGCTAGAATTTCTTCTGGGTTTGCTGGACCTATCAAGTCATAGTCAATCCCCTGTTGTTCACAAACCTGAATAGCAGCTGCAGTTCCTTTGATGGGATTGTTCGATCGAATAACGGCAAACTTCTCGTTTTTTGGGACATCTTGCAGCGACCGGATATAGTCCAGCCGATCGATTGACCAGAGGCTTGTTCCAATATTGTGAACGTGAGTGATATCAAGGTTTTGCTCCATAATCTCTTTGCAAACCTTACTAAGAACGACCACTGCTTTGGCGTTACGATAAAGGGCTTCGTTTATAAGCTGATTTTGAGGGATCTTAAACTCTGGAAATCTACTGGGATCTCTCGTCTTAATATATTTATGGTCATGCTCATAGATGATATACTCAGTGTCTAGGAGAAGACTCTTGTTCGCTTCTGAGAGATGGGTGAAATTGCTAAGAATGTAAATATCAGCACTTTTCAAAGTTTCTGGCGTAACGTTCTGACTGTTAATCGCCTGAACTTGATAGGATTTAAGCTGTTTTAAATGAGAAAGCAGAACCCCATCATTGAGTTCTGCTCCCCCCGTAAGCTGATTATCGAAAAAGTCCGAAATAAAAACTAACGTTTTCATTCTAACTCATTTCAAGATCACTAAGGTTTTCAGACCACTCCTGGTCCTCTTCGGTACCCAGCACCTCAAGGGCCTCCAGGAATTCCGCAGCCACCTTATCCGTCGTGAAAGTTTCTAAAATATAGTTTTGTAGTGTGGTGGCTTCTTTCTTATAGTGTGTCTCTTTATCCAAACACTCCACTAGTGCCTTCTTATAGGAGCTTTCTTTAGCATAGCACCACTGTGAATCTGCCTGGATAACACCTTCCCACACTGCTTGCTTCTGTACTGGCTTAATATCGTAATCAACACGGATACATCGGGGGACTCTCTTTCCTTTCTTATTAGGTTTACAGAGGAAGTCCATTTGTCCGGACCATGTTACAGTGAGTAATGGGAGCCCGTGACATGCTGCTTCGAAGAGCGGCAGCCCAAATCCTTCACCGTGGGCGATATTAATCATAGCCTTCATGGTGGGGTGCTCATAAAGCCACGCAAGGTTGCTGGGTTTTAAATCCCCATGTACCAAATAAATCTTACACTGATGTTCGCCGATCTGGTTTAGGAGATTCTCGATTCGGCGGCCAGTGTGATAAGCGTCCATTGCACTTTCGCTAGCGGTACTAGTTTTAAGGACGAGCCCCACATCTGCGCGATCGCGGAAAGTCTCTACAAACCAGCGGATGGTGTTGTCAAGATTCTTACGGGGTCCCCATTGGGCTACTGAAAGGAAGTTAACATCAGTCTCCAGATTAATGTCTAACTCTTCAGGCTCAGTGTGGCGAACGGAATAGTTCACGGCTGTTACGGGGACTTGGAGTCCCCAGTTAGGAATTTCTTGTCCTGTCCCTTTGTCGGTGACGGTATAGGTAGTTCTCTCAAACACATCTTTAGAATGGTTAGAAATCACAATGATTTTATCCATAAATGCATTACACTTCTCAATCCACTGGGGTGCTACCTTTGTGGTTTCAATACCAGCGGTATAGCCTATGTTTATAGGGGCAATCTTCTCAAACTCATTAGGTACTGTAATTTGCAGAGACATATCAAATGTACCTTGGTGCTGAAGATATTGACCTGTTTTCATAATGCAGAAGTTGATGAACTCAAAGTCTTCTGCTGTGTCGGTAATCTGACCAGTACGCCCCCATGGGATGTTAAGGATGTAAATATCGTATAGATCTTCCCGAGTGCGTAGAGCCTGGAGGGCGAATCGGGCTTGTTCTCCATATCCAGAGCGAGACAAGAGAGGTCCCTTAACTAAAATTCTTTTTCTCATTTAAAAAGTCCTAATCTTATAGGGTGTATATCCCTGTCGTGTGTCCCATGATCCTTGAGTATCAACAACATGAGTGAATAGATCATCCCAGCGTTGAATAAACTTTTCGAACCCAAACTCATCCTGGGCCCATACTCGTGCCTGGGCTCCAAGTGTTTCTCGCTCCTCTGCTGACATCTCGTATATCTTGATCAGAGCATCAAGAAAATCTTCCTTACTAACTCTATCTTCAAAGATGTATGGGACCTGCTGGGAGCCAATGATTGCCTTCGAAGCGGGCGTAAGTCCGACACCAAAAGTAGTTTCTCCATCGGAGATCTGGTCTTGAAGTCCGCCAGTGAGAGTAACGATAATAGGGGTACCGCATGATAAGGACTCCAAAGTAGCAAGTCCAAACCCCTCCGCGTCTGCAATATTGAGGGTGACGTCGGCGACGTTGTACATCATGGCTAAATCAGTTGCTTGAACCTTTTCGCGAGAGAAAAGAACTTCACCATTAGTGAGCCCTAACTCCTGGATTATGACTTCTAGATCCTGACCATGTTGATCTTTAATATCTGTATGCATGATGAAAGTGGCTTTGTCGTGCCCCACTTTATCTAGGAAATCTTTAAACCACCACAGCACGGTGCCAGACTGTTTGCGGCGTGCGTTCCTATTATTCCAGAAACAGACGAATTTTCCGTCCAATCCCTTAGCTTTCTTGAAGTTTTCAATGATATCTTTATCCAAGGTTTTAAAAACGTCCCCATCTACTGCATGGGGAATATAGCTGGATTCCACTTCCGGAGTAACAGTCTGGACAATATCATATGTGAGTTTCGAGATACAAGCAATATGATCATTAGAGAGATAGTACGGTCGATTAAATTTTGGATAAGGGTAGTTGTCCCAGACATGATAATATACCATGGGGACATTGACACGTACCTCGTTGTCGATAGCCCAGAGCCATTCATAAAATCTAGGATCTGTCATAAACCAAAGAATATCTGGTTTCTGTTGTTTGATCATGGCTCGAACTTGTTCCTGATTTCCGTAGCCATCGACGGGCCAGATCAACCAGTCCTCACCCCATTCTTCGGTAGTTTGTGGGTTATGATTAGGGTGCTTAATAGCCCCCCCAAAAGAAACAAACTGGTACTTACCAGTCTTAAGCATTCCTTCAATAATATATTTGGTTTGTGTGCCAACCCCCGAAGGAGATAATGGATGGTCACTGATCGTAAAGATCTTAATCTTATCTGACATATTGGTTCCTAGCGACAGTGTTCGGTCTTATAAAGCTTGCAGCGGTAGGGTTTTAAACAATTCAACTTGTTTTTAATAGTAACCCCTTTTATTATATTATAGATTGCTTGATATAGAAGTTTAAGAGCGTTTTCAGTTTTCTTTTCACCGCTCGTTACTCTGAATATTTCCACTCTGTCTTTTTTAGCTGTTCTTTTTAACAGCGCAAAATGAGTCTCAACTTTAGATGGATCAATGTTGTGCTTCTGACAGAAGAAATGTTTGTAAAGAGTAAGCTGGTATGTCACTAGTTTCTCAGCCTTTTTACGAGCATCCCACCCCCAGGAACATGTCTTCCAATCAAAGAGGTGATAGGTATCTCCCACCTTCACTACCGCATCAACGAAACCCTTAAAGTATACGTTGAAGTTTTCAATAGGAACGTAAAGCATCTCTTCAGAGGAGAAAACCTCATAATCACCGAAATAATCCTCTAGAGCATCTTCTACTTCTGCCAGAATAGCTGGTCCGGCGACTTTCATGTCTTGGACCCGTCCGGCATCAAATTCAATGTTCTTTTCTAGGAGATCTTGGAGTCTTTTGGCAAACCCAAGCTGAAAGACTTCTGCTTCATTGATGTCTTCCTTTAAGAGTTTCTTTTCACATACATCATGAATGGCTGATCCAAAGGCAGTATATTCATTTCCCTCAAAGGGTGCAACCTTCTCAACCCAGGCTTTTTTGTGGTAATGGGTGCAATGCGCCCAGTCTTTCATTTCGGAATAAGAGATATGTTCGCGTTTAGACACTTATCACCGTCTCAATCTTATCAAAGAGGACGGGGCTCACCTTTTTTAAATCCCAAGGTTCTTCAAGATAATATTTCTCAAATCCATTCGCGAAATACTCCTGAATGGAGGTTGCAGCATAGGGTGATGCAAATAAGCCCATCGTTAGGGTCAAAAGGGTTGGATACCCAACGGCATCTGAAAGATATTTATCCCACAGGGGGCTATACTCGGTATACGTGGCAAAAACTGGGCTTGGGTTAAATCCATGTGCCTGCAGGATATGGAAGAGCTTCTTTCTTTTTCCCTTAAACTCATCAACGAGGTCTGGTGTATAAATCTCCGTCCCGAAGGCGCTCTCTAGGGAATGCGCTACTTCGTGGATGAAGTTCTCCAGCATATCATCAATTGTCGGCTCCATATTAGTCATATAAATTGCACCGTCATGATATGTGGCATTGCGACCATTTAGTTCCCTCATCTCCCCAATATAGACTACATCCACATTGACTAAGATATCGGACGCGATGGTCTCTTCCGCAGCTGCGCAGAACTCAGGCACACTCACATGTGGAGGTGGTTCTCCCATGACGAAGACAGGGATATTATAGAGGTAATATTCCATTATCCCAGGAACTCTTCTCGTCCTGTAGACATGTTTTCAGCATCGGTGAGTGCTTGCTCATATCCGCGGAGGAAGTTCTCTTCGGCGATCGCCATCAGAAACTCAGGAAACTCAGCTGCAAATACTTGCACAGCCATATCGACCGTGACAGTTTCTTCAGCAAGGAGTCTTTCACCAATGTAGGTGACTACGAGTTCTTTCAGACCTGTCTCAGTTCCAACAGGATTTTGTAAATCGGGGTTTTCGTTTTCCATCTTAATCTCACAAGTTTTGTGCGGCGAAGGTGGCGACTCTAGACCTCTCTCCCTTATGTAGGGTAATGTGTGAAGCTAGCTCAAAATCCTTGAACTTTTCAACAGCATGAGTTAATCCGTTAGTAGTAGCGTCAATGTAAACATTGTCAATCTGTTCTACGTCACCAGTCAGTACAATCTTTGTTCCTTCACCTACTCTCGTTATTATAGTCTTTAATTCGTGAGTTGTCAAGTTTTGCGCTTCATCAATGATAATAAAAGCGTTTGCTATCGACCGCCCACGAATGTAAGTGAGAGCTTCTATCTCTATTGTACCCTTTTGCATGTAAATGTCAAGGGTTACTTTGTCATTTCCCATTAAAGTTTGCAGATTGTCCTGAATTGGCATGAGCCAGGGTGACATTTTCTCTTCCATGGTTCCAGGGAGAAACCCAATGTCTTTTCCAAGGGGCTGTACGGGTCGTGAGACGATTATACGAGTATTTCTGTTGTACCTCGTCTATAGTCTGTTCAAGCCCAGCAGCGATGGCACAGATCGTCTTACCGCTACCTGCTTTGCCGATGGCCGTGATGACCTCAATAGATGGATCCATGAGAGCATCTATTAGAAAATGTTGTTCTTTGTTTCGTGGTTTGATTCCCCACACGGTTTTCTTGTTATGCATCAACTGTTTTAAAGGCATAGAAGCTCCCATGAAGCGCGCCAGTGCAGTTTTCTTTTCATTAGCACTAGAGACTAGCATCACATATTGATTGGCATGGAGCTTATGTTCTTCGAGGTATACTTCTTCTTTAGCATAAAATTGATCGATCAGCTGATCATCCACTAAAATAGTGGCACAACCCGTATAAATGCTTTCGCTGTTATCAACAATCTGATTATTCTGAAAATCTTCAGAGGTTAGACCCACAGCGTCTGCAATGACACGCATATTAATATCTCGCGAGACAAGAATAACCTTACGAGGTGAATCTCGATGCTCTCGCAAAGCTGTCGCGATGATCAGGTGATCGGGGACACTAAGGTTAAGGTCCTCTGGGAGGTCCTGACGCTTGATTCCTTGCCCGCTGACTGCGCGGACGATGCCCAGACCCTTACGGATGCGCACACCGGTCTCCAGGGAGCCCTGAGAGCGCAGGTCGTCCCAGATACGAATAATCTTTCGTGCCTGCGCTCCGACGGCATCCTGACGCTTCTTGTGGTTGTCTATTTCCTCAAAGACCTTGAGGGGAACGTGAATGTCGTGATTTTTAAATGCATATATTGCATCTGCATTGGTAAGATAGACACTGGTGTCTAGGACGTATGTTTTCTTGCGGCTCATATAAACCTTTCAGTTCTATTGTAACTAGAGCTGAGTTTAGTAATGTTACTTTTTGTTAGCTGTCGCAAGTACTGGACACCACCTCTACTGAGTCAGGTTGCAGGTCATCTCCATCCAAAGTAGATTGAGAGACCATGCCTGTCGACTCTACGAGCGTGGAGGACGATTGTATCTTCCCTCCTCCCACGGCCCAGAGGAGTTTGATGCCTAGGCGATCACAGACATCCATTTCTGGGGTGTTGTCAGTTTTTCGGTCTCCGCCATTGGCAAAATAGTCTGGACTCATACGTTCCAGAGCCTCACAGACAGTGTTGTCTGTATCATCTACGTAGGTAGTGGTCGCGACGCACCCAAACCCTTCAATAATCTCGCAGCGCTCCTCAAAAGGCATAAAAATATACCCCTTCTTTCTCATGAGCCATTCATCCGAATTAACAATCACTATGACTTTACCGAACTTAGCTGCTTCTTGCATCATTCGCAAGTGTCCTACATGGACCGGATCAAAGCCACCCGAGACGCAGACTGTGGTGTAAGGGTTGGGGGTTGCTTTTTCTTCACTCATTTCGAACCTCTTTCCTAAGGTAATGTTGGCTGCGGCGGTTGGATTCGAACCAACGACCCTCCGATTAACAGTCGGACGCATCTACCAGCTGAGCTACGCCGCACCATTACTAATTATACAGCATTCTTCTTATTTTTACATCAAATATGGCAGAGGGAGCGGGATTTGAACCCGCGGTGGCTACAAACCACACAGCCTTTCCAAGACTGCACCATAAACCGCTCGGACATCCCCTCTTGATTGTTGGAGCGGGTGATGAGATTCGAACTCACGACCTCCGCGTTGGCAACGCGATGCTCTACCGCTGAGCTACACCCGCTAATACTCTTTCTTTACTGCTAACTGTTTTTCTACTAATAGTTCGTTGATATTCTCGTCTTTGAGGTATATTACACCAATATAACGCCCATATTTACCTTTTTTATCTTTTTGTGTCTGAATAATGACCTCTTTGCCTAGAATAAGATCTCTAAGGAAATCTCTGGTCTTTAATCCTTCGGGTCTGCTCTTTCCGCGGACCTCTGGCGCATTGATCCCAGCTAATCTAACTTTTATAGTTGTTTTGATCTTAAATCCTAAATCAACTAAAGCTGTGACCGTATCCCCATCATAGACCTTTACGATCAGGGCATTGTAACAGTAGGGCTTTATATCCATAGCGCCATGCACTGGAGGGAACCGCCGGATTTGAGGAACTCAGATGTATCCAACAGATGAACATCAAACCCACGTTCTGTTAGCAAGAACTTTAGTCCTTCATTACCTGCCGGCATAAGCACATGGTCCCCAAACACAATCGAGTTGCAAGCAAATCTGTTGGCTTCTTCTTCCGAAACTGCGAGAAGTTCTATATCTTTTACTTTGTTGATAGTGTGCTTGCTGAATGCACCAGGATAATAGATAGCAAAATCTTCTCTCAGTAGCGAGAAGCAGGTATCCAAGTGATAGAAGTTAGGGTTTTTAAGTTTCAGAGGAAGAAGATCCAACTCAAGGATCTCAGCAGCCCGGCGGATAGCCTTAAGATCCGATCGGAACCCATAACCTGCAATCATCTGATTATTCGTTACGATAGTGTCTCCGCAGCCTTCAAAGTTCATCTCCTCAGGCAAGACAAAAGTTTCATATCCCTTTTCATCAAACCACTGCTTGAAGACTTGGCGCTCCATTTTGCGCTCAACATGTTTGAAGTTACTTAATACTACCTTGTTATTATGAACAGTTCCTGCATTGGCTGTGAATACCATGTCCGGCAGGAGTGGCCACTGTCCTATGAGTTTGGTTTTGGCACCTAAGAACTCTAGAGTATTCTTCATATTGAACCACTGCTTCATAACGAGTTCGCTATTTACAGGCTCACCCTTCATCCAGGGGTTAATAGAATATGTGACATCAAAGTGGAGAGGGGACAAAGTAAGACAGTATTGTTCATACTTTATATAGTAGGCGAGAAAAGTAAATGGTCGGAGCAGCAGGATTCGAACCTGCGACCCTCTGGTCCCAAACCAGATGCGCTACCAGGCTGCGCTATGCTCCGATATGGTGGGCAATGAGGACTCGAACTCCCGACTTCCTCGGTGTAAAGGAGGCGCTCTAACCAACTGAGCTAATTGCCCGAAAATGGTGGAGGTGATAGGGATCGAACCTACGACATCCAGCTTGCAAAGCTGGCGCTCTCCCAACTGAGCTACACCCCTTATTACTATCTATCTCTAGTATATCAAAAATACCTTTTTCTATTCAGCATTGGCGATAACTTTCAGGCCCTCATCTTCTTCTATACATCCGGTCTTTCTACTGGAAATCGGGACTGTCTTTTCTTTCCATATTTACATCAAAGAACTCGCCCGGGACCACAACAACTTTTTCTTTCAGGGCTGCTCGGAAAACTCATCCAGTATCAATACTTCTTTAGAACTCTAGGTCGGGCTCTCGTTCGAAGGTCACTCCCATTTCTTCCAAGCCGTCAATCATTATTCTTCGTTTTACTCTGAACGTTTCTTTTAGTGCGATTGCTTCGGTCTTCATCATCTCAGGATCCATAAGCGGTATGATGGAAGTTGCGATGCTCTGGTCGGACGCCAGAGTTTAATACGATTTGACAAATATGTTCTAATCTCTCAACATGCTCAAATGCATCCCATGGGTTCTGACCAACAGAACATACTCCATGATTACCTTGTCCAACTACATCGTACTGCAGAATGCCGTTCTTGAGCCCTAGAGCCCTAGAGGTTTCATCCGCGAGTGCTTGGAGATAGCAGGAAGCAGAACATTGGGACCTACTTTAGTGATATCTATAGATGGTCTCCGGGAACTGGAGTGCCATGCTTTTAAGGTCCCATCCTGCGTACATCGCTGCTACGATGTTAGTGGAGTGTGCATGGAGTACGCATCTAGTTTTCTTGGCATCCTTGAGGATTTGCCAGTGCATTGCCAACTCTCCAGAAGGACATTCGCCATCATTTACTACCACTTCGCCATTATGTATCCGAGGAGATTCAACAAACTCTGGATGTATAAGGTTTTTTCTCACGCCTGAAGGCGTGATATAGATTTTACTTTCTCCGGTTCTCCGGAGCGAACAGTTGCCATCGCGCGTGGTAATCCATCCGCGCTTATAGCACTCTCGCATTACATCGCCGATTGCTGTTATCATTTTAGTTTAGGATCCAGAAGGTCTGCATAGGGGTCTTTATCAGCTTCTATATCAGCATGTGTTAAACATGCGTAGGATAGGTAACTACTACATATAGGTCGTGAAACATCATAGGGGCAAGCTTGCGAATATAGGATGAATCTTCTTTACAAAGACAATCAATATAAAGGGTCATCCCAAGAGTTCCAGGCTGGATATCACATGGCATCGGCGCCCCATTCAAGGGCGGCTTCTAAGATAATATTATCTCTTTCTAAGGGGTCACTAATTTTTCTTTCGTCTAGTTTTTTATGGAGCTTTTCAAATAATAGCTTTTTCCACAAGGTTCCTTCTACCTCTTCTTTGGACATTCCCAGTGAATAAAGTCCCGCCAAGATTAATCGTATCTCTCGATTGGAGAGGTATACTGTCTTTAAAAAGGCTGGTATCTTTCTCTTCGGACATATCAATTGGTCCTTTCTATTCCTAATAAATAGTGAAGCGTCTACGTATTCCCCTCTTTCCACAGGAACATTGCTTCGATTGGCCAATAGACTGTCTTGCCAGTATCCAATACTTGTATTTTACACACTGTGATAGATTTGTCAAGTACCAAGCCTACAAAACGTCTGGGGAATGCGGAGAACTGGGATCTTGCCGGATCAAGGCAGACTACAATATCTCCTATTATCGGTTGGATCTTAGACCGAGACTGTCCCATCCGCCCATTTCCCATTTTTGATTCATCAGGTGGTCTATCCTGTTAAAGTGCAAAAAACCCAGGGCATGCCCTAACTCATGCTCTAGGACTGTCTCTCGTACATCCGGGCGCATGCGAATCGTAGCCCAGTTAATCTTTCCCGTAAGATTATCTACAAAAAAATGGGTCTGCGCCAATGCTGTTGGCTCCAGTTTGGTTTTCTTATCTACTAGGTGAATCACTATATAGCCCCAGGGTCGGTCCGAAG